>ERZ1066121.505-NODE-505-length-35397-cov-10.703356_pt1 | contig 35397 bp, 28 predicted proteins | sample MGYA00382768_ERZ1066121 | MGnify/ENA primary metagenome ERZ1066121 (study PRJEB33369, sample SAMEA5778351) | biofilm metagenome | biome: Industrial cooling water; feature: Water cooling tower basin; material: Biofilm | place: United Arab Emirates | collected...
CACCTAATTTTAGTTCCTATAAAATTGTGTATTCCCTATTTTATCTTCTTATCTTGTGGAGCTTCTCTTGTGGAACGGGCATCCTTGCCCGTTTGTTATATTGAAATTTAAAGGACGGGCAGGGATGCCCATCCCACAAGATGCATCACAAGATGTATAATTATGTCCCCAAAATTACTGACTTTCTTAATCTTAAACTACTGGCGCCGTTATCATTCTCAAAACATCCTATACAAGCAATGTTACGGATGCGAAAAATTACGGTTGGCAGGTTTATAAAATAAGTGTTACAAAAAATTTAACTGGAGTTAATCCGGATTTAATATTATTTTGATGAATATGCTTGGCTAGTATTAATCGTATTAGTTAAATTACTTAATCTAAATAGATAAAAAATTATACATAAATTCAACAGTGATGATTTATGACAGATTCGTTTGCGGAACTGCAAGAAATTCTCAGAACAGGTGATGTGCCTGAAGATACAACACATATTACAGAAACTTGTCATCGGCGCCTTCTCGATGCATTACTTAATAATGCTGCTGCGGGAGATATTGCGAGTTTAGTGCGTCATGTACTGCGACGGGAAGATGAAAAACAGGGTGGAAGCTCTTCGACTTTTATAAAAGTATCTCGTAAACTTCTTTTTCCAAAGCGTGAAGTTTGGGAAAAAAGTAGTATAGCAATTTTCAATGGTGACGATGATGAATATTACGTGATTAGCGCGCGTCCTTGGAAACCAGAATGGCTTGATTTTGGTAATGAATCTCCTGATAAACCTGTTTTTAAAGAAGAATTACGACGAAATTATGATTATGTCGCAGGAGACCCGTTTTTAAAGCTTATGGGTTTAGATAATTATCGGAGTGTTGGTCAGCGAAGTGCGATTCATGGAATTTTGACGGCGCCTGTTGATGCTACTTTGATAATTAATCTACCTACTGGTTCAGGAAAAAGTCTTTGCGCGCAGTTACCAGCTTTGTTAAATTCGCAACATAGAGGTGTAAGTATAGTAGTAGTGCCAACAACAGCACTAGCGATAGACCAGGAAAAAGGATTGAAGTCTATTATTAAGCATGATACGGCGTATTACAGTGATAATAGCCAAGAGGGAAAAGAACGACGTGAGGCAATACGCACACGAATTCGTGAAGGTACTCAAAGGATTATTTTTACCTCTCCTGAAAGTTTAATGGATTCACTGGCGCCTGCGTTATACGAAGCAGCAAAGCAAGGAATATTAAAGTACTTTATCATTGATGAAGCGCACATGGTCGAGCAGTGGGGAGATGATTTTCGTCCTGCTTTCCAAGAAATTCCAGGTTTGCGAAAAGATTTATTACGTCTAGGTGCTTTTACAACACTCCTACTAACAGCCACTTTAACCGAATCTTGTTTAGATACTTTAGAATCATTATTTGGGAAAGACCTAAGAGTAATTTCTGCTGTACAGCTACGTCCAGAACCTTCGTACTGGTTTAAGCAGTGTAGAAACGAAGAAATTAGAGAAGAAAGATTAATTGAAGCAGTATATAATCTCCCACGTCCATTAATTATCTATGGAACCAAAGTTGAAGATGTTCAAAAATGGAAAAAGCAATTAGAGAAAGCAGGGTTTAAAAGATGTGACCTGATGACGGGTAAATCAACTTCTAAACAAAGATTAGAGCTAATTGAGAAATGGCGAGATAGAAAAATAGATATAGTAGTGGCAACTTCTGCATTTGGATTAGGTATTGACCAAGCAGACGTGCGTGCTGTTATCCATGTTTGTGTACCTGAAACTATTGATAGATTTTATCAAGAAGTTGGTAGAGGAGGAAGAGACGGTAAAGCTTCAATCTCATTAATGCTATATACAGAGACTGATATAAAAATTGCTCGTGGAGTTAATGAAAAATCAGCCATCACTGTTGAAAGAGGTTTACAACGTTGGCAAACAATGTTTAATAATAAGCAAAGTATTGGAGATGGTAAGTATCGTGTCCCTGTCAATACACCTCCCACTTGGGAAGAAAAAGATATTGATATGATGGGTGGCACCCGGAATAATGCTTGGAATATTCGGACTTTAACTTTGATGAGTCGAGCAGATTTAATTGAAATCGATTTTGAAGAACCTCCAAAAAAAGACTTAGAATTTGAGTCAGAAGCAGCATATGAAAAAGCATGGGAAGATTATCGCAATCATCGAATAATTCGTATTCGTAATGATTCACATTTAGATCAATCTATTTGGGATTATAAAATCGAACCAATCCGCAAGCAGCGTCAAAGCAGTAGCTTTAAAAATATTAAGTTAATGGAAGAAGTTTTAAATGCAGAACGATGCATTTCAAATATATTTCAAGAAGCATATGCAATTCCCAAGCGTGGTATAGAAGGAGGTACAAATAGTGTGACTGTCTTTCGCGCTTGTGGGGGTTGTCATGTTTGTAGAAAGAATGGAAATAAACCATTTTCAGGGATTACGCCTGAACCAGGTTTAATCTGGGAAAAACCCAATACCTCATTAGGTGAAGAACTTGAACGGTTGTTACAGGACGAGAAATTACTGTTGATTTTTTATGATTTATTAGAAGAAAAAGGCAGCAAGAGGCGTCAAATTATTCGAGTCCTTAAATGGTTTATTGAGCAGGGGATAAAAAATGTTATTATTTCTGATCACAACTTACAAGAAAGTTTAATTAAAGAATTAAATCATTTATCAAATAACTTTATATTCACATGGCAAAAGTATCAACCGATTAAAATGCCACGTGTACCAACATTATTTTTTTATTATCAAGGGCAAAAAATACAGTCTATTGATTTTTTTAAAAACAGTATGCCTAACACAATCAAAGTAATTTTATTATCTATAGATACACCTGACCCCACTAGGCAAGACAGAAAGCTAATTGATATATTTAATGAGCGCTATTTTAAATTTAAATCTTTCTGTACGGAGATTGGTATATGAGTGTTTTAAAGACTAAACTTGCACATCCCAGCCGAATACGAGGAATATTTAGATATTTACTAACCGCAAAGGGACAAAGAGAGAATATAGAAGTAGTAGAGAAAATTATTTCTCCAGATAAATTAGTTGAAGGGAAAAAGACACCTCGTCCGATGTTCAGTAGTTCATTGAGAGAAGGTATTAAGTGTGGTCTTTTTATTAAAGAAGAACAAGATATTGCAATTAATCCGAGCTTGCCAGAAGATGCAAGAGATTCTCAACTTGGTGATAAGTTACTGCCTGATACTCTAGTTCATCTACTTTTCGCTACTGGGAACGAAGATGAAGAAGATTTTGGTCGAGTATGTGCCTGGTATCTAGCACAAGATATATATGATGCACCTGGAACTGAGCAAGAAGTTGAATTATACGTTAGCGAGCAAAAGGTTGGTGACTTCTTAAAAATGACAAGTTATCCTCTGTTTGACCAGATGGATGATTGGATGTTTTACTTGGGTTTTACTTGGCGCCATGCGTTAGATGGGAAAACAATATCTGTACCCGACCCTACAAATTATTTAAAGCGAAATATTAAAACTATATTTGGTGATAAAAAAGAAATTTTAATCAACGAATTTATTGCACGATTAGCGCATCAATGCCCTTTATTTGAAACAGGTAAATTCCGTAATGAAGTAGAAAATATAATAGGTGCGCGTCTGCCCAGTTATCTATCTAGTAGCACAGCTTTTGCTCTATTTCGTCTTCGGGATGAAGGTTACATACAACTTGCTCGAAAATCTGACGCTGACTTAATGATTCTACCTAAAGTAAATAATCAAGTAGATGATGAAGGCCGAGTTTCTCATATTATTTTACAAGAGGAAAATGTATGACATTTAAAAATTTTGTTTGCTGGGATTTGCAAAGGGTACGTAGAGTGATGGATGTGGAGGCAACTCAACCTGCGAATCATTTGTTCTTATCGACTCATTACCCAATTACAATGTATCGGCAGGACTTGATACAAAACAGTAATGAATCACCAGTGCAATATAATGAAGAACAGTTTCTTAGAGATTTTATTGCAGAAAAAGATTTTGCCTTTGTTCCTGTACTGGGAAATTCTGGAACAGGAAAGTCTCATTTGATACGTTGGTTAGCAGCTAATATCAAATCAACAGATAAGCGTAAAGTATTACTAATACCTAAAATTGGTACTAATTTAAAAGATATTATTACTCTAATATTAGAAGGAATGGAGGGAGAAAAATTTGATGAATATCGTCAAAGGATAAATGAAGCAACAAATACACTAACAGAAACTGAAGCAAGAGTACAACTACTTAATCAATTAGCAGCAGATGTTGGAGATAACGGTAAAAAAGAGAAAAATAAACTTACTGATGAGCAAATTTATCTTGTCGAAGAACTAGATTCATTTTTATATGACTCGCTTTTTCGTGAATATTGGTTAAGAGATTCCGGTATTATTCACCGTCTAGTTATTCATATTTTAGGTTACGCAGAAAAAGTAGAAATTATTGAGGAGAGGCGCCAATTTTCAATAGAAGATTTGCCTGTTGATATTCCCAACTTACATGACGCTGGAAAAAAAGCTAGAGACTTTTATAGTTTTTTTATTGGTAACACTAGTATTCAGAAAGCTACGGTTGATTGGTTAAATCAGCACTTAGATGAAGCTGTTACAAAAGTACTGAATTTAGGACGAGAAGACTTACTTAGGTTAATGCGCGAAGTTCGGGAAACTCTAGCAGAGCAAGGTACAGAATTAATTCTGTTGATTGAAGATTTTGCTAAATTGCAAGGAATTGATAGAGAAGTACTAGAAGCAGTATTAGCGCGTCCTCAACAACCAGGGAGTAAACCATTGTGTGCAATACGGACAGCCTTAGCTTGTACAACTGGTTATTTTGAAGGCTTAACAAATATATTTGATACTGTTAAACAGCGCGTTAGTTTTAGTGTGAACCTTGATGTTGGTGCCGTTAGTGAGCAATCTATAATTACCCAAGCTAGCCTTCAAAGATTTGTTTCTAAGTATCTTAATGCTGTTCGCTTGGAAGATGATATTATCCTTAGTTGGGCAAATTTAAATAATCAAGAAGTAAATTCTCAAAGCAAGCCCTTGATGAGTGCTTGTGATGAATGTGAACACCGTGAAGCTTGTCATAATGGTTTTGGAAGTATCTCTGGAATTGGTTTGTATCCTTTTACTTCAAAAGCAATAGAACAAATGTCGAAAAGAGTTAATACAGGTAATTTTAACCCTAGAATATTAATTAAAGATGTGCTGAAATATGTACTCGAAAATGGGGTAGAAGATATCAAACAAGGAACTTTTCCATCAAATAGTTTGCAAGAACACTTTGGTAAACAAAGACTAGATACTTTAACCCAAGAAGATATTACAGCTAAAGACCCTTATGACTTTAAGCGTCGTGAGATACTTATAGATTTATGGGATGATAGTAATCAGCTTACTGATTTATCACCTGAGTTACATACTGCTTTTAACTTACCTTTGCTAGGAATTAAAACCCATTCTACAGAAGTTATACAGGTTAGACAGCAAGCTAATATTAATGATATAAAAAAAATAACGCCAGCAGTAAAAACTGAAGGCGCAAAATATAAAGTTGAAGCACGAGAAGTTGTAGAAATTCAAGAAAAAGTCGTTCCAGATAAACTAGCAGAACAACTTCAGCAACTTAATGATTGGAATAACAAAGGAGACTTATCTCAAGAATTAGCTAAAATATTACGTGAATTTATCTATCCTGCCATTGTAGATAGGATTGATTGGGATGCAGCTATGCTGCTAAAAAGAAGTTTTGTGCGTGACCCAAAACGCACGAATAAACCGGAGGAAGATGAACAAAAAGATAATTATAATGATGATAAGAGCAAAAAAATTTTTAAACAGAAAAACGTGATTTTTTCTAGTCGTAGAAAAAGTAATGATACGTTCTATGGAGTTGTATTAAAACTTCCTCTCAATCCTGAAGATGAAAAAGATTTCCGTGAAACTACTATAGCCTTCCAAGGTATTTTGCAATATCAGCAATATAAGAACTGGAAGTTTCCTAATGGTGACCGTTACTTCCGCACTTATAGCAAGCTATTAGACAAGTGGAGTCAATATGTGCTGGACGCAATTCGTCTTTACCCACGCGAATCTGGAGATACTTGGAACCCAGTTCCCGCAGCAGTAGAATTGTTAGCGATAACTGCTACGATGGTTGGGCATACAACTAATTCTTTAGAAAGCTTGATTAACGCTTTATTTCTTGAAACAGACAGAAATGACAATACAACGCGCGCATCAAGCTGGAAAAAACTCTCTGATTCTCTTAAAAAATACCATCCGGACTTATTAGAAATTGTCCAAAGCAGAATTGCTTGTACTAAAGGCAGTTCAACTCAATTTCAAATTATTGATTCTATTCAAATCATCAAAACTTTAGAAAACGTTAGAAAGTCTTGGCAACTTAAATATATTATTCCTGAAGATATCTACAATAAATTTGTGGAAAGTCGTAACAGTTCATCTGAGTTTTATAAGCTTTGTAAGGCTCATCAGCAAGTAAAGGAGTTTTTGGAGATAGCCATTCAAGAAGAGTATCAGCGTCAGTTTGATATTTATAAATTATTAATACAAGATTTTGGCGAAAATATGAATAAAGATGCCGTAATTGATAGTTTAAAATTATCATTAGAAAATGCAGGGGATGCTGGAGTTGTACGTGGATGGAAAAAATTTGATGAAATGACGAAAATTTTTGCCCAATTTCGACGCACTTCAATTAGTGAATATCAAAAAACAATGAAGCGTGTTCATACAGAAATGGAAACAAACAAGAACCTAGGTAAAGTTTTTCAGTTACTAAGCGAAGATAATGAAAAGGTGATTACAGAATCATCAGATTTTATACGTTATACAAATAATTTTCTTGACGCTTCTATTTTAGAAGCGCAAAACCAAATTTCTAATTTAAGCCAATCAGGAGGAGGTTTGGTCGAATCTTGCCAACAAGAAATTAAAAAAGGTTTGATAAATTTACAACAATTACTTAACGAAATCAAAGAATAAATATAATGCTTATAGAAAAATCAAAGCAACTAATTCAATTATCTCAGGATAAGATAAATCAAGAAAAAATCGCTAAGAATTTGCAAGTATTTCAATCAAGGCAAAAGCAAATCACAGAAGCTGTTGCTACAACTGAAACAATTGTTGAGGCACTGCAAGGCTTTCGTAATAAAGGCATTATGATTACAGGAGGGTTACAAAAAGTAAATGATTTGCTATCTATAGTTGTTAATGCTGAGGACAAATTTCAGAAAAACCCTGAATGGATTATTGGGGATGACAATTTTAAAGGTAATGAGCTAAAATCTAATGTAGCAGCCCTAAAAACTGTAATTGAGCAGCAATTAAGCCGAGCCTGGAAAAACTATCTTGAAGAAAAACAAATTCCTAGTGCTAATAGTGAGATGTTAACTGTTTTAGAAAAAGTTCAAGGTTTTAAATTTACTATTCAACAGATTAGGAGTTTAGACAAAGATATTAAAGAAATTAAATTTCCTAAAAATAATGTTGATTTTGAAAAGTACGAACGGAAAATCGAACAGTTAAGGCAATGTTGGGGAAATCTTAACTCAGATGAGGTACCTTTGGATGTATTAAAATTTCTTAAAGCTGCTGCAAACCAAGGCGCCTCTCTAGAACTTCTTACTGATGAGGTTAAAGATTGGATTAAGAAGTATAATATTTCTGATTCGTTAAAAATTCGCTTAACTTAAATATGGCTACGATACCAGAGGAAATTAGCAATAGAATTTGGTTAAATTGTCGAGAATTAATTAATCTCGTCAATGCCTCCAAATCTACAGAATATAGACTATTTAACGCATACAATGAAAGGCAAGATACTATGGAAGATTTAGACGAACTTGCAAATCTTGCGTTGGATGTAACAAATAGCTATCAAAGGTTAACCACCATCACAATAAGAACTGCTACAGCACAACCGCAGGCTGATAATACAACTGCTACAATGTTAGAAGAGACTATCGACTATATCGAAACCAGAATTCCAGCATGGTCGCGTAGTATAGAGGAAGTAGTAAATAACTGGGGGTTATAATGGATAAAGCAATTGCACCAGCAGAAGTAAGAGCAAAACATCTTGAAAATCTTAGGACAACTCGCGCCGAGATAGCTCAGGCAAACGAGATGATGGATAAACTAATTGCACACCTCGATGCCCAAATTGCAGCCCAACCTCAACGAACAAAACACTCCCAAATTAGTTAAAATTATTAAATTAAGTAAAAGCTTACTATAGAAAGTAAGTCTTTAAATTAATCGAAAATTAATAAAGTATCTTAGAGACTTCCAAATAAAAAAACATCCAAGATTCTATTGTGGGGTGGGCATCCTTGCCCGCCCTTGATATTGAACGGGCAAGGATGCCCATTCCACTCTTAGAATGACAAACCTTAGTTTTGCGTTATATGGTTATTGATTGGGATAAGTTAATTAGGGAATTTCTTGATACCTTAGAGCGCAAAGAGGTGCAACTTCTCTCGTGGGGTATTGTTGATGGTGGATTTTCTGAAGAAGAAATAGAAGAACTGGCTCAAGAATTCTTTGATAATAACGATGTTGATGAAGATGCTTGGGATTTAGTCGAGTTAATGCTCGAACGGCGCCTTTTATTCGATTTTAACCTTAGAGGTCGGCGCCTATATCGCAGTCGTATGGCTGAATCGGTAAGATTATTTGCGCGTCTTCGTCAGCTTTTCCCTAGCAATAATTGGCAAACTGCTCCTACTATGGTTGCTGATTATCGTTTACAAATTACTCCTAGAGTTTATCCCAGAAGACATATAACGTTACAAACTGTAATAGAACACTTACAAGATGACAAAGTATTAACTCCTCCGATACGGCAACAAGCTATTACAGCTATTCTTGATTCGTCTACGAGTGATAATCAAATTTTACTTGCTGATTTTCAATTGCGCGCGACGAGTAGAATGTTGCGTGATTTGGATAGTCCAAAAAGTCGGGGGATGATTGTTTGTGCTGGAACGGGGACAGGTAAGACTTTAGCTTTTTATTTACCTGCGTTGGCACATATTGCTGGTTTGGTTAAAAAAGATGAGTATTGGAGTAAGGGGTTAGCTATTTATCCTCGTAATGAACTTCTCAAAGACCAATTTTCGGAAACTTACCAACAAGCACGGCGCCTTGATGCTGTTTTAGGTAACAACAAGCGTAAAATTATTATCGGCGCCTTTTTTGGTCTCACTCCCCGAAGCGCAACATTAGAAGATGTAGCTGAAAAATGGGATTCCCAAAGCGGTAGTTATACCTGTCCTTATTTACGATGTCCAAAGTGTGATGGTGCTTTATCTTGGCAACGTGCTGATTTGGAGACAAAAAGAGAGAAGCTGACTTGTTTAAACCGAGATTGCCGCAATATTATTCATGAGTCGGAAGTAATTCTCACGCGCGATAGAATGGCGAAAACTCCCCCTGACCTGGTTTTTACTACAACAGAAATGTTAAATCGGTCAATGGGTGATTCAAAATATGGTCATGTATTTGGAATTAGGGCGCCGAAAACACCTCAAATTATATTACTTGATGAGGTACATACTTATACAGGAATACATGGCGCCCAAGTTGCTTATTTATTACGACGTTGGCAACAGATAATTCAAAACAAAGTCCAATTTACTGGACTTTCGGCAACATTGGAAAGTGCAGCAGAATTTTTTAGTCAACTTACTGGTTTAAATTTAGGTTGGATTGAAGAAATATATCCCGGTACTGACCTAATTGCTGAGGGGATGGAATATCAACTTGTGCTTAGAGGCGACCCTGTATCAGGTACTACTTTATTATCAAGTAGTATTTTAACGGCTGTATTATTAAGGCGTGTGCTAGACCCTAAGATTGAACCTGCTAGCAAAAACTTTTACGGTTCGCGGGTTTTTGCTTTTACTGATGACCTCGATGTTACCAATCGTTTATTTCATAACTTGTTAGATACTGAAGGTCTGAATAGTTGGGGGCGCCCAATTAGAAAAAGATTACCTTTAGCAGCTTTACGCGCGCGTAGTAATGCTGAGAATAAAGAACGTTTGGTTTATGGTCAATCTTGGTTAATGTGCGAAGAAATTGGTCATGGTTTAGACATTCCTTTAAATATTGGACGCACAAGTTCCCAAGATACAGGAGTCAGCTTAGATGCAGATATAATCGTTGCCACTGCATCTTTAGAAGTGGGATTTAATGACCCTGATGTTGGAGGTGTAATTCAACACAAAGCACCGCGCGATATGGCTTCTTTCCTTCAACGCAAAGGACGAGCAGGACGAAAAAGAGCTATGCGGCCCTGGACTGTGGTAGTACTTTCTGACTATGGACGTGACCGTATAGCTTATCAAAATTACGATATGCTATTTAGCCCAACTTTAGAAAAGCGTTTTTTACCAATTGCCAACCGCTATGTCATAAGAATTCAAGCTGTTTTTGCATTTATGGATTGGGTTGCTACTCAGTTAGTTGATGCAAATAAAGGTAGTGTTTGGAATGACTTTGCAGCACCAGCGCTATACGAGAAAACACGTCAGCAGCGAGAAATTAACCTGATCAAAAATCTTCTTGAAACTGGCGCCAAGCAACGTGACTTAGAATTATACCTCCAAACAGCACTAAACTTAACTAAAGAAGAAGTCGATACAATCCTTTGGGAACCACCAAGGTCATTGATGATGGCAGCACTTCCCACTTTACTACGTCGTTTAGAATCTGGTTGGAAATGTTATCCCCTTAATCCTGGTGATAATGCAAAAGAAGATTATCTAGTCGATTTTTCACCCTTACCAGATTTTGTTACTTCTAATTTATTCAGCGATTTACTACTACCAGAGGTATTAATTACAACACCTCCCCAAACCAAAAATAGCACCCCAGATATGCACATAATGCCAGTGGTGCAAGCGCTGAAAACCTTTTCACCAGGCAGAGCATCACGACGTTTTGGTGTGCAGCATATTCGTGTTAGTCATTGGATTGCTCCTTTAAATTTTGAAGAAAGAATACAATCTTTACCAATCCAAAAATATTGTGGGGAACTTGAAGAAGTTGGAATTTTCCAGCTTCGCCAAAATGGAGAAATCCTTAATGTCCCTACTTATCGTCCTTGGGCAATAAATCCCACTCAAATTCCAGAAAATATTTCCATAACATCAAATGCTTACTTACAATGGCATTGTCAAATTTTACCACCTCCTGGAACCAAACTGGAAATACCCAAGGGTTCACCTTGGCGCCCCATTATTATAGAAATTTCCTGTTTTACTCATACTCTGCAGTCACCAATTGAAGTGAGAAGATTTGCAATTGCTTCCCATGCTACTATACGCTATCAAAACGGACGCGAGTTTGATACTACTATTGGTTTTGTAGATAATAATAACAACCTTGCTGCGGTAGGGTTTGCTGTGGCAGTAGATGGTTTAGTATTTCGCTTTCGCATTCCTCCCTTTACCTACACAGGGGGGTCATCTCGCACAGCATATTTTCGAGACCGCATTATCAAGGATGCAGGACTGTTTTATTTCACAAACTATTTCCAGCGTGAGTGGCTATATCAAATATATATATCAATGCTGACCGCACGCGCGCTTCAAGACCAAATTTCTTTACAGCAAGCTTGGGAAAGTTTAAAGCAATGCGATATAGGGAAACATTTGGCAGCAGTTTTAGAAAATATTTTCCAAACATTAGATATCGAAGAAATTTTGCTCGAAGATGGACAACCAGACTCTGATAGAGTAGTTGGGCGCCAGAAAGTACATGATAAACTATTGACGCTTTGTAACAATGCTGAAATACAAAGTATATTAAATGACTTGGCGCCAGTACTATGGTTAGAACCAGATGAACAATGGCACCAATGGGCAGCATTACGCTTTAAATCAACTTTAGGAGGAGCAATACTCGATGCATGTAGACAGCTATGTCCTCAATTTGACATCGATGATTTAATTTTAGATATAGACTCAGGCACCTCCGAAGATATAGAACAAGAATTACAAGAAATCTGGATAACCGAATCTACCATAGGTGGTGGTGGAGTCATCGAAGAAATAATAGCAAGGTATGCAGCAGACCCTGCTAACTTTTTCCGCTTGGCAACAAGTGCATTAGAACCTTCAGATTTTGAAATAGTAGACTCCGAACTAACACGGTTACTTGAATTAATAGACACCAACGAAGACGTTAATTATGCAGTAGCAGACGCGCGCGCTGCTGAGGGGTATAGTGAATTAAAACAAGCAACGGATAATCTACGCAGAGTTTTATCTGAGCAAGGAATATTAGTTACACATCCCGTCATCACTGCCATCAATGCCAGAATTTTACGTCCCGGAAGTACACCACAAACCGATAAGCTATTACTAGACTTAATTCGTTTATGGCATCAAGAAGAAGCACGCTTGGGTATTGATATAGATGCACGAGTATTTGCTTATATAGCAAGTACTAATAACAACTTAGACAAAGCCTTACAGCATCTAGGTTTATTACAGCCTAATCCTTATTGGCGCTTTCAAGTAATCTACGGATTATTATGGGGAAGAGGAAACACCATCCGTTCGCGCGCTTTATCTCCATATAATCCCTTCATAGCACTCCCTGAACCTGATAGAGAGATTTTACTCAACGTACTCCAAGCCTCAGAACGTATAATTATGCTTGATGAAATTGACTGGCGCCAACAAATACAAACAGCATTCAGTCAAAGTATGTCAGTATTATTAATGGGGCGCCCAGAAGCACTACAAGAATTAAAACTAGCTATCTTACAATTAGTAGCAGAACCAATAGAACTTGGTTTCTTACAAGTGTACCCACTAATACAAGGAGTACAAAGATATTCACAAGGATTTGGAGTCAGATTAAGAGTACAAGAAATAGTACAATAAACGTAGGTGCGGCAAAAGCTACCGATAGAAATAGGTTATGCCTAGTTCCTAGTTAAGATAAATCAATTGTTTTGTCTTTATCTTTTTTTGTAGTGTCTATATTACCTTGCAAGTCAGCTTCTCCAATGTGAAGTCCTCTACCATCAAAAACTTCTATATGGGCACCTTTGCCAAAGTGAAAATTATCTACATACCAATAGCGATTTTTACTTGATTCATAATAGATGCACCTTGCGTCATAAGTTCGCGAAGTTTTTTGAAATCTTGCTGTGTCTCGTAATATAGTTTGCTCATCCCTTGGCGGGTTAGTCGCATCTAGAGGATATTTGAGTTGACTTAAAGCAAGCTTATCTTCAAGCCAACATTCTAATGCCGATTTACTATCAACTCCATCTATAAGTATTGCTTTGGTTTCATCGCTATTTTTAACAATGGTAATAATGCAACAATTCTTAATATTAGGATGTATAATTTTAAAACTAGAGTTTACAAAGTTAATTAATAAGTATTGTTTACCATGATTTTGTAATTTTCTTTCAGCTACTTCAGCTAAACAAGTGTCACAAACATTTACATAATTATCATCAAAAGTTAATAAATCATATAAATCTTCCGGTAAATGCAATTGCTCTTTACGCCATTCTTTCGGATTTAACTTGTTAAAAACAATATTTACAAAAGCTGTTTTTAAAGATTTATCTCGAAGTTGATTAAGACTTGCTTGAAAATTGGCGCCTTTTATTGCTTCATAATTAGCATAGACATTACTATCATCTTTATAAAGCTTAGTATCTTTAAGAGAGCTAATTAGCACAAAAATTGAATTAAATACTTTAATAGCTTCGCGAAAATCAAGCTCTGTAAGGTATTGTCCTTCCAGAGACACTTCATTAATAAATATTTCCATTACTTATATTCCAAAAAGCCGAGAAAAGTCTTTATCCATTTGGTCAAAAAATCCTTCTGGCCATTCTTCTATACCCCCATTCGGTTGTATAGGAATCTGCACAACGGGCTGTTCCGCATTCCGCTGAAAATATAATATACTTAAATCGTCCGGAGTAATTATTTTATCAAGAACAGCTATTCGCAAAGCATTTAAGATATGGTCACTATGTGTTTCAATAAAAACCTGTACACCACAACTACTAACTTTTGCTAAAAATTGTGCAAGTCGCGACTGCGCTCTAGGATGTAAATGTGCTTCAGGATTCTCTACTATTAACATTTCACCTTCTTTAGCAATCAAGCCAGAGACTACAATTGGTAAAACGCAATGATATCCAAAACCTACATTTGCTGGTTTAAAACGGTCTTTAGAAGTACTGGTGTTCAATAAAAGCTCAATTATGTTGCTTTGAGAACTAGGAATTTCCACCTTTGCCCCATCAAAAATTTGATTAAGCCATTCTTCTGTCTGAGTGGCTAATGTCTTTGCATCTTGACCAAGACAAAGCTTTTCATATACTAAATCATCTTTCTTTTTATAAAGTAAATTAACTGTTTGTTCTCCCTTTGCCCCTACATTAGGAAAAGAGGTCAAAGTATATTTAAAATAAGAGTCTTGCGGTCCTAATCTATCAGCAGAAATATAATGAATACGGCTAAAACTTAAAAATGAATTTAATAAACTAAAATCTATTTTTCGGTGGCTATTATTATGTACTTTATTGAAATAGTTTACAGGAATTAAATCCATTATTATAGATGAACCCTTAGACTCTTCCTCATCAAACGTATTACTGCGACTTATTGAAAAAACTCGATTATAATCAAACTCGATAGTGTATAAATCTGTATTGGTATAATTATATAGCTCACGAATTTTGTATTCTGTACATTCTTCTTCACCTGTATTCAATAAGACATTATCATCAAATTCTATACTTTTAATTTGAGCTACCATATCATCTTCTACATTTTCAAATAAAGTATACTCTACAAACCCACTTAACGTATATGTAGATTTTTCTATTGGTAGATAATGATAATAATATTTAAATTTAACATTTTCATTTCTTGATGTATTTGTATTTCTAACCTCATTAAAACTGTTTAAATTTATACATTTACCATTTAAAACAATTTGATTAGTCGTATGACTGTGTTCAATCGATTGTCTCATTAAAAGCAACGACTGAAGGAAGGTTGACTTGCCACATCCATTTACCCCTGTAAGCAAGGTTAGCTTACTCAATGGAAAAGCTGTCCTCCCTTGAAAGCACTTGAAATTTTCTAACTCTATTTTTGACAACATTTATACATCACCTAAAATTTTTTGTGCTAATTTAAATCTACTAATAACCTTTGCTTTACTACTCGTAGAGTACTTAATAGCATCAAAATAGTCCTGATTAGTAAGAAGTTTTGTAAAGTTTTGTTGAATTGATTCTTTATATTTGTTCAAAAAAGTATCATTGTTAACTGAAAAAAAGTAACATACTGATTCAAGAACAGCAATATTAATTCTTCCTCTGCTGTCACCAGAAGATAATCTAAAGTTTTTATTGCCAAAAAAATCAAATGTAATTTTCATTACACGCTCGAAATCTTGTTTCAAAGTCTCAACATTATCATCTGACATCAAGTTAATTTTTTTCATGGCATTTTCTACGAAATCACTCAAATCTCCTTGATAATCTTGTTCATAATCAAATATCTTAAAAGATAAATACCGTAAAATGGCTTCTCTATCTTTCATCCTTTTAGGAGAAATGCCATTGTCAATTGCCTTTCTAAAATAGTCTTGCTCTGATAAATACTTAAGTAGTTTAGTGGATTTTCCAGAAAAAATACAATTTCTAACCTCTTGACGTTCCAGCTTAGTTCCTTTTGTATTGATACGATTAAATATATCGTATACTACCTTTGCTGGTACAGAAGGTTTAATAATATATATATTTAATTTTTTATCTTCTATCCTAGTCTGATAATCTCCAGGTAATTCCTTAAGCTCAGAAAAGTTATAGCCGTTCAACTTGGTTAAAGCTTCTAACCCCATAAGTGAGAATTTATCGTTTAAAAATTCATGTAAAGTAGTAGTTCGCTGTAAACCATCTACAACAGTATATTTTCCATCAACTCGTTGATTAACATACCAAGGAGGTAACGGAAAATTTAGAATAACAGATTCAATAAACTGGCTTTTTTGCTCTGGCTGCCAAACTACATTACGCTGAAAATCAGGGTCAACTATCAGTTTACCATTATCATATTTCCTCATTAACTCAAATACTGTTTGAGGGTCTTCTCTTACATCAATATCAGATTTTGTAGGGTCATAAGGATACAACCCACCACTACTTATATCCTCTGAAGTATCCTCATCAGTAACAATAATATATTGGTTATCCTGCTCATCCCTATCCATAGGACTTTACCTTGTGTAAATTTTAACTGTGTTATATTATTCAGACTTGCTATGGAAACTAAAAAGGACAATAATCCAATTATGGCATTTTGTAAGGGTTCTATATTCAAATGGCACCCCCATAGATTATAAATAGTAGTGCATATAAACTAAATATAAAATTAAATGCCTTCTCGTTATATTCACTCGCGCTTAAGTTCTCGTCAAGTTCCGGACTTGCTGCAAGCAATTTTCGTTGCGGAACTACTAACTCCTAGTAAATTTATATGGCTTGTCTCACCGTGGGTATCTGATATACAAGTTGTAGATAATACGAGTAATTCGTTTATGTGCTTGGAACCATCTTGGAGTCGTTCACGTATTTTACTTTCTCAAATTCTTACCACCCTGACTCAACGAGGAACAGTAGTGCATGTTGCAACCCGTCCAGATAAACACAACCGTAGCTTTATAGAAGCACTTCTCGTTAAAACTGATGGTGTTAACTGTTATGTGCATAGCACTGAAGAACTGCATTCAAAAGGTATTTTAGGAGACGGGTATTATCTTGCTGGTTCTATGAATTTTACTTATAACGGTATAACTGTAAACGAGGAAGCGTTAACTTATGATACATCCCCACAAGTAATTGCCGAGCAACAGTTGATTTTTAGCAATCGTTGGGGAAGTATGTAGGGTGGGCACCCTCCGGGTTCACCAGTTTGACGCGCACGCTGGTCTGAGACGCGCCAACTGGTTCACTGCCCACCTTACTGGTGTATTATGTAACGTTTTACGGTTATGAATAAAAGCAATGCTAGTACCCTTCGTTTTCTGAAACAATTTTTCGGCGCCAGTAATAAATTTGATTTAGACAAAATTGAGCGTTCGTCAGGGAGCCATACAAAAATTCGTCCTTGGGTGGAACTGCTAACTCAAAGCGAACCTCAACCAACTGTACTTCCCTGCTGGCGCCCAACAGATAATCCGAAAGATAATCATGTAGATTGGTATGGCATTGCTTTTTCTCCAAAACAGTTGCGTCGTTTAAGCGAAGAACTGATGGCATTTGTTGGTCCGACGTATTCAACATATAGAGGACAAACTGCACAACTTAATTTAGAAGACCCAATAGAAGCGGCAATTGATGAATTTACACAAGGTAATGCAATAAAATTTAACGGAGATTCACGTTTTATTTGGCAAGGACTTGAGCGAATGCGCCTTCTTCAAGCGCGCTCTGTCAAATACAGTAGGGAAATTCCCCGTCCAACAGGTCGAGTACTGCGGGATTTTTATATGGCACTACAAGCAGGCGCCCGCAATATTGCAGAGCAAGAACTACAGTACCTCGCCAACCAGCACCGTTTAGATGCGCTTAACCTTTTATTTTTACGGGTGCAACTTTTAGCAGAGTTACAGCAATGGAATGAATTACTCACGCTTCCAGAAATTGGCAATTTGTTGCAGGTAAAAAGACCATTCGCCGTTACACAAGCCTTATTAAAAGCAGTTTACCAAGTTGAACTTCTGCAATTTGAAGAAAAAAACACTCCTAGTAGCGCTGTAGCTTATTTTCAAGAATTTATTTTTCCTCGGTATCAAAATCTTTTTGCTGTTCGTGCAGGTAGTAGACTTCCAGAAGTATTAAAGTTATTTATGCTGCTGGCTGTAAGTATAGAGCCGAAAAAACCTGCTTTACGCGACGAACTGTTAGCTATTGAGATAGAAGAAACTCATCGTAGCTACTTACATAGACTAGCTGGGTTTTTACCTGATATTACACCCCCTAGCGAAGAAGACCCTTTGCAGCAAGCTGAAAAATTAGCTAAAAAAGGAGATTTTGATCAATTATTTATAGTATTGCGCGATGTTCCACCATCAAAGGATAAAGTTAGCTTACTGTTTCAAGGCGCCTACGAGTTACAAACATTAGAAGCAGAAAAAACCGCATTACAAGCTTTTGATGAGCTTACGATTGAAGAACAAACAGCCTTTTTGAAGTTACGTTGGAACCAAGATTGCCTAAACCGTTTGCGAGGAAGTACCGAAGAGGTAACAAATACACAATTAGCCGAAACAATTCCAGCAAGCTGGTTAGAATGGTTATCACAACTAAATAAACAGCCAACTTGGGAGCGTGCGCTATTTACTGCACGTCAGGGTTCTAGCGAATGGGATGTAACAAGTTTACTCGTACAACCAAATGCTGTATACGAATTTGAGGAATTACTAAGCACGGTTGGCTCGAAAGCTGAATCTGTTCTACACAATGCAATTCCTTATTTATTGGGATTTTTCCAAAAGGATGAGTTATTCCCTCGGAGTGAATTTTTTAACCTTTATCAATTGTTGTTAGAAATATTAGTTATAAGTACCGAAGGTGGAGATTCCGACTTAGTATTGTTTAACGATTTAGTCATTGCACTGTTAACTCTTGGTTTAGATGCTAAAAAGTATACAGATATAATTAACTGTGCCTTAGACCTTTGGAAGCGCTATGAATCTCCCAAAAAAGTTGATTGGGCATTAGATTTACTCGATATACTAGTATTAAATTGTAGTCAAAATATGAGCGTTCGCGAGCAAATTTTATTTACTGTAGCCGAAAGCTTACGAACTTTTGCAGGACGCATCGACGAAGAACAATGGGGAATTTTGCGCTCTTTAGTCAAAGACCTAAAGTTAGAAGAAGCTTTTTCATGGTTATTTGATAAAGAAATTGTAGAACAAGAAAGTGAAGTAGATGTTTTTCAAAAGCTCAATGGCAAATCAGTACTTATTTATACTCTTACTGAAACCGCAGCGTTAAGGGTTAAAAGCATTTTAGAAGCTGCTTCTAAAGTAAAAGTTAATATCAGTCATGATAAAGGTGGTACTGATAGACTAGGGCAGTGGGTAAAAAACTCTGACATTGTTTTAATGGTGACAGCTAGCGCAAAACATGCAGCAACTAATTTTATTGAAGCACATCGTCCACCACATCTGGCGCCAATTCTTTTAGTCAATAGCAAAGGTAGCGCAAGTATGCTGCGGATAATTAAAGAGTACTTAACAAAAACATGAAAAAAATTCTTGTTTAGGCAAAAAATTTGTAAACGCGATTTTGCTCGTATCTTGCGCTAAAAGCTTCCCAAATTTGTTGGGTGGGCATTGCCCACCTTACGTATTACGTATTATGATATTTAATTTTGAACTAATTGACGCAATTCGTCTAAGTTGTCAACCATTTTAATTGCGTCTTTAATAACTTTAAGTTGCTCTAAATCTGAGATTTGAGAGATAGATTCCATTAATTGTAATGCTTCGGCGCCGAATTTTAACTCCAGTCCTAATTCAATTGCTGATAAAATACCACGTTGCTCACCTATTTCTTCTCCTATTTGCTGTCCTTCTTTAAGAATTTGCTCATACCAAGGAGATTGTTGTAGTACTGCCATATCTAACCTCATTATACTTTGTACTAATGGACTATCTAACACAAATGTAGCAAAAAAACCTAGGAGCATTTCAAATTGCTCTAGTTGCTCATCAGCACGCAGTACTCGCAATGCTTGCTCAATTGTTGCTTCGTTACCACCATTTTTGAGAATTGGCACAAATGGTAGCAGAGAAGATAATCCATTAAAGGCTACCTGTGCGTCAATTTCCCAGAGGTTAATAACTTTATAGTCCTGACGCGCTAATAAACCCATGAATTTTGATTTGAAGCGAGTGGGTATTTTGGCATCGCTTCCTTTTATGATGTTTATTAGGACAGGGTATACAGGTAGGTCGTACTTTTCTTCAGCTAACCCTGTATACGCGCGCATTCGTTTGGGCATTCTTATTTTATAACGCAGTTGTAATTCGTTGAGAATAAGGAATTTTCCAAGTGTTGGACTTTCCGCACGAATTAAAACGTCACTTTCACGACTTACCCATTGAAATTCTGAGCTGGGAACTTCTTGAACTATTATATCCGAGGCGCCTGTTACCCAGTTTGCCCACTGTTGTAGCGCCAGACTTATCAAACGCTTGGAACCGATATCAGCTGCTTTTGCCATTTTTAATTATACTTCAAGGGTGACAAATCAATATTGATTTCTAAGTGAATAGAATAAATGGCTATATTGATTCATGTCACGCTTTATTCAAAAAATATAACTTGAACACTTAATAATCATTCTCAGTAGATGCTTGCTAGTTTTTATCCTTGAAATATAAGGATTTTACTGTCTATTGCATTTTGATATTGGGAATAGTTAGTACTATTGTATACATGTACGGATGTTGCGAATTTTACCTATCGCTTGGCAGACTGTAATAATGGGCGGGCAAGGATGCCCGCTCCACAAGAAAATCTCCACAAGAAAATCTCCACAAGAGAATACAGCCTTTATGATTTTTCTGAGCGTCGCATGAATGGTAGTAAGTCTTGTAAGATGGTTTCGTGGTAGTGTTCTTGCGGGTAGTGACCGACGTTATTAAGTTTTACTAACTCTCCATCGGGTGTAGCTTTAGCAAATGTTTCTGCCATATCTACAGATAACCAAGGGTCTATTGCTCCCCATTGTACTAATATTGGTTGCTTCCATTCTTTAAATCCAGTTTCGATTTCTTGCATGGCTTTGTCTAGTTGCAAGTTACGAATAGTTGCTAAAAGCGCGCGTCCTGATGATGAACTTTTTAAATATGGTTTACGATAAATATCTAAATGTTCGTCATCTATACGATAACGGGCGCCTCCTTCTAATGTTCTATCTACTAATAATGGGTCTTGAGTCATCATTTCACCTGCCAAGGGTAAACCCATTTGCTGAATTTTCCAAGGTATTTTGGCAGTTGCAGAAATTGGTGCATTCAAAATTGCTATATTAGCGATTTGCTCAGGGTGACGTAAAGCGTATTGTAAGCCAACTGAACCTAGAAAACCCTGAACGACTAAAGAAAATCTTTCTAGCTTTAATTCTGTGATAAATTTTTCTAATGCAGTAATAAATGCATCGGGTGTATACGCAAAGTCGCGTTTTTCTGGTTTAGAAGAAAACCCGTATCCAATCCAATCTGGTGCTATTGCGTGTGTTCCTTGCTGTGCTAATGCTGGAATTATATTTCGCCAACTGTAACTTTGTGATACTAACCCATGCAGTAATATTACAGGTAATAAATCACTGCGACCAATGGGTTCAGATTCGCGGTAAAACCATTCTAATGAGTCGATTTTTATCTTTTTTTCTGCTATTGACACGGTTTTTTATGTGCTGCTTGTATTTTAGTTTTATTAAATAATCATCTCACGAATTGTTACCGCAGTTGCAGGCGCCAGTAAAACACCGTTACGATAATGCCCCGTAGCAACAAGAATATTACTATACCCAGGTAGTTTTTCAATAATTGGGGCAGGGCGCCCTTCGGGACGGGGACGTAAACCTGACCATGTGCGGGTAATAGTCGCGTTTTTTAGTTCGGGACAAAAAGAAATAGCTTGCTGTTTGACTGACTCTAGTAATTCAGTATCAGGAGGTAAGCTATATCCTTCTGTGTTGGGAAACTCTACAGTGGCGCCTACCCAATAATCTGTTGCGGGTACAATGCCGGCGCCGCATGGGACAATATGTACATCATTCCCTGTAATAGCTGGCTGAAAATCTGGATTGCCAAGCGCGTGTCCAATATGAAAGTGTATAGCTTGCCCTAATACAGGGCGAATATCTATTTTTTGATTTAAATGCGCTGTTAAAGCAGTTGAACCTAGTCCAGCAGATATAATCACTTTGTCTACGGATATTTTACCTGCGCTTGTCTCGATGTTATGAGAACTAAACCCGTTAACTTCTACGCCAAATTTGAAACTGACACCATTTGACATTGCTGCATCTACCAAAGCTAATGTCAATGTTATTGGGTCGAGTTGACGGTCACATGGTGAATATACGGCGCCTGTAATTTGTTCAGTATTTAGCTGTGGACAAGCTTGCTTGAGTTTTGCTGTGTCCCATACTTCTAACTGCCATCCTTGTTTCGCACGAATTGCTGCTAAATTTTCCCATTGTGATTCCCCCTTAGAAATTTCTTCAGGAGTTAGTAACATCAAGATTCCCTGACGATTAAAAGGTATTTTACGCCCAGAAACAGCTTCTAATTTGGGAACCCACTCAGAGTAAGTCGCAATACTCTGTTCTCGCATTCGCCACGCTTTACCCTTGGTCTTGTGGCTAATAATGCCCATTAATACACCTAATGCCGCCCCTGTTGAAGCTTGTGCTGGCGGTTTTGAGTCGAAAACTGTAATTTTTAATCCTGGAACTTGACTCAGTTCGTATGCTATTGCGGCGCCAACAACGCCACATCCAATAATTGCTATGTGCATGATTAGAGAGTAAGAGACCAGGGACTAGTCCCTAGCCCCCTTTATTCAAGATTAACCTTCTTCAGCAGAATTAAGCTTAGACGGCATTAAATTCAGGAATTTGTCAATATCCGAATATACCGCTTCAAAGTTGCTGGCAGCAACAAGCTGATTACCAGAAGAAGCTGCTTGGTCAACTTTGACTAAGTGGTCGAACACATCGCGTGCAACTTTACGTGCAGGCGCCTGTTCAGATGGCAGCAAGTTAGGAACAATGTATGTCATGTCCAAACGCGCTTCCGCCATTGGTCCATGTATAAAATTACCCACCTTAATCCATTGTTTAGAGTCAATTAACTCTCCAAGTTCTGATTTACGCTCACGTACTGCTTTGATATCAGTTAAATATCCCTGAATCTTTACCAGTTGCGCTTGCGTATAGGTCGGAGGTGGAGTGGCAACGGTGGGTCCACCACAACTCATTAAGAAAGTTGCCAAAAATACCAGTATTAGAGAAATGATGCTCCGTTGACGCGCCATAAGCTGCATACGATTTGATAGCCATATAACAGTTGTCATTTTAGATCGGAGCGGCCTTGTTTACGAGTGCTTATTGGTAATTCTTGTTTTACGAAGATACCTGATTTTACTGGTTCATAACTTACATACTACAAAACTGGCAACTTTTATCACTTACAAGTAAAATTGAGTATAATTGCTCAATAAGTCTCTAGAACTCAAAAATTTTTGTATCAAAAGTGTCAAAAAATACAACTAAGGACACAAATATTATAAAATGCTAATTTTTAAGTTGATTTCTTTGTGTAGTATTGTTAAGCTGTAACACCAATAAAGCAAGTTTAGTGTCGTCACAAATTCGGGAATCATCGATGCAGTAAGAATGGAGGATAATTCGTGAACGCAGCTGAAATGGCAACCAGTCTTGAATTCACTAGTAAAATAGCCACGGTAGTTAATTTATTCAAGCGCGAATTTCCAGATGCAAAGTCTGACCTTAAGCCTTGGCACAATGACCCCGATACTCGGGAGTTAATTGACCCTGACTCAATTGATATTGGTTTTCATTTTCCCGGCATTAGTCGGTCGTGGCGTGTTCGCAGTTTACTGTTTCAAATTCGTTTGCACTTAGACCCAGAAACTAATTCGCGTTTTTGTGTGGGTGTTGAAGTCGCTGGTTTCGACCATCGTGGTGAAGCTTGGCGCCTTTCTACAGTGGAAAACTGGAAGTTTGTAGGCGCCACTATGCCATCTGAGCAAGTAGGGGAACGGCTCAAACAAATTTGTCGCCAAATATTAGAAATTTTTAATAGTTAGGAGTTAGGAGTTAGGAGTTATTGCGGCGCCGAACTTTCACATTTAAGCAATTTATCCAAAGTCGCAATTTCTGAACGCGAACCAGATTTACGAATATTACTTTCCATTCTGATATCTATGAGTTCCATACCCAAGCGTTTTAAATAAGCTTGCTCTTCTTCGGTATCATACTCCGAGGCGCTTAACTTGTCGTAATTATCACCATAAGACTTGCTAGCATTCCAGTTAAACATTTTTACTATCGAATTCACTACATACTTTTGCTCTGGACGCGCAGTTCTAATAATTTCGCTTATCGGTTGCTGCATTATTCTTTCTATATCAAGAGAGCTAGCTTTTGATTGTAACCAAGATTCTGAAGTCGAAATAGGTAAATCCATTGTTTGCTCGTCAACTTTAGCAAAAGCATGAGCCTCAGCATAAGAAACTTTATTATCTTTGTTATAATCGGCTGAAGCTACAGGTTGTCCAATTCGATTTCTACCGCTCAACCCAGCAAAGAAGCTTGAACTATAATCTTTGTAATCAGCTTCGTTAACAAGTGGTGTACATCCTACCGAAGGTCGTGTTTTAACAGTCGCAAAGAAACCACACCGAGTTTGTAGTGCAACTGGACGCTGCGGATTACCCCCTGTATAGATAAAATTGGCAAAAGAACCAGAAAAACACTGCGCCATTATTACCGCTACAGGTGTTTCTTGTGGCATTTTATCGAGCATCGTCGAAAATTCTTTAACACTCATTGATTTACGGTTCCAAAGCGTCAATGCATTATTGTTCAAATCTTGTTCGTTAGGAATTCCATGTCCTGTAAAATACATTAATATTGGTTTTTTCGGAGTTTGGCTAGCTTGTTGTACCCAGCTAGTTAAATTGTCTAAAGTTGAGGCGCCTTTAAGTTCAGGAATAGCTGGCACTTTAAATTTCTCGTTACCCGCATCATCTATGTAGCGAATAGTCGCTTCACCATCATTACCATTGGCAAAGTATACCGATGCGTCTTTTTGGTCGTATCCCAATAGACTAAGCGTTCGTTGAAAATAAAGTACGTTCTTTTCTAAAGCTATTTCATTATGGTCTGGGGCGCCACCACCTGCCAAAACCAAAAAATTTAACTTATTCTTCTTATCCCAGTTTGCTTTTAACTGCTTTACATCATGCTGCACCGAACAACTACTCTTAGTCACTGCAAAATTGGGAGCCATTTCGAGTAGTGATGTAGTAACTATTACAGCAAAAGCAGTACCCGAAAAAAGCTGGCGATGCATAAAATACCTCATGATAGACTCTCAAGCTTGATTTACCGTCTAACTTACTTAATTTTAGTGATTTTTATTTCATATTTCATAAGTAGTTTTTTAAACTTATATAAAGAAATATACTGATATTTCTGGCGCCTCATACCCAAAATCTTGACATTTTGTTAGTACTATAGTATTATATAATTATTCACGGCGCCGCTACAACTGCTATAAAAATAGGGCGCATAAGTGTAGAGTAAACATTTTGTAATATCTGCATTGATCCCCCCTAACCCCCCGAAGTCGCGGGGGGGACAAGAGTCAATTCTTAGCCCCCTTATCAAGGGGGGTTGGGGGGATTTCTTTATAATATCCAGGGAAGTTAAAAATATGACAGAACAAACAGGCGCCTTTCTATCCCTGCTCGAATTGATTAAAATCTTAGAAGAGCATCGCAACAGCATTATTATCAACTTTAAGCATTTACAAGAAAACTATCAACATCAAGGAATTAAGCGTATAAAAGGTGTACGTGATAGTAAGGGAAACTTGATAGAACCTTGGTTGAAAACCCAATATATTGATGCGGGTGAGTATGTTGATATGGGGACGTTTGAACTTAACCGTAATACTGCCACTATTAATATGCTGATAAAACGTCGAGTTAAATTGGTGGCAGCAGAAGATAAAACACCAATTATTGAAGTAGCGGGTTTACTAGCAAATGACCTTTACACGTTTAATAATTATACGGTTGTAAGTGATGGTGAAGTTAATATCAGGTCGTTACGAGTCAAAATAAGTGCCAAGAAAACTTTTGATTTACTTAAAGCTAAGGGTGTAGTTCTAGCAGAAAAATTTGATTTTAGTTCGGAGTATGAAATTTTACTCGATAATTTACCTTTGGTAACATTTGATGCACATTTCAATAATGTAGATGGGTTATTTTATGAACTTGCTCAGATGAAAGTGCTATTAAGTATTATTAGGGCACATCTCAAGCAAAAGTCGGATGTATATATCCCTGACCAATTAGATGAATTGCAAAAACATTATTTGTCAAAAAATGTGTATCTTAATTTTCCAACCACAAATGAGTATACTGATATCAACACAGCGCTAGCCACGGGTGTAATTGATACACGTGTTAGCTATAAAATTGATATCGGTAGTCGGGATATTCTCAACTTTGGTAAATTAATGAGCGCGAATAGATTCCTTGACAGAATGTATCGTGCTTACAATAGTGAAACGGGTGAAGCGTTCCAAAAGGCAATATTTGAAATGACGTGGGAAGAAAATATTTACTTCCAACGTAAGTCACCATCCGCGCGTATGAAGATTACAGCAGTAGATGATTTGATGGCGCCTATTTTTGATGACTTTCTTGGCTTTGAGAATAACGGTATCGTTAGTGCAATACTTAATAAAGTTGGTCTAAACGGCGCCGACCATAAGATATTAGAAGCCAAGCGAAACGGTATTTCGGTAAATAAAGAAGAAACGGTAGCAGCTTTTACAGCGGCAAATACCAAGTTGAGTCATCATATAGATAGGGTTTACCGCGAAAATATTTCACCGCTTATTTTTTACATCGGTTCCACAGGAATTTTACCCGACCAAATTGATGGCAAAGTGGTTTCAGCTATTGAGCTTGCAGCAAAATATCCAAATTTACAGTTTAGTGAGGATGAAAAAAATGGCACATTTTTTGAAGTAGGCAACAGCATTATTGGAGTATACGCTAAGACCGAATATTACAGCACGCGAATTCCCACAAATGTAGAAACGTGATAATTTTGGCGCCTAAATTTTTATGCGATGAAAGAAAATAAATAAAAGTTTGAGAATTTTCCGTAATTCAGATTTTAAGAGTGTATTAGTACAAAACACCTGAATTGAGTTCTGTAAACCTTGCGATTCGATTTTTATTAAACTCTAGCCAAGGATAATTATACCTACTAGTTTCAAACTAAAATGCTGTTCCGAAATTGATACGAAAGATACAAATATTACTAGTGGCAAATAAAATGTAAGCTCTTTGTTACCTAGAAAAAATCCAGGATGCAGAACCATGACAATTGCAGCTTCTTTGTAGCATTTCATAGTAATGAAAAATCTTGTGAAGCAATCGCTTATGGTTATTAAAAAATGGCAACTCAAATCATGGGGTTGTTTGGATGCTGTTAAGACAACTTTACCGCCAATGGGACAAGATAAACAGACTGTTTCTGAGTTGATTACTTTATTAAAACATGACAATGTGACGGTTCGCATCAACGCTATTGAGTCACTTTGCAAAATTGGTGACTGCAAAGCGATTCCAGCACTAATTATTGCTTTACAAGATACAGACTCACAAGTGCGCGCAAATGCTGCGTTTGCACTTGGTTGTTTTCGTTCTCAAGCGATAACTGCTGTTGAACCACTAATTATGAGTTTGGAAGATTCTGATGAATGGGTACGTGCGAAAGCTGTAGAAGCTTTAAGTCATATTCGTAATCCTAAAGCTACTGTACATCTAGCTGCTGCTCTACACGATAACTATCCAGGAGTACGTGCAAAAGCGGCTTTAGCTTTACCAAATACGAGTCACGCTAGTTTTGCTGTACCACTATTAATTGCAGCATTAACAGATACAGATACGCGAGTGCGTGCTGCTGTTGCTGACGGTTTGGGTATGTTTGGTACATTAGCGAATGACTCGGCGCCATATTTAGTAAACGCTTTGCAAGACGAAGACTTACATGTTCAAATCAATGCAGCTAAGGCATTAATCAAAATCGGCTCGCATACCACTCATAGTATGAATATTTTGATGCAGATGCTGAATCGCGAAGACACCAATACTCGCATCACTACGGCTTTAAATTTGGGTATTATTGCTCTACACTTCCAAGATAAAGCAAATTTTTTATCTGTGTTGGAACTAGAACAGGTGATATACGACTTAGAAACAGTAAGCGAGTTGTTAAAAATAAACTCTGACTTTGAAGCTGCACAATTTGCGCTTGTTTCTGTCAACAATGCATTATGTTCTTTGAAGAAAGAACGAAAAAGTCGTAATAATTAAAATGAATGACTTTGGGCAGGGCGATGATTTATTTTGTTAGACGCTTGAGCTACAAATAACGTTAAAATTTGGGCAGTTACAAAGTACAATATATATCGACATATAAGAAGCCTACTTACGCTGTGGTACTAAATTCTCTAGGAATTAGCAGCAATTGGCTGAGATTGCATCATATACATCAAATCTTGAATGCCTTTTTGCAGATATCGCGTTACAGTCATTGGACTTGTGCCAATTTTCTTAGCTGCATCTTTACGCGAAAGCTCTTTTAAGAACACTAGTTCTACTGCCATCCGAGGTTTATCTTCAAGCTGTGTAATGGCGCCTTGTAGTTGCTGACGTTCTTCTTCTTCAAGCTGTACAGAAGTGGAACGTGGACAAGGTAGTGCTTCACCCAAGGTAATTTGGCAGTCTACATAGTGAACAACTGTAGCATCTAAACTCAATGGCATCCGATTTTGGGCAGCGAGTTTTGTTTCTTGCCATTCGTGTAATGGTACATCAAGTAAGTCAGCAATTTCTGAATCTTTGGGTGGGCGCCCTAAAGACTCCGCCAAATCTTTGCGAATTTTCTGTCCTTCGTTATATAATTCCTGCCAACGACGAGGAATTTTTAATAAGGTGCTGCGGTCACGTAAGAAGTGCAGCATTTCACCGCGAATGTAAGGAACAGCGAACGAGCTAAAAGCATAACCTTGACTAGGGTCAAAGCGTTCAATTGCGCGAATTAAACCAAAATAACCAATTTGTTCCAAATCCTCATAAGGTTCGTTACATTGATGGCTAAACTTATGCGCCATTTTACGAACCAAACCAGTGTGTAGCTGGACTAATTCATTACGAAGTTTTATAGAGGGATTTTGATGATAAGTGAGCAATAGCTCCATGCTATCAGAAGGCATTGTAGAGCGATTTCCGCTTTCACAATTGCCGTACCGCATATACGACTGATTGGCGACCATATAATATATCCTTTTAATTAACCCCGATACTGATTTACCGAAGTCGCGTAATTTTTCATCTAAGCTGTAATTATTTTCCTTACTGAGGCTTTTAGACACCATTCGTTGTTCTACTGAACTTGCTGGAGGGGTCAAACCCACGGTCAGTATTTATACGGTTATCTTTTCCGGGATATTCTGTTCTAAGCAAATTTTAGTTTGAGCGTTGTGGATGAATAATTTGAAGTGCAATTCGCTATAGAGCTTACCATTCCAATCTTCTAGCGTTTTATTATAAGTCCCACAAGCATCATTCAACTCTGCTTATTCTTGTTGTACCCAAAATCGAGCAACGATTTTACAATATGGGAAAAATTTATGTCTTTTTCAAAAAACTCTGCCCATAACTCGAAATTTCAGTAATTTATCACAAAAATTAAGGGGCGGGAGAATTTTACACTATAAAGGCATATTATTCAATAACGTAATCTTATGTAACACTTAGTAAAAAATTTTTACTCGAACATCAAATTTTATCCCAACATTACCTATGGTATTATACACTACAAAATCACGACTCTTTCATAATAATTTCTGCAATTGAAACAACACAACCACAGCAATGACTAAAAGATTTATGGCGAATGTATAATTACTATTCTGTCAAATGATTTACTAATTCAAAAACAGGATTTAGATATAAAAAGGGGTACTAAGCTACAAGCATATATCGAAAATTTTGTCAAGAAGCCCGCTTTCTAACCCTGATGGAAGATGTGAGCTACGTTCAGTATGACAATTTTAAGATTTTAAGTAAAGAAAACAATTTGTAATTAAAACCGTAACGATTGAATAAATAAATTGTTTACTTAAGGGATTTTGACGTTGAATTTCTGTTATAAGTAAGTTTGCCATATGCAGCATTGAGGGGTCGGTAATTTTGGTTTGATGAATATAAGCTTGATTTAAGCAAATTATTGTTTGGTCAGTAATTTGCTCAAATCGAAATGAACTGAGAGTAAAAAGCAGATATTCTTTCATGTGATTAATACAGGCGCCGTGAATCGCATCAAATTGTTCTAAGGTATTATTAAGTATTACAACACCCACAATTAAACTATCACCCTCAATTAGAGGAATTCCTGCATTTACATACTTTATATCTAGTCCATCCCATGAAGCGTTAAGGATAGAAGTTTTAGAGTGCATAATCAACTGTTCGTCGTGATTTATTCATATTGTTAAATTATGGAATTTATTTGTGTAGAGACGTTACATGTAACGTCTCTACATTTGATTGTTTAATTACGAAACACCTGCACCAGCAGATTGAATTAGTACATTAGGCTGATATCCCGCAGGTTTATCGCCAACTTTTACACCACCGTGAATCATTCCTTGAATTTCGGCGCCAAAGAAACTGTAAGGAAACTGTGGTTCTGGACGACTAACAGCTTCTAAACGGTTTGCCAATTCTGTGGGAATTTCAAAATCGAGTGCTTGGATATTGTCTTCTAATTGTGATACTTTTGAGGCGCCAACTATAACCGTTGCAATACCAGGACGGTTTGCAGTCCAATTTACAGCCACTTGTGCCATACTGCGTCCAAGTTCTTTAGATACGGTTTCGAGTTCTGTGACAATTTTCCAGTTGCGTTCGCTAACCTTTTGAAATGCTGGGTTACTAATACCGCGTGTAGTATCAAGGCGCCCTTCTCCTGTAAATCCTGACTCGCTTGGTTTATATTTACCACTAAGTAAACCACTTGCCAAAGGACTCCATACCATCGTTCCCATTCCTAACTGTTGACCAAGAGGAATAAGTTCGCGCTCAATATTACGTTCAACTAAGGAATATTCGAGTTGTAGTGCAGAAATTGGTTCATAATTACGGTATTCAGCTATAGTTTGCGCGCGTGCTGCATACCAAGCAGGAGTATCGCTCAACCCAATATGTCTTACTTTACCAGCACTGACTAAATCATCCAGTGTCCGCATTACTTCTTCAGCAGGTGTAATTGTGTCCCATGTGTGAAGAATATATAAATCTATATAGTCAGTATTGAGTCTTTTCAATGAACCTTCTACCGCACGCAAAATATTTTTACGTCCGTTACCACCTGCGTTAGGGTTTCCTGGTTGGGCATTATAAGTAAATTTAGTGGCAATTACGACCTTATCACGGAGATTACGCTCAGTAATAAACTTGCCAACCCAAGTTTCGCTGGTACCATTGGTGTACAAATCAGCCGTATCAACAAAGTTACCACCAGCATCTATATATGTATTAAACAACTGACGCGCGTTATCTTCATCGGCGCCCCATCCCCACTCAGTGCCAAAAGTCATGGCGCCTAATGCTAGGGGACTTACGCGCAGTCCAGAACGTCCAAGGGTGTAGTAGGTGTTGAGAGGCATATGTTTATTTCCCTGTTTTTGTGTGTTATGTATACTGTAGGGAATTTTGGTTTGTGGAGCATACCCCATTTTTGCGCGGTTATATCAAAATCTTGCTTTACTGTTTGTTTTGTGAGATGGGTTTCGCCTGTGGAATAATCTAGTTTTTTTTACCACAGAGACGCAGAGTACACAGAGAGAAGATAATTTAACCACATAATCCGGAGGATTTCCCGCTCTTTAGACACGCTCGTACACAAAGAAAAAGGTAAGAAGAGAGAACACACCAAAAGTAAGGTGGGCACTGCCCACCATACAACACCCCAGAATTAATAACACAGACCACTAGAATATCAAGCTTAGAGATGTGGCCAGTAGATTGTTTTTCATGTTTATTAGGATTAGTATCTGGCGTGCCTTGTAGATATGCATAAAACGGCGCCAGTTGCAAGAATAAAAAAATAAGCTGCTTATCGTTTGTTAACAACCAGCTTTTTATACAGGGTGCATTATTAAATGATTTATAGATATTATAGCATAATATTTGGATTCACTTTACTACAGGCGCCGTATCCTTGGCAGTTTTTGATTCACCTAAAAGACTTTTGGAAAGCGAATCTAGTTTTTTAACAGAATTATTAGCTTGTCTCACAGCTTCTTCTGGTGTTAAAATAACAGTAGGCTCGTCAGGTTTTGATACTTTAACTGGCTTGTCAGATTTTAATATTTGAGTTTCACCATTTTCTTTAATAGCATCTACATCAATTGATGAATTAGTAGTTACAGCAGGAGATGACAGGTACATCATACTACTTGCAACCAGCACCAAAAACATCGACAGTAGCCGCAATCTGAGTCTAATAATATGCTTCATTATTTTCTGTGTGTGAAGTATTGTGACATATAGAAATTAGTTTATATTAAGCAATGCTAAAGAAAACTCACCCTTGAGGCAGAATATCGCCAAATGGCGCCTAACCTTAATTTCCCGGCATTTTCCAAAACATAACTTATATAATCCTTGAGAAAGGTTCTTCTTTGAAGGTGGGCTTGCTACTATATATAATACGCTCTTTGTGATTTATCCAGTCATAGTGAATGAGGTTGTGGTTTTGAAATCCCAATTAACTAACCATCGAGTTGATTTACAAGATTGTACTATTTTTTATCAGCAAAGTAGGTTGGAGTCTGGTTCAATCCCCATCCTATTTCTACACGGATGGGGAATCTCTACTAAGCCTTATACTGAAGTGCTGAAACTACTAGCACTTTCTCATCCCATAATTGCTCCTGACTTGCCCAGTTTTGCAAGGTCCAATTACTTTGGGCTAATTCCCGATTACGTTAGCTATAGCAAAATTCTCCTATCATTTCTGGAAATTTTGGATTTACAACAATTTCATGTAGTCGGACACTCATTAGGTGGAGGTATTGCCATTACTTTATCTACACTTGTTCCAGAAAAAGTCAGAAGTGTAATTCTAGTAGATAGTACCGGGATTCCTGGCCCGTCTATACCGGAGATGATACCGCGAAGGGCAATCGAAATGACGGTTCAAATGTTTCTTCCAAGACGCAGATTGAAATTAGTTGATATTCCTTTGGTTTTCTCCTATAACTTGTTATTCAATACAGTAAATGTCATTCAAGGGTTGCTAATTTCTTTATACGAAGATATCAGCCATCTGTTACCTAAAATTCAAGCCCCCTGTTTATTGTTATGGTCAAAAAAAGACCTAACGACGCCATTAAATAACGCTCAAGCAATGGCAGCAATGATTCCCAACTCTAAATTAATTACTGTAGAAGAAGGTTTACACGAATGGGCACTTTGGTATCCTGAAAAATTTACATCACTCATACTGGATTTTATTTGCCAACTTGAGCAATATTGATACAGCCAGCTAATCTAAGCTCTACTGGACTTAAATTTTTCCATAGCCTCTTGCGTAGGTAGACTTTTAACCCAAGCAGGACGTTGATTCAGATTTTCAAGCCAAATACTTAGTTTCGGATGATTATCAAGCGATAGACCCACGAGATGTAAACTACTTGCTACGGTTCCTGCTGTCACATCTGCTAGGGTGAGTTGTTCCCCTGCAAAGTAGGTTTGCTCACCTAGAAGCTCTTCAAAAAACGTTAATACTGTAGAAACCTTATTTTGTGTTTGCTCAATTGTTTCTGATTCTACAGGTAATCCAAACAATATAGGGAACATAGGCATTATTCCAGGTAGTAACTCGTTAACTGTTAGCATTTGCACCATCCGTACTTTAGCTAAATTTCGAGCATCACGAGGAAGCAACGAAGGTTCTGGATACTTTGCTTCTAAATAATCGAGAATTGCAAAGGATTCGACTATTCTAAAACCGTCATCTTCTAAAACAGGTATATGATGGAAAGGATTAATCTCTAATAATTCTGCTCTATTTGGTTGACCACTCAATTCCAGCTCCACTAACTCTGCTTTTATATCTTTTTCCAGTAACGCGACTAAAACGCGCCGAGAGTGAGGAGAAATTGAATTACAGTAAAGTTTAAGCATAATTTGCTTTCCAAATTTTATAGTTCAAATAGTCTAATCAGAAATTGTTATGAGCCATTCACGAAATTGGGCTGGTGTTAAAGGAGCAGAACTGTTATCTAACTCATTAAGCGCTTCAAAAAGAGGCAATGAAATTAATTTCAAACGGTTTGTAGAGACGTGACATGTCACGTCTCTACATTTGTATATATAATATTGCTACATCATTTTCAATTAAATCCGCTTGGGCTTCCCCATGCTTCGATAAAGACGATGGGGTCAAAATATTCGCGAAATAATGTCACTTTGCCATCGCGGAATTTAAATAGTCCGGCGTAGGTGTTATTATAAGGCTTTTTAGTTGCTAAAACTTCGATTTCGCCACGGAATTCTACAAAGAATGTATTGGGGTCAGTGGTAGGATATATTTTTAGGTCAGGAAATACCATTCTGCCCACACTCGTAGGTAATGCTGAATAATGTTTAGCCACAGCAGCTTTACCCTCAACTCGTTTCGGAAAACCTTTAGGAGAAAATGGCATATCTTGCACCCCATCTTCAGCCCATAACTTCAACCATTCGTCCATACGTTTTTGTGATAATAGCTCAAAATATCTACGAATAGTTTGCTCATTTCTGCTACGAATAGTTTCAGCTTGAGTATTTGCAGGCGCCGCAGCAACATTATCCACACTATTCGCTGCTAACTCAGTTTTCGGAACAAAACTTAATAAACCTAAAATTAAACTGGCGCCAATTAAACTTCTTTGTAAAAACATCTTCCTTCCTCCTCTTCCTTAGCGTTCTTCGCGTCCTTTGCGGTTCGTTATAAAGACTTCTTCAAAAACTTCGCCACCTCACCAACAGACTGATTAACAGTATTTTCTTTGTCATAAAAATCAAACTGAGTGCGGTTATCTAACCAAACAAAGCTCTTATTCTTTGTGGGAATATCATTAAAAAATTGTCTAGCACCATCAGGAATAGCAGCTTTCTCACTGTGAACAAACAAAGTAGGCACATTAATATTCTTAGCTTGTGACATAGGCTTAAAAGTCAACCATTCAGCCCAAGATGCAACAGCAAACTTATTATCCCACTGAGGAATGGCGCCACGTTGAGGATTTAAATAATAATCAATCTCACCGAACATTGGTGCATTTTTATCAGTTCTACTAGCAGCAGGGACATATTCAACTTTCCCTGTTTTCTCAAACTTCTTCCGTGCAG
>ERZ1066121.508-NODE-508-length-35274-cov-7.249922_pt1 | contig 35274 bp, 32 predicted proteins | sample MGYA00382768_ERZ1066121 | MGnify/ENA primary metagenome ERZ1066121 (study PRJEB33369, sample SAMEA5778351) | biofilm metagenome | biome: Industrial cooling water; feature: Water cooling tower basin; material: Biofilm | place: United Arab Emirates | collected...
TTCGGCATAGGCGGACAGGTTGAGCATCTGGCTCACCTCGCGCCCGTCCTCGAAGGTGAGGCGCGGCGGCTGGCCCTTCTTGCGCCGCGTGTCGCCGCCCAGGCACAGCGCCATGCGGCCGGTCACGCAGAACTCGCAATGGCCGCAAAAGGCCGACAGGCAGGTCACGACCGCGTCGCCGACCTTTACCGTCGAGACCTCGGCACCGACCTGTTCGACGATACCGGCGGCCTCATGGCCAGGAATGGCGGGCAGCGCGTGCGGATAGGCACCGTCGACGAAATGGAGGTCCGACCGGCAGACGCCGCAGGCCGCGGTGCGGATCAGCACCTCGCGCGGGCCGGGCTTGGCGACGACCACGTCCTCGAGGGTGAGGGGCGTTTTGGCCTGATGGAGAATGGCGGCTTTCATTTTCGTCTCCTCCCCTCCCGCTTGCGGGAGGGGGCGGGGGAGGGACTGTGGCGAGCGACGGAGGTGAAACTTGCCCTCCCCCAGCCCCTCCCGCAAGCGGGAGGTGAGCAGATCACCGCCCTGCCCCGGCCTTCGCCTTGGCCGCCGCGATCGCGTCCCTGCCACCATATTTGCCGAACTCCAGCCGCGCGATCGAGCGGTTGTGGACCTCGTCCGGCCCGTCGGCGAGGCGCAGCGTTCGCTGGTGGGCGTACATCTTGGCGAGGCCCGCGTCCTCCGACACGCCCGCGCCGCCGAACGCCTGGATGGCGTCGTCGATGATGCGCAGCGCCATGCGCGGGGCCTGGACCTTGATCATCGCGATCTCGGTCTGCGCGGCCTTGTTGCCCGCCTTATCCATCATGTCGGCGGCCTTGAGGCACAAGAGCCGCGTCATTTCGATGTCGATCCGCGCCTCGGCGACGCGCTGTTCCCACACGCTGTGCTCGGCGATGACCTTGCCGAAGGCCACGCGCGAGAGGAGCCGCTTGGTCATGCGCTCAAGCGCCTCTTCGGCCACGCCGACCGTGCGCATGCAGTGGTGGATGCGGCCGGGCCCCAGCCGGCCCTGCGCGATTTCGAACCCGCGGCCCTCGCCCAGCAGCATGTTGGAGGCGGGCACGCGCACGTCCTTGAGCTCGATTTCCATATGGCCGTGCGGCGCGTCGTCATAGCCGAATACGGGCAGGTGACGGAGGATGGTCACGCCCGGTGCGTCGAGCGGCATCAGGATCATCGATTGCTGCGCGTGGCGAGCAGCGCCAAAGTCCGTCTTGCCCATCACGATCGCGACCTTGCAGCGCGGATCGCCCGCGCCTGACGACCACCATTTAACGCCGTTCAGGACGTACTCGTCCCCGTCGCGCTCGATCCGCGTCTCGATGTTGGTCGCGTCGGACGAGGCAACCGCGGGCTCGGTCATCAGGAAGGCCGAGCGGATCTCGCCATTCATCAGCGGCCGGAGCCACTGCTCCTTCTGTTCGCGCGTGCCGTAGCGGTGGAACACCTCCATGTTGCCCGTGTCAGGGGCGGAGCAGTTGAACACCTCCGACGCCCAGCCGATCCGCCCCATCTCCTCGGCGCAGAGCGCATATTCGAGGTTGGTGAGCCCCGGCCCCTCGAACTCGAAGCTGTCGTCGACGGGCACCCGGCCGGAGGAGGGCGGCATGAACAGGTTCCAGATGCCCGCCGCCCTGGCGCGCGCCTTTTCTTCCTCGATGACCGGGATGATCTTCCAGCGCTCGCCGGCCTCGTGCTGCTCGTGAGCATCGTGGACGCGTGGGCGGATGTAGCGCTCGATATGTTCGCGGACGCGGTCGCGCCAATAGCTCTGGCGCTCGGTCAGGTCGAAATCCATGGCGCTCTCCCGTCTCTTGTCGGGCCTTCTAGGCAGCTTCGAAGCGGGCTTTCCAGCCCCAAAAACTCAGGCCTTTCCACCGCCTTCGGCCTCCCCCGGCCCTGCCGCTACGGCAAGCTTGGCAAGCCGCGCCTCATGCTCAGCGCGGCCGAACGGAAAGCGCGAAAAGGCGAACGCTGCGCACGCGGCGATGACCGTGGTCACCCCGACGAGAAGCGCCGTGTAGCTGTCGAGCACCGCCTCGGGCACGCGCCCGGGTTGTGCCGCGCGCGGGAACTCGGCGGTGGCGAGGATCAGCCCGGTGACGAAGATACCGACGCCGCCCGAGCATTTCTGCATGAAGAGCGCGCCCGCAAAGAACAGCCCCTCCTCGCGCCGGCCGGTCCGCTCTTCCGAGGCTTCCACTACGTCCGACATCATCGAGGCACCCAGGATCATCGCGCCGATGCCGAGCGCGGTGCCGGTGGTGTTGAGGAGGAGAAAGGTCGGCAGCAGCGCGGGGTCGCCGGGCGTGGGGAACAGGCCGGCCAGGCGCAGAACATAGGGCGATCCTGTCAGCAAGGTGCCGCAGAAGACCAGGCCGGCGGCGGCGTTCTTCTTGCCAAGGCGCGCGGCGATCGGGCCGATGGCGAGGAAGATGGCAAAGGCCCCACCGAGCAGCGAGAGCGAGTAGAAGAGCAGCTCGCTGGCCCCGAATTGCCACACATAGGTGAGGTTGTAGTTGGACATGGCAAAGCCGATGCCCTGGTTGGTGTAGCCGAACAGCCCCGCGAGCATCAGGATCAGGAAGGCGCGGTTGGACAGCGTCTCGCGCACGTCGCCGAGCGTGGCGGAGAACGGCTTCTTCTCGATGCGGCTGGCGGGCGGGTGGGCGAGGAGCTTGTGCGTGCCGATGGCCGAGACGAGCACGGAGCCGGCCATGACGAGCGCACCCGCGAGCCCGTAGGCGGCATAGCCCTCGAAGGCGAGCGGCCCCGACAGCGCGCCCCGCGGCGGCGCGAGAAAGAAGCCATAGGCCGCCATCAGCATGGCAAGGCCGCCCGCCCAGCCGAACAGGAAGCGGAAGCGGAGCACGAGGGTGCGCTCGTGATAGTCCCTTGTGATCTCGGGAGCCATGGCAAGGCTCGGCACCTCGTTCGTGGCGATAGCGGCGCGGGTGACGATCGCCACGATCAGCAGATAGCCGAGCACCGTCTGCGGCGTGCCTTCGGGCGGGTGCCAGAGCATCAGCCAGCTGAGCGCGATCGGCAGCGCCGAGGCGTAAAGCCAAGGATGCCGTCGCCCCCAACGCGTGTTCGTGCGGTCAGAAAAATGGCCGATCAGCGGGTCTATGAACGCGTCGAAGACGAGTGCGAGGCCGATGATAAAGCCGACCTGCTCGGCCGGCAGTCCGACGACCTGGTTGTAGAAAAGGAGCAGGAAGACCGAGTAACCATTGTCCTTGATGCCATAGGCGATCGCGCCGGCCCCATAAGCGAGCTTGGTGCGCAAGGGGACGGGGGTCACCTCCTCCCCTCCACGAAGGCGTGGAGGGGGATTGAACCGCGCCCCTTCACCCCACCAGCCCCGCCATGCCTGCGAGCGATTCGAACAGGCCGGGCGTGTCGGGATCCCAGCTGTGCTTGGGGCCGACCGACAGGCCGCCGTCGACGACCAGGCTGGTGCCCGTGACGAAGCTCGCATCGTCGCTGGCCAGGAAGGTGACGGCGGCGGCGATGTCCTCGGAGCGACCGGGACGGCCGATCGGCTGCGCCTGCTCGCCGATTCGACCGAGCACCGCATTGGCCTGGTCGCGCGCTTCGCCCTCCAGCCCCACGGCCGAGGTGAAGATGTTGGTCATGATGAAGCCCGGCAGCACCGCATTCACGCGGATACGGTGCCGCGCAAGGTCGGCCGCGGCGATGCGGGTCAGGTGGAGCACGCCCGCCTTGGCGACCGAATAGGCGCTCGGCGCCGCCCCGGCGGCAAGCGCGGCAACCGAGGCGGTGTTGACGATCGCGCCGCCGCCCTTGGCCGCCATGGCGGGCGCGGCGTGGCGGATGCCGAGCGCGACCGAGCGCAGCAGCAGGCCCATGGTGCGGTCCCAGCCCTCGGCGTCGATCTCGTCCAGGCGCGCGCGCAGCCCGCCTGCGCCCGCATTGTTGAACAGGATGTCGGGCCCGCCGAGGCCCTGAGCCGCCTCGACCAGCGCGACGATGTCGTCCTCGCGCGTTACGTCGCAGCGCTGGACGCGGATCGCATTGCTCGCGATCGCGCGCGCGCCCTCCTCGTCGACGTCGCCGACCAGCACCGTCGCCCCTTCCTCGGCGAAGCGGAGCGCGGTCGCGCGCCCGATCCCCGACGCCCCGCCCGTCACCACCGCGACCTTGCCTGCGAACCTCATGCGCTTGCCTCCGTGCGGCGCTTCAGGGCGGCGCCGGCTCGCCAATAGTGGAACAAGGCCCAGGGCGTCGCCGCCGACAGGGTCAGCATCGCCCAGCGCAGCGCTTCGGCGTCGCCAAGCGTGGGCTTCAGGAAGTCGCTCACGATGCCAATCAGGGTGGGGCCGAGCCCCAGCCCGACCAGGTTGATGACCAGCAGGGTCACCGCCGCCCAGAGCGCGCGCATGCGCAAGGGAGCGAGCCCCTGGATCAACGCAAAAGTCGGCCCGAGATAGGAGTTGGTGAGGAGCAGGGACGCCCAGTAGAGCGGCACGGCGACCCAGGGGTCTGTCGACAGCAGGAACAGGAAGGAGAGCGGCAGGCCGACCGCCTTCATGGCGAGCACCAGCCAGCTCTGCGCGTGCAGGCCGAAGCGGACCGCCGCCTTGTTGGCGAGCCAGCCGCCGAGCACCGCCGAGAGCGAGCCGCAGAGCCCGCCAACCGGGGCGACGACCGTCGCGATCTGGAGCTTGTCCATGCCCATCGTGCGGATCATGAAGCTCGGCCCGAAGGCAGTGGTGCCGTAGCCGATCAGCGACGTGACCGTCACGCCCATCACGAGGTGCACCGCGGCGCGGTCGGCGAACAGGCTGCGGAAGCCCGCGGCGAAGGGGGGCATGTCGCCTGCGCCTTGCGCTTTGCCCGGATCGGACAGGCCGCGCGGCGGCTCGATCACCAAGAGCTTGATCACGATCGCGAGCAGCACGCCGGGGATGCCGACCGCGAACATGGCGGTGCGCCAGCCGAAATAATGGGCAAGCGCGCCGCCGATCATGGTGCCGCCCGCCGCGCCCAGCACGACGCCCAGCGAGTAGATGCCCATGGCACCCGCGCGGCGCTCGGGCGGGTAAAGATCGGCGATGATCGAATGGCTGGGCGGGCTCGACCCCGCCTCGCCGATGCCGACCCCGATGCGTGCGAGGAGCAGCTGCACGAAGTTCTGCGCAAGGCCGCACACCGCCGTCATCGCGCTCCAGAGCGCGAGCGCGATGCTGATGATGGTGACGCGGTTACCCCGGTCCGCGAGCCGCGCGACCGGGAGCCCCAGAGTGGCATAGAAGATCGCGAACGCGAGCCCCGCGAGCAGCCCCAGCTGCGTATCGGTGAGCAGCAGGTCGCGGCGGATATCCTCCTGCAGGATCGCGAGGATCTGCCGGTCCATATAGCTGAAGAAATAGGCCACGGTCAGCAGGAACAGCGTGGTCCCGCGGCGTCGGAGCGCCTGCTCGGCCGTGGCGCTCGCGCCCAATCACCCTCTCCCGCTTGTTCTTGTCGCGCACGCTGGACTTTACGGGCGCGTAAGGTCAACCCGATCCGCGAAAGAAAGAGGAGAGTGCCCCATGAACATGGAACAGCTGTTCCGCCTCGACGGGCGCGTGGCCCTGGTGACGGGCGGATCGCGCAACATCGGTCGATGGATCGCCGAAGGCTTTATTGCGCAAGGGGCCAAGGTGTTCATCTCCGCGCGCAAGGCCGAGGATTGCTTCGCGACGGCCGAGGAGCTCGGCCCGAACTGCGTCGCGCTGCCGCAGGACGTGTCGACGGTGGCGGGCTGCAAGGCGCTGGCCGACCAGTTCCGCGAGCATGGCGCGGCGCTCGACATCCTCGTCAACAATGCGGGCACCGCCTGGGGCGAGCCGTTCGAGCAATTCCCGGAGAAGGGCTGGGACAAGGTCATGGACCTCAACCTCAAATCGCCCTTTTTCCTCACGCAGGCGCTCTATCCCGAGCTCAAGGCAGCGGCGCGTGCCGACCGGCCCGCCAAGGTCATCAACATCACCTCGATCGACGGCCAGCGGCTCAATCCGTGGGAGACGTACAGCTATCAGACGTCGAAGGCGGCGCTGATCTATCTCACCAAGCGCATGGCGGCGCGGCTGGTGACCGATCACATCAACGTCACCTCGCTCGCCCCTGGGGCCTTCCCGAGCCAGATGAACCGCGCCGCGCGCGATCATGGTGACGAGGTGGCCAAGTCGATCCCGTCCAAGCGCATCGGACTGCCCGAGGATATGGCGGCGGCGGCGCTCTACCTCGCCGCGCGCTCGGGCGACTATGTCGTCGGGGAAACGCTGACGGTCGACGGCGGTCTGGTGAGCGCGGCGGTAGGGACCAGCATCGACGCGTGAGCATGTCCCTCTCCCGCTTGCGGGAGAGGGGCTATCTCGCCAGCAGCACGTTCATCCGTGCGACCGCGATCGGCTTCAGGCGATCCTCCTGCCACGCGCTCGCTTCGAGGTTGGCGACGCGGGTGCCGAGACGGGCGATCGTGCCGAGGGCGAAGGTCTCCGCCTCGCGGCCGCCGCGGCGATAGTCGACGGTCACGTTGATCGGCTTGATCCGCGGCCGCGAGCCGGCGTCGAAGCGCGCGTGGAGCGCGGTCAGCGCGGCCATCTCGAGCAGGCCGCCGATCGCGCCGCCGTGCAGGAAGCCGGGCCGGCCCATCACGCCATCGCTCCAGGGCATGAGGAGCAGCGGCGCGCCCTCCTCATCGCCCACGACGCGGAGGCCGAGCAGCCGGGCGTAAGGCGGCAGGTTCATGAGAGGTCCGTGAACATGTAGGTACCGGCGACATGCGCGACCGGGTCGGCCGGATCGCCGTCATGCGCCTGGCCGCGGATGAAGGCGACAGAGCGCGCGATGCGGTAGCATTCGCCGCGGCCGATCACCGCCTTGCCCGGCGTCGCGGGGCGAAGATAATCGACGCGCAGGTCGAGCGTGGCCTGGGGGCGGAACACGCCCTGCTTGATCCAGATTGACAGGCTCGTCGCCATGTCCATGAGCGCGAGGATCGGCCCCGAGGCGAGCACCCCCGAGCCTTCGTCGCCGACCAGCCGCGCGTCATAGTCGATGGCGAGCTCGGCCCAGTCGTCGCCATGGCCGACATAGCGCAGCCCGATCAGCCCGCCATGCGCGCGCGACGCGAGTGTGGAGACGAACCGCGCGGGATCGAAACGGGTGTCGAGGGGCATTGAGCCGCGCTTAGAAGCGCGTATTCCTTTGGGCAACACGGGAGAGGAACAGCGATGCACCCAGCGCGTCATGCGGAGACGCAGCCCGACAAGCCCGCGTTGATCGTGGCGGAAACGGGCGAGACGGTCAGCTATGCCGAGCTGAACGCCCGCTCCAACCGCGTCGCGCAGCTGTTCCGCGCGCGGGGGCTCGGGCGCGGCGACACGGTCGCTTATTTCCTCGAAAACCACCCGTCCTTTCTCGAGTTCGCCTGGGGCGCGCAGCGATCGGGGCTGTTCTTCGTGTGCATCAGCTGCAAGCTGACCGCGCCCGAGGTCGACTATATCCTCGCGGACAGCGGCGCGAAACTGCTGGTGACGCAGGCGTCGCTCGGCGCGGTTGCGCAGGCGCTGGACAGCGGGATCGAGCGGCTGGTGCTGGACGGAGATGCCGAGGCGGTGCTCGCGGCCATGCCGGACACCCCCATCACCGACGAGAGCGCCGGCACGGACATGCTCTATTCTTCGGGCACGACCGGGCGGCCCAAGGGCGTCAAGGTGGCCCTTCCCGACCCGCCGCAGATCGACGCGCCGAATGCGCTCCTGATGCTCGCCCGCCATCTCTACGGCGTCGGGCCGGACACCGTCTATCTTTGCCCCGCGCCGCTTTACCATGCGGCACCGCTGCGCTGGACCATGGCGGTGCAGCGCTTCGGCGGGACGGCGGTGGTGATGGAGCATTTCGAGCCGGAAACGGCGCTTGCAGCCATCGACCGCTACCGCGTGACCCACGCCCAATTCGTGCCGACCCATTTCGTGCGCATGCTGAAGCTGCCAGAGGCCGCGCGCGCCCGCCACGACCTGTCCTCGCTCAAGGTCGCCTTCCACGCCGCCGCGCCCTGCCCGGTGCCGGTCAAGCAGGCGATGATGGACTGGTGGGGGCCGATCATCCACGAATATTATGCCGGGTCGGAGGGGAACGGCATGACGGCGGTGGGCCCGCAAGACTGGCTCGCACGGCCGGGCACCGTCGGTCGCGCGGTGCACGGCATCGTGCATATCTGTGCAGAGGACGGGCGCGAGCTGCCGGCGCGCGAGACGGGCCTCGTTTACTTCGAGGGCCAGACCAATTTCGAATATCACAACGATCCGGCCAAGACGGCGGAGTCGCGCAACGCCGCGGGCTGGTCGACGCTGGGCGACGTTGGCTGGCTGGACGAGGAGGGCTACCTGTATCTGACCGACCGCAAGAGCTTCATGATCATCTCGGGCGGGGTGAACATCTACCCGCAGGAGATCGAGAACCTGCTCGTCACTCATCCGGCGGTGGCGGACGTGGCGGTGGTGGGCGCGCCGCACGACGAGATGGGCGAGCAGGTGGTGGCGGTCGTGCAGCCCGTGACGGAAGCCGAGGCCGGAGACGCGCTGGCGGCCGAGCTGACCGCCTTCTGCCGACAAAGCCTGTCGGGCATCAAGACGCCGCGCCGCTTCGACTTCGTGGAGGAGTTGCCGCGGCACGCGACGGGGAAGCTGTACAAGCGGCTGATCCGCGACCGGTACTGGGGCAAGGAGAGCCGGATCGTCTAGTCGCGTCACCTCAGCTGAAGCTGGGTCTCGGGTCCAACATAGATGCCAGCCTGGGCTGGCATGACGGAGAGTGCATGAACGAACGCGTGTCCCTAATCCTCGACGCCGGCGTCGCCGACGTCCGCCTCACCCGCGCGGACAAGATGAACGCGCTCGATCCGGCGATGTTCGCCGGCATCATCGAAGCCATCGACCGGCTCCGCGACGCGCCCGGCCTGCGCGCGGTCGTTCTGTCGGGCGAAGGACGCGCCTTCTGCGCCGGCCTAGACATGATGAGCATGGCCTCGGGCGGAGCGAGCGCCGGGCTCGACATCTCCGCGCGGACGCACGAGATCGCCAACGACTTCCAGCAGGTCGCCTGGGGCTGGCGGGAGCTGCCCGTGCCGGTGATTGCGGCGGTGCACGGGATTGCCTTCGGCGGCGGCTTCCAGATCATGGCGGGGGCGGACATCCGCTTGGTCAGGCCCGACGCGCGGCTGTCGATCATGGAGATGAAATGGGGCCTGGTGCCCGACATGGGCGGCATCGCGCTGTGGCGCACGCTGGTCCGCGACGACGTGCTGCGCGAGCTGACCTACACCGCGCGCGAGTTCTCGGGCGAAGAGGCGGTGCGGCTGGGCTTCGCCACACGCACGGCCGAGGACCCGCACGCCGCGGCAATGACGCTTGCGCGCGAGATCGCGGGCAAGCACCCGCAAGCGATCCGCGCGGCCAAGCGGCTTTACAACGCTTACTCGCACGACGCCGAAGCGCTGCTGATGGCGGAGAGCGTCGAGCAGGCGGGCGTGATCCGCACGCCCAACCAGATCGAGGCGGTGCGCGCGAACATGGAGAAGCGGGCACCGGTGTTCGGTGATTGACATGCGGGACCCCGGCTCAAGGCCGGGGTGACGAAGGTGAGGGATCCGTCACCCCGTGCTTGACCCGGGGTCCCGCTACCAACTCACCGGATCCCCACCACCTTGTGGGTCTGAACCGACAGCCGCCAGCGCGGGTGCGCCATGCAATAGGCGATCGCGGCTTGCGTGTTGGCGAGGAGGTCGGGCCCGTCCATCGGCTGCAGCAGCAGGTGATCGAAGGCGAGATGCGCGAACCGGTCGGGCATGGCGCGCGGCTGCGGATAGACCAGCTTGAGCTCGTCGCCGCCTGTAACAGCCAGCGGGGCATCGGCCTTGGGGCTGACGCATAGCCAGTCGATGCCGGGCGGAGGCTGCACCGTCCCGTTGGTTTCGACCGCGATCTCGAAGCCGCGCGCGTGCAATGCTTCGGTGAGCGCGGAATCGACCTGGAGAAGCGGCTCACCGCCTGTCAGCACCACCAGCCGCGCGCCATCGCCGCCGCCCCACTCGGCCGCGACCGCGTCGGCCAGCGCGTCGGCTGTGCGGAACTTGGTGCCGCCCACGAAATCGGTATCGCAGAAGGTGCAGACTGCGCCCGCCCGGTCCACCTCGCGGCCCGACCACAGGTTGCAGCCCGCAAACCGGCAGAACACCGCCGCGCGACCCGCCTGCCGGCCTTCGCCCTGCAGCGTATAAAAGATCTCCTTGACGGTATAGGCCATCGCGCGGCCGCTCACATGGGCGGGGCGGGTTCCGGCAGCAAGGGCGGCGGGCCGAGCGCCGCGCGCGGGGTCAGGATCGCGGCCGTCTCCAGCACGTCCAGTGCGCGGCGGGTCAGGATGTAGCGCCGCGCCTGCGCCATCCAGCCCTGCGCCTTCGCCTGCCCCGGCAGGCGCGCGACCTCCACCAGCGCCTTGTCGACCTGGCCCGCTTCGAGCAGCCGCTTGGCATGGCGCAGGCGCTCGGCAGGCACGGGCGACGGCGTCCCCGCGCGCCGCACGATGAAAAGACTGGCCAGCTCGTCGCGCAGCGAAGCCCACCAGCCGGACTCGCCAAGGCCGCTGGTCAGGGTGGGGGCCAGGTCGTCGAGGCCGAGCTGCAGGTCGTCGAGCGTCACGGGCGCGCGTGCGGCGGCAATCACCGTCGCGACCGCCTGCGGCTGGGCCGCGCCGAAGCGTTCGCGCAGCTGACCTTCGATATAGCCGAGCCCGAGCCCGCGGTCGATCGCGCGGCGAGCGGCAAAGGCGATCAGCAATCCTTCAGCGCGCGCGGCATTCGCGCCCGCAGCGTTCGCGCGCTCGCCGACGCGGTCGATCCGCCCCTCGATCTCGACCACGCGCTCGTCCAGCGCCGCGGCCATGCTCGGGTCGAGCGCTGCGCCGGACCGGGCCACCGGGAGAGTATCGGGTGCCGGGTCGGGCGGGCTCGCGAGCACCTCGGGCGCGGTCGGCACTGGTTGGGGCGCGCCGAGCAGCCAGGCCCGTGCCGTGTCCGAGCGGGCGAGTACCCAGCCCGCGAGCACCAGCCCGGCCAGGAAAGCCAGCAGGCCGATGACCAGCGGCGCGCGGCGGCGCGGAGGCACGCCCATCGTGTCTTCGAAGCTCATCGCGGAGGCTTCAATGGCACAGCCGCGCCGCCGCTGCCAGCAAAGCCGCATCGATCGGCTGCTCCGCGATGGCGACCTCGGCCCATCCCGGCCCCGCCGCCGCCGCCACGGCCGGGCTGATCGCCACAATCCGTCGGTTCGGGCCGGCAAGCATGCGGAAGCGGCGCGCTGCGCGGGCGGAATGAAGCACCGCGATCGCGTCGCGCGCCAAGGCGTCGCAAAAGTGCGGCGAAGGCGTGGCTTCGACCGCTGCATAGACGATCCGCGTCTCGATCCTAAGCCCGCGCGGATCGAAGGGCGTGCGGTCCTCGCCCGCCAGATGGAGAAGCGCGCGGCAGCCGTCCGCCACGGCGCGGTCGATGAGCGGCTGTACGCCGCCGGGGCCGGTCACGACGTTCGCCAGCCCCTCCGCATGCAGCCGCGCCGCAGTCGCGTCGCCCACCGCATAGGCCGGAAGCGGCAGCCTGTGCGCGGCGCGCGCGGCGTTCGCGCTCGTCACGAGGAGCGCGTCGGGTGGTTCGGCGGGTGCCGTCCAGTCGCGGTGCTCGATGGTGAACAGGGGAGCGACGATCGGCTCAAGCCCCAGCGCCCGTGCACGTGCCGCGGTCGCGTCGGCACCGGGCTGCGGGCGCAGCACCAGCACCGGGCGCGTCATCCCGCGAAATGGGCGCGGAGCGTCGGCGACGCGCGATCGAGCAGGGCGGCGGCAAGATCGGCCGCCTCGCTCGGATCGCCGATCACCGCCTCGCCCGCCTCGCTCTCGTCGCCCTCGGGCGAGAGGATCTGGGCGCGCAGGCGCATGCCGCCGGGATCGGGCACGGCGAGCGCCGCCACGGGCGAGCGGCAACCGGCTCCCAACCGGGCGAGCAGCGCGCGTTCGGCGCGCACGCAGCGGTGGGTGTCGCCGTGATCGATGGCGGCAAGCCAGCCGCGCATCTCCTCGTCCGCGCGGCGCGCCTCGATCCCGACTGCGCCTTGCGACGGTGCCGGGAGCATCTCGTCGATCGGAACCGCCGCGCCGACTTCCCGGCCGAGCCGGTCGAGCCCCGCCGCCGCAAGCAGCGTCGCGTCCGCCTCGCCCGCCGAAACCTTCGCCAGCCGCGTGTCGACATTGCCGCGGAACAGCACGATCTCGACGTCCGGCCGCAGCGCGAGCAGCTGCGCGCGCCGGCGCGGCGCACTGGTGCCGACGCGGCCATTGGGGCGGATCGCCGCCACCGTCTCCGCACCGATCAGCCGGTCGCGGACGTCCGCGCGGGGCAGCATCGCCGCGATCACGATCGCATCGGGCCGGATCGTCTCCACATCCTTCATCGAATGCACGGCAAAGTCGATGCGCCCGTCGTCGAGCGCGGCGTCGAGCTCCTTGGTCCAGAGCGCCTTGCCGCCGACCTCGGCAAGCGCGCGGTCCTGGATGCGGTCGCCGCTGGTCTTGACCGTGACGATCTCGATCCGGTCCTCGCCCCAGCCATGCGCCGCCTCCAGCGCCGTCTTCACCATCTGCGCCTGGGTGAGCGCGAGCGGCGACCCCCGCGTGCCAAGCCTCAATGACCGATCCATCGCGCGACTTAGACAGCGGGACCGGGCGACTGTAAAGGCGGCCGCATGGCCTTGATCCTCGGCATCGAATCCAGCTGCGACGAAACCGCGGCGGCGCTGGTGACGAGCGACCGGCAAGTGCTCGCGCATCGGCTGGCGGGCCAGGAGGAGGCGCACCGGCCGTTCGGCGGCGTCGTGCCCGAGATCGCCGCGCGCGCGCATGTCGAGGCGCTCGGGCCGTTGATCGAGGCGGCGCTGGCCGATGCGGGGCAACGGCTGGCAGAGGTCGACGCGATCGCGGCGACGGCGGGGCCGGGGCTGATCGGCGGCGTGATGGTCGGGCTGGTCACGGCCAAGGCGCTGGCGCTCGGGGCGGGCAAGCCGCTGATCGCGATCAACCATCTGGAGGGTCACGCCCTGAGCCCGCGCCTCGCCGAGCCCGACCTCGCCTTTCCCTATCTGCTGCTGCTCGTGTCCGGCGGCCATTGCCAGCTGCTGCTGGTGCAGGGCGTGGGCCGCTACCGCCGGCTTGCCACCACCATCGACGATGCCGCGGGCGAAGCGTTCGACAAGACTGCCAAGCTGCTCGGGCTCGGCTTTCCGGGCGGACCTGCGGTCGAGCGCGCCGCCTGCGACGGAGACGCTTGGGCCGTCCCGCTGCCCCGCCCACTGCTGGGCGCGGCCGAGCCGCATTTCTCGTTCGCAGGGCTGAAGAGCGCAGTCTTCCGCGCGGTGCAGGCCGGCGAGGCGCGCCCGGAAGACATCGCCGCCTCGTTCCAGCAGGCCGTGGTGGACTGCCTCCTCGACCGCACCCGGCGCGCGCTCGCCTCGGCTGACGGCGTTTCCGCGCTGGTCGTGGCGGGCGGAGTCGCGGCGAACGCGGCGGTGCGGAACGCGCTCCAGCGTCTCGCGGCAGAGCGCGGGCTGCCCTTCGTCGCGCCGCCGCTCTGGCTGTGCACGGACAATGCCGCGATGATCGCCTGGGCGGGCGCGGAGCGGTTCGCGGCCGGGCTGACCGACCCGCTCGACGTGCCCGCGCGGGCGCGCTGGCCGCTCGACCCGGACGCCGCTCCGGCGCGCGGCGCAGGGGTCAAGGCGTGAGGATCGGCGTGCTCGGCGGCGGGGCGTGGGGAACCGCGCTCGCCCAGGTGGCGGCAAGCGGCGGACACGACGTGCTGCTCTGGGCGCTCGAGGGGGCGGTCGTCGACCAGGTCAACGCCGATCATCTGAATGGGATCTTCCTCCCCGACGTGCCGCTGTCTCCCGCGATCCGGGCGACCGCGCTCAAGGGCGACATGCACGACCGGGATGCGCTGCTGGTCGTGACCCCCGCGCAGCATCTGCGCGGCGTCCTCACCGAGACGCCTGTCCAGACCAAGCCGCTGATCCTGTGCGCCAAGGGCATCGAGGCGCAGAGCCGGGGGCTGATGTCGGAGGTCGCGCGCGAGGTGCACGGGGCTGCGCCCATCGCCGTGCTGTCGGGCCCGACCTTCGCGCATGAGGTGGCGGCAGGACTGCCGACCGCGGTCACGCTCGCCTGCGACGACGCGGGCGTCGGACAGGCAATCGCCGCCGCGCTCGCCCGGCCCACCTTCCGGCCCTATTTGTCCACCGACGTGATCGGGGCGGAGGTGGGCGGGGCCGTCAAGAACGTGCTCGCCATCGCTTGTGGCGTGGTCGACGGGCTTGGGCTGGGACAGAACGCCCGGGCCGCGCTGATCAGCCGCGGCTTTGCCGAGATGACGCGCTTCGGCCTCGCCAAGGGTGCGCGGCCGGAGACGCTTGCCGGCTTGTCGGGGCTCGGCGATCTCGTGCTCACCTGCTCCTCGACCGCCTCGCGCAACTTTTCGCTGGGCAAGGGAATCGGCGAGGGACGCGCGGCGGCGACGCTCCTGTCCGATCGCCGCACGGTGGCCGAGGGGGCGTTCACCGCCCCCGTGCTCGCGCAGGCGGCCCGGGCAGCGGGCGTCGAAATGCCGATCGTGGACGCTGTTTGCGCACTGCTCGGCGGCGCAGAGGTGCGAGACGTGGTCGGCGACCTGCTCGCGCGGCCGATTCGGGCGGAGTAGCTCCGCGAGCGCTCCTCGGCCTCAAAAGTCGATGGCGATGCCCTTGAGTTCCCAATCGCCGTAGCGGGTCGGGTCGCGGCCGAGCCGGTCGACCCCGCGCTTCGGCTCGGCCGGTTGCGGCACGGGCGGGCTCTTGGACAGGTGCTTGGGCGGCTTCACGTGCGCAGGTCGTTGGCCCATCATCGGCTCCTTGTGTCGCGGACCAGATGGGCGCACAGGCGCGCCCGCACAAGCATGGCCGACCCTCCTTCCCCCGCCGGCGTCGACGCCCGCCGCGCCGCGCTCAGGCTGCTGGATGCCGTGCTCCGCCGCGGCCTGCCGCTCGAGGCCGCGCTCGACGGCGCGGCGCGCGACCTGCCCCATGCGGCGGACCGGGGTCTGGCCCATGCGATCGCGGCCGAGGCGCTGCGGCGGCTGCCCGACCTCGACGCCCTGATCGATTCGGCGACGCCGAAGCGGCTTCCGCCCGACGCCAAGGCCCGCTTCGCGCTTCGCATCGCGCTCGTCCAGGCGCTCGCGCTCGGCACCCCGGCGCATGCTGCGATCAGCACGGTGCTGCCGCTGGTGGACGGCGGCCCGCGCAAGCTGGTGCACGGGGTCTTCGGCGCGCTGATCCGCCGCAGGGTCGTGCTGCCGCCCTTGCCGACGCTGCCGCGCGCGGTCGAGGCGCGCTGGACGGAAGCCTGGGGCCGCGAAATGGTCGATGCGGCGCGCACGGCCATCGCGGCTCCGCCCCCGATCGACCTGAGCTTCGCAAGTGCCGAGGAGGCCGCGACGTTCGACGGCCTCTCGCTTGCACCCGGCCATGTCCGCATGCCCGCACGCACCAGCGTCACCGACCTGCCGGGCTTCGCTGAAGGGCGCTGGTGGGTGCAGGACCTGGCCGCCTCTCTCCCCGCGCGGCTGCTCGGGGTCGGCGCAGGCCGCCGCGTGCTCGACCTGTGCGCCGCGCCCGGCGGCAAGACGCTCCAGCTCGCCGCCGCCGGGTGGAATGTGACGGCGGTGGACGGCTCCGCGGCGCGGCTCGAACGGCTGCGCGTCAATCTCGAACGCACGGGTCTGTCGGCCGCGGTGGTAGAGGCCGACGTGCTGGCCTGGGAGCCGCCCGCTGCCGCCGATGCGATCCTGCTCGACGCGCCATGCTCCGCGACGGGCATCTACCGCCGCCACCCCGACGTGCTGCACCGCGCCCGCCCGCGCGTGACGGCCGAGCTTGCCGCCTTGCAGCAGACGATGCTCGCGCGCGCAGCGAGGTGGCTGAAGCCCGGGGGAACGCTCGTCTTCTCGACCTGCTCGCTCGAGCCTGAGGAGGGAGAGGCGCACCTAGAGCGCGCGGCGGGCCTGCTGCTCGACCCCGTTCGGCCCGACGAACTGCCGCCAGGCATCGTGCCCGATCCGCGCGGCCATCTGCGCGTGCTGCCGACCATGCTGGCCGAGCAGGGTGCGCTCGACGGCTTCTTCGTCGCCCGTTTCCGCCGAAGCGAGTCCGGGGCGGCCTGAACCGTTGTGGATAAGGCCCGGGCCGCGCTTCACCGGCCCGGCCCGGTGCCCTAGATCGGGCGGGTGCTCCAGCCCGTCCGCATCGCCCCGTCCATTCTGTCCGCCGATTTTGCGAGGTTGGGCGAAGAGGTGCGCGCGATCGACGCGGCGGGCGCGGACTGGATCCATGTCGATGTGATGGACGGGCATTTCGTGCCCAACCTCACCATCGGCCCGGCGGTGGTGAAGGCGCTCCGCCCGCATACGGCCAAGCCGTTCGACGTGCATCTGATGATCGCGCCCGTCGACCCCTTCCTCGACGCATTCGCGGAGGCGGGCGCGGACACCATCACCGTGCATCCGGAAGCGGGACCGCACCTTCACCGCACGATCCAGCGCATCAAGGCGCTGGGCAAGCGCGCGGGCGTGTCGCTCAACCCCGCCACCCCCGCCAAGATGCTCGACTATGTGCTCGAAGAGATCGACCTCGTGCTGGTGATGAGCGTCAACCCGGGCTTCGGCGGGCAGGGCTTCATCGACAGCCAGCTGCGCAAGATCGAGGCGATCCGGAAGCAGATCGACAAGCTCGGCAAGGCGGTGGACCTTGAGGTGGATGGCGGCATCGACGCCATGACGGCACCGCGCGCGATCGCGGCGGGGGCGGACGTGCTTGTCGCTGGCACGGCGAGCTTCCGCGGCGGACCGGAAGCCTATGCCGGCAACATCGCCGCGCTCCGGGGAGTGGCCGCATGAGCCGTCACGATCCGATCGATCCGGCCGACGGCATCGAGCCTGGCCGCCGGCTGATCCGCGCCGAGCGGGCCGGCACCGGCGCGTTCGGGCCTGCGCTGCGCGACCGGCTGCGCTCGCTCGCCTCCCACCTCTCGCCGTCCGCACGCGCCACGGGACCCTTGCAGCTGCTCGCTGCCTTCGATGACCCGATCGCCGGAGATGTTCGCGCCGGGAAAGCGCTGCTTGCGGGCAAGTTCCGGTGGCGCGGCGCGTCGCTCCCACTCGAGACCCTCCGCTTCGACGATCCACGACCCGGCCTTGCCGAGCATCTTCACGGCTTCGGCTGGCTGCGCGATCTCTCGATCGTCGCCACGCGCCAGCAAGGGGCGCCGGTCGCCGAGGCGCTGGTGCGCCGCTGGCTCGCCGGCCATGCGCGGGACGATCAGGGCCTTCCCTGGCGCGCCGACATCGCCGGACGCCGTGCGCTCGCCTGGATCGCGCACGCCCCGCTCGTGCTGTCCACCCGCGACAAGGGCTACCGGCTGCAGGTGCTGACTGCCTTGTCGCGGCAGGCGCAGCGTCCGGACCAGGCCCGACCGGGCCTGCCGCGGCTTGCCGCCTGGTCGGGCGCTGTCGCGGCGAGCCTGCTCATGGCCGGTTACGCGATGCGCCGGGCAACTGCCGAGGCGGGGCTCGTGCGCGCGCTCTCGCGGCTGGTCGGCGATGATGGCGGCACGGCCGATCGCTCCCCCGAAAGCCTGCTCGACGCGGTCGCCCTGCTCACCTCGCTGCGCGCCGCCTACGATGCTGCAGGCGAGGAACCGCCCCTGGCGCTTCAAGCCACGCTTGCACGCGCCGTGCCCGCCTTGCTCGGCGCGACCCACGGGGATGGCGGCCTCGCGAGCTGGCAGGGCGGGCTGCCGCTCGATCGCGCGCAGCTTGCCGCGGTGATCGACGCCTCGGGCGTACGCGCGCGACCGCTGCGCCAGGCGCGCGGCTGGGGGTATCAGCGGCTCTCGGGCGGTGCCACGGTCGTCACCGTCGATGCCGCCCCGCCTCCGCCGCGGCCGCTAGGCGCGGGCGGCTGCGCCTCGACGCTCGCCTTCGAACTGTCGGACGGCGCGCACCGAATTGTGGTCAGCTGCGGCGGTGCGCGCCATGAGGGCGCGGCACTCTCGTCCCAGCTCGCGCAAGCGCTGCGCGCCACCGCCGCGCATTCGACCCTGGTGGTGGGCGACGCGAACTCCACCGCCGTGCTGCCGGACGGCGCACTGGGCCGCGGCGTGTCGGAAGTGGCCGTCGATCGCCATGAGCTCGAGGGCGGCAGCCGGCTCGACGTCAGCCACGACGGATATGTCCGCCGCTTCGGCCTTACCCACCGCCGCACGCTCGCGCTGAGCGTGGACGGGCGCGAGCTGCGCGGCGAGGATGCGCTGCTCCCCGCCGGGCGCTCGACGACGCGGGCCGCCCCGTTCGCCATCCGCTTCCACCTCGGTCCGGCGGTGGAGGGCACGGTCACCGCCGACGGTCAGGGCGCGCTGCTGCGGACCGGGAGCGGTCCGGTGTGGCAGTTCCGCTGCAAGGGCGGCGTCTTGGCGGTCGAGGACAGTCTGTGGATCGACCCGACAGGCCGCCCGCGCGCGACCCAGCAGCTGGTCGTGAGCGGTGAGTCGTCACCGGCAGGCCTGCGCGTAAGCTGGATGCTAACAAAGGCCGGGTGAAAACGACGCGCTACTTCGACGAGCAGGTGCTCCGCAGGCGTCCCTACCTCACGATCGAACTGTGCCGCGCCGTCCTGATCAACCCGGTGACACGGGAAGCGCAACATGACGGTCGCGTCCGGTTCTGGGGTGTCGTCAACTTGCCAAATGAGGAGGGCAGTCGCATCTTGCGGGTCGTGACGCTTGAAGACGGCGAGACGAGCCACAACGCATTCCTGGATCGCGGCCTCCGGAGACCTGCCCCATGAAGCTGCATTATTATCCGGAGTCCGACAGCCTCTACATCGAGCTTCGTGCGGAGCGCGCCGCGGAGACCCGGGAAATCGGCTCGGGGCTGAACGCCGATTTCGATGCAAATGGGCGCATCATCGGCTTGGACATCGATGGCGCATCCAAGACCCTCGACCTGAGTACAATCGAGGCCACGTCTTTACCGCTCAAGGCGGCCTGACGCCTTTCCGACCCAGTCGCGCATCGTTAAGGCGCGCGCATGACCGACATTCCGATCCGCCGTGCGCTTCTGTCCGTCTCCGACAAGTCGGGGCTGGTCGAGCTTGGCCGGGCGTTGGCCGACAGAGGCGTGGAGCTGGTCTCGACGGGCGGTACGGCCAAAGCGCTGCGCGAAGCCGGGCTCAGGGTGCGTGACGTGGCCGAGCTGACCGGGTTCCCGGAGATGATGGACGGGCGCGTCAAGACGCTCCACCCCAAGGTTCACGGCGGGCTGCTCGGCGTACGCGACGATCCCGAGCATGCCGCCGCCATGGCCGAGCACGGCATCGATGCAATCGACCTTGTCGTGGTCAACCTCTACCCCTTCGCCCAGACGGTGACGCGCGGCGCGAACCGCGACGAGGTGATCGAGAACATCGACATTGGCGGGCCGTCCATGGTGCGTTCGGCGGCGAAGAACCACGCCTATGTCGCGATCGTCACCGATCCGGCGGACTATGCGGTGGTGACGAAGGGCGCGACCACATTCGACGAACGCAGGACGCTTGCCGCCAAGGCGTTCGCACTGACCGCGCAATATGACGCGACCATCGCGTCCTGGTTCGCCTTCGCCGACCAGCAACAGCTTTTCCCCGAGGTGCTGTCGATCCCGCTGCGACGCGGCGAGGAGCTGCGGTACGGCGAGAACCCGCATCAGAAAGCGGCGCTCTACCTTCCCGCCGGCTCCGCGGCGCGCGGGATCGCGCAGGCCGAACAGGTACAGGGCAAAGCGCTCAGCTACAACAATCTCAACGATGCCGATGCGGCGCTGGAGCTCATTTCGGAGTTTCGCGACGGCCCGCCAACGGTCGTGATCGTCAAGCATGCCAATCCGTGCGGCGTCGCGACCGCCGACACGCTCCTCGACGCCTACCGCGCGGCCTTCGCGTGTGACACGGTCTCCGCATTCGGCGGCATCATCGCCTGCAATCGCCCGCTCGACGGTGCCACGGCCGCAGCGATCACCGACATCTTCACCGAAGTGGTGGTCGCGCCGGATGCGGACAACGAGGCGCGCGCGCTGTTTGCCGCCAAGAAAAATCTCCGCCTGCTGCTGACGGGCGAGCTGCCCGACCCGCGCCGCCCCAATCTGTCGATGAAGACGATCGCAGGCGGCTTCCTCGTCCAATCGCGCGACGGTGGCGCCGTGTCGCGCGACGATCTCAAGGTCGTGACCAGACGTGCCCCGACTGAGCAAGAGCTGGCCGACTGCCTGTTCGCCTGGACAGTTGCCAAGCACGTCAAGTCGAACGCGATCGTGTACGCCAAGGACGGCGCGACCGCGGGGGTCGGTGCGGGGCAGATGAACCGACTCGAATCGGCGCGCATCGCCGCATGGAAGGCGCGCGACGCTGCGGAGAAAGCGGGCTGGGCCGAGCCGCGGACGATCGGCTCGGCGGTGGCGTCGGACGCCTTCTTCCCCTTCGCCGACGGGCTGCTCGCCGCAGTCGAGGCGGGGGCGACGGCGGTAATCCAGCCGGGCGGTTCGGTCCGCGATGCCGAGGTGATCGCCGCCGCCGACGAAGCTGGCTTGGCGATGGTGTTCACGGGCATGCGCCACTTCCGGCATTAAGAGACTATGCGTCCCTCGACGTCGCTCGGGATGGACGGGTCAGCATGGGCCTAAACCAGTCCGTTCATGTCGAGCGAAGTCGAGACACGCACTGACCTCTACGCCACCCGCATCCGCTCGCGCACCCGCCGCTCCAGGATCGTCAGCGGCATCGCGCCTTCCTTCAGCACCTCGTGGAACTGCTTCACGTCGAAGCGTCGCCCCTGCGCACGCTCGGCTTCTTCGCGCAGGCGCGCCCAGACGCCGTGGCCGACCTTGTAGCTGCAGGCCTGTCCCGGCTGGGTGCAGTAGCGTTCCACCTCGCGCTGCGTGCGCGGACGCGCGAAGCCCGTGGTCTCGACCATGTAGTCGGTGGCCTTCTCGCGGCTCCAGCGCTTGGCGTGCAGCCCCGTATCGACCACCAGCCGCGTCGCGCGGAACAGGTAGGATTGCAGGAAACCCGCCCGCTCGAGCGGAGTGCGATACACGCCCGCTTCGTTCGCCACGCTTTCGGCGTAGAGCGCCCAGCCCTCCGAGTAGGAGGAGAAGCCGCCCAGCTTGCGCAGCGTCGGAATGTCCCGGGACGTCTGGGCGATGCTGATCTGGAGATGGTGCCCCGGATTGCCCTCGTGAAAGCTGAGTGCGGGCAGCGTGTATTTCGGCCAGTCGCGCACATCCTTGAGGTTGATGAAGTAGATAGCCGGCCGCGACCCGTCGAGCGAGGCACTGCGGTAATAGCCATTGGAGGCGCCGTCCTGGATCTCGACGGGCACCGCGCGGATCTCGAGCGGCTGGGTCGGCAGCGTCGCAAAGAAGCGCGGCAGCTGCGCGTTGATCCGCCGCACGTCCTCGTTGAGGCTCTCGATGAGCGCGGCCCGGCCTTCCGCCGTGTCCGGATAGACCTGGTCGGCCCTGGCGTTCAGCAGGGCGAGCCGCGCGCCTACGCTCCCCTGGGCAAGTCCCTCGCCGCGCAAGATGGTGTCCAGCTCGGCGCCGATCTCCGTCACCTGGGAGAGTCCCATGCGGTGGACCTCCTCGGGCGACATGGTGGTGGTCGTCATTTGCTCGAGCGCGGCGGCGTAGATCGCATCGCCGTCGGGCAGACGCCATACGCCGTCGCCCGCGCGGGACGAGGGCCGGAGCGCCTCGATCGCGGCGATCTGGCGGTCGAGCGCGGGATAGACGCGGCTCTCGACGATCCGCGTCGCGCGCCCCTGCCAGTCGCCGGCGATGTTTGCCGCACGCGCGCGCGTGACCAGCGAGCGAACCAGCCCGGCTTCGGCCGCGGGGCTGCCGCGCAGCTTACGCATCTGCACGAGCGTGAGGTCGAGCGACCAGCCCGGCGCCAGGAAGCCCCGCGCCGCCTGGGCGCGCTGCTCAGCCGTCTCGTCGTCGAGCACGCGCGCGAACGCGTCGAGCCGGGCGAGATAGGCCTCGGCGTCGGCCGCCGTGCGGATGGTGTGCGCCGAGTTCAGGAAGTCGGGCACCGAAAAATAAGCCCCGCCCTGCTGAAAGATCGGGTAAGGACGCACGACGCTGTCGATCCCGAAGCGCGCGGGTGCGATCTCGCGTGCTTCGGCCGAATAGATGAGCACATCGGTGTTGAGCTTGTTCGCGTCCGACAGGGCGGCGCGGTCGAGCGTGCGCAGGCGGCGCAGCGTTTCGCGCGTGACGGCGAGATTCTTCTGGCGCTCGGCCGCCGTGCGCGGCGACAGCTGCGACTTGAGAGCCGCGCGCGCGCCATTGTCGAGCCCGAGGGACGTCGCGAGCTCGGGCGAACGCGCGACCGCTTCCTGAAACAGCTGCTCGTAGAGCGCGTCGGCCGCCGTGTCGGCGCGCGAGCCCTGCGCAAGGCTCCGCGCGGGCAGCAGCGCGGACCCGGCCAGCGCGCCCGTCGCAGCGATGAAGGTGCGGCGATCCATGAAGATTCTCCTGTGTTTTGCAGGCTCTGTGATCGCGAAACGCGCATCCTTCAAGCGTGGTAGGGACGCGAGGTAAAAGGTTGCAAGCGAAAACCCGCTTGGCGCGACGGCCGGCGCATGGCAGTCTTCCGCGCAAGGATTGAGAGGAGGATGCGCCATGGCGACCGCGATGCGGAGCGAGAGTTTTCCGACCGAACAGCCGGCCGACTGGCTCGATGTGAGTCGGGCCGAACTTTACCGCGAGCACCGGTGGCAGGAGCCGTTCCGTCACCTTCGCGCCCATGCGCCGGTGCACCGGGTCGAGCATTCGTCCTTCGGTCCGTACTGGTCGGTCTCGACCTTCAAGCCGATCCAGCATGTCGAAAGCCTGCCCGAACTCTTCTCGTCGGAGGCAGGCGGGATCACGCTCGCCGACCGGCTGGCTGACGATTACGCCATGCCGATGTTCATCGCGCGCGATCGGCCCAAGCATACGGAGCAGCGGCGCACGGTGGCCCCGGCCTTCACGCCCAGCGAGATCACCCGCATGTCGGGCGACGTGCGCCGGCGCACGGCCGAGATCCTGGACGCGCTGCCACATGGCGAAACCTTCGACTGGGTCGACCGGGTCTCGATCGAGCTCACGACCCAGATGCTCGCCATCCTGTTCGACTTCCCGTGGGAAGACCGGCGCAAGCTGACTTTCTGGTCCGACTGGGCGGGCGACATCGAGCTCGTGCACAACGAGGCGACCCGCCAGGAACGGCTCGGGCACATGTTCGAGTGCATGGCCTATTTCAAACGGCTCTGGGACGCCAAGATCGACAAGGAGCCGATGCCCGACCTCATCTCCATGATGGTCCATTCCGAAGCCATGCGGAACATGGAGGACAATGAGTTCATCGGGAACCTGATCCTCCTGATCGTGGGCGGCAACGACACCACGCGCAACTCGATGACCGGCGGCATCTACGCGCTCGACAAGTTCCCGGACGAGCGGGCCAAGCTTGAGGCCGATCCGGGCCTGATCCCCAATACAGTGCAGGAGATCATCCGCTGGCAGACGCCGCTGGCCCATATGCGGCGCACAGCAACGGCCGACGCGGAACTGGAGGGCCAGCAGATCAAGGCGGGGGACAAGCTCGCGCTCTGGTACATCTCCGGCAACCGCGACGAGACGGTGTTCGAAAATGCCGACAAGCTGATCGTCGACCGCCCGAACGCGCGGCGGCACCTCGCCTTCGGCTACGGCATTCACCGCTGTGTGGGCGCAAGGCTGGCCGAGCTGCAGATCCAGGTGCTGCTGGAGGAGATGGCCAAGCGCCGCATGCGCGTGCACGTCGAGGAGGAGCCGGTGCGGGTGAGCGCCTGCTTCGTGAACGGCTATCGCACGCTGCCCGTTCGGATCGAGACCTACTGAAGCCGAGACGCACCACTCATCGTAGCTTCACCCGAGATGATTAACGGGGCGGCCCTGATGATGAACCGTAGACTCCTGCTGATCTCGGGCGCCGCCGCAGCCGCGCTCGCCTGGGCGGGCCGGCGCGCGGACGCGAGCGCGCCTGCCGCCGACCCGCGCTTTCGCCTATCGCCCGCCGAATGGCGCAAGCGGCTGAAGCCCGACGCGTTCGCCGTGCTGCGGCAGGAGGCGACGGAGCGGCCCTTTTCGAGCCCGCTGCTCAAGGAAAAGCGAACCGGCAGCTATGTCTGCGGCGGCTGCGCGCTGCCCGTCTTTTCGTCCGCGACCAAGTACGACAGCGGCACGGGCTGGCCGAGCTTCTGGGCCGCTCTGCCCGGCGCGGTCGGCACCGCGACCGACACCAAGCTCGGCTTCGAACGCGTCGAGGAACATTGCAAGCGGTGCGGCGGCCATCTCGGCCATGTGTTCGACGACGGCCCCAAGCCGACGGGCAAGCGCCATTGCATCAACGGTCTGGCGCTGAGGTTCGTGCCGGGCGGGGCAAGGGCGTGACGGCCCGGATCAGCCGAGCCTGACAAAGGCCCGGGCCGGAGCGCCCCGGCCGCAGCGCGCCAAGTTCTGCCGAAGCTTCGGGCGGTAGCCGTTGAACACGCCCAGCAGCTTGCCCTGACGTTCGACGTTCGCAAAGCGCCGTTCGGCACTCGTCCAGCTGCGACAGGCCAGGGCCGTGTCGCCGGCCTGCCGAGCGAGCTCTCCCATCACCATTTCGGAGTAAGCGAGATCCACGCCCGTGCCGCCGAAGCGGGTCAGGCGCGCGCGCGTTTCGTCCAGCGACGCCTGGTGCACGGCGAGCGCTTCGCCGAAGCGGCCATGTGCGGCCAGATCCTTGGCATAAGCCTCCTGCGCGTTGCGGGCGAGCACGTAGCTGGCATCGTCCTTGTCGTCGAGCGCGCGCAACCGGCCGGCGATCGCCCGCGCCCGCGCCACCAGCCGACTGGCTCGATCCGTATCGCCGATCGCACTGGCGGCTTCAAAGCCCAGGAAAGCGCTCCAGCCCATCAGGTAGAGCGTGCTCGGCAGTGCATCGCGGCGGTACGCCTCTTCATAATGTGCCAAAGCACCTTGAAAGCTGCGGGCCCCTTGGTCGCCCGTCTCGCGGACCAATCCGATGATGCCCGCGTAATATTCGGCGTGGCCCCGGTCTATGGCGGCCGCAGGTGATCGGCGAAGGCTTGGCGGCCACTCCGCCATGTCCTCAAGCAAGCCGCGCCGCTCCCGTTCAAGGTCGGGCAGCCGCTCTTCGAGGTCGTAAAATTCAAGGCTCGCCCGGCGAACTAGCCTGCGGCTGTCATGCCACGCCATGTCTCGCGCTTCGGCCGCCACGCTTGCGAGAGCACGCCTTGCCGCCGCGAGCGACGCGTCACTCCCCTTGACGTCCTTGAGGCCGTGCACCTGAATTAACGCCAAATAGGCCCGGAGCCGGGCTAGGCGCGACCGGATGGCGGGGGTCGGCCCGGTTTCCCGCTGCAGCGCCGCCAGCTCCCGCTCCGCGCGCTCGAGGTTCAGCTGCGCGAGCCTCGCCTCACCCAGGTTGGGCTCGGTCGGGCTGCCCTGGACACGCGCCAACTCGATCAGGCCGTCGACGATCTCGAGCCGCAGTTGCGGCGTCGCGTCGGACGAGCCGGAGAGGCCAGATAGGTAGCGCTGGGCCTGAGCCGCAAGGCTTGATCGCGGGCCAACATTGCCCGGCACGCGCCGCAACTTGTTGTTAAGCGTGAACAGCATGTATCCCGACAAGGATCGGAGCTGTGCGAACCGGGCGGACTCGGAAGAGCGAGCCCGCTGAGCGTCAGCGAGGGCCAGAAGCGAAACGACGAGCGCGCCGATCACGAAGGCGAGGGCCGCCGTTGCGACGAGCACGCCCGCCCGATTGCGCCGGACGAACTTGGCGAGCACATAGCCGCGGCCGCCGCCCATCGCGCGCACGGGCTGGCCTTGCTGGTGGCGCTCAACATCGTCCGCCAGCGCGTCGGCGGTGGGGTAGCGTAGCTCCGGCTCGGGGGCGCTCGCCCGCCGGACAATCGCCAGCAACTCTTGGGTAGCGCCTTCCCCCGCCAGCAGTTCGAGCAGGCGACCGAGGGCGTAGATGTCGGTCAGGGTCGAGGCGGGCGCGCCCTGCAGCCGCTCGGGCGCGGCGAAGCCCGGTGTGGCGGTCTCGGCCGGCGCCGTGGCCTGCTCACCCCCAAGCGGGCGCGCGATGCCGAAATCGATGAGCTTGGGCTCGCCGTTCGCTTCGACCAGGATGTTCGCGGGCGTGAGGTCCCGGTGGATGACGAGGTTCTGGTGCGCATAGCCGACCGCGCGGCAGACCTTCACGAACAGGGCGAGACGCGCGGGGAGCGCCGGCGCGTCCTCGGCGAGCCAATGGTGGAGCGGCTGCCCGTCCACGCATTCCATGACGAGATAGGGCAGCCCATCCCCGGTCTCGCCGCCGTCGAACAGCCGCGCGATGTGCGGATGCGCAAGCCTGGCCAGCGTCTGCCGCTCGCGCCGGAAGCGCTCCACCAGCGTGTCGCTGAGCGCGCCCGGGCGGATCAGCTTGATCGCGGCGACATGGTCGAAGTCACCCAGGTCGCGCGCGCCGCGGTAGACCGCCCCCATGCCGCCGCGCCCGATCAGGCCGGTGATGCGGTAGGCGCCGATCCGATCGGGGGTCGCCTCGTCGGCGGCAAGGCGGGCGGCGGTACCCGTCTGGAACGCGTGTTGGCCGCTTCGGTCCAGCAGCCGGCTGACCCGCGCCTTGAGCGCCGGGTCGCCGCCGCACCGCGTGTCCAGCCACGCGTCGCGCTCGCCGGGTGCGACCTCCAACACGTCGTCGAGCACGCCCAGCGCGCGCCGGTCCAGATCCTTGTCCACCCCTGTTCCCCCCCGTTCAACCGTCGGGCGCGAGCGCCTCCAACAGCCACAATCGTGCGGCGTTCCAGCGCCGCTTCACCGTCGATTCGGAAAGACCGAGCACCAGCGCGACATCGGCGATCTCCATGCCGCCGAAATAGCGCATCTCGACGATGTCGGCGCGCTCGCGGTCGATCACCGCCAGCCGCTCGAGCGCGCCGTTCAGCTCCTCAAGATCGAGATTGGGCGCGTCCGGGATGCGCGTAGTGAGCTCCACCCGGTGGTGGGCGCGCTTGAGCGCCTTGCGGTGCCGCGCATGGTCGATCAGCGCCCGCCGCATCATCCGCGCGGCAAGCGCCAGGAAGTGCGCGCGGTCGGTCCAGGCAATGCGGTCCAGAGTGATGAGCCGGGCGACAGCTTCGTTGATCAGGTCGCCCGTGGAGAGCGACAGCCCCGGCTCGCGGCGCACCATGGCGGCGGCGGCGCGCTTCAGCTCCGGGTAGAAGAGCGCGAACAGCCGGTCGCGGGCGGAGAGGTCACCTTCCCGCCAGGATGCGAGCAACAGGCCCGCATCGTCCAGGGACTCCGCCGCGAGCATGGTGCCTGTGTGCGGGATCGGGCTCTCCGGCGCAACCTCCCGTGCCGTCCTGAGATGGCACGCAGAAAAGTTGAAAAAGAGTGAACCGCGGCGAGCCTTTCTCGCGCCTTTGGACTCGAAGCCGGTGATGTTTGCCGGCCAAGGACAGGGGGTCTCGAACGATGTTGAACCGTGTTTTCGCCTCGACGCTGCTCACCGGCGCCGCCTTTGCCGTCACCACGCCAGCCGCGGCCGCCACCTTCGTCTGGAACGGAGGCAACTATATCCCAGGCACGACGTCGCCCAATCCGCTGCTCAGCCCCGATGTGCTGAGCTTGCAGACCGCGGCAAGCAAGGTATTCGGCGGTGGCAGCGCCTTCACCAATGCGTCCGGAACCGTTGATTGGCGGGCCGGCGCGGTGTTCCTGGGCGGCGGCACGACCGTCACCAATGCCGGCCTGTGGGACTCGACGGATGATCTCACGCTCACTGTCACCACCGGCGGCGGCACCTTCGCCAATAGCGGCATTTTCCGGAAGAGCGGCGGCACCGGGGTGACGGCAGTAAACAGCGTCGTGTTCAACAACACGGGCGTGGTTGACGCGCAGACGGGCACCATCCGCTTCTCCGCGGTCGGCTCCGTCTTCAATGGCGGCTCGAGCTTCACCGGTGCGGGCGTCGCAGACATCGCGTCAAGCGCTGGCTTCAACGGCGCGATCTCCTCGGCCAATCTTCTTTTCACCAACGGCACCTTCACGGGCACTAATGCCGTCTTGTCGGGTCAGGCTGGCTGGAACGCCGGCAGCTTTGCAGGCACCTGGACGCTGGCTTCGGGCGCGACGCTCTCGGCGGGCGCGGCCAGCAGCAAGGTGTTCAGCGGCACGACCTTCAACAACGAAGGAACGATCGATTGGACAGGCGGCGCGATATTCCTGGGCGGCGGCGCCACGGTCAACAACGCCGGGCTCTGGGACGGGCAGGCCGATCTCACACTCACCGTCACCACCGGCGGCGGGACGTTCAACAACAGCGGCACGTTCCGGAAGAGCGGCGGCACGGGCGTGACGGCCGTCAACAGCGTCGTCTTTAACAACACGGGCGTGGTCGACGCGCAAACGGGTACCATCCGCTTCTCCGCGCCAGGCTCGGTTTTCAACGGCGGTTCGAGCTTCACCGGCGCGGGCGTTGTAGACATTGCCTCGAGCGCGGCCTTCAACGGCGCGATCTCCTCGACCAACCTGCTCTTCACGGGCGGCACCGCCACGGGCACCAACGCCGTCCTGTCGGGTCAAGCGACGTGGAACGCAGGCAGCCTGGCCGGCAGCTGGACGATCGACTCCGGCGCGACGTTCACCTTGAGCACTGCCAGCAGCACGGGCACGACCACTGTCTCGAGCAACATCGGGTTCGACAATAACGGCACAATCGACGTGCGCTCGGGTACGATCGCGCTGCCGACCAACTTCGACAATGACGGCACGCTGACCGGCACCGGTACGTTCTCGCTATCCGGCACGCTCACCAATGACGGCGTGATCGCGCCGGGTGCGGGCGCGGGGACGCTGACGCTGAACGGCAACTATTTTCAGACGGCCGTCGGCAGCTTCAACGTGCAGCTCGCCTCCACCTCGCTGGCCGACCTGTTCGTGGTGAACGGCACGGCCTCGCTCGGCGGCACGCTCAACCTGTCGTGCATCCTGTCCTGCGCGATCAGCACCGGCGACGTGTTCACCCTGCTGGACTCGAGCGGCAACCTGTCCGGCACCTTCGCGAACGTGACGACCAGCGGCTTCCGGAGCGGCTTCGCCTATGACCTGACCTACGACCTGAACGGCGACCGCGTGCTTCTCACAGTGCTGAACGCGGGCACGGCCGGCGTCATCCCTGAGCCCGCGAGCTGGGCGATGATGATCGCTGGCTTCGGCCTGGCCGGCGCCGCGGCCCGCCGCCGTCAGGGCGGACGCGTCACGGCCTGAAACTCACGAGGCGACCCGCAGCCTGGGCGCCGGTATCCGTGCCGGCGCCTTTTTCTCAGGCAAGCGCCGCACGGGCGGCGGCGGTCAGCGCTGCCATGGCCTGGCGATACGGTCCGGGGCCGTGGCTGATCCGCGCGACGCCCAATTCCGCCAACCGGGCGCGGTCGGGCATGCCGGCGAACATCATCGCGTTCACCGGCAATGGGGAGCGGTCGCAGACCCGCGCGAGCAACCGCTCGTCGGCCAGGCCCGGCACGAAGAAGCCGTTCGCGCCCGCGTCGGCATAGGCGCGGGCTCGCTCGAGCGCATGACCGACCGCTGCGCCGTCATGCGCTTCGGGCGGAGCCTCAAGAAAGATGTCGGTGCGCGCATTGATGAAGGCAGGGATGCCCGCACGGTCGACCGTGCGCCGCAACGCCTCGATGCGCCGGGTCTGGGCATGCACCGGGTGGAGGCCCGCACCGCTGACGACCCGATCCTCCATGTTGCAGCCGACTGCGCCGGTCGCGAGCAGCAGCCCCATATGCTCGGCCAGCCTGCCCGGATCGACGGCATAGCCGCCCTCGAAATCGATCGTGACCGGCAGGTCCACCGCCGCCGCGATCCGCGCGGCGTTGGCGATCGCGAGATCGAGCGGCAGGCGCTCGGCATCGTCGAACCCGTGCGCGGCGGCGACCGACCAGCTGCCCGTGGCAATCGCCGTCGCGCCCGCCGCGGCCACTGCACGCGCGGTGCCGGCGTCCCAGGCGTTGAACAGGATGAGCGGACGGCCGGGGACGTGGAGCGCGGCAAAGGCGCGGGCTTTGTCAGATTGGATCATTATGATTCCCGAGCCCGAATGGGGTCTGGAGAACGTCCCGCTTCTTGCGATTTAATGCACGAAGCGGGCGACGACGTCGCGGTAGCTTCGGCTCACCTTCACCTGCCCGCCCGACTCCAGCACCAGAAAGCATTCGCCGTTGGTGTGCGGCTTGACCTGCTTGACGAGGTCGAGGTTGACGATGGTCGAGCGATGCACGCGCTGGAAGCGGCGCGGGTCCAGCCGCTTCTCCAGGTCCTTCATGGTTTCGCGCAGGATCAGCGTGTTGTCCGCGGTATAGATGCACATGTAATCGCCCGCCGCGTCGATCTTTTCGATCGAGTCGACATCGACGCGGAAGATCTGGCCGCGATCCTTGATGTTGATCATCTTCTCGAAACGGTTCGCGGCCGGCGCTTCGGCCGCGCCGTCGCCGATCTCGGCTGCCGCCTCGGGCGCCACTTCGGCGAGCACTTCCTTCAGGCGCCCCGCCTCCTCCACGCCGCGCTTCTCGGCCAGCCGCTGGCGGACTCGGTCGAGCGCCTCGGCGAGCTTCTCGTCCTCGACCGGCTTCATCAGGTAATGCACAGCGCCCGCCTCGATCCCGCGCAGCGCATGGTCCGAATAGGCGGTCACGAACACGAACAAGGGCGGCTCCACCTCCATCAGCCCCTGCACGACCGAGAAGCCGTCGAATCCGGGCATCTGGATGTCGAGGAAAACAAGGTCGGGCTTGTTGGTCTTGATCGACCGGATCGCCTCGCGCCCGTTCGAGCAGGTGTCCACGATCTCGACATCGTCGTGCGGTTGGAGCCGCAGCTGCAGCCCCTGGATCGCCAGCGGCTCGTCGTCGACGAGGATGGTTCTGATGCTCATGCGGCTTCCCTCGACTGTTCCTCGATCTGAAACGGCAGGTCGATGACGACCTCGAACCCGCCCCCCGGCCGCGCTCTCGCCTCGAAGCTCTGGTCCGCGCCATAGGCCTGCGCCAGACGGTCGCGAATGTTCGCCAGGCCGACACTGGTCGAGGTCACCTGAACCGGGGCTGGCACGCGCTTGTCCTGCGGGCCCGGGCCGGTGTCTGCGACGCTCAGGCGCAGCCGATCCACCACCAGCCGCGCGCTGACGATGATGTCCGCGCCTTCCTCGAGCGGCGTGACGGCGTACTTGATCGAGTTCTCGACGAGCGGCTGAAGCAGCAGCGACGGCAGCCGCGCCTTGAGGACGATCGGATCAACCTCGAAGATCGGGCGCAGCCGGTCCTCGAACCTCATCTTCTCGATGTCGAGATAGAGCTTCAGCGTCTCGATCTCCTGCTCCATCGTCACCTGGCCGAGCGGCTCGTTGACGAGCGTGTAGCGGAGTAAGGAGGACAGGCGCGACAACATCGCGTTCGCCCGCTCGGTCTGCTTCAACAGCACCAGCGTCGAGATCGAGTTGAGCGTGTTGAACAGGAAATGCGGGTTGAGCTGGTAGCGCAGCATGGCCAGCTGCGCGGACGAGGCCTGGTTTTCGAGCGCCTGGAGCTGGTCGGCTTGTTGCTCCACGACCAGGAAGAAGTTGATCGCGTAATAAAGCGCCGACCAGGCAGCGATGACGACGAAGTCTAGGAAGATGGTGCCCGCCAGCAGGCCGACCTGGAACGCTTCGCCCGGGCGCTGGATCGTGTTGAAGATCCACGCGTCGATCATCGAGTAGATGCCCGCCGCGATCAGGATGCCGCCGATCGAGCCCGCCCAGGTGACGACCGGGCGCCGGCGCAGCAGCTCCTGGTAGAGCGCGCCCAGCACCAGCGTCAGCGAATAGCCGGTCGCGGTCGAGACGGCGACGGGCACCAGAAAGGCGAGCGTCAGCCCGTTGGCGAAGCCGGACAGGGTGCGAAGCAGGAAATAACCGGCCCAGCCTGCCGTCTGCAGGTTCCAGAAGGCGCGGTTCTTGTCTTCGAAGAACGGCTTGGGCTGACGCCGGGTGGCCATTGCGGCCCCTCTAGCAGGGGAGTAGCCTCCGTTCAAACGAGAGGAGCCACCTATGTCCGACGGCCATGCCGATCGTGCCCAGTTCACCGCCATGACCGAGGGCACGGCAGAGGATTGGCGCATCATCTCCAGCCATTTCATGCCCTTCGCAGGCCAGGTCGGCCGCCGCGTGCTCGATCACCTGAAGCTGCTCGACGGCGACTATGGCGGTTTTCCCGTCGACCGGCTGCAGCACTCGCTCCAGACCGCGACGCGTGCGCATCGCGATGGGCGCGACGAGGAATATGTCGTGATGGCGCTGCTCCACGACATCGGCGACACGCTCGGCAGCTTCAACCATCCGGACGTGGCGGCCGCGATCCTGAAGCCGTTCGTGTCCGAGGAGAACCAGTTTATCGTCGGCCAGCACGGCGCGTTCCAGGGCTACTACTACTTCCATCATCTCGGCATGGACCGCGACGTGCGCGAGCGGTTCCGCGGCCATCCGCACTTCGACGCCTGCGCCGAGTTTTGCGAGAAATATGACCAGGCAGCGTTCGACCCCGCTTACGAGAGCGCACCGCTGGCTTTCTTCAAACCGATGGTGATGCGCGTCATGGCCCGCCCAAGGCAGAGCATGTACGTGAAGAACTGAGCTACACCGCTCAGACAAGCGAAAAGCCGCCGCCCGGATGTCCGAACGGCGGCTGTTCTTAAGACGGGGCTCGCCTCAGAAGGTGAAGCGTGCGCCCACCCGGATCGCGTACAGCGATTGGCGCGAGTAAACGATGGGCTGCTGGTTCACGAACTGGTTGTAACGATACTGAACGCAGGGTGCGGCGGCCCCGGCTCCAACCGCTGCACCGGGTGCCGTGCCCGTCGCGACCGGCGCGGTCAGGCACTGCACTTGCGCCAGCGACACGTTGTACGGGAAGCCGAACTCCTGGATCTGGCCCCAACGGCTGTTGATCAGATTACCCACGTTTTCGATATCGCCGAACAGCGTGACCCGGCTGTTGCCGACGAACGTCGGGATTTCCTGATCGACGTGCAGGTCGATCTTGGTGAACCAGCGCGAGTTGAACGCATTACGCGGGGCGATCCGCCCGCGGAACCGCCGCAGGCCGGTCGAGTCGACATAGGCATTGAACGCGTCGCGATTGGCCACGGTGTCGAACGACACGCGCGGATCGTCGATGCCAGTCGGCACGTAGATCAGGAAGCGGCTGAGCGAACCCACCGTTCCGAACACCTGGCCACGCTGGCCGAGGTCCTGGAAGGTGAAGCTGTAAGGCTGGCCGATGCGGGTCTCGCCGAACAGATTCAAGCGTGTCTTGTAGTCACCAAAGAAGGCGCGCTCGAAGTTGATGCCGTACTTGAAGAAGTGTCGAACCTCGTCGTTGGCGACACCATAGGCGACCCGGTTGGGATCGACATAGGCACCATTGCTGTAGTTGGACAGGGCGACCGACGAAGTGGCGGGTGCCTGATCCTTCACGTCCTGATAGGTGTAGCTGCCGAAGATGTTCAGGCCGAAGTCGAACGTCTTGTCGAAGCGCGCGACGCCGATATAGCTCCGGCCGCGGCCGGTGTTCGTCAGCAGGATGTCGAACTGATTGTCGGCAAAAGTCGTGACCGGGCGGTAACGCGGCCGCCCGTCGGGTGCGAGCAGCCCGCTCGGAACGATACGGATATCGGTGAAGAACACCTGGTTGCGGACCTTGGTGTAGAAGAAGTCCACGCCGAAGTTCCAGCCGTCGCCGAGGAAGCCGAGATCGGCCTGATAATCGGCGGACAGGGTTGCCCGGAGTTGCGACGGCACTCGGAAGTTCGGGTCGAGCGCGTTGGTCGGCGCGTTGCCCGAGATGGTGCCGCTCCGCAGGAATTCATTAATCGCGCCCGGAATAACCGCGCCGTTCACGTTGGTCAGACCGGCGGTGCCCACTGCCGCAGCAGCCGCACCCGACAGTCCGGGCACTCCGAATGTCCCGTTGTTGTTCAAGCGGATATCGATCGCGTTCGACAGGAAGCCCGTGTTGGAAAAGCTGTTCGATAGGTACACGCTGGGCGAACCGCCGCCGTACACGCCTGCGCCGCCGCGAAGGGCAAAGCGCGACGTCGGCTTCCAGTCGAACCCGAGGCGCGGCTGCAGCAGGCTGCGGCCGCTGATGAACGAGGTGTTCGGAAAACCAAAGCGGTTGAAGAAGTTCTGGTTTGCCGCCGGACGATCGCCGCTCCCGTACAGGTCGAACCGGTAGCCGTAGGACAGGTTGAACGTATCGGTGACCCGCCAGTTGTCCTGTGCACCGAAGGTCAGTGTCGTGTAGCCGAAATCGGCGGCCGCATCGTTCGGATCGAGCGACGGGACGGCGTTCTGGTAACGGAGCCGTTGCGCGTTGCCCGCCTGGAAGTCGGCGAGCGAGTCGAAGTAGTAATCGCCCGCAGTGCGCTGCAGGAACAGGTTGAAGAAGTCGACGCGGTTATACTCGGCGAACACGCGTATGTCGTGGTCGCCCGCCTGCAGGCGCGCCTGGAACAGGCCGCCATAGCCTTCCGCGTTCAAAAGGTTGGACTGACGCGAAATGTCAGGGCCGAACGATACGGTCGGCACCCCGTTGGGGCACACGATTGCCGCGTTGGCGTTGGCATTGGGAGCGCCGTTCACCAGGCGGTCAGACTGAGCGGCGGTGCAGACCTGGAACTGCGCAAACCCGGTCCCGTTCAGCGGCGTCTGGCGGCGCTTGTAGTTCCGGTAAAAAAGGCGCGTTTCGGTCGAGAAGTTGTCCGTCCAGTCCGAGTTGAGGTTGAACACGCCCGTGTGCAGCGTCTGCCCGGCCGTATAGCCATTGGAAGACAGCCCCAGCCCGGGACTTGCCGCGCGTTGGTCGGCGTTCTGATTAAGGTTGATCGCGTCTTCGGTGTAGCTGTAGGTCAGCGACGCGCGCTGCGTGTCCGACAGG
>ERZ1066121.514-NODE-514-length-35028-cov-12.046750_pt1 | contig 35028 bp, 32 predicted proteins | sample MGYA00382768_ERZ1066121 | MGnify/ENA primary metagenome ERZ1066121 (study PRJEB33369, sample SAMEA5778351) | biofilm metagenome | biome: Industrial cooling water; feature: Water cooling tower basin; material: Biofilm | place: United Arab Emirates | collected...
CTGATGTTGGAGTCGCTAAACCTAATGCACAAGGACAAGCGATAATTAAGACTCCTACTGTGGTAATTAAAGCAAGGGTCAAATTACCCATGATATTAAACCAAATTATGAAAGTAAGCAGCGCAATTGCAATTACTACAGGTACGAAAAACCCTGTTACAGAGTCAGCTAATCTTTGGATAGGCGCCCTACTACCTTGAGCTTGCTGCACAAGCTGGACAATTTGTGCCAACACGGTATCTTTTCCTACTCGTGTTGCTTTAAACTTAAAGCTACCAGTTTTGTTGATGGTGGCGCCAATCACTTCATCACCTGGTTGTTTTTTCACTGCTACACTTTCACCTGTCACCATAGATTCATCAATTGTCGATGTGCCATCAATAACTTCACCATCAACAGGAATTTTCTCACCAGGACGAACTAATATTACATCTCCAATTTGCACTTCTTCAATAGGAATATCAATTTCTTGTCCGTTACGAATTAAACGCGCGGTTTTTGCTTGTAAACCAATTAATTTACGGATAGCTTCGCCAGTTTGTTTTTTCGCACGGCTTTCTAAGAGTCTTCCCAATAATATCAAAGCAATAATAACAGAGGAAGCTTCATAATATACGTCGGGTCGTAAACCTTGAGATATAAAAAAGCTTGGAAAAAACGTAGGAAATAGCGAATAAATAAATGCCGTACTAGTGCCTAATGCAACAAGAGTATCCATAGTTGCCGCATGGCGCTTAAAAGCTTTCCACGCATTACTATAGAAAGATAAGCCGCACCAAAACTGGATAGGAATTGTTAGCACTAGTTGCAACCAAGGGTTATGTAACCACATAGGGATAAAAGGTACATGCAACCCAGTCATCATTGGTATAGAACCAATAACAATTATCCCACTGAGAATACTTGCAACAACTACTTTGCGGGTTAGTTCATTAGTTTCTCTTGATTGTCTACGTTTCTCAGCTCCCAAGTGTTGTGCAACTGGATTTTGTTCTTGTAATGGGTAAGCCGAATAACCAGCTTCATCTACAGCTTGTTGGATAGCTGTTACATCTGTTTTTCTAGGGTCATATAAAACTATCGCTAGTTCGGCGCCATAATTCACAACACATTCCGAAACACCATTTACAGAACTAATTGCCTCCTCAACACCTCGCGCGCAAGAAGCACAACTCATACCACCCAACTTTAAAGTCGCATTTTCCATATATTCTTTCTTCATCAAAATCTTATGGGATAACCCGGAATGTGGAGTGGGCATCAAAATCTTGTGGAGTGGGCATCAAAATCTTGTGGAGTGGGCATTAAAATCTTGTGGAGTGGGCATCCTTGCCCGCCCCAAAATACCAAACATCACCCAACCGAATAACCAGCAGCAATAACAGCCTCTTTAACTGCCACTTCAGGCGCCTGAGTCTCAACACTAACCAACTTTGTCTTCGGGTCAGCTTGCACCGTAGCATTAGGGTCAACAGCCTTTATCGCCTCTGTAATAGTGGCGCCACAAGCAGAACAAGCCATATTTGGAACTTTTAACTGAAGTGTCATATATATCACCCTATTAACAACTATTGTTATTGTGAAATCTCCCCTCTACTGGAGAGTCAAGGGGGTGAAGAAAGTTTTTGCTGAAATTATTCAAAAAGTTTAGTTCAGCATCAACTCAAGGGCGTAGTATTTATTGTGTGCGAGGAAAATTAGTTTGGATTTATGGGGATTTATTAGTTAGTACATAATTATATCAAAAATATAGAAGCTTACATCACCGCATAATCACTCATTTCTCGCATATAGGGAGGATAAAACCCCAGCACAATATCTTGCTTTGCCACACTCAACTCAACCAAATCAGCAGCAATATCATGCTCTGTTGAATTGTTGAAAATCCATACCTTTTCATTCCGGATAGCCAGATGTATTATACAGTGATGTACCCATCGCTGATGGTGCCAACCAAAATGCATAATCTGATAATGGTTTCGTTGCGTATCGAAAATAGTTTCAACTTCAAATTCACCATAGGCAGGTTTACTTTGAGCATAACTTATCAACAATTCCTGTACTATTTGCTGATAGTGTGTTAGTTTATCCATTGAACAATATCCTCATTTTTAACATTGTAAACAACTAGTTTTATCGAATTTTCTTGTATCATTGAAGCTGGAAAATCAAGTTGAAAAAAGCTGTTATAAGTTAAATCAGGTACTGCCAAATAAAGAATGCGATCGGCATCTTCACGGCGTAGTGCCGCTCGATAGTTGATAAATTGCCCCATTGCCATGTGGAACTGTGAGATTGTCGATGTACTGGCTAGAAAACTTTTAATTTCAACGGCAATTTTTTCAGTCCCTCGCTCCGCTGCTAATAATCGTTCCGCACCTAAATCAATCTCCATATCAACACCACCTACCTTAATTTCTAGTATATCGTGAGTAATATTCCAACCATCCTTGATTAAGGCGTTTTTAACAACTTCATGAAAACGATCTTTAGCCACAGCAGATTAACCACCCATTGAGTTTGTGACTCTAAACTATCACATTACCCATGCATATGCCTGTTAGTACCAAGCTTCCAGGTAATACAATTAGAACTCTTGTATTAACCATGCTTCGATTCTTTTTCGGCGCCTGCTGGTTTGTGTCGTAAAATTTGGCAAGTTGATATTCTCGCACCTCTCTTTTCTCCGTGTACTCTGCGTCTCTGTGGTAAAAAAATAAATACTAGCATTTTTACTACTGGCAACAGTATACTAATTAAATTTGCTGAACCAGTTGCTGCGCCAAGTTAGAAATTGAAATTAACAATGTCAAGCAACCATTTCGTGGTAACAGGTCTGTTTACAATATCAAAGCTAAACTTGCCGCGAGTACAATAGAAACACCAATAGGTACAGCAAGATTTCGGATTAATTTTTAAACTTTAGCTACTCAATTCGATATGCGGGTATTATTAGTCGAAGATGAGCCAGATTTGGGAGCAGCTATCAAGCGCACTCTCAACCAGCATAAATACTTGGTTGATTGGGTCATAGATGGTACAGATGCATGGGCATATTTAGAAGATAGTTCAGCAGAATATACTGTAGCTATTCTCGATTGGATGCTTCCAGGTCTCACTGGTTTAGAATTGTGTAAAAGATTACGTTTAAAAGGAAATTCTCTACCTGTCTTGATACTCACAGCTAAAGATAGCATGGAAGATAAGATTACAGGTTTGGATGCAGGCGCCGATGATTACCTAGTAAAACCGTTTGGGATGGGAGAATTACTGGCAAGGTTACGAGCATTGCAGCGTCGCTCTCCCCTATTTCAACCCCCAAAACTAACCGTTCTCGCAGCACTGGTGGTTCAGGTTTAGGTTTATCTATTGTTCAGGCTATAGTTAGTGTACATAAAGGAAAGCTAAATGTAGAAAGTGAATTGTGTAAGGGTACCACATTTACAGTTCAATTACCTTTGGATAATACCAATTTTAAGAACAAAAGTTCTATTTCTTTATTCAAAGGTTAATATTACAAGACTCACTACAACTGCAATGAGGTGCAATATCTTTCGCAACAACTAAACCAGCACCAATAATATTACCCTTTTTAATAGTATTTTAGTACTTGCTTAGTTAAATTAAATACTTAATTTCTCAGTGGACTGAACAAGTCAGTACTATTTCTCAGTCAGAGATACAAGTAAATTCATTGCTAAGTGCGGTATATAAGTAGACATAATATTAATTACATGATATCTTTACACTAAAGGGTTAAGAGCTTATTAAGGCTTCATTATTAATCAGTTATCCAGTGTGATAATAGTTGAAGTATTCAATAAGACATTATCAATATGAGCTTTAAATTGCATCTGTCCCAAATATCTTACTTACGAAGGAAGACTTTAATGAAAAGGGCAGAAAATAATATTGATGTGGAAAAGTTACTTGCAGAGAGTTTGACCAAAGCAGGTCTGATTGACGAAAAACAATTATGCTCTGTAGTTAAGCAGCAGCAGGTAAGCAAAAAAAGTCTCGAAACCATTTTAGTTGAACGAGGCTGGGTTAAACCACAAACAATTACATATTTCAAAGAGAATTTACAAAATAGCTTTGAGCAACAAACAATTTTAGAGCCTGAAAATATAACTATTAATCTTTCTCCTAAACTTGCTTTCAGAGTTTTTATAACCATAATATCTTTTCTTGTATCTGCAGGTCTGATTGGAAGCTTAAGTCAGCGGTATCTCCCTGACTTTTTCTTACGTGATGCTTTTGCTATTGCATTTAATCTTGATGGAGAAATGAATATACCCGCTTTCTACTCAGCATCGGCATTACTCTTTTGCTCAATCATTTTAAGTTTCATAACTTACATTAAAAAGAATAGACATGATTCGTACACTCTTTACTGGGGGGGACTATCATTTATATTTGCTTTCCTGTCTTTCGATGAAATAGCTAGTCTGCATGAACACATGGTCGGACCAGTACGAACAGCTCTTGGAACTAGTGGCTTTTTATATTTCGCTTGGGTCATTCCCGCAAGCATTGGTGTATTAATCTTTTTACTAGTATTTTTGAAATTTATAACTAATCTGAATGCAAACACCAGAAACTTATTTTTGATAGCTGGTGCAACATTCATTGCTGGTGCAATAGGTTGTGAATTAGTAGGGGGCTATATTGTTAGCGTGTACACGAAAGAGTCTATCTTTTATATATTTGAGGTTACTTTAGAAGAATTGTTAGAACAGTTAGGAGTAGCTATATTTATATATGGACTTTTATCACATATTAGTTTTTATACTAAAGACGCATTTTTGAAAATTCGAGTTCCCCATCGAAATAGAACTTACGTTGCATAAACCGAGTTTATAACATTTTATGCGTAAGTCTTGTATTCACCAGATAAAGATATAGAACCAGTATTTGATTTGCAAACTATATTAAATGAGTTATATGACCGTGCTAGCTATGATTTAGTAATCAATAAAAGAACTTAGATAAGTTTGGTAAATTTGTGTGGCAAGTAATAATGAGCGAACAAATGAGGTATCTAAAAAATGTTCTTTACCTTGTGTTTCTTCAGCTAATTTATCTGACATAAACATTTATAAATATTACTCTTCGGAAATATCATCAAAATTAATGCTACTTGGTATAGTATTAAAACCCAGTCTATCTAAAGCTATTATAGAGTTTTCAACGTCTGTATTATTAATGGTTCATTCCCATATGCGATGCAAGAGGTGGCGCTTATTAATACTCATGTAACACCTATAACGTCCACAGGCTAGAAGCCTGGGGCTATTGATACAAAGCCTACCTACGTAGGCTATTTTTTTAAGCCCACTTTCTGTGGGCTTTGTTCGAGAACGCCACACCATTCTATGGTGTTGGCGGGTTAATGGTATGTCGGGTATGATGTGACGGAGTTTAATAAGAATGCTGATACGAAATTTGGCGCCGCGTAACCCAAGGTCTTTGTACCCACAACACTTCCAGCAACCACCGCACTGGTAAGCAAGAAATTACGCCGTGTAGTTTTTCCACTCATAAGCTACTTGATGTAATGGTGTCTTTTTATATTTTATCTAAGCTTAAAATTTTCAACTTGATTTTTTACTGCAATATCAACTTGTTTTAAAAGCGTTTCTATATTTTGAGAATTATCAAGTACTACATTCGCACGCGCTATTTTTTCAGCAAGTGGCATTTGACTTTTAATTCTAGCTTGTGCTTGTTCTAAATTTAAGTTATTACGTTGCATTAATCTTTCTAACTGCTGCGACTCTGAGCAGCTTACAACCCATGTTTCTGTAACTATATCAGTCATTCCTACTTCAAATAATAAAGGGATAACTAGTATTAAAATATTATTGGATGATGTAATTATTTCTTGATAAAATCTTTCTTTTACATAAGGATGAATTAAACTTTCAACCCAAAGGCGTTCTGATTCATTATTAAATATAATCTCGCCTAATTTCGCACGGTTTAGTTCATTGTTTGTTAAGATATCTCTACCGTAACGTTGTGCGATTTTATTTAATATGGGAGAATTAGCGGCAACTGCTTCGCGCGCGTATATGTCAGCGTCTAATATGGGTAATTTATAAGTTTTTTCTAAATAGTTTGCTACTGTACTTTTTCCTGTGGCAATACCACCTGTTAGTCCTATTATACGTTTCATTTAATAAAAGGTTATGAATTGTAGAGACCGTATATGTACGGTCTTTGCTCCCGTTACGGAGACGTGACATGTCACGTCTCTACACCCCATTTAATTAGGGCTTGTGTTAATCCGGGTAAGGTGTATTCGACTGCTTCAACGTCTACGTGTCCGATAAGTTCGCGACAACTTTTTGATGTTTGTGGACCGATGGAGGCTATACATACACCCTCTAAATAATTATCGATGGAATTGTCGCCGAATACTTGTTTTGCTAGTTCACAAAAATATTGCACTGTTTTGGAGCTAGCAAACGTAATGATGTCTACTGTACCACTTTGCAGTGCAACTTCTGCCGAAGGGGGGATGCTTTTAGGACAGCATGACTGGTAAGCACTTACTTCGATGACTTCTGCACCCTTTGCACCCAATTCTTTTACTAAGACTTCACGTCCACCGCTTTCAACGCGCGGAAATAAAATCTTTTTATTTGTAAGTTCTTCTGGAAAGTTTTCAATTAATGAGTCTGCGACGAAGTTCGGGGGAATATAATCCGCACGTAGTCCTCTCTTTTCTAAACATTGAGCCGTTTTTTCTCCAACTACAGCAATTTTGACATTCTTTAATGAACGTGCATCGTAACCTTTCGTAAATAATCTGTCAAAGAAATATTCGACGCCATTGGTGGAAGTCAAGACTAGCCAATCAAAGCTTGATATATTAGCTATTGCATCGTCTAATTCTGACCAAGTAGAAGGTTGACAAATTTCTAGTGCTGGCATTTCTATAACATTGGCGCCACAGTCAGTTAGCATTTGGGAAAATGGACTTGACTGTCCTGCTGCACGTGTTACTAAAATAGTTTTGCCAGCAAGAGGGAGGGTTTGTGTTGGTGGAAGGGGAGAGATGTTGGTAGGCATAAATGGGTGAGTGCTACTTACCTATCGCTTGGTCGGTCTCTACATTGTCTGCTTGAAGGTACTTCCTGAGTTGAACTACTTCACCAATTGTAATTACTATTGGTGAGAGTGAAATATTTGCTGTTATTTCGAGAATTGTTTCGAGCGTTCCCGTCCAGATTTGCTGTTGGGGTGTCCCACAATAACGTACCACAGCAATAGGTGTTTTGCGCGACTTACCATATTTTATTAGCCGATATATTACTTCTGGTAGAGTACTACCACCCATCAGCACAACTAATGTTTCAATTGCCGCTAATGCCTCCCAGTTCAGTGCATCTGGTTCATGCGCTGTAAAAACTGCAAAACATCTACTCAGTACTGGGTCGGTTAAAGGTATGCCTGCTAAGGTCGGCGCCGCTATTGCTGAAGAAAGACCTGGTATAACTTCAAACTCACAATTCGCTGCTTTTAATGCTTCAATTTCAGAAGTACATCGTCCAAATATAAACGGGTCTCCAGATTTTAACCGTACTACTTGTTTTCCCTGTTGACAATATTGCACTAACAACTCGTTGATGGAAGCTTGCGCTGTACTTGGTTTTCCTCCACGTTTACCAACATCAACTTTCAAACAATCTGATGGTACCAACTCTAATAACTCCGCGTCAACAAGTGCATCATAAATTAGTACTTCTGTATGTTGTAAAAGTTTATAAGCTTTTACCGTTAAATATGCCACATCTCCAGGTCCGGCGCCGACAAGATATACTTTGCCCATTTGATATTATCGTAGGGCGGGTTTACAAATATCCACCCTTACTTAAATTCAGTATATCTACTAGTGCGGTTCATAAAGTTTTCTCTTATAACTTTGAGATGTGTTCCCCTGATCTCGGCTTAATAAAACTATTGATGTCAAAAGTTTATATCAAACTTGATATTCCTGATTTTTTAAGCGATTTAATTTTCTACCATTAGGTAAGTTCTGTAGCGAATCAATAACTGGCAGGTATATTGGTATGTTGGCACAAATTAAATTTTCTTTACCGTATAAACGTTGCAAAGTATTAGTGAAATATAATACTGACAAAAGCTATTATGTTCAGTATTTGAAAGACTTTGAGACAAAAAGTGTCGAATATTGTTGGTGTCGTGCTAACCAAGCTTTAGAAATTGGTACCGAGGTTGATGGCTATTTATGTCCAAATAATAGTCTTGATAGTTTACCTACTCTTATTGTTGGTGAGTGTAAATCGATTATACCTAGCTTTGTTTAAAAACCCCTGAAACCCGGTTTCTTTTGGAAACCGGGTTTCTCGTATTTACGCAGAATTTACAATAACGGTTTTTTGAGTTTTTGCGCTTCGTTTAGAAACCAGGTTTCCTTTGGGTGTACTTGAAGGTTATTATAACTAGTGATGGGGAAACCTGGTTTCTCGTATTTACGCAGAATTTACAATAACGGTTTTTTGAGTTTTTGCGCTTCGTTTAGAAACCAGGTTTCCTTTGGGTGTACTTGAAGGTTATTATAACTAGTGATGGGGAAACCTGGTTTCTATGAATTTGCCTTCGTCTTCAAAGCTTTGTTCACCATTACCTTGTACTTTTACTATAATACGGCGCCTAATTGGTTTCCATTTTCCTTGTCTTGGTGCTATTTTTACGATAACTTGTTCTGCTTCAGTAGATACACTTATTTTTGTTGTTGAGTAAATATCTTTTTGATATTCAAAGCTATTTCCATCGTCTTCGTAGAGTGTATATTCACTGTTTCCTGGAAAGATTAGCAGTTGTAACTCGTTTAATGGATGTTCGTCAATGTATTGTGTGACTTGTTGCATGGGAATAACTGCACCTGCACGCGCGTATAATGGCATTCGCTCTAATGGTGCATGTGCCAAAATATGAGTGGCGCCATCTACATATTTTTCTCCTGTCCACCAATCGTACCAGGTACCACTCGGTAAGTATACAACACGATGCTCTACTCCCGGTCGATATATCGGCGCCGCCATTAAGTCACAACCTAATAATACTTGGTCATAAAGCATATAGGTTTTTGGGTCGTTGGGATATTCGTACACTAAAGGCCGTAAAATAGGCGCCCCAGTTGTAGCTGCTTGCCAAAATAAAGTGTAAAAAAAAGGTATTAATTGATAGCGCAAATTAATATACTCACGACAAATATTTTCTACCCTTTCACCAAATACCCACGGTTCATGACGCGCGGTACTCATCGCTGAATGTGCCCGCATCAACGGATACAACATTCCCACCTGCATCCAACGCGCAAATAATTCTGCTGTAGCATTACCTGCAAATCCACCAATATCACATCCAACAAATGCTACTCCCGAAAGCCCCATATTGCAAAGCATTGGTAGCGACATTTCTAAATGTTCCCACTGCGACTGATTATCACCCATCCACACACTAGAGTAACGCTGCACTCCTGCAAACCCTGAACGTGTTAATACGAACGAACGCTCGTTAGGGCGATGTTTAATTAAACCTTTTGCGCTAGATGCAGCCATATTCAAACCATAAAGGTTGTGAACTTCTGCATGGGTAGTATTATTTTCTTTTCCTTGTGGTGCATTGAGGGGAAACCAGATATGAGTACCACCATCACCGAATGGTCGGTCATTAATTGCGGGTTCATTCATATCGTTCCAAATACCAGCAATACCTATATCAGTGAGAGACTTATGTAAATCACCCCACCATTTTTGAACATCCGCACGCAAAAAGTCAGGAAATACAGATTTATCGGGCCACACATAACCATGAAATAATCTACCATCCGCTTGACGCACGAAGTAATCGTTTTTTATTCCTTCATCAAAAACATGGTAATTAGCTTCAGGTTCGTATTTTACTCCTGGGTCAATAATAGTTACAGTCTTGAAGCCATTTTGTTTTAAATCACTAATTAGTTTTTCTGGGTTCGAGAAGCGGGCAGGACTCCAAGTAAATACCCGAAAACCTCGCATATAGTCGATATCTAGGTGAATAACATCACAAGGAATACGACGAGTTCTAAATTCTTGTGCGAGTGTGCGTACTACTTCTTCTGATTCGTAACTCCATCTACATTGGTGATAGCCGATTGACCATTTTGGTGGTAGCGGCATTTTTCCTGTAAGTTGGGTATATGTATCGAGTATTTGCGCTGGTTTGGGGCCATATATAATGTAATAGTCTAATTCCCCGCCGCGCGTTTCCATTTTCCATACACCTGGTTGTTCGGCGCCGATATCAAACTGGCTCCAAAAAGTGGTATTAAAGAAAATCCCATATGCAACATGTGGACGCAGCGCAATAAAAAATGGAATAGCGTGATACATTTCGTCAGTGAGCGAACCATAATCTAAAGCGTCTGTAGTCCAGTTTGTTTTGACTTCGCTGCGTTTATCGAGTAACCCAGTACGTTCGCCAAACCCATAAAAATGTTCGTCAGCTTCAATACACTTCCATCCTGCAACGGCGCCAAGTCTCCAACCCATATTAGTGGTAGCATCGGTAGCGAAAGGGCGCCCATCTAAATCAAAGCAAGTTATTCGACTTGAAGATTTATCTATATATATATGTATAGATTCTGTTTTTATTTGGACTTGTGTATTTATATCATGCACCTCAAATGAGACTGGTGCCCATTCAGAATCATCACGTGTTACTGCCCAACTTGGACGCTCGGTAAACTCACCCTGTGGCGCCAAACGGACTCGTAATAAATTAGGCGCCAGTACAGCAATGGAAAACTTAGATGAGTCGCAATCAAAAATAATAGTTCTATCGTATTGCTTCCAAGCTTGAACTTGACCGATTTTCGTCCAGGGTTGGTCTGTGGTAGGCAGTTTCCCGAAATATTGTGGCATAAATAAGCGCGCTTTGTTTTTGATACCACAAATAAATGTAAACAAAATACGTGTCAATAAATTATCTATCTTAAGAAATACAATTAATAATTTTTTCTGCCTTGTATAGCATGTTCGGTAACGTAATCATAATAAAATTTATGTAGAGACGTTACATGTAACGTCTCTACGTATTTGTTTATAGGTATAAATACGTATTAATTAGCTGAAGAATCATGAAATTTGATTTAAAGCACTTGTCTAATAAAGGGTGTCTCTATAACAACTATAAATAAGACTATTAATTACTTTCATTTAATTTATTAATTCAAGTTAGTTATAAATTTAAACTTTGCTTTTACTAATTCATGTTAGACTAATATTACTTAGAATCAGGGTCTAAAGGCTTGGCGCCTTATTATCGAGTTTTGTCTACAATCAGAATTAAAATTATTAAAAATAATTAATGTTTTGAACGAGCGCTTTGTTACATTTGCGTGTAATTTAGTATTTAATATAAATTTATATGAATAGATCTGAAAAACAATTAATAATAAAGCAAGAAATATTACTGCATCGTATTGCGAATCGCGTTCGGCAATCATTGGAATTAAAAGAAATTTTGAGTGCAATGGTTGGAGAAATGCGCGCGTATTTAGACACCGACCGTGTTAAAATTTATCAGTTTAACTCAGATGGTAGTGGAGTTGTAATTGCAGAATCACTTGCAGAAAACCAACTACCTTCTTTAAAAGGTTTGCATTTTCCTGCGGATGATATTCCTTTGTTTGCTCGCGAATTATTTGTACAAGCACGACAACGCACTATTGTAGATTTGACGACGCAAGAAATTGGTGTTAGTCCTCTTAATCAGCAAGAAGAATATAACGAAAACCAAGATATTCGCTATCGTCCTATTGACCCATGCCATATTGAATATTTAAAAGCAATGGGGGTAAAATCATCTGTAGTTGTGCCGATAGTTTTGGAAAACGAGCAAACAGGCAAATATCAACCACCTTCACTACATTCATCAGCACAACTATGGGGACTATTGGTATCACACCATTCTAAACCTCGCAAAGTCACAGAAGAAGAACTACAACTTATTCAAGCAGTGGTTGACCAAGTTTGCATCGCGATTAGTCATTCAATTTTACTCAACCAAGTTCGTGAACAAGCACGTCAAGAAGCAAATATAAATAATCTTACAAAAGTACTTTACACTTCTCCAACTGTAAAATTACAACCTGCGCTTGAAGAAGTGGTGAAAACCTTTAACGGTTCGGGAGGAAGGTTGTATCTGCTAGCTTCTGACAATCAACCAGTAGAAATTTATACATGTGGAACCCAACCAGATTCAATAGACACCGAAGAAAGTCGAGTAGTTGAAGAAAATCAGTTGTGGCAAAAGTACTTACATTCAGTCGTAGAAACATTAGTTGATCAAACAGGTTATAAACCTTGGTCAATAGAGTGGATGCGAAACATGTACCACATCGGTAAAGCTGATGTTGAAAACTCACAGGTTAATTCCAAATTATGGGCAATAGATGATTTATATAGAGAACCGCTATTTCGGACTTTAGCTCCATTTTTTGAATCGTCTCGAATTCGTAGTTTGTTAATTATCCCTTTGCAGTATGGTGAAAAAATTCTTGCTTGTCTTACAATTTTTCGCTCTGAAGTTGATACCGAAATTACTTGGGCAGGATATCATAACCCCGACACACGGCAATTAATGCCACGACAATCTTTTGAAGTTTGGCGCCAAATTAAAACAAATCAAGCACAAGTTTGGAGTGAGAATGAGATTCGATATGCGAATGCAGTGGGTGAAAGATTTGCAACTGCTGTTGTACAATATCGTTTATATCAACAAGTACAAGCGCTGAATACAAACTTAGAATTACAAGTGCAAGAGCGCACCAATAACCTAAAACTTGCTCAAACACAGCTTATTCAAAGTGAAAAAATGTCAAGTTTAGGGCAACTTGTTGCAGGAATCGCACATGAAATTAATAATCCCATTAACTTTATATATGGCAACATAACTCATGTTGATACCTATACTCAAACTTTATTAGATTTATTTAAAAACTATCAAAATAAATGTCCACACCTGACACAAAGCTTAAAAGAGAAAAATGAACAAACAGATATTGAATATATCTTTGATGATTTACCTAAACTTTGCGACTCACTAAAAGCAGGCGCCGAACGTATTAGCAATTTAGTAACTTCCTTACGAACCTTTTCACGTTTTGACCAAGCCGAAATCAAAAAGGTTGATATTCACGAAGGAATAGAAAGTACACTTTCACTATTACAACATCGTTTAGAACCGTCTGGTACTGGCGCCCAAATAGAAATCATAAAAAATTACAGCAAACTTCCCTTAGTAGAATGCTTTGCAGGTCAACTAAACCAAGTATTCATGAACTTACTACTCAATGCCATCGACGAATTACAAGCATGTGACCAAAACCCCAAAAAAATCGTCGTAATAACCACTTCAGTGGTTGATAACTCCATCCAAATATCCTTTACAGACAACGGCAGAGGAATAAAACCATGCCATCAACATAAAATTTTCGACCCATTCTTTACAACCAAACCCGTAGGTAGTGGTATTGGACTAGGATTATCAATTAGCTATCAAATAATTGAACAGCACAGAGGCAAACTTTCTTGCATATCCCAACCAAATCAAGGAAGTAAATTTATAATTGAAATTCCCATACAACTGTATTGAAGAAAATGCTGTGATACGCGCGCTATGTTTTCTGACTTTCTATGCTAAGATATTTAGCACTCAGTATTGTTAAAGCCTGTGTTTCGTAGCCATTTTTTATTATTTGGGTTAAGATGTTTACATTTTTATTTAATAATCTGGCTTGGACAAACAGTTGTTCTTGCTGAGATTAAACCTGATAATTCATTATTGAGTGAATCATCGTCAGTTAGGCAAGGGGTTAATGTTGGAGGAAAAATAGGAGAACGTATTGATGGTGGTGCAGTACGAGGCGCCAATTTATTTCATAGCTTCATAGAATTTAATATTAATAATGGTCAACAAGTTTATTTTTCCAATCCCGCAGGAGTTGAAAATATCCTGACGCGCGTAACAGGGAGTAACCGTTCTGATATTTTAGGAACGCTAGGGGTGTTGGGAAATGCAAATTTGTTTTTAATTAATCCCAACGGCATAATATTTGGAGCAAATGCACGGTTAGACATTGCAGGTTCGTTTGTCGCGAGTACAGCAGATAGCTTGATGTTTGACAATAGCTTTGCTTTTAGTGCTACTAATCGTCAAATTCCACCTTTATTAACTATAAACGTACCTCTAGGTTTGCAATTTGCTACTACTGCTAAACCAATTCAAGTAGAAACAGGTAGGTTAGAAGTACCCACAGGTAAAGCTCTTGCTTTAGTAGGTGGTAATATTTTCCTTTCTGGCGCCACTTTACAAGCAACAGCAGGACGAGTTGACTTAAGTTCGATAGCAGAAAATGGGACTGTTGGAATAAACATGGAAAACAATCTTCTAAAATTCCGTTTTCCAGAAGCGGTTGCAAGGGGCGATATTTTTCTTTCTCAAGCAGCGCTGGTTAATACTAGTGGTGAAGGGGCTGGTGATATACAGCTATTTGCTAGACGGGTGTCTTTAACTGAGGGTTCTCGATTAGTTACAAATACCTTGGGCGCCAATACTGGTGGTAGTTTATTAATAGATGCTTCTGAATCTGTAGACTTAGCAGGTATTCGAGCCAATAATAATTCAGGTGGAATATTTGCTCGAACGCTTGGAAGTGGCGCCGCTGCAAATGTCACCATTAATACAAATAGGTTAACTGTTCAAGAAGGTGCAAGGATATCGACTGCCACGTTTGACCAAGGACGGGGTGGAAGTTTGCTAGTGAATGCCCAGTCAGTAGAAGTGATTGGTGCAACAGTTAGTGGAGAACCTTTTAGTGCTTTTTTCGTAGATTCGGAAGGTAGCGGAGATGCTGGAAATATTACGATTAACACTTCTAGTTTAATTCTCCGAAGTGGTGGATTTATTGGTGTTGCCACGGTTGGTGATGGACGTGGAGGAAATCTCATTGTTAATGCAAAAGAGTCTGTACAACTTCTTGGTACTACTCCTGATGGAAATATAGCAAGTAGTTTTGCTGCTTTTACACTCGGCGCCAAAGATGCAGGAAATGTAACTATTAACACTGGGAAGTTAGTTATTAATGATGGAGCGGACATTTTTGCTGCAACTTATGGAGCGGGTAGGGGTGGAAATATAACAGTCAATGCCGAAAATGTGGAAATTAGTGGCACTGGAAAGGTGGGAAATACTGTGTTTGCCAGTGGCTTAGTATCGCAAACCGAATCCCAAGCTACTGGTAATGCTGGCGATGTGTTTGTTACAACTGGCAAATTAACTGTTAGAGATGGGGCAAGAATATCAGCTTCAACATTTGGTGCTGGCAAAGCTGGGAATGTAACTATTGATGCTTTTGAATCTGTAGACGTGTTTGGCACTTCTTTTAATCAAGAGTTAGCTAGTCGGCTTTCTGCTCAAGTCAATACAGATGCTACAGGGAATGGTGGAGAATTACAGATTACCACAGGTAAATTCAGTGTTAGGGATGGCGCCCAAGTATCTGCTTCCACATTTGGTGCTGGTAATACTGGCATTTTAGTTATTAATGCTAGAGATTTGGTAGAAGTTAGTGGCGCCTCGGCAAATAATCGCATTGCCAGTGGATTATTTAATCAAGTTGGTAGTGGTGGCACGGGGAATGCCAGAGATTTTAGAATTGATACCAAACAGCTAATTGTAAGGGATGGAGCAGAAATATCCGCATCGACAAGAGGTAAAGGTAATGCAGGTAGCTTGGTAGTCAATGCTAGTGAGTCAGTGCGAGTTGTCGGTACAGGACTTAGTGGTTCGCGCGTCACAAATTTGTCAGCACGTTCGTTTGAAGATGGTAACGCTGGAGATTTACGAATTACAACGGAGAAATTGTTCGTCGAAAATACAGGTAAAATCAGTGTTAGTGGTACAGGCGCCGGTCAACCAGGTAGTTTAGAGGTAACAGCAAAAACTATTTCTTTAAATCAAGGTAGGATTGATGCGGAAACTACTTCTGGTGGTAATGCCAACATTAGATTACGTTCTAATGATTATATATTGATGCGGAATCAGAGTTTAATTAATGCCAGAGCTTTGAATAATGGTAATGGTGGCAATATCAATATTAATACAAATTTTCTAGTTGCTGTTGACGAACAAGACAACGACATTATCGCCAATGCTTTTAAAGGTTCGGGAGGGCGCATTAATATCAAAGCTGAAAGTATCTTTGGAATTGCACCACGCAACGAGTTAACTATAAGAAGTGATATTAATGCGAGTTCAGAACTGGGAGTTGATGGAACTATAGATATCAATACACCTGATGTAGACCCTAGTCGCGGACTTATAGCTTTACCTACAAATTTGGTAGATGCTTCTCAGCAAATTGCTCAAAACTGTCGAACGGGAGGTGTAACAACTGCTAGCAAAAGTGAGTTTGTAATTACTGGTAGAGGTGGTTTACCAACTAACCCTAGCGAACCTATAAGTGGTGATGCTGTTTGGCAAGATTTGCAGTTTTATTCTGATAATGTAGAAGTATCGCGTGATGGTCGAACACCACTACCTGTTAACATTATCGAAGCTCAAGGATGGATTATTGATAGCCATAAAAATGTGATTCTTGTTGGTAGCACAGGCATCCCTGCCTGTGAAATGATGTAATTATATTTACCACAGAGGCACAGAGAACACAGAGGAAGATCAATGAACCACATAAGGAGCGAAGATTTCCCGCAGGGTAGGCACAAAGGACACAAAGGAAGAGTTATTAAGAGTTTGGTTAGGTGCCGCAATTGGTGTAGTGGTGTCAAAAACTTGATATTTGGTTTAATTATAATTCTCATACTTAACATACTTCCATTTCACCAGGTTGAAGCTCTTCCTGTATTAGTTCAACAAGGTAAAGAACTTTTTCAAGCATCACGTTTTACTGAAGCTGTAACTATTTGGCAACAAGCACTTAATCAAGAGAAAGCTCAGGGGAATCTATCAACACAAGCAATGCTGTTAAATCATTTGTCTCTAGCTTATCAGGAGTTAGGACAATGGCAACAAGCAGAAGCTGCAATTAGCTCAAGTCTTAAACTTATTCAATCAAATCGAAACTCTAATAATCTCGTTTCTAGAAAACTTATCTTTGCCCAAGCACTCAATACCCAAGGCAGTTTACAATTAGCGCAAGGTAAAACAGAGCAAGCTTTGCACACTTGGCAGAAAGCAGCAGGCGCCTATACAGAAGCGGGTTCTATTTCTGGAAAAATAGGCGCCAGTTTGAATCAAGCTCAAGCGCAACAAGCTTTAGGGATGTATTTACAAGCGCGTAAAACATTGAAAGAGTTAGAACAAACGCTCTTAAATCAACCTGACCAAGAATTAAAAATTACAGGATTGCGTAGTTTGGGCAATGTGTTAAGACTTGTGGGAGATTTGAATGATTCTCATCGCGTTTTAAAGCAAATTACAAAGATACAAAATATAAATACAACATTTAAGCAGCATCTGAGCCTTACCTTTTTGAATTTGGGCAACACTGCGCGCGCTCAAGGAGATACAGAAGCTGCATTAGCATATTACAAGCAAGCAATCGCAACTTCTTCTCGTGGAATTAAACAGCTTCAAGCTGAAATTAATAAATTGAGTTTATTAATTGAGACTAAGCAACAAGCTGATGCTGAAATTTTATCTAAGCAAATTTTAAGTAAACTTACTGATTTACCGACCAGTCGAGTAGCAGTTTATGCGACTATTAACTTTTCTCAAAGCCTGATGAAATTGGGAGATGGGAATCAAAAATCATCGGCTAAAATACTTGCAAAAGCTATTCAAAAAGCTAAAAATTTAGGCGACCAACGAGCGGAGTCTTATGCTTTGGGTTATCTGGGTGGAGTGTATGAAAAAAATCAGCAGTGGTTAGAAGCTCAAGATTTAACACAAAAGGCTTTGCAAATAGCACAAGCTATTAATGCCTCAGATATTGTATACCAGTGGCAGTGGCAATTAGGACGAATTTTAAGGGCTAGAGGAGCAGTCGAGCAAGCAACAGGCGCCTATAAAGTTGCTTTTACAACGCTCAAATCTCTACGTAGTGACTTAGTAGCAATTAACCCGGATATTCAATTTTCGTTCCGTGAAAGCGTAGAACCTTTATATCGGGAATATGTAGAAACGCTATTATCTGAGGAAAATTCGGGGAAAATAGAACCCAGTCAAGAAAACTTGAAACAAGCTCGTGCAGTAATTGAATCTTTACAACTGGCAGAGTTAGATAATTTCTTTCGTTCGGCTTGTTTACAGGGACAAATAGTACCAGTTGAGCAAATAGAGCAGTCGCAAGCAGCAGTAATTTATCCCATCATCCTTAAAGACAAACTCGAAGTAATTGTGAGTATACAAGGGCAATTACTTCATCACTACAGTACCAAAGTATCTCAAGCACAACTAGAACAGGTTTTGGAAGAGTTACGACTGTCTTTAGAGAAACCTTATACTACACCAGAAGGTAAATCGCTTGCACAAACAGTTTACAGTTGGTTGATTAGCCCAATAGATACAGAACTATTACAAAAACAAATCAAAACACTTGTATTTGTTTTAGATGGTGGTCTGCGAAATGTGCCGATGGCTGCTTTATATGATGGCAAGCAATATTTAATAGAGAAATATAGTATCGCGTTAACACCTGGATTAGAGTTGCTGGGTCCTAAACCTTTAAACCGAGGCAAAATAAAAACTTTGGTTGCTGGACTTACAGAAGCACGACATGGGTTTAGCTCATTACCCAATGTAAATGATGAAGTCGAAGCAATTAAATCAGAAATACCCAGCGAAGTGTTGCTAAATCAAACATTTACTAGTTCTGCATTACGTAAAGAGGTTGATACGCTTCCTTTTTCGGTTGTGCATTTAGCAACCCACGGTCAGTTTAGTTCTAATGCTGACGAAACTTTTGTACTGGCTTGGGATAGACCAGTAAAAGTTAACGAATTAAGAGAATTGCTGCGGGGTAGAGAAGAAATTCAACCGGAACCAATAGAACTACTTGTTCTGAGTGCTTGCGAAACAGCCGAAGGAGATAAACGAGCCGCCTTGGGACTTGCAGGTATTGCTGTACGTTCAGGCGCCCGTAGTACTCTTGCTTCGCTGTGGAGTTTAGATGATGCATCTGGCGCCCGCTTAATAAGTCACTTTTACCGCGAGTTAGCCAAAAACAATATTACAAAAGCAGAAGCACTGCGACAAGCGCAACTAGAGCTACTAAAAGACCCAGATTATCGACATCCCATACATTGGGCGCCTTACGTGTTGCTGGGTAATTGGCTGTAGAGACGTGATATATCACGTCTCCACCATCGCGTTTCCACATCACCAAAAAAATAGTTTCAAAAAAAATTTTCGTGATGACTGCATAAATCAGAAACACCAAACGTGTATTGCGGTAACAGGAAAAATAAGCACACTCAAATTAATAAGCTTGACCTGTTACTCACAAATTAAAACACACAACAGGAGTTCTGAAAATGTCTATTAAATCATTAACCAAAGTTGCACTTCCATTAGTATTTGCTGCCAGCGCTTTTTCTTCAGCAAGTGTTTTTGCAAATGTCAAACAATCGTCTCAAGCACAAAACTTAATTGCTAGCGCTCCTACCAAACAGTTAATAGCTACTGTTCGGTCGCAAGGAGAACCCCAACGAGGTCAAAAAGGTCGTTCAAGTGGAAATTTTAGCACAGATAATATGCCAAAAGGCTACAACAATCTTTGTTGGGAAGTATCTGAAACTTCTGCTGTAAACCCTTCTGGAATTAAATTTAATGTCAAAGAGGATTTACGTGTACTAAAAGACAAAACTCACTTTAGCAACGTGATTCCTGGTACAAAAACTGGTGTAAAAAAAGCTCGTAACCTCTATATTTCAAGTCCAGATGGCGCCTACGATAAATTTGGTAATACAGTCGGATTTGCTGTGAATGTATATGCATGTAATTAAAATTATTGCCTAGTAGTAGGGTGGGCACTGCCCACCATACCTAATACCTAAAAATAAGGAATTTCAACTATGTTTGTAACAAATAATCTGAAAAATCGTAAATCGCTACTATCAGTTATTACGCTTTTAAGCCTCGGCGCCCCTTTATTTACTTTTTCCCAAGCACAAACTGCAAAAGCCAATTCTAACTTCGTTAATTGCATTTCTCAAGCAGGGGTAGACATTTGTGTAGAAGCAGATAAAAGTTATTACAATCTCTACACTAAATCTGGGTCGGTGACAAGTCAAAAAGTATCGATAGATGGTGGAGAACATTGTCCTGTTTTTGGTGCAATGGATACAGCAAACAGTCAGCTTCGAGTTGAGGGATGCACATCATACTTTAGACCACCGCAATTGAAGGGTGCTGTTCAAATTTGTAATTCGGGAGCATGTAAAACAGAACCAATAACCTTGAATTTTCCAAATCGCACAATGTCATCGGACGATAGATTCGTTGGCGCCAAGGGATACCAGTTGTATTTGGATGGCACCTTTATTGGAACTATGGAGAAGGCTACGCGCCAGGAAGCAATAACTCATTTAGAATTGACTAAAAAAACATATCCTAATAAGAAAATAGAAGGCTATTTCAACGGTCAAAAAATTGGCTATGAGTTGTTTTGGAATGGTGTGCGTGTTGGATTTGAGCCAAGTTGGGATACAGAACAAGCTATCGCTAATTTGCAACAAAACAAGCAAGCTTATCCTAATAAGCGAGTTGAAGGTATATTAAACGGTAAAAAAATTGGTTACGAGTTGTTCTGGGATGGTGTGCGTGTTGGATTTGAGCCAAGTTGGGACAAAGAACAAGCAATAGCTAATTTGCAATGGAATCAGAAAACTTACCCGAACACGAAAGTTAAAGCATTACTAAATGGTGAAAATGTTTACTTACCTAGTATTCCTAGCACTCGTCCAAATTAATCTTAATTGCTTATTTGTAGGGTGGGCATAAACCACCTTACTTATTACTTATTTGTATAAACTAATAATAGATTAGAGATAACGTCGTATTCTTCATAATATTTATTTCTCATTCAGCAAGAACGACGCCCGTCGCGTGTAACAGTTTAGAGATTAGTTGATGGTTTTTTGAGGGAGAGGATAAGTGTCATATCTTGCGTAGGTGAAGGAGAAAACCCATAGTACTGATAAAATTGCTTCGCTTCTTCTGATATGGCGTGTACTACTATACCGCGAATCCCTACTATTTCCGCCGCTTGCGTAGTACGAAGCACAGCATCTTGTAATAATGCTGTACCTAAGCCCTGACCCTTCCATGCGGTATCTACTCCAAGCCTTCCCAGAATGACTACAGGTACGGGGTCTGGCATATTGCGTTTTATAGGTGATGGTGTGTCGATAAGTGCTAATGCTCCGGAAGAGAGACAATAATAGGCAATAACTTTTTGTTCATTCGTTACAACATAAGTACGTGATGCATTATTTTTCTGGTTGGTAAATGCACGACGTTTTAACCAGTCATTGAGACTGATAACCCCGCAATCAAAATCATCCAGTATGTGTGTATCAGAGAGAGGAACGGGGGCTTGAAGCATTATTTAATCCACGGTTTTTTTGCATTCATCAAGCGTTCAAATCCTTCATTTTGAGGAGGACTATCCAGAACACTCAGAAAATACTTGTATGTTTCTTCATCTACTTGCAGGAAGGTTTGGTCAAGCAAAGTATCCTCTGCCGCGCGTCGTGCAGCATCAATCATGAAGTCAGAATATGATTTACTTTGTGCTTTTGCTGCCCTGTCAATGAGTACCCGCACATCCTCACGGATATGCAAATTGACAGTATGAGTAGTAATATCAGGGTTGTTATTTGATTGCATACTATTCTCCTTTAACCTTATACATAGCACATAACTACTATATACACAATGTGTATTTTGTTTGTAATAGTACTAAATGGATGTTGATTAAGGTTATGTTGATGGCGCCTCTGATTTTGGCGCTCCATTTATATTCAATGTTGACACATGCGCCGTTTTGTAATGGACTGGTATTGGACATGCTGCAATTAAAGTTGAATGATTTTGCAGTGCAACTAAACTTAAGAAAAAAGCGCAATCAATGTTAGAGTTGAAGGCGAATACGGGAATAATACAGTAAGAGAGGGCATTTATCTTAGTAGTAATAAAAATTTAAAAAATATGATGAAGTTTGAGACAACATTTGAACTTCCCGATTGGATAAAGCTTTATTAGCTGACTTCAGTTGGCGCCACCTACACAAGCTCAAAAGTATGAAGCAGAAAGTATATACATTGTTCCTTCCCAGCCATTAAACTTACAGTAGTAGGAAGAGCTGCACCAAAGGATGGATTTTGGGGGCTAGCGATGTCTCCACTTCGGAGAATATTTTTGACTAGTTATATTTTAAATTTGAGCAGAACGACTAGACACATGTTGTGTGTAACAGAATGTTAAAGCACCATTCACTTTGGGAATACTAAGTATTGAAAGTATTTACAGGTAGACCTTGAATATGAGATATAGAACTCAAATTAAAAATCTTGAAGCTGCATACAAAGAAGTTTATAGAACAAAAGCACAGCCTATTGAACAAAGATATCAACAACTGATTCCAGAAAAACTTCAAGGAAAACTTGAACTGCTGGCTAAATTGAATTCATCCTCATATAGTGTAATATCTGGTTCTATCAAAGACTACAAACTTAAGGCACAAGTTGTAAGTATGTATTCATTCATAGATATTCCAGAACAAATAAATATAACAGGTCTAAAACACTGCTTGTCAAGGGAGGAAATCAAACTAATCGAAGCAATTTTAATACCTTTTATTCAAGAAATTGAAAATCATGCTTCTAACGTGAACCAAGAACTAGAAAAACTTGAATCGGAGATAGATAACCTGTGTGCAATGGCTGAAGGTGAAGCTCACCTAAGATCAATAATTTCAGAATATGGTGATGATTGTATACCTGATTATGGTTGAATCAGCCAAGGCAACCCGAAAGGATACATTAGAATTAAAAAGTCACTTTTCTTGCTAGAAGTGGAATTAATAACAACTTACTAGCATTTTAGGCGCCTATGCAATTAAATCTAAGTAACAAGAACGGCGCCAATTTTACACGCCAGTGTTCAGCGCCGGATGTTGAGTTAGACACCCAAAATAGACAGGGTGGATAGATGGTGCAGCAGTTTGTGCCGTTGCAGGTGCTTTTATAAAAATTTATGAAAGAACATCTAAGCATTCAATTTCTGTAACTTTGCCGTTTTTAACGGTGAAAATAAAAATTGTAGGACTAGGATTACTAATGCTGTAATTGAATAGGCTTACATTACCGTTTTTAGAGGGTTTGATTTTACCATATGTTTTAATCAATTTGCTTTGACTATCACCTATTTTTACTCCATCTGGGGTGGCATAGTTAGAACCGTTAGCTTTAATTTGATATACATTATAGCTACCAGGTTTGGAACCTTCACCCAATTCAACTGTAATTCCTGAATATTTAAGAGTTCTAGTTTTACCAACGGCGCCAAGAAAGCTGTTGCTGACTTGTATCGGTTTACCTAAAATTTTTCTTACTTGTGCTTCAGACATCGACAGTTTGATACCACCCACTCCAATGCGGTCGTAAGTTATTTTTGCTGATTTAGCAGTATTTTGAGAAATTTGATAAGTTGTAGGAGTGGTCGCAATTGCTTGACTATGGGTATAGTTAGCGAAGGGGATAATAACAGTAGCTACTGCGAAGGAAATTGCTTTTAACATAATTAGATTCTCGATTAGTGTTTTTTGCTAATCGCTATCACGTTGATGTTGGCAAAATTATGCACTCTACTGCCAAAATATCCCCAAAATTTTTTTTATCGTCAACTACTGTTTATTTTGGCAACATGGAACAACAGGCGCCGTAGCCAAATTACTTAAATTAGTTTGCGTTAGTAAGTCAGTCCAAGCTGATATAACTTCTGGTTCTCTACGCTTGCTGTTTTGAATTTGCTCTCCTAGTGTTGTGAGGGCATCGTGCCACATACCATTATTGGCATAAAAAGCTGCACGCTGTACAGGCGCCTGCAATTGTTGGAGTTGCTGTTTTTGTGTTGCATTTAAGGCAACTTGGGTTACAGAACCGCGCACGAAAACCGAACTTGAGGGTTTATCTGGGTCGCAATAAACAGAGAAAGTCCAGTTATATGATTTTCCTGGCTGTAAAGCAACAGTTGGTTTCACTGTCACGCTCACAACTCCAGCAGGCACCTGTGGATTAAACTTTGTCTTATATATATAGTTATCTGCTTCATCCTGTAGTACAAACTCTACAGGCAATTTGCTGGTTAATTTTTCTGGTACGTAAAACCAAAATTTGGGGTTTTGCGATGCTGACTGTCCCCAAATAAACTTTTGTGTGCCTTGAGTTTCTGGTACTAATGCTGTTAGTGATGCATATGATTTACAAGGGCCGCGACTACCACCTCCTCTACCTCTACCACGTGGCGCGCCTGGGTTAGGTGGTTTTGGAGTAGAATAGCGTATTGAGGTTCTAGCTGTTTGAGCGTTTGCTTCTAAATAATTAGAAAAACTGGCAAGGGTTAAAGCTATTAGACAAGTAAACTTAATAGTTCGTGAACAAAAAATGTTTTTCATTTTATTTTTTTGGTTAAATAATATACCTGACTACTAGAAACAATTAAAGTTAGTATTGGTGGTACTAAAGGTAAATAGCATCCTTGTATCAGTAAGACAAAGCAAGTTAGAGCCAATGTTCCTACTGTTATACTTAAAGTAATAATAATTAAAGAATTTCTGTGAAAATACCAGGTAATTAAACCACCCGTTAAAGACCAAACCCAAATCCAGCAAAATTCACCCCATTGAGGTAATACCCACAATAAAGGTCGTTTATCTAATGCTGCACTAATAAGCTGGCTAACCATTTGTGCTTGCAGAAAAACCCCTGGTGTGCGCTGTACAAAACCTCTACCATATGGTGTAGACCAATAATCTCCACTAGATGCGGATGTGACTCCAATTAAAACTATTTTGTCTTTAATCGCACTAGGGTTAATTTGTCCAGAAAGGATTTGATTAAGGGTTACTTGTTGAGCAATATTTCGAGGTGAGGAGCGGTAATTTAGTAACAGTTGAATGCCATTGGTATCTACAGGTTGATATCCCAAGGCTGGACTTTTAAGAGATGGAAATGTGGTATTGCCTAGTTTGATTCCTTGTGAGCTAAATTCCGCTTTTATACCTTGAGCTTTTAAGTAATTGAAAGCTAATTGAACATTAAAAGCTTTATCAGTAGTACAAGGTGAAGTAGGGTCTGGAGATAATTGTAAAAGATGACGACGCAAAACTCCATCGCTATCTTCAACAAAATCGCTAAAACCTAGTCGCGCGCTTGGAATTTCTGGAGGTGGTGCAATACCTGTAGGGTCTTGTTCTGTGTCGGTGCTTTTGCAAATTGCAATTAAAGAACTTTGCTGCATTCGCTTAACTAATTCTTGCTGGTTAGGACTAACAGCAAAATCTCGGTATATGTCTAGACCAATTATTTGTGGTTGGTGCTGCTCTAATTTTGTTAATAGTAAGTTGAGATGTTTATCTGATAAAGAACCTAGTCTTGGTTCTGTTCTTTGCGATTGAATATCTTCTTCTGTAATGGTAACAATTAATAACCGTGGGTCTGGGTCTGATTCTGGTCGTAATTGCATTAAAGTGTCATATGCATAGAATTCTAAGGTTTGAATGATATTTAAATTACGTAAAAATACTAATAATATAGTAGTTAATAAGCTACTTATAAACACTAACGGTAACTGGTGCCAGTTGGGTTTTGGTAGTTGAATTATACGCCGACCGCGCAGTTCTTGCCAATTAACTGGCGCCTCTGCTGGATTTTGACAGATTACAGGCAACCAAGTAGCACAAGGAAAATCTCCTTCTAATGACTGTAATTTTTCTCTAGCTTCGCGGACTGCACTATATAAAGATTGCCCGCGCGCAAAAGTAGTTAGAAAATGTTTCAAAAATTCCTGTGCAATTTTATCTGGTACAGGTTCTCGCATCACAATTACTTGGGGTAAATGCAAATCAGCTAAATCGCGCGCAAGTCCCAAACCATCACACGAGTTAAAGATTGCTAGCTTCAAACCTTGAGCTATCGCTTTTTGCAAACCATATCGTAACTGGTCAATAGTCAAACTAGAAGTTGGGTTAATTTGAATTTGCCCCTTTCCTTGACTGGTACTGTGTCCTGCAAAAAAAAGGATGTCCCAACCAGACTCCCATAATTGCTCGGTTAACTCAGTACGACTTGGTTCAATCAAAAATTTTAATTTAGCATTGGGTAATTGCTGAAGCAAATGAAGGTCTGTCTCAATATCAATACGTTGACGGTCACCTAAAATAGCTAAAATCCTCACTTTACCTTGAGTATTTTTTGTAGCTGTTTTGATGGAGCGGGTATAGTCTATTGGACTCAGGGCAATTTCTGCCTGGGGATAATCTATCAAAAAATGCCACAAACACCAAGGCAACTTTAATACTTGTTCAGATTCTGCCGTAATCATCAAACGAATATTATCTGTTGGTGTTAGTTGTGTGCGTAGTTTCCGGTCAATATTCAAAAATGTCGATGCGTTCAACCAATCATTGAGACTATGTTTTAATTCTTGACTTAGTTTTTCAAACTCTGCTTGAGAAATATGAGTAACATCCTCTTCCTCAATTTCAAATCCCCCAATTTGCTGACTACGCCATCCTAAACTGCCATACAGTGCTGTGTATAGCTGTTGCCAACGTTGATAAAGATTTTCGAGTTTTGGCGCCGCAGGTAATTCCCCAGTAAATTGCATTGGTGTGGAAACATCTGTAAGCCAAAGTTGAGCGATGACAGCAGAAAAACCCTGCTGTAAATTTCCTTTACCTAAATTGAGGACGATTTGTTTGTTCATGGTGGTTGTTATGTAAGGGAGACGTGACATGTCACGTCTCTACACAATTTTCTGTGAAACAAAAATCATCTAGTGACACTTGTAAACTAAATTGTGCATTTGTAGGACATTTAAACCGCTTTAATTGGATGGAGTTATCCTGATTTCTAGCAGTAATCGACTGGATAATTTCTCCAGATGCAGAAATTAACTCTAGTTTGGCTTGTTCTGGTAAATATTGCGCGCGTTCTTTCGCATGTAGTTGAACACGAACCAAGAGCCTACCATCAGTTTCTTCTGTTAATATCAGCATTAAAACTAAAGTTTGATTACCTTGTTTTGTCGGTAAATCAATCAACTTAGCTTTTTGAATTGATGTTTGTTCTGTATCAATACCTTGTCGAAAGCTAAAAGCAAAATTTGGCTCTTGATTAAATAATGCTTCGATGCTTTGCCAAGTGTTTGTAAGAACGCCTTCAAATAATTCACGTAAACTAACAATATTAGGCGTTTGGTGCAAATGTTCTTGCCAATCAGGACGAGTTAGTAAGGCGCCCCAAGTTTCAAACGGTAATTCCAAGCGAGGATTTACAATAGATGGATTGATTAGACGGCGCCAGAGATTTTCGACTTGGGTATCTGGTAATGTTGGCAAGGGAGCTATTTGAGCTTGTGTTACTTCTGTGGGATATAACTGCTGCACCACCCACAAAACGCTTATATCCTCTACCATTAGATTTGCATCTAAACAGTAAGTGCGTTCTTCTGAGTTATAGCTACCCTGATTTTTTATTTGTTCGTGGGTAGCGTATCCCCAAACTCGCAACCATTCGCCATCTGGACTAACTTCCACTCCTAAATAGTAATCTCCTGCCCAATTCGGAATATCAATCCACTCTTGAGGAACAGATAATTCTCTGGTTTCTACATTTTTATCTGGAATTAGAATTAGGCGCCTTGTATCCATAATTATGGCAGTGCCGTTTACTAATTTCCATACATTACTGTGGGCGACATCAGTCCAGACTTGCGCTTGGGGAGCGTACTCAGCTTGCAACCAAGGCAAAAAAGTATCTAGACAAATTTGGTTGAGAAAAGTATTCCAACGGCTGTTCGCACTAGTACAAAACTGAAGTTGGCGCCAAGAAAAGTCTTGCACCTCTCTTGAAACTTCTAATCCGAGTTGAGTTGGGGTATGACTAGAAAATGACATGGCTTTACTCCTAATTGGCTTGATTGTCAAGATTGTGGAAATAATCCTGCAACCAATCCTCTAAAACTGCACTAATGTGCTTAACCACGTTGGTAGTCGGAGAAATATGCAGTTTTTCTTGGCTCCATTTAGTAATTGAGACCAGTAAAAGTTCTCGTGCTTTAGATAAACGGCGAGAAATCTTATACTGTGGTACTTCCAGCTGCTTGGCAATTTGCTGTTGCGTTAACTTTTGGCGATAGTAAAAGTCTAATATCTGTTGAGATTCAATATCGAGTTTTTTTAAAGTTGTAACCAAGAAGCTACTCAGTTCAGTTTGTTGATTTTTCTTGGATATGGCTTCCTCTTCTTCAATTAAATTCGCTAGTAACGATTCATTGCTTCCAGAAGGTAAATCATCTTGTAATTCCCGTTCCCCTTGTCCCGGTTTAGAGACATTAAGCGAAGACACGACTGGGTATAAATAAGCACGGACGTGTTTAGCACAAATCAGTAACCATTTTTCCAGATTAGCACTCTCTAAAGGCGCCTCGGAGTCGAGTTGAGTTGCTGCACGGTTATAGTTTTGGGTAATTAATTCCCAAGTATCTTGGTCTGGACGCTGTAGCTTGCGATTTTTGGAAGATTTACTTTGAATATAGCCATCTTCAAAACAAGTCCAAGCTAAAAGATAGCGTTTAATAATTTCGGAATTAAATCCAGCATTCTCTAAAGCTTCTTGTAACCGCTTACGACTCGTTTTCAGTAATAATCCCCAATCACTGCAAAAATCAATTTCTTGCTTTTGACGTAAGCCATCACGGATAATATTGCCAAAAGCCGTACTACTATAGCTCTTCAAACTTGCCTGTAAGTCAGGGTTACAAGCTTTGAGAATTTTGGGGACAGAGGCAATGGCAATTTGAAAACAATCAGACAAACTACACTGCACGCTAGCAAACTGAGGCATCGTTCTTTTAGCTGCCCAATAACAGCTTTCTTGTAAGTAAGCAGATAAATGCCCCATATTTATAGAGTTTGGCTCAGTCAACCAGGATTTGTGCCAGTAAACAGCCCAAAAATTTTCTGATTTGTCTTGAGGGCATTTGAGCAAGCAATTCTGGATACTGCGACGCAACTTTGCATCCCATACCCAACCACTCAAGTAATCAGTCTCAAACTGTAGGAAAGTCGCGAATATTTCTGGAATATCTTGCCGAGAGCGCATTAATTAATGATTTACTGTAAATGATTGATACAATAACAGTCTAATGGTATAACTCTCGATTCGCAAAACATAAGTCAATAGCCGCCCAACTATAGCTGTAAAAAATAATACTTTATTACCTCAGTAATTGTTCGCCTACTTTTCTCTATGGCATTTATTATACTGTGAGAGAAATATCTAGCCAATTGCTGTTTTTAGATATACGCTTGCATTCAACTGACATTAGTTAATGTTGTCTGCTGCTTTGTCATGCCGTTGTAATTGGGCACTTTGGGCATCTATATAAAAGGTAGTGAGACATGTTTTTAAATATTCTGATTCGCAATCCAGGATTTTTTTTCGCGTATATAACAATAATCATCGTTTCAATAACAGTGCATGAATTAGCACATGGCTTTGCTGCCATATATCAAGGTGATGACACTCCGCGCGTTAGAGGTCATATTACCTTGAACCCTGTAATACATATGGGCTGGCATTCGATAATCTTTTTGTGCATAGCAGGTATGGCTTGGGGACAAATGCCTGTTAACCCGTCCAAGTTTCGCTCCAAATATGGAGACGTTATAGTTTCTGCTGCTGGACCTTTGTCTAATTTGGCATTAGCTTTTTTATTTGTGTTGTTTATAAAAGTCTCATTAACACCATTCGCTTCGTTTTTTTTTAACGAGGATTTTTTGTACATGGCAGCAAGAATCAATGTAACGCTTTTTTTATTTAACTTATTACCACTTCCACCACTTGACGGATATAGCGTTTTTAAAGAGTTTTTTCCTGAGCTTAGACAGTTAGAATATAATCAAATGGGGCTTTTCATTTTAATGGTGTTATTTTTAATTCCTGGTTTTAGCCAATTTTTAGGAACGATAGCCGATTATATAATTTCTGCAATGATTTAATTTTGGTTGGTCGCAAAGCAAGAGATAGAAGAAGGTTAGTATCTACCTGTGATTATGAAATTAAAACACAATATAGTAATAATCGGCACTAGCTTGTGCCTAGTTTCTGCAATAATTTTCTTATCAAATCAGTTTGCTGCATTTAATATTCATTCTTTGTCCTCATCTTTAAGACTAGAGAGTAATCTAGCGACTGTATCAAATTTTAATGTAAGCTGCTTAACAAATCAGCGCTCCCCGTTTTTAAAAGTAGTCGATTTAATGTTAAGAGTTGTAATTATTTCTTTTCTTGGTGTCGGAACACTCAGCTATTCACCAAGGTTTGAACGTTATTTTGAAGTAATACCTAAGAATTATAAATTTATTTCTCTAGTTACTATTACTTTAATCTTTTTACTAATAATGGATAGTGTCTTTGTTACATCTACACGAATTAGTCATAATTGCCCTTAATTTCACGTAATTTTAATCTTTAAAGCGCTCTTTACCTTGAGCAACTATTGAGACGTGCGCTTGAGTGGCTTATCGTTAATGCCCTTGCTTAACACACCACATCTTGATCTGATATAATTGAATGGCTAGATAAGGTATTTATAACTAAGGTATACAAGCAATGCAACTTGAAGAACGAGTAGCAATTTTAGAAGCTGAAGTCGCCCGTCTCAAAAATCAAGTCGAACATCAAACAGAAAGTGCCACCCCGTGGTGGAAAAAAGTTTCGGGCACATTTAAAGATAATCCTGCTTTTGATGAAGCAATGAGATTGGGACGTGAGTACCGCGAATCTCAACGTTCTAATTTAGTTGAAGAATCCCAGGAATAAGATGTATTTACTTGATACTGACCACTTAACAATTCTACAACGTGGTGGAGATAGAGCAATACGCCTAGAAACGAAATTAGCGTTCGTTAAGGCAACTGAAATTGCTACAACTGTAGTTAGCTATGAACGTTCCAAAAAGGTAGTTTGAATTTTGGTAATAGCTTCTTCTCGCGTTTGTGCTTCGACTCGATATGTAGGAAACTCCGAGATAGAAGCGGCAAACTGCCCTGATGTTAGTGTTTCTAGCAAGAGTGTTACTTTTAAGTTAGTCGATAGCTGGGATTGCGGCGCCTTTAAGTTTATTATCATGTTAAAAACCAACTTATAAATGTTGTTATTATTGTACTATAGGTACAAAACAAGGTATTTTTTAGGCACCCACTAAAAATTGTTGGTCTAAGCTGTAATATTTTTTACTGTATTTGCTAATGCTGTTAAGTTCAGACTATTAAGGATGCTAGACTTGATAGGGCGTTTATCATCCCAAAATATTAGTGATGAGTAGAAAGCTTTTGAAGTGGGAGAATTTAAAAGCTTAAATGTTTGATTTGCAGTTTCTTCATCATCAAAGCTAAGAAAATAAACAGTATCATCGAATATAGCAGGTTTGTTACATAAGTTTCCCACCAATTTAAAGTCTAATTTTTTGTACAGTCCGCAAATTGCTATTTTCCAACTTGTAAAAGTATAGGCGCCGACTCCAAAAATAGAAAAGCGAGGATTACCTTGATATATTTTACTTTTTCTGTTATCTAGATAGTTTGCGTGCGATTTAAGATACTTCCAAGTTTTAGGAGCTATATCTTGAATAGACTCAGTTGACTCTCCAACAAAACGTTGAGTAACTAAAACAAAACGTTCAGTTGTGTGTATACGATTTTGTGCAACATCAGACCCTTTCAGTAAAGGAAATAAATAAGTATCTTCAATATCTACTATTTCCCCCAGTCCATTTACAAGCTGATTATTAATTTTTTTAAATTCCATTACATTTGAACAGTCATGTTTTATACCAGAGCGCCATTGTAATTGTGATTTTTTGCTTGTATTATATAAACCATGTACTTTCGCAAAGGAATTTATATCTTGAACTAATATATTATTGTAATATCCTATTCTCTGAGCCGATAAGCTTTGTAAACTCTCAAACACATCACAATAATATTGTTTTGAAATTGAATCAAATTTACAGAATAATAAACAGGCTTCAACGTTGGCGTTAAAGTATTTTTTAGCATCTATTTTATAAGTCGTATAATCATAAATATTAAGATTATTAGAATGAAGATAGGTTAGTAGTTTTCTCGCAACCGCAGTTTTACAAAGCATTGCAAGACAAGCATTTTGATTCTGTAGTAGTTGAACAACCTGTATTAGCATCCATTCGGATATATCAAAATTGCTTTTCCCTGTAATAGCGTCTAAACCGCTATGTTTTTGAAAATTGTTCTTATTAGGTAGATTTACACCTCCGATATATCCTTGTTGTGAATTAGTTACCCAAGGAAAATTACCAAGTACTAATATATTACTGTTAATATTACTTATCAGTGATGACCAATCAAATTGATAAAAATCTGCATGTCTTACATCAATTCTTGTATCGAGCGCAATTTTATCTCTCTTACTCAACTCATGTAAATAAGCTGGATTAATTTCCACACCAATAATTTGTTCAGCTGATTTAAATAATTTAGCCGCAGCTTCTATAAAGTTACCTACTCCACACGTAGGCTCAATAATAACATCTGGATTTACACCAAGCTCAATTAGTTTCTCACACACCTTTACAGCAAGTTCGAGAGGTGTCTGAAAATCTCCATATTCTAATTTTTTTTGATGTGTACTACTAATCATAAGTTATGTTTATAAACTGCCATTATACTTTCTTCTTATAATATTGCGAATTCCACGAGTCATTTGGAAGTCTCCTGTCCTCTCAGCACTTACATGAATTGTATGTAAAATTTTTAAAGTAGCTGTTCTATTTGTACTGTTGTCAGTTTAAAATAGAAACGCGCGTTTCATCCCAACTTTAGTATTTTTGATACAAATAATACTCAATAGACATAAGTTCTTACTTAGACAAAAGAACGAGTTCGGCGCCTGTAGTATTTAAATACGAATCGTACTGAAAGGGCACGTTATTATAGTTGTTTAGGGGCGCCTGCTACCTGTTATTTCGATGTCGATACGATTCGCTTCCGTGTAACGCTAATAAACGACACTGCAAGCAATAAATGTACAATAATCAGAATTGAATTAGTTATATCGTTAGTAAGGTTAGAAAATAGAGCTAATACTACTAAAGAATGAAAAGTAGATAAAGTAATTAATCCTGGTTTTAATTCTTCTGATTCTTTTGAGGTTAACATTAAAAAACTCAAAATTCCTAAAGCCACTGCACCACATCCTATTACCCGTAGAAAAGAAATAGCTAGTTCATTATTCTTTACAATCAAGCTTGGAAATAAAAGAAATATACAACCAATTCCTATTTCAAAAATAGTATTAGCAATTAATGTTATTCGCATAGATTAATCAAAATTAAAACATTTTTACTTGTCTGAAAGTCAGGCACTGTCAATGCTAACAGTACAAAAGCAATTAATCAAAAACGTAACTTACAAAGCTTTAAAAATCCTATTTTTGGAAGATACAAATGTTAACTTACTCAGAATACCATCTTTGAGTCAGATTCTGAGTAATTACCTTACACTGGGGGAGCAATGGGAGGCGCCTGTTCTTTGTACGTATCTACATACTTGTGCATTTGGATACTTAAATACTTAAGACTTTGTAGGTAAAGTAATTGGCGCCAATATTTAAAATTCTTTGTGAGAAGGTGCGTATAACAAGCGTGCTTACAATAAATTACCCGTCAGTTTTAATTTTTGTTCTGGCACCGTTAACTCATCACTATAAAAGTGTAAAATTCTCATAACTCAGGCGCCCAGCGAGGGTAACAAATGAAAGAAAAAGTTAACAAATCTCCAGTTTATACTTGTGATTATCCGGTTTATGATTATGAAGATAATAGTGTTTATATAGTCATTTACTACAACGGTAAAAAAGTTAAAATTATAAAAAAAGAAGATGCTCCTTCCTTAGTAAAAGCTTTCTTATACAGGGGAAGACCCAGAAGATATTGATTTTTACGCTTAGTACCTATTTCTAGAGCGGTTCAGCGCCCCTCATGCTGTATCAAATACATTTATATTTATTATAAGTATTTACGCTTTTGATTAGGTAAATAACCACATCAGCTTCGGGGCGCCGTTTCACAATTCCGGGGAGCGTCAATGAAATTTTAGGCGCCTGCTTGAAATGCTGTTTGCTTAACAGGCGGCGGCATCTTGTGGAACATTTTAGACCTACCCCTCATACGACAGTGCCATTCGTCAAAAGTATCTCGGAAACATATACCGCTACTGTCATAAAAAGAAGTAATCACGCAGTTTTTTCCAGCCGAAAAACTACGATTAATTTCAAAGCAAGTATAACTGTCGTAGCTGCCCCTGATATCATATACAGGTTTTTCTGTATCGATGGCTAAAATTTTTCCCCCTTGATAACGAGTATATGTAAAGTCATTTTGGTTGAATGGACGCGAGCGTGGGGCAACTTTAAGGTTAAGATTGTCAATAAGTTTTATAGAACTAGTAGGGCTAACTTGACCAGGAGTTCCGTTCTGCCATTCGTTATCACAGATAAAATACATTTTTGCTTGTTCGAGACTAAGCGCTCCTGTTTTTGGTTCTGTTCTTGATGGACAAGTGCGAGGTTTAAGTGTCGTTCCATACGTGGAAGTCTCAGCAATTACTGTCAGTAAATCTCAAAGTTTTTCTGAACGCTGTTGATATCCGTATATAAATGTGAT
>ERZ1066121.515-NODE-515-length-35026-cov-19.903892_pt1 | contig 35026 bp, 32 predicted proteins | sample MGYA00382768_ERZ1066121 | MGnify/ENA primary metagenome ERZ1066121 (study PRJEB33369, sample SAMEA5778351) | biofilm metagenome | biome: Industrial cooling water; feature: Water cooling tower basin; material: Biofilm | place: United Arab Emirates | collected...
TGGAACTGTCGGTGCGTTCGGCCAACTGCCTGAAGAACGACAACATCATCTACATCGGCGATCTGGTGCAGAAGACCGAGAGCGAGATGCTGCGCACGCCGAACTTCGGCCGCAAGTCGCTGAATGAAATCAAGGAAGTCCTGTCCCACATGGGCCTGCGGCTCGGCATGGAAATCCCCGGCTGGCCGCCCGAGAATATCGAGGAAATGGCCAAGAAGCTGGAACAGGAGTTCTGACAAGCCGGCCGGGCGCGTGCCGCGCCCGGACTCGGCGCAGTCCGGCCAGCGGGGCCGGGCGGCCGCAGCAGCGGCCAACCGGAACCCGTCTGACGTCAGGACGCGGCTTTGCCGCGGCCACGCTGCCCAAAGCAGCAACAAGGGGCCTCTGGCTGACCCCATCATCAGCCTGGTTCCGGGTGCCTGACACGGCCCGGAAACGAACGGAGAGAACAACATGCGCCACGGCGTTGCACACCGGAAGCTCGGCCGCACCACCAGCCATCGCATGGCGATGCTGCGCAACATGTCGGCCAGCCTGATCAAGCATGAGCAGATCAAGACCACGCTGCCCAAGGCCAAGGAACTGCGCCCCTATATCGAAAAGCTGGTGACGCTGGCCAAGCATGGCGGCCTGTCCAACCGCCGTCTCGCCCACGCTCGCCTGCAGGACGATGCGCAGCTGACCAAGCTGTTCGACGTGCTGGCGTCCCGCTATGCGGACCGCCAGGGCGGTTATGTGCGGGTCATCAAGGCCGGCATCCGCCGTTCCGATGCCACGCCGATGGCGATCATCGAGTTCGTTGACCGCGACGTCGACGCCAAGGGCCAGGATTCCGGCCCGGTCGAAAGCTTCGGTGACGACGAATAAGCCCTTCGGGAAGGATCGGACACATGGCCGACGAGATTGACCTGGGCGCCACCCCTGAAAATGGCTTTGACGGCGGCGGTGAACCGCTGCCGCAGGTGGCGATCCTCACCCAGTATGTGAAGGACCTGTCGTTCGAGAACCCGAACGCGCCGGGCAGCCTGCAGGTGCAGGCCCAGCCACGCATCGACGTGAATGTTGGCGTCAATGCCCGCAAGGCGGCCGACAACGTGTTCGAGGTGGAACTGAAGATCAGCGCCAAGGCCGATGTGGACGGCAATGCCGCCTTCATGGTGGAACTGCTTTATGCTGGCCTGTTCGGCCTGCAGAACGTGCCGGACGAGGCGCTGGAGCCCTTCTGCATCATCGAGGCGCCGCGCATCCTGTTTCCCTTCGCCCGCCGCATCATTGCGGACGCCGTGCGCGATGGCGGTTTCCCGCCGCTGATGCTGGATCCGATTGATTTCGGACAGCTCTATCTGGCGCAGCAGCAGGGGCAGGTTGGGAACGCGTAGCGCGGCGTCAGTCCAGCGCACGCGCTGGGCTGCGACTCGCGCAAGCGCGGCCGGCGAGGCGGGCGTCCTTCGGGGCGCCCGAACGCGTTAGACGTCACGCCGCGGCTTTGCCGTGGCGTCTTGCGCAAACCTCGCCAACCCTGCATCCCCATCCGGATGTCTCTCGTCCGCGCCACCGCCACCATCGGCAGCCTTACCCTGCTGTCGCGCATTGCCGGCTTCGTGCGCGACGTGCTGCAGGCCACGCTGCTGGGGGCCGGCATGGCGGCCGATGCCTTCCTGATTGCCCAGCGCCTGCCCAACCTGTTCCGCGCCCTGTTTGCCGAAGGCGCCTTTGCGTCGGCCTTCGTGCCGATGTTCAACCGGCAGGTTGGCGCCGAAGGTGGCCGGCTTGATGGCGCCCGCCGCTTTGCCGAAGATGTGCTGTCGGTCCTGCTGCCGGTGCTGGTCCTGTTCACGGCGGTGATGGTGGCCGGGGCTGTGCCGGTGGTGTGGGCGCTCACGGGCGGCTTTCCGGACGCCAGCCCCGGCAAGTTCGCCCTTACCGTCGATTTCACCCGGCTCGCCTTTCCCTATCTGGCACTGATCAGCCTGGTCTCGCTGCTGGGCGGCCTGCTGAACTCGGTGGGGCGCTTCGCGGTCAACGCCGCAGCGCCCATCCTGCTCAACCTGGTGCTGATTGCCGGCCTGCTCTGGTCCGGCGGCGGCGATGATGTCGCGGCGGCGCGCGGGCAGGCTCTGTGCGTGACGCTGGGCGGCATTGCGCAACTGGTCTGGCTGCTGTGGTCGTGCCGTCGTGCCGGCATTGGCCTCACGCTGCGCCGTCCCCGCCTCACGCCGCAGGTGCGCGAACTGTTGCGCCTGATCCTGCCGGCGGCGCTGGGGGCCGGCGCCGTCCAGGTGAACCTGCTGATCTCCACTGCGCTGGCCGCCCGCTTTCTCGGGGAAGGCGCAGTCAGCTGGCTCTATTATGCGGACCGTCTGAACCAGTTGCCGCTTGGCATCATCGGCATCGGTGTCGGCACCGCCTTGTTGCCCACCATGTCCCGCCTGATTGGCGCCGATGATCCGCAAGCCGCCATTGCCCAGCAGAACCGCGCGATCGAACTGGTGCTGTTGCTCACCCTGCCGGCTGCGGCTGGCCTGGCGTTGCTGGCCGGGCCGATCATCAACCTGCTGTTCGAACACGGCCAGTTCACCGCCAGCGACACGCGCGCCACCGCGGCGGCGCTGTCGGCCTTTGCGCTCGGGCTGCCGGCCTATGTGCTGATCAAGGTGCTCACCCCAGGCTTCCACGCCCGTGGTGACACGCAGACCCCGGTGCGCGTGGCGCTCGCTGCCATGCTCGTCAACCTTGTCGGCAACCTCATCCTGATCTGGCCATTGGGCCATGTCGGCATTGCCGTGGGCACCGCGATTTCGGCGTGGAGCAATGCCGCCGTGCTGGCCTGGCTGCTGCTGCGCCGCCGCCAGTTCGCACTGGATGCACCGGCTCGCCGCCGCCTGCCGCGCTTTGTGGCTGCCACGCTGATCATGCTGGCGGTGCTGCTGGTGCTCCGGGAACTGCTGCCGACGCCGCCCGCCGGTCTTGTCGGGCGCGGCCTGTTGCTTGGCCTGTTGCTTGGCGCGGGCGGCTTGGCCTATGTGGCGGCGGCACGCGCGCTGGGCCTGTTCACGCTGAAGGGCCTGGTCGCGCAACTGAAACGGAAGCGCCAATGAAACGGGTCTTTTCGGGCATCCAGCCCACCGGCAACCTGCACCTGGGCAATTATCTGGGCGCCATCCGCAACTGGGTGCGGATGCAGGACGAGGCTGATTGCATCTTTTCGGTGGTGGATCTGCATGCCATCACCGTGTCGCAGGATCCGGTGCAGCTGCGGCGCGGCATTCACGAGATGGTGGCGGCGCTGATCGCCGCCGGGCTTGACCCCGAACGCTGCATCCTGTTTCCGCAGAGCCAGGTGCGCGTCCATGCCGAGCTGGCGTGGGTGCTGATGTGCACCGCCCGCGTCGGCTGGCTCAACCGCATGACCCAGTTCAAGGAAAAGAGCGGCAAGGACCGGGAAGGCGCCAGCGTCGGCCTCTACACCTACCCGGTGCTGCAGGCGGCCGACATCCTCGCCTACAAGGCCACCCACGTGCCGGTGGGGGAGGACCAGAAGCAGCATCTGGAACTGGCACGCGACATCGCCATCAAGTTCAACAACGACTTCGGCGTTGAACTCTTCCCGCCGCCCGAACCGGTGATCGAAGGCCCGGCCACGCGCGTGATGTCCCTGCGCGATGGCAGCGCCAAGATGTCGAAGAGCGATCCCAGCGACCAGAGCCGGATCAACCTGACAGACGATGCCGATACCATCGCGGCCAAGGTGAAGCGCGCCAAGTCCGATGCCGAGATGCTGCCATCGGACGCCGCCCGGCTGGCGGGCCGGCCGGAGGCGACGAACCTCGTGAACCTGATGGCGGCCCTGTCTGACCGCACAGTGGCCGAGGTGCTGGCCGAATTTGGCGGCAAGGGCTTCGGCGCCTTCAAGCCGGCGCTGGCCGATGTGATGGTGGCGAAGCTGGCGCCGATAACGGCGCGCTTCAACGAGCTGAAGGACGATGTCACCGCCATCGAGGCGATCTGCGCGCGCGGCGCGGAGCGGGCGCGGGCGATTGCCGAACCGGTATTGGCGGAGGTGCACGCTGCCATTGGCTTCACGCGCTGAGCTGCGTGACGCCGCGGTGGTTTTCCCGGGTTGAACAACGCCGTCCACCGGTTCACTGTTCATCGTCCAGTCAGTTGCCGAAGCCTAGCTTCAGCGATAAGATTGCATTTTCGTAAGGTGGAGCTTCACCCCATGATCACGACCCGTTCGACGCTTCGTCTGATCCTCCCGCTGGCCGCCGCGCTGGCGCTGTCGGCCTGCGTGTCGCCGTTCGAGGCGCGCGTCGCCCGCTTCCAGCAGCTGCCGGCGCCGGCGGGCAACAGTTTCGTGATCGAGCCGCGCGACAAGGCCAATGAAGGCGGCCTGGAATTTGCCACCTATGCCAACCTCGTGCGCCAGAAGCTGATCGCGGCCGGCTATCAGGAAGCCAGCAGCCCCGAAACGGCGGCGCTCACCGTGCAGCTTGATTACAATGTCTCGGCCCCGCGTGAGCGTGTGCGCACCCGCCCGGGTCTGGGCTGGGGCGGCGGCTGGGGCGGCTGGGGTCCCGGCTTTGGCTGGGGTCCCTACTGGGGCGGCGGCTGGGGCGGCTGGGGCGGCTGGGGCCCCGGTTTCGGTGGCTGGGGCGGCGGCTGGGGCAATGATGTCTACAGCACCACCCACTACAACGCCGTGGTGGCCATGCGCATCAACCGCAATGCCGACAAGAAGGCGGTGTTCGAAGGCCGCGCCGAAACCGAAAGCAGCAGCAACAACCTGACCCGGCTTGTCCCCAACTTGGTCACCGCCATGTTCACCAATTTCCCCGGCAACAGTGGTGAGACGGTGCGCGTGCGTTTCGATCCGGCCAAGCCCGAAAAGCCGCCGACCGTGAAACCGATGTGAGATGTGCTTGCCCTGGACGGCGGGAAGGGGAGGCCCAGGGCCTCCCCTTTTCGTTGAGCCGGGCGCCGCCTCAATCGCGCGGCGTTTCCTCTTTGTAGCCCATGCGGTTGGTGCGATCGGCCGCCCAGGCATCCACCTGGCGCGTGTTGCAGCCGGTGATGCCGCCGGGGCCGACGACGCTGCAGCTGCCGATGCTGCCACCGGCGCCGCCCGTGCCATCGCCCAGCAACAGGGACCGGTTGCGGCTGAACACGCTCTGCCGGTTCTGGGCCTGCCGCAGCGGCTCCGGAATGCGGTAGACCTCCGACTCGGGCAGGCGCGCGCACACCACGATCTCGTCGGCCGACGTCGGCTTGGGGCATTCCTCGTTGCCGAACACGGTCACCAGCCGCTGCCGGGGCTGGGTGCCATCACCAGATGGCAGGTCGCTGGGCTTCAGCATGCTGGGCCGCGGCGGCGCGGTGGTTGGCACCGGCGGGCGTTCCTGCGCTGGCAGCGGGAGCGCCGGGAGCGCCGCGGCCAGGGCAACAAGGGCAGTCAGGCGGCGCATCAGGTCAGGCTCCGGTGGTGACAACACGCTCGAGGATAGGCGGATTTTTCGGCAGGGGAAACTGCCAATCCAGCGTGCAGCATCACCGCCGGGGCCTGTCTGCGCCCTGAATGAAAAACCCCCGCGCCGCCGGCACGGGGGTCAGTCTGTGGCCAAATGCGGCCCGCCTCAGTTGGTGGCGGCCGCCTGCATCGCTTCCAGCCGGGCGATCGCGACATCATCGCCGGCCGTGCGCGCGGCGGCCAGTTCGCTGGCCACCGCTGTCACGTCGATCTCGGCCACGGGGGTGGCCTTTTCGGCGAGGATGGTCAGTCCGGTCTCGGTCACCTCGGCAAAACCGCCGTCGATGAAGAAACGCTGGGTCGCCGGGCCGCCGTCGCTCTCGTGGATGGCGATGGCGCCGGGGCGGATGGTGGACATCATCGGCGCGTGGCCGGGCAGCACACCAAAATCGCCTTCGGCTCCAGGCACCACCACCATGGCCACCTTGGCCTTGGCGAGGCGGCGTTCCGGCGAGACGAGTTCGAAATCGAGCAGTTCAGCCATGGTCCGTTCCTTTCCCCTCCCGCGCGGGCAGGAGGGGCGTATGTCTTAGGCGGCGTCGGCGGCCAGCTTGGCGGCCTTGGCGATCGCGTCTTCGATGGTGCCGACCATGTAGAAGGCGGCTTCCGGCAGATGGTCGTAATCGCCGGCCACGATGCCCTTGAAGCCCTTGATCGTGTCTTCCACGGCCACGAACACGCCCGGCGTGCCGGTGAAGATCTCGGCAACGTGGAACGGCTGGCTGAGGAAGCGCTGGATCTTGCGGGCGCGGGCCACGGTCAGCTTGTCCTCTTCGCTCAGCTCGTCCATGCCCAGGATGGCGATGATGTCCTGCAGGCTCTTGTACTTCTGCAGCACTTCCTGGACCTGGCGGGCGACGCCGTAATGCTCTTCACCCACCACGCGCGGTTCCAGCACGCGGCTGGTCGAATCGAGCGGGTCGACGGCCGGGTAGATGCCCAGCTCGGCGATCTGGCGCGACAGCACGGTGGTGGCATCAAGGTGCGCGAACGAGGTCGCCGGCGCCGGGTCGGTCAGGTCGTCGGCGGGCACGTAGATGGCCTGCACCGAGGTGATCGAGCCCTTGTTGGTCGAGGTAATGCGCTCCTGCAGGGCGCCCATGTCGGTGGCGAGCGTCGGTTGATAGCCCACGGCCGACGGGATACGGCCCAAGAGCGCCGACACTTCCGAGCCGGCCTGGGTGAAGCGGAAGATATTGTCCACGAAGAACAGCACGTCCTGGCCTTCGACGTCGCGGAAATATTCGGCGATGGTCAGGCCCGACAGCGCAACGCGGGCGCGGGCGCCGGGCGGCTCGTTCATCTGGCCATAGACCAGCGCCACCTTGGAGCCTTCGGAAATGGCGTTGCCATCCGCGTCCGACGCGATGACGCCGGCTTCGAGGAACTCGTGATACAGGTCGTTGCCTTCGCGGGTGCGCTCACCCACGCCGGCGAACACCGAGGTGCCGCCGTGGCCCTTGGCGATGTTGTTGATCAGTTCCTGGATCAGCACCGTCTTGCCGACGCCGGCGCCGCCGAACAGGCCGATCTTGCCGCCCTTGGCATAAGGCGCGAGCAGGTCGATGACCTTGATGCCGGTGACGAGGATGCTGGCCTCGGTCGACTGGTCGACGAATTCCGGGGCCGGGGCGTGGATCGGGGCGGTGTTGGTCTGATCAATGGGGCCGCGCTCGTCGATCGGCTCACCGATGACGTTCATGATGCGGCCGAGCGTGGCCGGGCCAACGGGCACGCGGATCTGGCTGCCGGTGTCGGTCACTTCCTGGCCGCGCACCAGGCCATCGGTGGCGTCCATGGCGATGGTGCGCACGGCGTTTTCACCCAGGTGCTGGGCGACTTCGAGGACGAGGCGGACGTCGCCGACGCGGGTTTCCAGCGCCGAGAGGATGGGCGGCAGCTCGCCTTCGAAGGTCACGTCGACAACGGCGCCGATGACCTGGCTGATGCGCCCGACATTGTTGGTGGTCTTTGCCATGTGGCCTGCTCCTTAAAGCGCTTCGGCGCCCGAGATGATCTCGATCAGTTCCTTGGTGATCGCGGCCTGTCTCGTGCGGTTGTAGGTGATGGTGAGGCGGTTGATCATGTCGCCGGCGTTGCGCGTGGCGTTGTCCATCGCGGTCATGCGGCTGCCCTGTTCGGACGCGGCATTTTCCAGCAAGGCGCGGAACACCTGCACGGCGAGATTCTTGGGCAGAAGATCAGCCAGGATCGCTTCTTCGTCCGGCTCATACTCCACGCTGGCATCGGCACCAGCCGAACCGCCAGCAGGCAGCGCGGCCGGGATGATCTGCAGCCGCGTCGGCTCCTGGTTCAGGGCCGAGCGGAAGGTGGAGAAGAACAGGTGGGCGACGTCGAACTCGCCAGCCTCGAAGCGGGCCACCACGTCATCGGCCACGGCCTTGGCATCGGTAAAGGCCACCGTCTTGATGTGGGTCATGTCGACGGTGTCGACAATCAGCTCCTTGTGGGTGCGCATGAAGCTGGCGCGGGCCTTCTTGCCGACGAAGAGCAATTTCACCGTCTTGCCCTGGCTCTGCAGCTCCTCAAGGGTGCGGCGGGCCAGCTTGGCGATGTTGCTGTTGAAGCCGCCGGCAAGGCCACGCTCCGACGAGCAGACGACCAGCAGGTGCACCTTGTCGTTGCCGGTGCCGGCGAGCAGGCGCGGGCTTTCCGGGCCCACGGTGACGCGGCTGGCAAGGCTCGCCATCACCGCGGCCATGCGCTCCGAATAGGGGCGCGCGGCCTCGGCGGCTTCCTGGGCGCGGCGCAGCTTGGCGGCGGCCACCATCTTCATCGCCTTGGTGATCTTCTGCGTCGATTTCACCGAGGTGATGCGGTTCTTCAGGGACTTGAGACTGGGCATTATCGTAAATCCGCGATTACTTGAGACAGCGCCCTGTCAACAGAGGTCTCAGGGTTGTTTAGGCAAACTCTCATCACAAGCGACGCACGTTCTTCGATAGGCAACCGGGAGAATCTGATCCCGCGCTCTCTCCCGGCACAATCACTTGCAGAGAGATACTCAATTACTTGAGCGCCACGTTTCTTCATCTCGGCGTCAGCCATTGAGCACGAGACTTGGAAACCATGAATCCAGCCTGCAACATATGTTTCGAAGTAACGCATAGTTTCCGCTTGTTCATTCGGCTTTTCCGACATGAACGTCCGACAATTCGCCAAGGCCGAGTTCGCAGTCGCGCTGGCAAGTATAACTGCCATCGCCGCCTTTCCAGACCTGAAGATTTGCGGATGCATGTTTGGGAAGCTTATGCGAACGTCTTCACGAAGGCGCCGATGACGTCCTTCAGCTTGGCGGTGGTGTCCGCGCTGAGATCCTTCTTCTCGCGAATATCGGCCAGCACATCGGCATGGGCCGATTTGACGTGGGACAGCAGCGCCGCTTCGAAGCGGGTGACGGCGTTGGCGTCCACGCTGTCGATGAAACCGTTCACGCCGGCGAAGATCGAGACGACCTGCTCTTCGAACGGCATCGGCTTGAACTGGCCCTGCTTCAGCAGTTCCGTCAGGCGCTTGCCGCGGTTCAAGAGCTTCTGGGTCGAGGCGTCGAGGTCAGACCCGAACTGGGCGAAGGCCGCCATTTCACGATACTGCGCCAACTCCAGCTTGATCGAGCCGGCCACCTTCTTCATCGCCTTGGTCTGCGCGGCCGATCCGACGCGGCTCACTGACAGGCCAACGTTGATGGCCGGGCGGATGCCCTGGTAGAAGAGTTCGGTTTCCAGGAAGATCTGGCCGTCGGTGATCGAGATCACGTTGGTCGGGATATAGGCCGACACGTCGCCGGCCTGGGTTTCGATCACCGGCAGCGCGGTCAGCGAACCGTTGCCGTTCTCGTCGTTCATCTTGGCTGCACGCTCGAGCAGGCGGCTGTGGAGATAGAACACGTCGCCCGGATAGGCTTCGCGGCCCGGCGGGCGGCGCAGCAGCAGCGACATCTGGCGATAGGCCACCGCCTGCTTGGACAGGTCGTCATACACGATCACGGCGTGCATGCCGTTGTCGCGGAAATATTCGCCCATGGTGCAGCCGGTGTAGGGCGCCAGGAACTGCAGCGGGGCCGGTTCCGAGGCGGTGGCGGCGACCACGATCGAATATTCCATCGCGCCATTTTCTTCGAGCTGGCGGACGATCTGCGCCACGGTCGAGCGCTTCTGGCCGACGGCGACATAGATGCAATAGAGCTTCTTGCTCTCATCATCCCCGGCGTTCACCGCCTTCTGGTTGATGAAGGTGTCGATGGCGACGGCGGTCTTGCCGGTCTGGCGGTCACCGATGATCAGTTCGCGCTGGCCGCGCCCGACGGGGACGAGGGCATCCAGTGCCTTCAGACCGGTCTGCATCGGTTCGTGCACCGACTTGCGCGGGATGATGCCCGGCGCCTTCACTTCCACGCGGCGGCGTTCGGCGGCCACGATCGGCCCCTTGCCGTCGATCGGGTTGCCCAGGCCGTCAACCACGCGGCCCAGGAGGCCGCGGCCCACGGGCACGTCCACGATGGTGCCGGTGCGCTTGACGGTGTCGCCTTCCTTGATCTGGCTGTCGGACCCGAAGATCACGATGCCGACATTGTCGGTTTCCAGGTTCAGGGCCATGCCCTTGATGCCGCCGGGAAACTCCACCATTTCGCCGGCCTGCACGTTGTCGAGGCCGTGGACGCGGGCGATGCCGTCACCCACGCTCAGCACCTGGCCGACTTCCGAGACCTGCGCCTCGGTGCCGAAGTTGGCGATCTGATCCTTGATGATCCGCGAGATTTCGGCGGCGTTGATGTCCATCGTGCAGGTCCTTCTTAAGCCTTCAGCGCCTGGCCGAGATTGTCGAGCCGGGTCTTCAACGAGTTATCGATCATGCGGCTGCCCACGCGCACCACGAGGCCGCCCAGGATCGAGGGGTCTACGGTCACATCCAGCGCCACGTCGCGGCCGATGCCGGCCTTCAGCTTGGCGGCCAGCGCCTTCTGTTGCGCGGCCGAAAGCTTGTGGGCGCTGGTCACGCTGGCGGTCACCTCGCCCTTTCGGGCAGCGGTGAGCGCCGCGAAATCGCGGGTGATGGCGGGCAGCAGGGCGAGGCGCCGGTTGCCGGCCAGCACGCCGAGGAAATTCTTCGTCAGCGTGTCGAGCTTGAGACCATCAGCCACGCCGGCGATGGCGGCGCCGGCGGCGCCGCGGCCGATCAGCGGCGAGGAAATCAGCGCCTTCAGGTCAGCCGATTCGGCCAGTGCATCAGTGAGCGCCTTAAGGCTGGCTTCCACCTTGGCGAGCGATTTCCCCTCGATCGCCAGATCGAACAGGGCACGGGCATAGCGACCGGAAAGGCCGGTGGCCACGCTGGAGGAGATTTGTGCGTCCAAGGCTATAGCCCCGCGTTGAATCGGATATGACAAAGGGCGCGGCAGGCGATGCCCGCCGTTTGACGCGGCGCGGCTAGCATGGGGGCTGCAATGTTGCAAGGCAGCATCGCGGCCCCGCGCCGCTATTTGCGGCGCACCACCAGCCGCAGCGCCGCTATTTGTTGCGAACCGCCAGCGGCAGCGCCGCAAAGACCAGCTGGCCAGCCAATCCCAGCAGGCCGGGTGGCGCCAACAGCCCGGCCACATGCTCCGCCGCCGTCCGCCCGAAGGCGAGGGACAGGCCAAGTTCCGCCAGCATCAGCCACAGGAATGCGCTGCCGCCCATCACCGCCAGCTGCCCGGCCGCCAGAACCCGGCCGCTGAGCAGTCGCCGGCACCACCACCAGCTGAACCCCAGCATCACGGGCAATTCCGCCGCCACCGCCGCCAGCTCGCCCAACGCAGGCGCCAGCCACAGCGTGCGCACCGTGCCGAGCAGGAACCCGGCAGCAAACACGCCGGCGAAATAGCGCAGGCCAAGGAAGAGTGCAGTCATGGACCGGGTATAACATTGGCGCTTGCCCTCGTGAAACGCCTGTGGCCAAGGAAAGGCAAGCACGGAGCAACCAACCCCGATCACCCATGCCCTGGCTGTTCAACATCTTCCTTGCCATTCACGTCGGTGCCGGCGTGGTGGCGCTCACCAGTTTCTGGGGGGCGGTGCTGACGCGCAAGGGTGGGCCGGCGCATCGCAAATGGGGGTTCGTGTTTTCGGCCGCCATCTACACGGCCGCCGCACAGGCGCTTGGGATGGGCGCGCTGAGCCTCGTGTGGCCACTGGCGATGCACCCGCAGTTGACCGACGCGGTGCTCTATCGCGGCATGTTCGGCACCATGATGGTCTATCTCGGGCTGCTGGCCATCTCGATGACCCGCTATGGCCTCGTCATGGTGACCAATCGGCGCAACCATCCGGGCAATCGCCACTGGTCGATGCTGGCGGTGCAGGGCGTCACCATGGCGGCGGCCGGCATCTGCCTGGCGCACGGGCTCTATCTCCTGAACCGCAACGGTCCGGTGATGGAGCCCATATTGATGGTGCTGGTCTCGCTGCTCGGCTTCGGCACCACCATCACCTATTTCCGCTACATCTTCAGCGCGCCTTCAAGTCCGCGCGCCTATATTCCCGAACATTTCAAGGCGATGGTGGCAACGGGTATTGCGGCCTACACCGCCTTCCTGTCGGTCGGCCTGATCGAGATGTTCCCCACCCACGCCTTCAACCCCGTGATCTGGGCGATCCCGTCGATCTTTGGCATGGCCATCATCATCCATTATCTGCGCCAATATCGCCCCCCCGCGAAGGCGCAGCCTGCCGAATAGTCAGGCAGCCTCTTCCGCTGCCAGCGCCGCATCCAGCGCCGCGAAGGTCTCGTCGATGTCCTTCAGATGCGGCTTCTCGGCCGCGATGATGGCGCGGAAGGCTTCCCGTCGGATTTCGGCCAGCGTTTCCGGCGATGGCCGGGCGGCCCGCGGCAGGCTGGAGAGCACGATGTCGATCATCCGTTCGGCACCGTGCAGCCGGCCCCACAGATAGTCATGCTCGCGATAGGCGCGGCTGAAGAAGGCGCCGAAGGCCTGGAACAGGGCGCCCTTGAGCTGCCGCCCGCCGATGCCCGACAGCGCCATCGCGTCTTCCGGGCTCACCCGGTCCACCTTGATCTCGTCCAGCTCGTCAACACTGCCATCGGCGATCAGCGGCAGGATGGCCGTATCGAAGAAGGCAAAACCGAGATAGGCCGCAACCACGTCACGGCGCAGCCGGCGCGGCAAACCGGCCAGCAGCGTCACCATTGCCGTGTCGCTTTCGATGTCCAGCCCCTTGAGATCGAGCGCGGCTGCCGCCCGCTCCAGCAGCGCCGCCGGTCCATCAGCAACCAGTGCCGGGCCCAGACCGCGCAGCCGCCGCCAGCGCACCAGGTGCGGCGCCAGGATGTTGTGCAGGCCGGCTTTCACGGGGCCAAGGGCGGCGTTGGTCGCCTCGTCGCCGCCGGCCATGGCCATGTTCACCCGGCGGATCAGGAAGCGCAGGCGGCGGATGCGGAACGAAAGATCGAACTGGCGCAGGAACAGCACGAAGGGTGACATGGCACCCGTCTTGGCCTGGGCCTGCCCCGGCTGGTTGACGCGTGCGCGGTTGAGGTGCCGCCACAAGGCGCTGCGCACAGCGTCGGCATCGCCATTGCTGACCCGCGCGGCCTCTTCGGCCAGTTGTTCCACCACCAGGGCGAACTTCAACCGGCCATAGGCGCCATGGGCAAAGCCTGCGGCGCGGGCGGCTTCGCTGTTCATCCGGCTGCGCCAGTCTGCCAGGCGCTCCGGCGTCGGCGCGAACAGCAGCAGCCGCATGCCGATGGCCGCATCGATGGCGGCATCCACTTCCGGGATCATGCCAATCACGATGTGACGCAGCCGCCGCGCCCGGGCCGACAGCGCCTCGATCGCCGCCAGGTTGTCACTGATGGGTTGCTGGCGCGGAATGTCGGCCAGGCTCCTGAGGATGGTGGCGAAGAAGCCGGGCGCCACCTGCTGGGTGGCGGCCCCGTCGCGCATGCCCGGCTTGGGGTCGAGATAGACGAAGCGCCGATCGACTTCGCGGTGCGCCGGCCGGCTGCCCAGCGCCGCCAGCGCCGGGCCAAATGGCCGGTTGTCGAGCACGGCACCGTCGATCAGGTCCACGCCTGCCGGATCGGCCCGACCGGGCAAGATGCGCGCGAGAAAGGCATCGCGGCCCGGCCAGTCCTGCCGGCGCTCGGCAAGCAGGGCATCGATCTCGGCGGCGCGGGCCGGCGGGAAGGCGCCCGGAAAGCTGGCGGTGGCGCGCGCCGCGAACACCAGTTCCGGCGTCTCCCCAAGGTGGCGTTCCTCGCCATCGCCGGGGCAGGAAAAGCCGATCAGCAGCCGATGCTCGGGCTCGGTGACTTCGGCCGGACTGTGGATGGTCAGCCGCTGCGGCGCGCCGTGATAATCGGTTACCGTCACGAACAGGTCGAACGGATGCTGCGCTGGCACCAGAGGCGGCGTGCGTTCGCCCTTCGCCATGGCGGCAAAGGCGTCGGCGATGAGGGCCGACAGGGCCACACCGGAAAAGGGCGGCTTGAACCACCGGCTGCGCATGAAGCGGGACAGCTTGCGCTTCACCTCGCTGTGGGCCGCCACCTCGGCCTTGTCCTCGGCCTCCAGCCCGCGCCGCCTGACCCACCACACCAGCGGTACCGCCCACAGTTTCGACAGCGGGCGCGAGGCGGCGACGGGATCGAGCAGCGCATCGCTGTCCGCCCCGTCCAGCCACAGGCTGCGGATGCAATCGAGGTCATGGCCCTCCACCAGCGCCCGGCCCAGCAGCACGCCGTTGATCCCTCCGGCCGAAGCGCCGGCGACGATGTCGCAGACCACCCTGAGATCAAGGCCGGGGATGGCATCCAGCAGCGCCTGATAGACGATCTCGCTGTCCCGCGCCGGTGGCAGGCTGGCCGGGCTGTGCCGGCGCATGGAGGCCCTGGCAAGCTTCCATACCTCCTTGGTCAGGCCATGCATGTAGACGGCCAGGCTCACCCCGCCATAGCAGACCAGCGCGAGGCGAAGCTCCTTTGTCTGCACGCCAACTCCCTTCCGTCAGCCAGTGTAACAACCGCAAAAGCACCAGCAAGTGCGGGAGAATTCGCAGGCAGGTGCACAATGGTGACAGGGGAGGTTCGGCCATTCTGCGCCAGGGTCACGGCCGCCGTGCCGGCCTCCCCTCGGCGCAGGCCACCGGCTTGCCGCCGCGCTCGCAACGGCCTGGAACCCAGTCGATGATCATGCCTGGCCGTGCCTGCCGCTTGGCACCGGTGATCCACGGCACATGATAGGCGACGTCGGTGTAGACGCCGGGCGTGCCGGGAAGGCCGCAACTGGGACCGAACGATACCAGTCCGACCAGCTGGAACCTGTCGTCGCGCCGGGCCACCAGCGGGCCGCCGCTGTCGCCCTGACAGGCGTCGATCTCTTCGTCGACCGTGTGCGGGGCGCCGGCACACAGCTGGCCGGGCTGCAATTGCCACCCCTTGTAGCGCTCCTGGTAATTGAGATTGTTGTTGCAGGCGTCCGGCGCGCGCAACACCAGCGGCCCGACCTTCAGGCGCTGGGAAAAACGTTGCACAGGGCCGTCAGCAGGCCGGGTCGCAGGCCGATAGGGCGTGTCGTCCGTCTCTCCCCAGCCGGTCAGTTGCAAGCGCGTTCCCGGCGGGAAGGGCCGATTGGCCAGCGCCACCAGCGCCACCTTGGTGCGCGGCGTGCCAACGGGGCCGGGCGCCAGGCGCAGCAGAGCGATATCGTGGCCGAGCCGGGTCTGGCCGCGCCGGTAGGCGCCGTGCCGAACCATCGCCTCGATGCGCCAGATCTGGCCGCCGCCGGCGATATCGTCCGTTCCCACGCGAACCTGGCGCCCGGCGAAGAACGCCGCTTCGTCAACCGGTGCCATCACGCAGTGGGCGGCCGTCAACACCCAGCGTTCGCCCAGCCAGACGCCGCCACAGATATGGTGATGTTGCCAATCCGGGCGCCGTTCGCCGAAATAGCGGATGTCCTTGGCGATGTCGTTGGGTGACAGCCGGGCCTTCGCACTCTGGCCGGCGGCGAAAATCTGCACCTGCCACGGCGCGGTGCCAAAGGGCGCGACATAGCCGCTGTAGATCAAGCCCAGCCGCATGTGATCCACGTAGGTACGTCCCGCCGTCGTGCAGGCGGCAACCTCCCGACCAGCCGCAGCACAGGCGGCCTCGGGCGACGTGCCAAGCAGGATGGCGGCGGCAGCGTCTGGCCCCGCCCCCGCCACGAGGTCGCCCAGCAGGTCCCAACGCATCTTATCCCTTGCAATGGTGCGCGCCATGGCGGGGATCGATGCCGTGTCCAGCCGGGCAAGCATGGCGACGGCCTGTTTGCCTTTGTCGCCCTTCATGTCGAGCACCGCCCGTGCCCAGGCGCCGCGATGATAGAGCGGCAACTGGCCCAGAAACGCACCGAACCGGGCCTTGCCCTCACGATCAAGTGGCGCCACCAGGGCTGCGAAGGCCCGATGATCGCCAGCCGACAGCTCGGCATCGAGAATGCGATAGCCGGTGCCGACCGATGGACGCTTGGCCGCGATGGGACGCTCCTGGGCCGTTGATGGCGCGGTGAACGAGAGTGACAGCGCCAAACCAGCCATGGTGGCTGAAACGATTGCCCCGCGCGGATTGATCATCCCCAGCCCCCAGGTCTCGCTCTTGGCACTGACCCGGCGAGTTTCGCACCGCAAGGGCCCAGCCTGTCAATGAGCCGGCATTGACAGCCCGTCCGCCGGTGCGATTTGGCTTTTTACGCCCGTTGTGTTATACATAATGCGTCACTTCGAACGGCATTCGGGCCCGGTTACACGGCGGCCCTGCTGCCACAGATTGCCTGCAGGCGGGTTTGACGATCCCGCTGTCGATCAAGGGCAATCGCTTCCCGGCACGCACGGGCGTGCCACTCATTCGCGCTTGTCGCCTCGCCTTGCCGGACAGACGTGTCCGCAGGGTTTGCAGGCCGCTGGCGCCAGAAAGCGAGGACATCATGCACAATATCGCACCGCAATATCGCCCCCAGCCGGTCGCAGGCTTCCGCCCGGATGCCAGCGCGATGAAGGCCGCCAAGCCATCACCGCTCAAGGTGGTGGATGCCGGCGGTGGCGGGCCGTTTCCGCCGGTTGCGCTGGAGTTCGACCGCGACGCGCTGCTGCCGCACATCTCGGCCAACACCATGAACGTCCATTTCGACAAGCATTACATGGGTTACCTCGACAAGACCAATGCTCTGCTCGCCGGCAGCGACATGGCGGGGCTTTGTCTTGAAGAGGTGATCCGCCGGGCCGCCAAGGGCCGCAAGCGCAAGCTGCTGTCCAACGCTGCCCAGGCCTGGAACCATGGCTTCTTCTGGAAGAGCCTCAGCGCTGCCCGATCGTCGACCATGGGCGCGCTTCTTGAACGCGCCATCATCCAGTCCTTCGGTTCGCTGGAGAAATTCCGCGAGCAGTTCATCGCCAGGGGCACGGCGCATCTGGGCTCCGGCTGGATCTGGCTCGGCCACGAACAGGGCAAGGGCGCCGGCGGGGGCCTGGTGATCTCCACCACGAAGGATGCCACCCCGCTCTGGCTCGGCAGCGGGCGCACGCCGCTGCTGGTCTGCGATCTGTGGGAACATGCCTATTACCTGGACTGGAAGAACGACCGTGCCGGTTTCCTGAACGGTTTCATCACCGAACTGGCGAACTGGCAGTTCGCCGCCCGTCAGTATGACGCGATCGGCAGCGGTCAGCCGCGCTGGCGCTATCCAACGACGCCCTGACCGGTTTTCAATCCGGGTGGGAGGAGAGCCCCGGTCTGCCACAAGGCTGGCCGGGGTCTTTCATGTCATGTTTCTGAAATATCGGCGCACATATCTCATCCACGACAAATTGATGACATATATTGGCACTGAAATGCCATTGTATGGAATCGACAAGAATGACGTGCGTGACTGTCAATTGCTTGCGGAACGATTGCAAAAGTCTTAGTCTGCAACAGTGCCAGGTCGGGAATCCTGCGATGTGAATCTTGTCGATTCAGTCGCTTGTGGGAGGATGCCGACATGCCGACGATCAAGATCCCCGTAACGTTTGCCGGCGCAGAGCCGGGCGAAACGTTGCCCGCCCTTGCCCTTTACGCGCTCGCTGCCGGCAAGCCGCCGCAGAAGCTGGCGACGGCCACCGATGGCAGCATCAGCATCGACCCGGCCCCGCTGCAGGGCCTGACATTGGGTATCGGTACGGATGCCGATACGGTTGACGAGGCCAGCCTGATGAAGCTGCGCGCCGATCAGGTGCTCGACCAGTGGCGCCGCGATGGCCTCATCATCCCGCGCGAACGCTGGTGGCCCTGGTTCACCGAAACCATCTGCGTGTCCGGCACCGTGCGAAAGTGCCGGCCGTGGTTCCTGGCGCCGGCCTATATCAAGGCCCGGCCATTGCCGGCCAAGCTGGGCGTGCAACTGCGACCCGAGGTGGCCAGCGCCTTTGATCTTTCGGCCAGCGGTATCACCCTGCCGCTGCGCTGCCTGCCGCTGTGCGACGGCGTGGTGGAGATTTTCGAGCGCGTCTGCTGCTGCCCCACCATCAACTGGCACGATCTGATCGACCGGCTGCGTGACCTGCTGGATGATCTGCCGATCCGCGTGCGTTGGCCGGACCCGCCGATCCCTGACCCGGGGCCCAGAATACCGGGCAACCCCAGAATACCGGGCATCCCGGGCATCCCGGGCATCGGGCCGCGGCCGTTGCCGCCGATCGGCTCCATCCCCAACCTGGTCGAGCTGCGCCGCCTGGCGCCGCGCCAATCGGTCGGCGGTGCCACGGTGCTGCCCCGCGAACCGGACCTGACGCGCACCATCCCGTCCGAGCGCGTCTACGAGGATTACCAGGCGCTGCTGAAGACCCGCCCGGACGATGTTGCCACCTTTGTCGAGCGGCGGCCCTATCTGAGTGCCTATCTGTGCCGCTGCACCATCCGCAAGGTGGGCGAAGTGGCGATCCAGCCGTCGGGCGAGTTCGATTTCTGCTATCGTCGCCCGCGCCGCCTGCACCCGGTTGGCCAGCGCTGCTGGACGGTCTTTGCCTACCGGGTGCGCCAGCAGATCGGCGGCGTCTGGATCACCGTCTATGACGGGGTTGCCGGCCACGATTATTTCGCTGCCGGCGAGGAAGCCAGCCTGCGCACCTCGCACCCGCTGGCCCGGCCCTGCGGCGATGGCCCCACACCGCCCGATGATGGCGACGGCACGGCGTTCGTGATGCTGGAACATGTCGGCGGCGCCGCCACCCATCATTTCAACTTCCCGGCGCAGACCGGCCTGTCCAACATGGCTAACCTGGCGGCGGACAGCGGCCTCATCGATTTCGGCGGCGTGCCCGATTGCCCCTGGGCGGCCGGGCTGGGGCTGCGGCTGTGGTCGTCGCCTGCGCTCGACGGGATCGTTGTCTATTACCGGCTGAAGGTCGTGCCGATCAACGCGGCTGGCGATCCGACGGGGCCGGCGGTGGTGCTGGACGGGCCGGTAAGCTGGCAGCGCTACATCACGGTCGCCGGCCAGGTCGTCACCACCTCCACCAGCCTTGCCGCTGCGCCCGCCGATGTCGGCGGGGAGGTCGGCCTCTATCGCATGCCCTATTGGTCGGGCGGGATGGACTGGCTGTCGGGCCAGTATCACCAGATCTGGGACACGAAGGCCCCACAATTCGGCAACGGCAGATACATGCTGTTGATCGAACTGTTCGGCCCCGGCGGTGCCCGCATAAAGCCGGCCAGTGCGCCGGCCGGCGATCCCGGCACGGCGCGGCCCTTCCAGTTCCGGCGCTGGACATCGCAGACAGTGACGGCCAACGTGCCGTTCGCCGATTGCGGCCATGTCTTCTGGATCAACAACACGCCGGTGACCGGTGACATCGTCGATCTGCGCAAGGATGGCGTGCCCAGCGGCAGCGAATGCCAGTTCATGTCCGGGCCGGGCAGCACCACCGTGTCGATCGGTTTCCGCGCCTTCCATGCCGACGGCGTCACCACCGGCGGCGGCGCCGGCGACACCAACAGCTTCATGGCGGGCTACAGCCTGACCTGGCAGCGCGGCCTCAACGGGCCGACCGGCACGGTGGAAACCGGCACTGCCGACCAGGGCGAGCTGGCGCCGGAGCCATCGAACGCGCTGGCCTTCTCGACGCTGCTGGGTGCGTTCCCGCCGGCCCATCCGGCGCACACGCGCTGCACCTTTTCGGTGCAGCTGCACGTGGATGCCAAGCACACCAACGGCGGCGCGTTCATTGACGCCTATGACTACAGGGAGACCGCCAGCTTCGCCCTGCAGATCGAGTAGGGCGAACGAGCGCTGCCCCGGCCGGGCTGCCCGCCAGCTGGTGGGCAGCCAGGTTGGCCGTCAGGGTCGGCGCTTGATGGCGGCAGCGCCCACCACGATGTCGAAGGCCGTTGTCAGTCCCTTGACGAAGGCGGCTTTCTCGACGCTGACATATTCATCAAGCGCGTGGGCGCGGAATCCGCCGCCGCCAGCCGACAGCGTGATCGCCGGGATGCCCAGGCTGATGGGGATGTTGCTGTCGGTCGAGGAGGCGCCCAGCGTCGCGTCATAGCCGTTGGCGGTGAGGATGCGCGCCGCGGTCTGGACCAGCGGGTCGGTCGCCGGGGTGGTGCCGGCCGGACGATCACCGATCAGTTCCGGCACGGCCGTGATCTTGCCATAGCGTGTGTCGCGGGCGGCGTTTTCTGCCGCCACCGCGTCTTCGATCACCTTCAGGAACCGGGTTTCGACCGCCTTCAGATTGGCCGGCGAGGCCGAGCGCATGTCGAATTCGGCGAGGATCAGGTTGGGGATCGAGTTGACCGAGGTGCCGCCAGCCACGGTGGAAGCGGCATAGGTGGTCTTCACATCGGCGGGGACCGGGATCGCGTACAGCCCGCTGACCGAGTTCGCCATCGCCACCATCGGGTTGACCAGCCCGAACGCGCCATAGCTGTGGCCGCCCGGGCCCTTGAAGGCGACACGGTAGCGCCGCGAGCCGACGGCACCGTTGGTGACACGGCCGACAGTGCTGCCATCGAAGCTGATGAAATCGCCGATGCGTGGGCGCAGCGGGCTCTTCGAGAACAGGTGCCGTACGCCCCGCAGGTCACCCTGGCCTTCCTCGCCCACGTTGGCGACGAAGATGATGTCGCGCGCCGGGGTGATCCGGCCAGCCTCCATCGCCCGCACGAAGCTCAGCAGCGCCGCCAGCGTCACCGTGGTGTCGCCGATGCCGGGTGCGTGCAGCGTGTCGCCCTCGCGCCGCACCTTGATCGGCACATCGGGCGGGAACACGGTGTCGAGATGCGCGGCGACCATCAGCGCCCTGGCGGCGCGGTCCTTGCCCGGCTTGATGCCGATGACGTTGCCCACCTCGTCGACATGGACATTCTCAAGCCCCAGCGCCTTGAACTTTTCCGCCATGCGTCCGGCGCGGGCGGCCTCCTTGAACGGCGGGGCGGGGATTTCGGTCAGCTCGATCACCTCGGCCACCGTCGTCTCGTAATCGGCGGCAATCTTTGCATGGGCGGCAGCCATGGCGGCCGGCTGGGCAGCGGCTGGGGCAGCGGCTGGGGCAGCGGCTGGGGCGGCGCTGGCGAGCAGGGCGGAAAGGAGAAGCGTGCGCATGGGCAGCGCTTCTGGCACGGTGGTCGCCCGGCTTGCAAGTGGTGTGACGCCCGCCTAATGTTCCGCCTCTGTTCCATGAAAGGCTGATGATGGCGAAGGGCAAGACGCGCTATGTGTGCCAGGCCTGCGGTGCGGTGGCGGCGCGCTGGGCCGGCCAGTGCGCCGACTGCAAGGAATGGAACACGCTGGCGGAGGAGGCAGCCCCTGTCTTCACGCCGTTCGCCGCCAAGCAATCGCTGCAATCGGGCGGCCGCCGCATCGCCATGGAAAGCCTTGCCGATGATGTGGCGCTGCCTGCCCGCCTGTCGACCGGCATTGCCGAGCTTGATCGCGCGCTGGGCGGCGGGCTGGTGCCGGGCAGTGTCACGCTGATCGGCGGGGATCCGGGTATCGGCAAGTCCACCTTGCTGTTGCAGGCGGCCGGGCGAATGGCGCGCACCGGGGCCGCCGTTGCCTATGTGTCCGGCGAGGAGGCCGCTGACCAGGTGCGGCTGCGGGCCCGCCGGCTGGGGCTGGCGAAAGCGGATGTGGCACTGGCCGCCGAAACCAACGTGCGCGACATACTGACGACGCTGGGCGGGCAGCCGGCCCCGCCGGCGCTGCTGGTCATCGATTCGATCCAGACCATGCATTCGGACACGCTGGAGGGGGCGCCCGGCACCGTCTCCCAGGTCAGGGCATCCGCGCAGGAACTGATCCGCTTTGCCAAGCTGTCGGGCGCAGCGCTGATCATCGTTGGCCACGTGACGAAGGATGGCCAGCTCGCCGGGCCGCGCGTGCTCGAACACATGGTCGATACCGTGCTCTATTTCGAAGGCGAACGCAGCCATCAGTATCGCATCCTGCGTGCCGTCAAGAACCGCTTTGGCGGTACAGACGAGATCGGCGTCTTTGCCATGGGCGCGGAAGGGCTGGAGGAGGTTGCCAACCCGTCGAGCCTGTTCCTCACCAGCCGCGCCGACGGCGCCAGCGTGACGGGCGCCGTGGTGTTCCCGGCGCTGGAAGGCACCCGGCCGGTGCTTTGCGAGATCCAGGCGCTGGTGGTGCGGGTGCCATCGGGCGCCACGCCGCGCCGGGCGGTGGTGGGCTGGGATTCGGGCCGGCTGGCCATGCTGCTCGCCGTGCTGGAAGCGCGCTGCGGCCTCGCCTTTGGTGGGCACGAAGTCTATCTGAACGTCGCCGGCGGCCTCCGCATCGCCGATCCGGCGGCCGATCTGGCGGTGGCCTGCGCGCTGGTCTCGGCGCTGACCGATCGGCCATTGCCCGCCGATGCCGTCGCGTTCGGCGAAGTTGCCTTGTCTGGCGAGCTGCGCGCGGCTGGCCTTGCGCCCCTGCGCCTCAAGGAAGCCGCCAAGCTGGGCTTTGGCCGCGCCTTCGTGCCGGAGGCCACCGGTGGCGGCGGCGCCATGCGGGTCGCGGCATTCCGCACCCTGAACGCACTCGTCGATCACCTCGGCCGCCCTGATTGACACTGGCAACACAGCGGCGTTCCGGCTAGGCGATTGGTCATGGACATGTTCACCAATCTTGCCGCGTTCGACTGGCTGGTGCTGTTGCTTGTCGGCGTCACCGCCATCTTCGGCCTGATGCGCGGCTTCATCGCCGAAGTCGCGAGCCTGGCGGCCTGGGTGGCGGGCTTCGTGGCCGTGCGCCTCTTTTATACCCCGGCGCGCGCGGCCTTTGCCGATGCCGGCGGCGGCGAGATGCTGTCGTCCATTGCCGGCGTGCTGGTGCCCTTCCTGCTGGCACTGCTGGCGGTGCGGCTGCTGGGTGCGCTGCTGTCGAAGAGCGCGAAGGATGGCGTCATCGGCCCGTTCGACCGGCTGCTCGGCCTTGGCTTCGGCCTGGTCAAGGGCGTGCTGGTCGCCAGCCTGCTGTTCCTTGTCATCACCATTGCCCTGCGGCTGGTGCCCGGCGAGGGCGAACGGCCGCGCTGGCTGGCCGACGCGAAGACCCGCCCCACGCTGGCGCTGGTGGCCAGTGCCATGGTCGGTTACGTTGGCGATCTGTGGCGCGAGGAGGTGGGCGACGCGCTGGGCGATGATCCGCACCGCGGCCTGCCCGGCTTTGGCAGCGACGATGCGGACGGCGCTGCCGGCGATGCAGGTGACGGCAACCGCGGCGCCGGCTATGGCGCAGGTGACCGCCGCTCCCTTGATCGCCTGCTCGACGAGCAGGAACAGAAGACCCCGTCGACCCCGATATGACCATCCGTCTCTACAACACCCGCACCCGCGCCAAGCAGGACTTCGCGCCGATCAACCCCGATCGGGTGACGATGTATGTCTGCGGCCCCACCGTCTATGACCGGGCCCATATCGGCAATTTCCGCCCCGCCGTCGTGTTCGACGTGCTGCAGCGGCTGCTCCGCCACAGCTATGGGCCGGACAAGGTCATCTACGCCCGCAACATCACCGATATCGACGACAAGATCATCGACAAGGCGCGGGCCGAAGGCGTGCCGATCGACACCATCACCCAGCGCTATGAGGCGCTCTATCTCGAAGATGCCGCGACGCTGGGTGTGGAACGGCCCGATCTGCACCCGCACGCCACCACCTCAATCCCCGCCATGGTGGCGATGATCGCGGCGCTGGTGGACAAGGGCCATGCCTATGCGGCCGAAGGCCATGTGCTGTTCGATGTTGCCAGCCACGCCGATTATGGCAGCCTGTCGCGCCGGCCGCTGGACGAGATGATTGCCGGCGCCCGGGTCGAAGTGGCGCCCTACAAGAAGAACCCCGCCGACTTCGTGCTGTGGAAACCATCCGCCAAGGACCAGCCGGGCTGGCCGAGCCCGTGGGGTCGCGGGCGGCCGGGCTGGCACATCGAATGCTCGGCGATGATTGCCGAAAGCCTGGGCACCACCATCGACATCCATGGCGGCGGCATCGATCTCGCCTTCCCGCACCACGAGAATGAATGCGCGCAGAGCGCCTGTGCCCATGATGGTGCGCCGCTCGCCACTGTCTGGATGCACAACGGCTTCCTGAACTTCGGCGCCGACGCCAAGATGTCGAAGAGCCTGGGCAATGTGCAGAGCGTGGGCGACCTCACCGCCGCAGGGTGGACCGGTGACGAACTGCGCCTTGGCCTGCTCTCGGCCCATTATCGCCAGCCGCTGACCTGGGACGAGGCCCTGCTGGGCCAGGTCCGCGCCCGGCTCGACAAGTGGCTGCGAAGGCTGGGCGACGTGCCGAAGGGCGTGCGCCCGCCGCCGCCGCCCGCCGTGGTGGAGGCGGTGTCGGACGATCTGAACACGCCGGCCGCGCTCGCTGCCATCGCCGGGCTTGAACAGGATCGCGACGCCTTGCTGGGCGCACTGGCCTTTCTGGGCCTGCCGTCGCTGTCGGCCGAAAAGAGCCGCAGCGCGGTCGACGCGCGCGGCGCCGATGCCGCGGATACGGCGCGCATCGATGCCCTGGTGGAACAGCGCCGGGCGGCCCGCGCCGCGAAGGACTGGGCCGAATCGGATCGCATACGCGACGCGCTGGCGGCCGAAGGCGTGGTGCTGGAAGACGGCCCCGCCGGCACCAGCTGGCGCCGCGCCTGAGCCGCTCCGGCCCCGCATGGCACTGCCCGCCGCCGGGCGGGCATGCTATGGCAGTGTTGCACGATGATTGGGAGTGCCGGTCATGACCCGCCTGATGCTGTTGCTGTCGATCCTGCTGCTGCCGGCCGCGCTGCCCGCGCAGGAGGCCGCGGCGCCGGCTGCGAAAGCCACGGCCACACCAGTGCCAGCGAGTGACCTTCTGATGCGGCGCAGCGGCCCCGGCTTCAGCTGGCGCTGGCGCGCCGCGCCGGAAGTCGCGACGCAGCGCGCGCTGCTGGCCCAGTTGCGCAGCGAGGCGCAGGCCCGTGCGCTCAAGGCCAGGCGCGATGCCGATGCCGAAGCCGCCACGGCCCGGGCTGCCGGCGCCACCATGCGCGGCCACGAGCATGTCGAGGATTGGGCGTTGGCCGCCGACACGCCGCGTCTGCTGGCGCTGGCGGGCACCACCTATGCCTACACTGGCGGCGCACACGGCAACATGGTGTACAGCGCCGTGCTGTGGGACAAGGCCAGCCGCCGCACCATCGCCCTCCCTGATCTGTTCACCGATTGGCCGGCAGCGCGTGCCCTGCTTGCCCCGGCCTTCTGCGCCGCGCTGGCCGAAGAACGGCAGCGCCGCCTCACCGGCACCGACCTGCCGGCCGGGACCTGCCCGGAATTCGCCACGCTGCCGATGCTGCCCTATGGCGATGTCTTCCCGGTGGCGCGGGAACTGCGCGTGCTGGTCGCACCCTATGTGGCCGGCGCCTATGCCGAAGGCAGCTACCTCATCACCCTGCCATGGCCGGATGGCATCGCCCCGCTGGTGCAGCCGCGCTATCGCGCCGATCTTGGCCTGTCGTGAGCGCGGCGTGACCACCGACAGCCTTTACAGCGCCGCGATCCTGCGCCTGAAGCTGGTGGGTGAGGTGCCGGCCCGCCTGCCCGGCCCAGACGGCAGCGCCACCCGTGTATCGCCCGTGTGCGGCAGCAGGATCATCGCCGACGTGATGATCGATGGCGCCGGCCATGTCACCGCGCTTGGCCTTGATGCGGCGCGCGCCTGCACGCTGGGCCAGGCCTCGGCGGCGGTCGCGGCCGATCGCGTGCCCGGCCTCGATGCGGCGGCGGTCGCCGCGTTGCGCTGTGACCTTGCCGATTTCCTCGGCAACCGCCGCGAGGGGCCGCCCGCCGGCTGGGAGGCGTTTGCCCCGGCCCGCGCGCACCGCGCGCGCCACCCGTCCATCCTGCTGCCCCTTGATGCCGCATTGGCGGCGCTCGATGCCGCGCGCGAGGCGGCGGCTTGACCGAAACCGCGCCCACCCTGCTGCGCGACGTGGTCGTCTATCTGGCGGCGGCCGTCGTGCTGGTGCCCCTGTTCGTGCGCTTCCGGCTGGGCGCCGTGCTCGGCTATCTCGCTGCCGGCATCCTGATTGGCCCCTCCGTGCTCGGCCTGGTCGGCAATGCTGAGGCCACGCTGCACTTTGCCGAATTCGGTGTCGTGCTGCTGCTGTTCGTCATCGGGCTGGAACTGCAGCCCTCGCGGCTGTGGGCCTTGCGGCGCGACATCTTCGGGTTGGGCGCGGCGCAGGTCATCCTGTGCGGCCTCGCGCTCACCGGCCTCTTGCTGGTGATGACGCGCTTCACCTGGGCGGCGGCGCTGGTCGTCGGCCTGCCGCTCGGCCTGTCATCCACCGCGCTCGTCATGCAATTGCTGAACGAACGCCAGCTTGCCGCGACGCCGCTGGGCGAACGCAGCTTTTCGATGCTGCTGTTCCAGGACCTCGCCATCGTGCCGCTGCTGACGGTGATCGCCGCCCTGTCGCGCGCGCCCGTCGCCAATCCTGAACCGGGCTGGGTGATGGCCGCGAAGACACTGGGCGCGCTGGCCTTCCTGGTCGCCATCGGGCGCTGGGTGCTGCCGCGCGTCTTCCGCATCATCGGCACGCTGGGCGCGCGCGAGGCGTTCGTCGCCGCCGCGCTGCTGTCCGTGCTGGGCAGCGCGCTCCTGATGGCCTCGCTGGGCCTGTCGATGGCGCTGGGGGCGTTCGTGGCCGGTGTCATGCTGGCCGAATCGCCCTATCGCCACGCGCTGGAAACCGACATCGAGCCGTTTCGCGGCCTGATGCTCGGCCTGTTCTTCATCGCCATCGGCATGAGCCTCGATCTGGGCGTGGTGGCAGCCAACTGGGGGCTGATCCTGGCGCTGGTGGTGGGCGTGATGGCGGTGAAGACGGTGGTGATCGCCGTGCTGGCGCGCGGCTTCGGCAGCGACTGGCCGCGCGCCGCGCAGATCGGCCTGCTGCTGGCGCAGGGCGGTGAGTTCGGCTTCGTGCTGTTTGCCGAGGCGGAGCGCGGCCTGCTCATCACCCACTCGGCCGCGCAGCTGTTCGGCGCCGTCGTCACCTGCTCGATGGCGCTGACGCCGTTGCTGGTCCGCCTGTCGGCCCGCCTGTTCGAACGCGAGGAGGCAGCCGGCAGCCGCGACGGGCCGGAACTGGCCGGCAGCGAAGCCGGGCATGTCATCCTCGTCGGTGCCGGCCGGGTGGGGCAGGTGGTGTCCCAGATGCTGAGAGCGCGCGGCGCCACCGTGACCGCCATCGATCTTGACGCCGAACTGATCGACGTGACGGCGCGCTTTGGCAACACGGTGTTCTGGGGTGATGGCACACGGCTCGACATATTGCGCAACGCCGGCATCGATCACGCCAGCCTGCTGGTATTCGCGCAGGACGGGCAGTGGAACGCGCACGCCGTGCTCGCTCCCATCCGCACCGAATGGCCCGACCTGCCCATCATCGCGCGGGCCTATGACCGCACGCACACCATCGCGCTGCGCCAGGCCGGGCTCGACCAGGTGGTGCGCGAAACCTGGGAAAGCGCCATCGCCATGGGCCGCGAGGTGCTGGCCACACTGGGCACGCCCGATACGATCATCGAAGCCATCGAAGCCGAATATCGCCGCCGCGACCTCGAACGGCTCGACCTGCAGATCTGCAGCGGCGACATGATGGACGGCGTCGACAATATCATCCGCGGCGCCCTTGACTTCAATGCGCCCGACCCGGCGTCCCTGGGCGAAATCCCGCCGGCGTGATGGGGAAGGAAGGCGGCCTCACGTCCCCGCGTACCACTCATACCCGCGATCCGGCCAGTAACCGCCCTTGCCGCCGCCGAACGGGGCGAGGCTGTCGGCCACCACGATCTGCATCAGATATTTGGCCTGCTTGTAGCCGAGCTGGCGTTCGACGCGCAGGCGCACCGGCGCGCCGTTGCCAGTGGAGAGCGGCTGGTTGTTGAGGCTGTGGGCCAATATCGTCTGCGGGTGGAAGGCGTCGACCAGGTCGATGCTCTCGTAATAGCGGCTGGATGATTGCAGGCCGCCCTTGCTGGCTTCACCGCCATAATCATCGGCGCACAGGAAGACGATGTAGCGCGCGCCGTCGCGCAGGCCGGCGGCCTTCAGGATGCTGGCCAGCTGCGGCCCGGTCCACTGGCCGATGGCGCTCCAGCCTTCCACACAGTCATGCCGGGTGATCTGGCTGCGCTGCGGCAGGGCGCGCAGTTGAGGCAGGGACAACGACAGCTCGCGGCTCACCAGCCCGCTCACCTTCAGCCGCCAGTCGGCAAAGCCGCCGACCGACAGGGCCTGCCATAACGGGTTCGTCGGCGCGCGCGTGCCGTTGACCTTGAATACCGGCGAGATGTCGGCGGCGGAAAACTCCCGCGCCAGCCCGTCACGCCCCACCAGCCGCTGCCAGCGATAGGTCGCCTGCTCGCCCGAACCGATGATGGCCTTTGCGGTGGAATTGCGGGTGAGCGCATCGCAGCCGGTGAGCATGAGCCCGGCCGGCAACGCGGTCAGCAACTGGCGGCGCAGGATCATATCGTCAACCGCCCGGTGATCATCGCGCCGTTCTGCCGGATCGGGCCAGACAGCAGCACCAGCACCAGATGCAGCGCCAGGAAGCCGGCGATGGCGGCCATGGCGAGGAAATGCACCGAGCGGGCCGACTGGCGGCCGCCCCAAAGCTGGTCGAGAAAGGGCCAGGCGGCGTCCATGCCCGGCGACATGGCGAGACCCGTCAGGATCACGGTGGGGATGAGCACCAGCGTCACCCCGGCATAGGCGATGCGCTGCAGCACCTCGTACGACAAGGCCGCTTCGCCCTTGGGGAAGTTCAGCTTCGCATGCTCCACGATGTCGTGCCACAGATGCGCCGGCGCCAGTTGGCGGGCGCTGGGCACGATGTCCCGGAACAGCCGTCCACTCAGCACGCCGTGGCCCAGCCAGGCGAGGCCGTTCAAGATCAGCACCCAGGCAAAGAAGAAATGCCATGTGCGCGCGGTGGCCAGGTCGCGCATCGAAGGCAGTGTTGCCCAGTGCGGGAAGGCGACGATGTTCCAGCGGTTGTTCGGGCCAACCGACGCGCCCAGCACGCCGGTCGTGTCGAAGCGCCGGTCTCCCACATCGAGCCAGCCCTGCGGCGCTGCCATGGTGCCGGAAGCCCCCACCCGCAGCCATTGCCGTTCGACCTGGTCCACCGATCCGGCATTGCCCCAATAAAGGCGCGGATGTGCGCCGAAGATGTTGAGGCCAGTCATCAGCAGGACGATGATGGCAATCGCATTGGTCCAGTGCGTGACGCGCACGATCAGCCGGTGGCGCAGCACGCGGCGCGGCCTGCCGGGGATGGCATCGGGCGAGAAGGGAGCGGCGGTCGCCATGGTGCTTCATCTCCTGTTCGGACCGGCACGCCAAGGGGTTACACTCCCCGAAAGCTGCGGCATCATCGCGCCATGATGCGAGTCTATACCGCGACCGGCAACCATGTGGCAGGCCCTGCCGACGGCCTGCCCGAGGATTCCGTGTGGATCGACCTCCTGAACCCGACCGTGGAGGAAGAGGCACTGGTGCAGGCGGCGCTGGGCTTCGAGGTGCCAACCGCGGAAGACATGGCCGAGATCGAGACCTCGTCGCGCCTCTATGTCGAGGATGGCGCCATCGTGATGACCGTCACGCTCGCCACCGGCATCATCACTGAAGAGGCCGCCACCTGCCCGGTCAGTTTCGTGCTGGGGCGCCACCATCTCGTCACCGTGCGCTACCAGGATGTGCGCAGCTTCGACCGCTTTGCCCTCCAGGCCACCCGCAGCCCCGAGCTGTGTTCGGGTGCGCAGGCAGCCCTGATGGCGCTGATCGACACGATCGTCGATCGCCTGGCTGACGGCTTTGAACATATCGGGCGCGAGGTCGACGCGATTTCGCGCGCCGCCTTCCGCCGGGCCGGCGCTGGCGAGCGGCAGCAGCGGCGTTCCAACCTGGCGCTGCAAGCCCTTCTCGCCCGGCTGGGCGCCGCGCAGGATGCGCTGTCGAAGGCGCGCGAATCGGCGGTGTCGCTGACCCGCGCGCTGTCGTTCCTGCAGTTCGCCGCGCCCAAGGAAGCCGGCCTGTCAGCCCAGATCAAGACCCAGCTCAGGGACCTCGCCAGCCTCACCGACCAGGCCAGCTTCATCGGCAGCAACCTCACCTTCCTGCTCGATGCGACGCTGGGGCTGATCAGCATCGAGCAGAATGCCGTGCTGAAGATCTTCTCGGTCGCCAGCATCGTGTTCCTGCCGCCCACGCTGGTCGCCGGCATCTATGGCATGAACTTCGATTTCATGCCCGAACTGCAATGGCTGTGGGGCTATCCGATGGCCCTGGCCATCATGCTGCTGGCGGCCGTGCTGCCCTATGCCTTCTTCCGCTGGCGCGGCTGGCTGTAGGGCGGCTCAGGGCGGGTCCAGCGTGCAGCCATATTCCGGGTCGAAGCGGGCGGTGCGTTTCGCCAGCAGCGGCACCCGGGCGGTGATGCTGCGGCCCGCGCCGTCCTCTGCCACCTCCACCACCTCTGTGCCCGGTTCGCGATCCGTGTCGCAACTCGCCATGTCGCGCCCGCCCACGAAGCGGCACGAACAGGTGACATGGGCGATATAGCCGGCCGCCAGCTGCGCCTGCCGGCCGGTGGTGGAATATCGGAGGCCCAGCCAGCCACCGGCAAGCAGGCACAGCGCCAGCACCGGCGCCCAGATCAGCCAGCGGCGCCGCGGCGATGGCGACGAGGAGGGCGGAAGGGAGGGCGGGGGGTCAAGTGTCTCACTTGCCAGCATGGGGGCAGGGCCTTTAGCAGAGAGTGTGATGCAAGGGTGCAGGAAGAGATTGGCGCTCGCAAGCCTGTTGCTGGCCCCGCTGCTGGGCGCGGCGGGCCTGGCCTGTGCCCAGCCGGCGGCGCCCACCGCGACCCCGGCGCGCATTCCCGCCACCACGCCCGCGGCGGCGCTGCCGGCGGCCGATGCCTTCTTCACCGATCCGGCGCTGGGTGAAACCCGGGCGCTGATCGTGCTGCAGGACGGCAAGCGCGTCTATGAACGCTATGGCACCGGCATCGGGCCGGGCACACGGCTGATCAGCTGGTCGATGGCGAAATCCATCACCTCGACGCTGATCGGCGAACTGGTGGCCGATGGCCGGCTGGAACTCGACACGCCGGCCCCGGTGCCGGAATGGAAGGGCGATGCGCGCGGGCGGACCACGCTGCGGCAGCTGCTGCACATGGCGTCGGGCGTTCGCCACGTCGAAGCCGGCCCGGAACCCGAAAGATCCGATACCAACCGCGCCCTGTTCGCCGATACCTCGGCCGACATTTACAGGGCCGCTGTCGCCGAACCGGCCGAGGTGCCGCCCGGCACCCGCTTTCAGTACAACACGCTGACCACGCACATCTTGGCGCGCCTCCTCAGCGATGCCGTCGCCGGCCCGAAGGCGACGCCCGATCAGCGCCGCCGCGCCGTGCGCGCCTTCATCAACGAACGGCTGGCCCAGCCCGTCGGCATGGCCAGCCTGCTGTGCGAATTTGATCCGGCCGGCAATCTTTATGGCGGCTCGCTCTGCCATGCCACCGCGCGCGACTGGGCGGCGTTCGGGCAGCTGTATCTGGATGGCGGCGTTGTCGCCGGCGTGGCTGTGGTGCGACCCGATTGGGTGGCCTTCGTGCGCACGCCCTCGCCCGCCAACCCCGGCTATGGCGGCCAGTTCTGGCTGAACCGCAAGCCGTTCGATGGCAAGGACGAAGCCCTGTTCTGGCGCAAGGGCCCGCCCGATGCCTATGCCGCCATCGGGCACCTGGGCCAGTATGTGATCGTGGTGCCGTCGAAGCGCCTGGTGGTGGTGCGGCTCGGCAAGACGCAGGATGATGCACTGCAACCGGTGCGTGATGGTCTGGCCCGGCTGGTCAATGCTGTTCCGGCAGCTGTTGCGCCATGACCGCGCCCGATTATCGCCTGATCGACATCCGGCTGGATGAGCGCACCATATTGTGGCGCAACGCCGATATCGAGCAGGAACGCCGCGTCGCCATCTTCGACCTGCTGGAAGGCAACGAGTTCAAGCCGCTGGCCGCAGCCGACGCCGGGCATCACGGCCCCTACAAGCTGCTGCTGGGCGTGGAGGATGGCCGGCTCGACGTGACGGTGTCGAACGGCGATGACATCCAGGTCGATGCCTTCCAGGTGGCGCTGAGCCCGTTCCGCCGCACCATCCGGGAATATTTCGCCATCTGCGACAGCTATTACCAGGCCATCCGCCAATCCAGCCCGCAGCAGATCGAGACCATCGACATGGCACGGCGCGGTATCCACAACGATGCTGCGGAACTGCTGAAGGAACGGCTGGAGGCGCGCGCGCTGGTCGATTTCGACACCGCGCGGCGGCTGTTCACCCTGATCTGCGTCCTCCACATCAAGGGTCACTAGAGGTCACATATGTCCATCCTGTCCGACCGCTGGATCCGCGAACAGGCGCAATCGACCGGCATGATCGAGCCGTTCGTGGAGCGCCAGACCCGCGACGGCTGCATTTCCTTTGGCCTGTCCTCCTATGGCTATGACGCGCGGGTGGCCGACGAGTTCAAGATCTTCACCAATGTCGATTCCGCCGTGGTGGACCCCAAGGATTTCAGTGCCAACAGCTTCGTCGACCGCAAGACGGATGTGTGCGTGATCCCGCCGAACAGCTTCGCGCTGGCCCGCACGGTGGAATATTTCCGCATCCCCCGCGATGTGCTGGTCATCTGCCTGGGCAAGTCCACCTATGCCCGCTGCGGCATCATCGTGAACGTCACCCCGCTGGAACCGGGCTGGGAAGGCCATGTCACGCTGGAATTTTCCAACACCACGCCCTTGCCGGCGAAAATCTATGCCAATGAAGGCGCCTGCCAGTTCCTGTTCCTGAAAGGGAACGAGCCCTGTGAGGTTAGCTATGCCGACCGCGCCGGCAAGTACATGGGCCAGAAGGGCGTAACGCTGCCCCGGCTTTGATGTCGCGCCACTGGCGCTGGCCGTGAATGACGGCTAACGCGCAGGGCGTGACCACGAGCCCGCCAGCCGCCGATCCATCGGCAACCCGCATCGGCTTTCTGGCCGGCATGGGCGCCTACCTGATCTGGGGCGTGCTGCCCTTCTACCTGCGCCTGCTGCAGGGCGTGCCGGCCGCCGATGTGCTGGCGCATCGCATCCTGTGGTCGGTGCTGGTGGTGGTGGCGCTGATCTTTGCGCTGAAGGGCTGGGGCCGGGTGCGCGACGCGGTGCGGCAGCCGCGCCTGCTGCTGCTGCTGTTTGCCTCGGCCATCTGCATTGCCATCAACTGGCTGGTCTACACCTGGGCGATCCTGGCCGGCCATGCCATCGACACGTCGCTGGGCTATTTCATCAACCCGCTGGTTTCGGTGCTGTTCGGCGTCGTGCTGCTGGGGGAGCGCCTGTCCCGCCCGCAATGGCTGGCGGTCGCCTTGGCGGGCCTGGGGGTCGCCGTGCTCACCATCGAGCGCGGCGCGCTGCCGCTGGTGGCCATTGCGCTGGCCCTGTCGTTCGGTGTCTATGGCCTGATCCGCAAGCAGGCCGCCGTCGATGCCGCCACCGGCCTGTTCCTCGAAACGCTGATGCTGGCCCCGGTCGCCGCGCTCTGGATCGCCGGCACGCCGCAGGGCTTTGCCGGCTGGCCGCCGGTCACGTTGCTCACGCTGGCGCTGGGCGGCATCGCAACCGCCGTGCCGCTGATGCTGTTCGGCGTGGCGGCGCGGCGGCTCAAGCTCTCCACGCTGGGGCTGATGCAGTATATCGCGCCCACCATGGTGCTGTTGGAGGCGGTGCTGCTGTTCGGCGAGGTGCTGGATCCGGCCCGGCTGGCGGCCTTCTGCTGCATCTGGGCCGGGCTGGCGGTCTACACGCTGTCGCTCAAGCGGCCAGTAGCATCGGCGGCAACAGCGCGCTAAACCCGCGGCATGGACAAGATCGTCATCCGCGGTGGCCGCCGCCTGCAAGGCCGCATCCAGATTTCCGGCGCCAAGAACGCGGCGCTCACGTTGATGCCGTGCGCACTGCTCACCCATGAACCGCTGACGCTGCGCAATCTGCCGCGCCTCGCCGATGTCGATACCTTCGGCCATCTGCTCAACAACCACGGCCTGTCGACCACCATCGAAGGCACCAGCCCGGATGAATTCGGCCGGGTGATGACGGTGCGCGCCAACCGGCTCACCTCGACCGTGGCGCCCTTTGATATCGTCCGCAAGATCCGCGCCTCGTTCCTGGTGCTGGGGCCATTGCTGGCCCGTGCCGGGGAAGCGACCGTTTGGCTGCCCGGCGGTGACGCCATCGGTGGCCGGCCGATCGATCTGCACCTGCAGGCGATGCAGGCGCTGGGGGCCAGCATCGAGGTGGCAACCGGTTACATCAAGGCCACGGCCAAGGGCGGCCTTGCCGGCGGCCGCTATCGCTTCCCCATCGTCAGCGTGGGCGCTACCGAGAACGCGCTGATGGCGGCCGTGCTGGCGCGCGGATCGTCGGTGCTGGAGAATGCGGCGCGCGAACCCGAGATCATCGATCTGTGCAAGTGCCTGATGGCCATGGGCGCCCGCATCGATGGCATCGGCACCGACACGCTCACCATCGAAGGCGTGCGTGATCTGCACGGCGCCACCTACACGGTGATGCCCGACCGCATCGAGGCCGGTTCCTATGCCTGTGCGGCCGCCCTCACCGGCGGGTCCGTCGAACTGGTGGGCGCGGCCGCGGGCGACATGGGGGCCACCATCGACGCGTTGCGCGCCGCCGGGGTGACCGTGACGACAACCGCCGATGGCCTGGCGGTCTCTGCCAGCGACCGCCTGACCGGCATCGACATCGAGACTGCGCCTTATCCCGGCCTGGCCACCGACATGCAGGCGCAGTTGATGGCGATGCTGCTGCTGGCCCGGGGCCGGTCGCGGGTGACCGAGACGATCTT
>ERZ1066121.516-NODE-516-length-34965-cov-11.780607_pt1 | contig 34965 bp, 33 predicted proteins | sample MGYA00382768_ERZ1066121 | MGnify/ENA primary metagenome ERZ1066121 (study PRJEB33369, sample SAMEA5778351) | biofilm metagenome | biome: Industrial cooling water; feature: Water cooling tower basin; material: Biofilm | place: United Arab Emirates | collected...
GATAAAAAGAGGGTGAGAGTAGAGCAGGAATAAGCTTTTACTCTTTGCCCAGTGCTATCTATGCCACTTAACCTTTGGTAAAATCTCGTTTTTGTCAACGCGATTTTGATACTTGACGGCAAAGTTTAATAGCGAATCAAGTAACGAATCTGAGAGGTAATGTGGTTGTAGCCCCAAATCTAGTAATTTAGTATTGATGGCGTTGAAGTAGTGTTCCTCTTTTTCAATCCGGGGATTTTCAAGATTGTTGATTTCTACGTTCAAACCGACTGCGTTACCAGCTTTTTTCACCATGTAAGCCAAGTCACCGACGCTAAATAGTTCGGTAAATTGGTTGAATACGCGGAATTCTCCTTGATTCGCAGGATTTGCAACGGCAATTTCGATACAGCGCACGGTGTCGCGAATATCTAAAAAGCCGCGCGTTTGTCCACCTTTACCGTAAACAGTTAATGGGTGCCCAATTGCTGCTTGAATACAAAAACGATTTAACGCCGTGCCAAACACACCGTCATAGTCGAGACGGTTGATTAACATTTCGTCCATTCCCGTTTCTTCAGTTAAGACACCATATACCACCCCTTGGTTAAGGTCGGTTGCACGTAAACCCCAAATTCGGCAGGCAAAGTGAATGTTGTGGCTGTCGTGAACTTTACTCAGGTGATACATTGAACCAGGCTGTTTTGGATACGGTAGGGTATCTTTACGCCCATTGTGTTCGATAGTGATGTAGCCTTCTTCAATATCGATATTCGGCGTACCATATTCACCCATCGTCCCTAACTTAACCAGATGGCAGTCGGGGAAATCCTCTTTCATTGCGTAAAGCAAATTTAAAGTACCAACTACGTTATTGACCTGCGTAACCACAGCGTGTTCGCGGTCAATCATTGAAAACGGCGCACTCCTCTGTTCACCAAAATGCACGATTGCAGTTGGTTCAAACGTATGCAGCGCCTTCTTCAAGAACTCGTAGTTTGTAATATCGCCAACAAATAGGTCGATATTTTTACCCGTCAAATCTTTCCAGCGCTGGAGGCGTTGCTGAATCGAGGCGATAGGCGTAAGCGTTTCTACACCCAACTCGTTGTCCCAGTGCCGTCGCACCAAGCTATCTAATATTGCAACTTCATAACCTCGATTAGAAAGATATAGAGCGGTTGCCCAACCGCAATAACCATCGCCACCAATAACCAGGACTTTCATTTTCACCAGTTTTTACTCGCTGATAGCTTAATCTATCACCCTTTGTGTCCTCTATATTCCATTTTTGTGACAGATTGCTATGTTCATTGCCTCAAATTGTAAAGAAATATTACGAAATTGCCGTCAAAACGTTTTAGCATATTGACAACTGGGAAACAAAGCGATAACTTGAAATACATACCCGGGTAAGACCGTTAACAAGTTATATGCAAGCTAAGCAAAAGGTTACGCTATATCTATCGCCAGAACTGCATAGGAGATTAAAAATCCGTGCGGCAGTTGATTCTGAGCCGATGTCCGAACTTGCGGAGAGAGCGTTAGTTTTCTACCTAAAAAATTCGGAGTTAATTGACGAAATCGAGTCATCATACGGAAGAACACATCGAGTTTACTCATGTCCAAGTTGCGACAGTTCGCTCGTAATACGTGACGGAGAACTAGTGTCACTGGGAAACCAGCCAGGACTTATCGAGCATCTCACTTTAGAGGAAATCGATGAGGAAGAGGAATCTTCAAAGGGAGAGGAATTAGTTCCTTGTTTGAAGTAAGTGACAAACTTTTATTCCGGCGCCAAAAGTAGAGTACACGCGGTGTTCTAAAGTCTCAGTCCAGGTCTCAAGAAGGTCGATGTATGAAAGAAGAGCTAAACATTCTAATTCAGGCTCAGTACCCCCTAATATATCTTGTGACCTCAGAGGAAGAGCGGGCAGAGCTATCAATTTCTGCAATTGCCCAGTCCTCGAAGCCGCAACGGCGGGTATATGTGTGGACAGTAACTCACGGAATAGTTGAGTACGGTCAGCCAAGAAATGTAACCCAGCACAATACCGTTTCACCCGAAGCGGCGATTGAGTGGATAATTCGCCAGAAAGAACCTGCTATATTTATACTTAAAGATTTACATCCATTTATTGATGCACCTGCGACAACCAGGTCTTTGCGCGATGCCATAGCATCCTTCAAAGGTACTAATAAAAATATTATATTAATGTCGCCGATGCAGCAAGTGCCCATTGAGTTGGAGAAAGAAGTAGTAGTTCTTGACTTCCAACTCCCAGATATGGGTGAATTAAATAAAGTTTTAACATATCACATAGATCAAAATCGCGGTCGTCGCTTAACAACTGAAGCAAGAGAAAAGCTTTTACGAGCAGCTTTAGGTTTAACAAAAGACGAAGCTGAAAAAGTCTACCGTAAGGCACAGGTAACTACAGGGCGCCTGACGGAAGATGAAGTAGATATAGTATTATCTGAGAAAAAACAGTTAATCCGACGCAATGGTATTTTAGAATACATTGAAGAAGATGAAACCATTGACGCGGTAGGTGGGTTAGAAGAGCTGAAGAAGTGGTTAACACAGCGCTCGAATGCATTTACCGAAAGAGCCAGAGAGTATGGACTACCCCAACCAAAAGGGATGTTAATACTAGGTGTTCCTGGATGTGGTAAATCGTTAATAGCCAAAACAACTTCTCGGTTGTGGGGTCTGCCACTGTTACGCTTAGATATGGGAAGAGTGTATGATGGTTCAATGGTTGGTCGTTCAGAGGCTAACTTGCGGAACGCATTAAAAACAGCCGAATCAATTTCTCCAGCGATATTGTTTATCGATGAGTTAGATAAATCGTTTGCAGGCAGTTCGGGTTCCGGTGACTCCGATGGCGGAACATCAAGTCGAATCTTCGGTTCATTTTTAACCTGGATGCAAGAGAAAAAATCTCCAGTATTCGTGATGGCAACAGCCAACCGAGTTGAAAGATTGCCAGGAGAATTCTTGCGGAAAGGACGTTTTGACGAAATATTCTTCGTAGACTTACCTACGCCCGAAGAACGTCAAGATATATACAGAATTCACCTAACGAAACGCCGGACAGACATATCCCGCTTCGACCTACAACAACTGGCGAAGATGTCCGATGGATTTTCGGGAGCAGAAATTGAACAAGCGTTAGTCGCAGCGATGTACGAAGCATTCGCCCAAGACCGCGAGTTCACACAACTAGATATTATTGCTGCACTAAAAGCCACATTGCCATTGTCTCGAACGATGCAAGAGCAGGTAACAGCCCTGCGAGACTGGGCAAGACAGCGTGCTAGACCAGCAGCGTCCTCCGTAGCTGAATATCAGCGAATGGAGTTCTAAAAGCTTTCCTCTGCTACCACAGGGGGAAAGGCTAGTCTCAAAAGCTAGCGCCGAACGAAAAAAGCCGCAACTTAATACATTTAAGCTGCGACGAACGATAGAAACGTCTTAAATTATCTATCTTCTCTTTGGAGGAAACCCAAATGTCTCATTTTAGCACACTCCGCACCAAAATCACCGACGCAGAAATCCTCAAAGCATCACTGCGTGACCTAGGTATTTCCGTTAAAACCGAAGCAGATGTTCGTGGTTACAACGGTCAGCGCGTTCGCTCTGATATCGTTGCTGTTCTTGAAGGCGAATATGACTTAGGTTGGTCACGCAACAGCGATGGTTCCTTCGACTTGATTGCAGACCTTTGGGGCGTTGCTAAAAAGCACAACCAAACCGAATTAATCAACTCGATTAACCAAAAGTACGCTGTAAACAAAACATTATCAGAAGTTAAGCAACGCGGTTTGCAAAACGCTAACGTTAAGTTGGTACTGCAATAAGCATTTCTGCGCGTTCCCAAAGCTGCACGGGTTAACCTACATTGGTAGCGGTTGACCCGCTTTTTTAAAAGGACTAGGAGGCATTAACTCCTGGTCCATATTTTTTTGCGTTCATAAACTTAATTTAGCATTTCTTAACAGTTAATCAAGTCGCCTACGCTTCACTTACAAAAAATATAATTGTTCATCTTGTCTTGTGGAGCGGGCATCCCTGCCCGCCTTACAAGATTGTTAATTAAAGAGACGGGCAAGGATGCCCATCCCACAAGATGCTACTCCATCCCACAAGATGCTACTCCATCCCACAAGATGCTACTTCATCCCACAAGATGTGACTTAAATATTTACCATTTTTCTCAGAAGCGGTAACTTTTTAAGCAAAAGCACAATCAATAACGAACCAAGCACCAACAACAAACCATAAGAAACATTTAACATCAAACCGTTGGATAAACTTAACTTACGAAAATATGGAATAGTTACGGCGCCTACAAATCTATGAACAAGATATATACCGAGCGTACTAGCACCAATTATTGCCAAATAGTTATTAACCTTGTCATTTGCATAACTGAGCTTAGAAAAAAACACAAAAGTAGAAACTGACATAATTAGTGTCATTATAGAATAATAGCCATTCCACACAGTGTCATAAAAAGTATTGGATGAAACAGTCATTAAAACGCCGTACAGAAATAACACAAATAAAGCAGTGAAAAAAGATGTGACTAGCACTCTGGTTGACACATTGATTTTGTTGCTTTTGATTTGTTCAGAGAGAATGGCGCCAACAATAAAGTAAAACAAAGTATAGCTGTAGTTTCCAAATGGATTTACCATAGGAAAGAAATCAAAAGAATTATCATTAAGATAATTAGAACCAAAAACAAATTTGGCTGAGTTTAACAAGCTAATCAAAAATAAGTTACCGAAAGAAAAAACAAAAACGATACAGCAAAATAATTTTAGAAGCTTACGCCCTGGAACATCATAAAATTCCTTGATAAATGGAAATAGCAAATATACCGATATTAATGCTTTCAAAAACCATAAATGGTCACTTGTTCCTTCTTTCAGAAAAAACCATGCCATCAAGAACTCTTTTATAGAATATGAAACTCCTTCAATGGGAATAAATATTACTGAGTAAATAAAACTCCACACAGAAACCAGGATATATAGATAAAGTACTTTTTTAAAATGGCTTCTAAGATTGTATGGTTTATTCAATAACAAAGCCCCATTTACCATAAAAAATAATGGAACTGCAATGCTTGAAGTGCCATAAAAATAGTAATTTATATAGACTCCAAAATTGGGATTGTTGAGAATATTGGTATTAAGATCGTTGTAATGATATATACAAACCAAATAGATAGCCAAAGCTTTAATCGCATCGTAATAATAAATCCTATTCTTTGTTTTTTCTTTGTTTATATATATTGGAGAAAGCTGTACCATACGAAAATTACCATTATTTTATAAAATCATATTATCACTTCAGCAGTATGAAACTATAAGCTGAGGACTTAAGCTGGTTGCAAAAATTTGATACTAAAAATATTGGATTTATAGATAAATAACGTGCATTTAAACAGCAATAACCTAAAAAATAGTCATAGTTAAATCGCGCGTTTCGTGCTAATAGTTCTACGATTAAGGCAATAATGTTAATATCACTTGGCGCCAATCACAACTTCAGACTTTTCAACAAGAAACTGAACCTCAGTAACATAAGAATCATTATCTTGCTCGCCACCACCTACTATGTAACCCACATTCCGCACCAACAACGCTATACCCATTTGCCTCGACCCAAGCAAGTAGAGCAGCATAAGGTTGATTTGAATGAAGTATTATACGTTGTAGAGACGCGATAGGAAGGAAGCGTCTCTACATCTACGCATTTTTTACTTCGATTTCTATGAAGTTTAGAAAAGTCACCAATTTGAGTGCATTACTTCAGGCGCCTCAGAAGGAGTGTATATTTCAAGTACACACCCTCCCATAGGGACAGAGTCAAGAGGATTTTAGGTTTTATATCAAAAATCTGAATTGAAACAATATAATACCTAGTAGGATGTAGAGGTGAATTTACCAAAGGGGCAGATTTTGGAATGGCTTATTGCAAGCGAGATGCAAAAGCCAAAAAAATAGTTGATGCAGAAACGAATAAAGTATTAGCTTTTGAAATCCGTTGTAAGAAAGAGAATTTAGTGTACATGCGATAGCCCCATAAACAAACCACGCTCATGTAACCCTGTTTTGATGGCGCCATATTTCAGAAATCCTTCTATATAGTCTGTGCATCAGCGCGATTTAATAATATTAGCGGGATACTTGGCATATTGCTTTTTTATGGCATACAACAGTATGAGAAGAAATTGGTACTAAAAAATACTGATTTTAAAATATGTGTTGCGTGTTAATACGTAAAAAAATGAAATGTCTTTACATCAACAGGAACAGTCTAAGGGTATTAACTTATTTACAGCCATATGTATAGTTGTAGCTAACATGATTGGCATCGGTGTATTTACTAGCTTAGGCTTTCAATTAGAAGGTATTAAGTCAGGTTTCGCTCTTCTATTCTTATGGGTAGTAGGTGGAGTTTTTGCGATTTGCGGCGCCTTAGCTTATGGAGAACTTGGAGCAGCAATGCCACGGTCGGGAGGTGAGTATTATTACTTATCTCGAATTTATCATCCAATGGTTGGCTTTTTGTCGGGATGGATATCGGTGACTGTGGGTTTTGCCGCACCAATAGCTGCTGCGGGTATGGCATTAGGAGCATATTTCACTAGTGTATTTCCACAGGCGCCTGCAAAACTAATCGGGTTGATGGTTGTGATTGGTGTATCGCTGATTCATACCAGCACAATCAAATTTGGCAGTTATTTTCAGCAGGTATTCACAATTCTCAAGGTTCTGCTGATTGTGGTAGTAATTGGGTGTGGTTTATTTTTCACCCAACCTCAAGAACTCACATTTTTACCATCTGGTACAGACTTCAACGTGATATTCAGTTCTCCGTTTGCGATATCTCTTGTTTATGTAACTTACTCATATTCAGGTTGGAATGCTGCGGTGTATCTAGCCAGCGAAGTTGAAAAACCAGAAAAGAACTTACCTCGCTCTTTAATTATTGGAACCCTGATTGTTATGGGGTTATACTTGCTGCTCAATTTGACCTTCCTGCGTACCACACCAATTAGTCAATTAGCGGGGCAATTAGAAGTCGGTTATATTGCAGCAACTCAAATCTTTGGCTCCTCTGGAGCTAAACTCATGGGGTTGTTCATTTCTTTCGGTCTCATTTCTTCGATTAGTTCGATGGTTTTGGCAGGGCCAAGAGTAACCCAAATCATTGGAGAAGATATTCCTGTATTTAAAATACTTGCTAAGAAGAGTTCTCGCGGAACACCTTTTTATGCGATTCTTCTACAACTCTCTATTGTGATTGTTTTACTTATTACTTCTAGCTTTGAGGCTGTAATTACCTATCTTGGTTTTACTTTAAATTTGTCGTCATTTATCACAGTTTTAGGAGTTTTTGTCTACAGGTTGAGATATCCCGACGCACCTCGTCCCTATCTAACCTGGGGTTATCCCATCACACCAATCATCTTTTTGGCTATCAGTTTGTGGATATTAGTATTCATTCTCATGAATAAACCCGTTGAGTCACTAGCTGGTATTGGCACATTATTTATTGGCGCCATTGTATATTTACTAGTTGCGAGAAAGCAACTCAAAGCATCTTAACTAACTTACAACTATGAACAATAAGAAATACTATTCATTATTTTCTGCTTGTGTAGCTTTAACGGCTTTACTTTTTTGCTCTACTTCCTGCCAAAGTGCAAATAATAATGAAGCACGCAAATCTGATGAGCAAGTCGCTAATAAAGAAACTAAACCTAAACAAAGTCTTAAGGTTGACGAAGCTAAATCAGAGCTTTTAACAGATACAGCAAGAACTCTAGCTGGGATCAATGTAGATGCAAAGAGTAAACTAGCAGCATTACAAAAAGGTAATAGCTGGCAAAATCATCAAAGCTTTTACCAAGCTTCTTGGTCAAAATTAGATACACAGCAACTAACAAAAGTTAGAGATTGGACGGCAAAAGAACTACAAGATGTTAACGCAAGTTCTCCGACAATTTTATATCCTTTCAGCGGTCCCGATTTTTTATACTCATATTCTCTGTTTCCCAAAGCCAAACAATTTGTTCTAGCTGGTTTAGAACCAGTAGGTAATGTTCCTGATTTTACCAGTTTGAGTGAGAGTCAGCAGAATATGAAGCTACAGGAAGCAAGAAGCTCACTGTATGCACTTCTGCAATTTAGCTTCTTCCGTACTAACGATATGAAGGTGGACTTGCAAAAACAAGGAGTACTACCAATTTTGTACGTTTTTCTCGCGCGTACTAAAAATCGTATCTTGAATGTCCAATATATAGGTTTAGATAAAGAGGGTAAAGTACAACAATTTGAAAAGGGAATGGTATCTGGAGTAAAAATTGCCTTTGTACCTGAAGGTGAATCTGAAGCTCGTAACTTATACTACTTTTCGACCGATTTATCGAACGATGGATTGAAAAAACGACCGGAGTTTGTCAAATTTGCCAATCAATTAGATAATAAAGTTACCTATCTCAAAGCTGCATCATATTTGATGCACAATGAAAGTTTCTCAGAAATAAGAAACTTGATATTAGCAAGCAGCAATTACTTACTGCAAGACGACTCAGGAATGCCACTCAAATCATTTGCTTCATCGCAATGGGATTTAAAATTTTATGGTTCTTACACTCGTCCCATCGGTTTATTCAGTAATAGCTACCAAGCTGACTTGAGAAAAGTATATCAATCTAATAAAAGCATCGAACCTTTGAATTTTGGCATTGGCTATAAATTTGGCGTCAATGAATCAAATTTAATGTTAGCCGCAGCCAAAAAAATTGCTAGCAGATAGAATGTAAGGTGGGCACTGCCCACCATACAATTGGCATAAGCTAATACTCAATCATCCAAAAATCAAAAGCAGGATGTTGTCCGCCAATCGCTTGCTGGACAATATTTTTGCTTATTTTTAAACCGTTCTGACTATTAGTTAATATCACAATTCCGGCGCCTAAATCAAAAGAAGCAACAGTAATACTTTTGAACGTAACTAAATCACCCCAATGCCAAAAGAAATTCCCATTAGAAGCTTTTTCTAATCCCCAACCCAAACCCCAGTCGAGTTTCTGATTAATCTTAATTTGGGGACTGAGCATATTTTTCAAACTAGCTTCACTAAGTTTTGGACTATCAACTTTTCCCGGCGCCATCATGGCAATAATAAACTTAGCATAATCATTAGCAGTAGTGCGTAAACTACCCGCAGCACTTGCTTTCTGAGGTTTACCCATAGGTTTGGGTTTTGCTTGACGGTCGTGTCCATCAGAAGCAGTTGTATTATAAGTAGGTTGCCAACTGAAGCTACTACTCTTCATTCCTAAAGGGTCTAAGAAATTTTGCTGCAAATACTGAGCTAAAGGTATTTGGGTAATTTCTTCAATCACGTGTTGTAAATATAGAAAACCTTCTCCAGAATAAACAAACTTTGTACCAGGCGCCCTTAAAATGCGTAAAGGAGCATCACCACTCCAATTAGGAAAACCAGTAGTATGCGATAAAACTCTTCGTAAAGTGATTAATTTTAAACGAGGGTCAGAAATATAAGGTTTAGCAGTATAGTCAGATAAAGGTTTATCTAATTCAAGCTGACCTCGCTCAATCATTTTTAGCGCAGCATAACCAACTAAAGGTTTACTCAACGAAGCAGCAGCAAATATAGTGTCATTATTAACAGGTTTTTTATTAACTTGATTAGTAACACCAAAACCTCGACTCCAGAAAACTTCACCGTTTCTTATCACCGCAATAGAAAGACCAGGTATCAAAGCTTTTCGCATCAACACAGGAACTTGCGCTTCGAGATTTTTTATAACTTTGTCTGCTGCTGACAGCGAATTATTACGAAGTAAACTAGCCAAAGTAAAGCTAGAGAAACCAACTAAAGCTGTTTTTGTGGAATTGAAAAATTGTCTGCGAGATAAAAGTTCGGACATTTGGTTTTAGTAATTTATGACTTATGACGTTAGTGTGCGTATTCCGGTTTCGTAAAAATTTTGGTGGATTATAGCATATTTGTCCCAGATGTGCAGTAATGTATTTTTTTACCACAGAGACACAGAGGGCACAGAGGGAGGAGATATAAAAGAATTTAAAAATAAATAAAATAAGTATTTTCTGGCTTTTCAATCAAAAAAAATACGTATAACTATATATTTAAACATCAGAGGGAGAAACTAAATATTCAACTATACGACAATATAAATAACCCCATTGAAAGCTGTCTATATGCTTTTTTTGGGCGCTCAACGTTTAGATACCCAAATTGGAACTTTAACTGTTCTATTCCAATGCGAAAAGCTGAAACAAAACGTAACAGTTGGTGAAGTTAACGCCTTATTTACTTGCAAGTGCAAATTGTAGACGTGGTTACGAAACCAAAATCATTAATTAAATTTACACACAGTGATAAAATAGGTTTAAATTTATATCTACTGTTTATAAAATCAAGATTTAAGACAATGACAGCACGACAACCGAAATATAGCTTTGAAGATTTTGCGCGCCGTGGTGACTCTCTTTACGAGACTAATATTAGACAACAAGTTGAAGCTTCTAACCGAGGTAAGATTGTTGCAATTGATATTGATACAGGTGCTTGGGAAATGGATACTAACGAAATTATTGCTTCAAAGCGTCTTAGGGCTAAGTACCCAGAAGCACAAATTTGGTTTGTGCGGATAGGTTCTCGATCTATTCGCCGCTTCGGTCGCACGTCATACCTGTAAGTCACTATGATTATTGGACATGTAAATGCCGAGTATGAAGCTACCATTCGTTTAAGCGTTTATGGTACGGACGGTCAAATCCATGAGCTTTCCAGCATTATCGATACAGGATTTGATGGTTGGTTATCTTTACCAGCAAGTTTAATTAATACACTAGGATTACAGTGGAATGGGCGAGGACGAGCAACTCTTGGGGATGGCAGTGAATGCCTTTTTAACGGTAAATCCTTATTATAAAAGAGTATGAATGAACTTGAGAACGAGAGACTTGTAGAGTGTTTGCAAGCAATTGTGTTAATAAGCACGACCAGTTATACTAAATACTAACAGTTGGGGGCACCGCAAAACTTATACAGCTTCTTCAAAGCATGATGCCGAGATTACAGTAAAGCTTTATTATAAAAGCAGACCACTATAGGATATTAATATAGTCATGAGCATAACATTAACACCTGAGCAAGAAGGGATGATTCAAGCCCTTCTCGAAACAGGGGAATTTAATGGCGTCGATGAAGTGATTGAAACAGCCTTACGTGTTTTATTTGAAGAACACTGCCCAGTTAAATATGTTGGTAAAGTTTTAGTAGTAAAAGCGGCTCAAAATAATGTAGACTATGAGGCGGTAATTAATGACTTACGTGAAGAAAGAATAAATCAATTTATACCAGAGTGAAAATATTATTTGACACATCAATTCTAGTTGCTGCGCTTCTTGAAGACCATCCTAGATATTTAGACAGTTTACCTTGGCTACAGCGTGCTATCGCAGAAGAAATACAAGGTGTTGTTTCAACTCACACTCTAGCTGAACTTTATGCTATACTGACACGACTTCCGCGCACTCCTCGAATAAGTCCAACAGTTGCCCAACGCTTAATTAATGAAAACCTTCAAAGATTTGAAAAAGTATTTCTTGGCGCCGAAGATTACGAAGCAACTATAACTAGAATGGTTGGCTTAAATCTTCCTGGTGGAGGAATTTATGATGCATTAATTGCCCAAGCTGCACTTAAGAGTAATGTAGATAAACTACTAACGCTTAATCCCAATGATTTCGTTCGCTTGGGCGAGGATATTGCATCTTTAGTACAAACTCCAACGTAGATATTACCTCATGGAGTTTGCATTTTCGGTTTGTTACTCTATTTCGTTAATCCAGCTTTGAATTGCGCTGGATAAATTTAGCTGATTGGGTGGGAATCCTCGTAAGGGTGCTTCTAAAGCCTTGTCAGTTATCCAAGCAATACTCACCACATCAGTTATTTTGCGGCAAAAAGCTACAAGTTCTTGATTTGGCTGGCAATTCTCAATAATAATAGCTAATTTTTGCGTCTTCAGTTGGTTTTTAAATCTAAGGATAAGACGCTTGAGTTGAGGAGCATTGTTCACTTCTAGCGGTTCTACATCAGATAAAGCTTCGAGATAAATTTGGTTCCATATTTCTTGAGATATAGCACTTGTATCAGTTTCATTTTCTAGTGCGTAAGCGTTAATAAGAATAGGAAATGTTTTTTCCGTAGCTTTAAATTGTAAGCGAATATTTGTAAATTGACTTTTGAAAGTTTGAATTAGAGAAGACTCATAGTGCCAAGCTTTAAAAAAATCTGGATAAGCTATATTTCTAGCACAGTACCATGCCAACTGATAAAACTCATGATATAATTCAAAGTTTGTTTCATAAATTTCACTGGATAATTTCATTTTAAAATCAGTAATAATTTTCATGATTAAATCTTGTGTTAAGATGCTTCTCAAAGCATATATTGCGATTGAACGAGTTTCTTGGCTTTGAGATTTATCTATTAATTTCAATAAAGTTGTACAAGCTTGGTAATTTCCTATACCTTTGTCGCTTAATATAAACATTGCTGTTTGAATAATATCATCATTATTTAAAGGATTTTGAATTTGTCGAGAATAATTAGAAACAATTTTTTTATTATCTTCACCAGCATATAACCGTAAAAATTCTAAATCTTTTTCAGAAAATTGATAATTTTCATATTCTTTAGATTTTAGTGCTTTATTTAAGAGAACATCATAATCTTTAACAATTATATTAATCCAGTATAACATGATTGTATACTGTTCATAATTTTCTAATTTTAATTTATTCAAAATTAGTTTAAATATGCAACTAGCCGAAGGATTAAATATTGATAGCTCTGTTAAATGACACATTGCATGTAATTGAATTTCTTGATTATTATTTTCATAACTTAATCTACCTAATTCAATTATAGCATTTACATTATATTGAGCTATTTTTCGTAACACAAGTATTAATTGCGTAGCGATGTCTGTATTAGTGACATTGTTAATTATTTCTACTATAATATAGATGACCTCTGAATTATGTTTAGCAACATCATTTAATGAATAAATAGCTAGCTTAACAACATTTACATTTTGTGTACTTTCAATAATCAAGCCTAAAGCAATAATAGCCTCTGGATTAAATTTAGCAATACCTGCTAAAGTATATACACAATGTTTGCAAACTTTTTGATTTTGTGAGTTTTCTGCTAAATCTTGCAAAGTGTTGATAGCTATTAAATTTTCTATTTCTAATTGGCTTAAAGCATGTGCTGCAAGCCATAGGTTTTCTTCATTTTTAGATTTTTGAATGAATTCTACTAAAAATTTTATATATATCTGTCTATTTCTATCTATTTTACCTAAGTTCCATACAAACATTAAATAATTATACTCATCTTTAGTCTTCTCTATTAACTGATTTAAAATTGGTTTGATAATTTGATTTTTTTGATTAATTTTAATTAACTCTTTTAGTGCTAATAATATAATATTTTCGTCTTGACAATTTTCAATTAAATTAACTAAAGCTTGAGTTATCTTTTGTTGATTGGTTTGTATTATTAAATTTCTTGCTTCTAAAGGAATTGGATTAAGATGTTTATAAGCTTCAGTAACACTAAACTTTACTAATTGTTCTACTATACTATCGCTCCACTGGAAAGTTTTAAATTCAGCAATTGCAGCAACAGCTAAAAAGAAAGCTTGATATTTATAAAAACCTCCACATTTGTCTTCAAATTCGCATAAGCTTGAGAGAAACTCTGCTTTTTTAGCCTCTGCAATATTATCTCTTCCGAGCCATAATAGAACTACTTCTTTCCATTGATGCTCAAAAATTCGATAAGTGCCTTGTTCTGGATTATGCGGAACATGATTAAGAAAATAACGCCAATCATCAATTGCTAAAGCTGCAAAATATTCTTGAAAGTTAGAATGGTAGAATACAAAAACAGGCTCATCGGTTTGTGCATCTCTGTCTACTTGATGTAACCAAATAACATCACGAGCTAACTCAAATAGGTTGTCGCCCATTTTTTGACGTGCTACACTTTCTCTAAATCTAAATTTAGTCTCGCTATTGATTCCTACAAGTGCTAAATTACCCAAAGCTTTATGTAATTTATTTTGAGTTTCCCTATCTATGGGATAAAGATGTTGCTTCCACTCTTGAAGATACAAAATAAACTGTTTATATAAAGCAGCTTTAGTTTCTGGAAAACTTGCTTTATTAACATCGAAAGTTTGGCATAGTAGTGATAAGCGAAGAGGATTTTGCACCAAGTCACGGATTCTTTCTCTTCCTGGTTCTTGCAATCTAGCTTTTAGTAAATCGCCTTTTTGTTTATCATTGGCACCATCAAACCAGTTCTGGATAAATTTATCAACTTGCTCTGATTCAAAATTCTGGGCTTTGAATGTATCAAATCCATTAATTCCGTTATTAACGCTTGCATCCCAAATGTTATTGCGACAGGTTAATACTACTCTTACCTGATTTAACCAATCTTTTAATTGATATTCAATCGAATGTAAAGGTGTAGAATTTTGCATTTCATCTACACCATCCAATAATAGCCACACACCACCTTGACGAAAGCGCTTGATAAATTTCTTTTCTATTTCCGACGTAATATCAAATTCAGGGTAGCTTACTCCTATAGCTTCACAAAGCCACTGCTTAAGAAGGTACTCGTGTAAGTTTTGCCCTTCTAAGTTAGACAAAGATATAAATACAAATAAATTTTCTGTGTTTTTTTGAATATAAGACGCAATTTTACTTAATAAAGTAGTTTTTCCTGCTCCTGCTTCTCCAATAATTGCAGTATGCCTATTTTCACTACCTTGGCTGTCCTCTACAAAACGTCGAAGAAATTCGTCATGCTGATAGATATTGACAATTACTTCCGGCTCTAGTTGATTTAACTGCTTTGCTTCTATATATCCTGTGCGACGTTGTTGGTGTTGTCGTTCTACTAAACCTAGAGGCACATATATATTTAATTCAAACCCCATCTCAGTTGCTTTGCTTCTGAGTCTTTGAGTTTCTTGCTGTTTTTTCAGCATTTTGCTACAAACTAGGCGCCAGTCAATATCGTTGTTTTGCCGTGGTTGTAAATTTACTACTGCTTGGTTCCATTCATCAGGAGAAATAACATCTTCCGGTCTTAAACCAAATACTCCTGTTATCCAAGTAACATAATCAGGTTCTACAGGGTTTCCCGCTATGAAACGCTTGTATGTACTTAAAGATACACCAGCGCGCTCTGCTATGTAATCTTGTGTCCAAACCTTTTTATTTGATTCTTGAGTCTCTTGTTTCTCTAGTTCAGCTATTTTTTGTTTAATTTTCTTAATTCCTTCCAAAGTTGCTGCAACACCACGAGGTTTAGTGGATTGATTAGGTTTAGCCATTGTTGAGGGGATTGTTTATTAACGACTAAACACAGCATAGCCAACTTTTCGTTACTTAAAAAGTTCAGTTCATTTAGCACTGAGCTGAACCGAACTGCTCTGGAAAAGTACTGGCTAACTAAATATTCTGTGGTTATTCATTTCGACGTACCTATATGAAAACTAAGCTTCTCCCTCACTATCACGGCAAACCCTCCTGGGAAAATAGTATTGGATATCTTGTAGATAATCGCGGTGTTCGTCTTCCAGGTGTAACGAGCATTTTGCAAGCTACCAAATCTCCATTACAAAAGGCGCAATTAACTCGCTGGCGTGAAAAAGTTGGTTCTGTTGAAGCTAACCGAATTATACAAGCATCCAAAAAACGCGGAACTATTATCCACGAACTTGTTTCAAAGCACCTTCTGGGTCAGCCTTATTCCTGCCCTGATTTAGTTAGACCTTATTGGGACAACTTGCTGCCGATACTAGACAATATCGATAATATTAGGCTGGTTGAAGGAAACTTGTTTCACTATTATTTAGGATATGCTGGTAGGGTTGATTGCGTTGCCAACTATCTTGGTATACCCTGCGTGATTGAGTTTAAGTCAGCGGAACGTCTGAAGCCATTGTACGATGAGCCTTTACAATTAGCTGCTTACTGCGGCGCCGTTAATCGTCAATATGGTTTGAAATTAAAGAACGCGCTGGTGATTGTTACTACTCCGGATGAAGCTAGCGTAACTTGGTATGAACCACAGCAAGTTACGAGTAACTGGCATTTATGGAAGCAGAAAGTGAGTGATTTTTGGGCAAACAACAATGCTTCGTGTGTGGCTGCGTCTTAAATTAGGTATGCTTATTGTGTGATTTGGGGCAGTCGCAGTAACAAGTGGCGCCTGCACCAGCCATTAAAATGTTCTAGGCACGTATAGTAGTTCGTTGAGGAGTTGTGAAAAATAACTAGATGTAGAGACGCGAAATTTACCTTCGGTACACTCCGTGAACGCGTCTCTACAATGTGCGATTTCATCGCCATCGTGAAAAGCGAATACAAAATTAGGATAATTGGGATGTTCAAGGACTCTGTGCGAACCTGTTTGACGTTTAATGCTCCAACCATTACGTAAAAGTGATGCTAATACTCGGCTAGCTTTGGTAGATGACCACTAACTCATGCTGCTATACCTATGCCGCAATAAAGGAAACGCTCATTAAATCTGGCGTTACTTCGCCGTGTTCTAATCTATCTGCGACGACGTGCAAAGCTAAAGCTTGGACTTTTGCTATTGCTTCATCGCGCGTTTGTCCGTATATACTAAGAACGGTTTAGAAATGTCATTCTGAGCGTAGCGAAGAATCTCTAAGATGCTTCACTGCACTGCGTTTCGTTCAGCATGACAAAGTTTATATTTAACCCGTTTGCAGTATACCAGCACACCAGGTAGTTCCATTACCTCCGCTATCCAGCGTCCATCTTCTTCACGTTCTATTTCTATTGTGAAATTCATGCTTACCTCAACAGTGTTTGTAAAGAATTTTGGCTGGTTTAAATAGCGATGCTAATTTAAAGCTTTTCCCGGATAAATTTGTTTAGAACTTTTGGAAATGTAAATTAACCCTAAGTCTTGTAAACGTCTTGTTAAATTAGAAATTGTCACTCCTAGCTCATCTCTAATAGCATAAAGATGGCGCCAGTTTGTTAAGTCGCGTCCTCGTTGTACTTCTCCTATTTTAAATTTAGGCATTAACAGACATGCTGCGAAATGTTGAGCTTGCCATTCTATACCTTCTTGAGCATTTATATTACGACACAAAAATGGCTCGGTAATTATTTCTCTACCATCTTGCTTCATTTCTTCAACCTGCTGTACTGCATTTTGGTCAATGTGAAGCTCCCAATGTCCGATTTCGTGAGCAGTACAAGATTCCTCAAACCCACGAGGAAACTCTAAGCTATTTTCATTTAGTACAATCTTGCGCTCTATAGGTAAAATCATAGCGGCGATTGCACCCTGTTCGTCAGGGGGGATATTTCCGCAGTCCATGTCAAGACCCAGCGCTTCTGCTAAATGACCTGCATCAAGTGGGAATTTGAGAGGACGCTTACGTTTTGCTTGTACACGCATGAGAACATCTGTTGCTCGACGCTCTATTTCTTCTTTAGGTAAAAATTTATATGGTTTGATAACCTTCAAGTCAACTTCTCCTCACAGTCTTGGTTCGTTTGTTGTAGCAATTTTTGAGCAAATTCAGGCTCATCACGCATTCTTCGTAGTAATGCGGGCATTTGTTTATACTTTTTAACCAGCTCTTCAAACACTTTGGTTTCATCCGGCGAAATTCTGCCTGCAAGTCGTCGTAATTCGTCCTTGCGGTCAGTCAAGTCAAGGTGATGAGCTAATAAATCAATAACGTCTTCACTAGGAGGATAGCCTGCATGGTCATTTTCTAGCTTCGACAAATAGGTATAATCAACTTTAATCAGTTTCGCAAGTTCGCGCTGACTGTACTCTTTCTGCTTGCGTGCAGTACGAATCAATTTACCAAAAGTCTCGCTCACGGCTTTCTCCGTTAAATTTTAAGATTCATTACCTACCTTGACTTTATCTTGACATTCAGCGAAACTAAAGTTGACTAAATTGGTCAACTTGAACAATATGAACACTATAATACATTTAAGCATTTATTGCCAATGATGGAACCAGGGAGTGAAAGAAGTGGGGAAAATTTGGAATTCTGCTAGCTATAACTTGTTGCAACTGCATTCTCCACCAGTTGGATTAGAACATTTGCACTGCGATATGAAGAGAGGTTTTAGTAAAGCGCGAAACAAAGAACCTCAAGTAGCAAAGCTTTTAAAAGAGGATAATACGTACCAAAGAATAGGACTGCTAGCCCAAAGAGGGGTTTATGAATTTCATAAGGATATATCGCTATTAGGCGCCAGTAATGGTGTAAGTCTTTTAGCAGAAGCTTTGGAACTTAGCAAAGAGTCAGATGTAGTTCAACAACGTGTTTTGACTATTCTTAAAAATTATTACGAGAATCCAATTTTAGTAGGTAAACAGATTGTTAAGCTGAGTCACGGAAATGAGGACTTTCCAGAACCAATTTTGATTAAAGTAGGGAATTACTCGTTTAATTTATACGCAGCAATTGATTGTATTTTTAAAGAGCTTGATGGAACGCTACATATTTTAGATTTCAAAACGGGTAAGTCAGACTTTGATAGACGACAAGCTTACATATATTTGTTAGCTGCTAGTTATTTATACTCAGACAGTAAACCAATAGCTTCGTTCTACAACTTGGAAACTAACACATGGTCAAAAAAGATTTCAGCTTCAGCAGAGATATTAGAAGTTTATAAGTATAATTTGATGCAAGTGTCTAAAAAGCATCAAGAAAGTTTGTCTCTTTATCGAAATAACCCTGATAAGTTTAGTCAAATACATCCTGCCAACCCTGGTACTTCTTGCCGTTACTGTCCTTTCACTTCAATTTGTAATTTTGCATTTATCTCAGAGGTCAAATGAATACTACCGAAGTTCAAAAACAAAAAGACTCTACAGCTTCATCACCAATATTTGTATCTGAAATTTTTCCATTAACAACTTTGCAATATAATATTTGGTGCTTTCGCTTATCTCCTGAAGTAGATAGAGAAGTTGGCAATCGTATAAGTTGGCGTTTTAGTCAGCAATTCCCTGATATAGTAGTAATTTGGCACAATGGATTTTTCTGGGTATTAGGTAAACTCAATCAATCTATGCCGAATCTGGAAGAATGGAAAAAAGCATTAAAAGCAATTGAACTAAAATTAAAGCAAGATATTGGAGAGCGTGAGCATGTTATTCAATCGGTACGTCAACCAAACGTAACGCCAGAAATATTAGCAGAGTTAGCGGTAAGGGCATTAAAAATTACTCGTCCATTTTCATCTCCTATTTTAAATCCAAATGAACAAGTACAGGTGAAACGAGAAGTTGATTTTTGGGCAGAGACAGTAGAAATTAAAGGTAATATTCGTCCTGCATTAAGTTTTACAACTCACAGTAGCTTTAATTACAAAGGGGACTTGGCTGACTTTTTCTCAAATCATCCTTTTCGTCAAAACCCAGAAAAATTATTAGTTGGTTTAAAAGTTCGAGATATTGAGCGTAATAGTTATGCAACAATAGTGGAAATATCTGGAACTATTGATGAACTTGCAGATAAATTAATAGAAGAAGCTACAGGCACCATTAGTAAACAAGCTTTAATAGAAGCGCTTGCAGACAACCCAGACCAACCTGTTGTTTCAGTACGTTTTGGAAAAGATAAAAGACTATTCCAGTATGCTATGAGAGCTTTACGTCCTTGCGTAACACCAGAAACAGCTAGCCGTTTCGATGTTAACTATGGTGAGTTACTGAAAGCAAGTAAAATATCATACATCGAAAGGAAAAAACTATTACTTGGATATAAGGAGGATGCAAATAAAGTTCTTGCCTCTTATGGGTTTCAAGTAGAAAGTAGTATCAATAGCAAGCAGTACCCACAATTATTTATTTCGCCCAAAGTTAATTTAAAAGATGTAAAACTTTTGTTTGGTAGCAACGTTGTATGTGAGCAAGGAAAAATATTAGCAGGTTTATCAAAAGGGGGTGTTTATCGGCGCCATAAAAAGTATGAAGATAAATCAGTGCCAATTCATGTTGCAGCTTTAAAACTATTTGATAGCGAGATAGGCTTGATAAAAGACGTTAGAAAACGCTTACAAGATTATGGTTTCTCTATTCTGTTTCCGGAAGAAAGTAGAAAAGCTGTATCTATTGCTGGTTTATCAGGAACCGAAGTACGCGCGAAAGTCGAAGATGCAGTTGATGAGTTAATGGAAAATGAACCAGATATTGTTTTGGTCTTTTTACCTACGAGCGACCGTAAAGCCGAAGAACAAGACAGTTTATATACTTGGATTTACTCGCGTTTGCTACGACGTGGGATAGCTAGCCAGGTAATTTATGAAGATACATTACAAAATGTACAAGCGAGCTATCTGCTAAATCAGGTAATTCCTGGAATTTTAGCTAAATTAGGAAATCTTCCATTTGTTTTAGCTGAACCCCTAGCAATTGCAGATTATTTTATCGGTTTGGACATTTCTAGAAATTCCAAGAAACGAGTAACTGGAAGTGTTAATGCCTGTGCTAGCGTTCGTCTATATGGAAATAGAGGGGATTTCGAGGGCTACCGTATTGAAAGTGATACAATTGAAGGTGAAGAAATTCCTCAACGTATCCTCGAAAACTTCTTCCCAAAATCACAGTTGAAGGGAAAAACCGTTTTGATTTACCGTGATGGGCGTTTTTGCGGGGACGAAGTTAAACACTTACTAGCTAGAGCAGATGCCATTGGCGCCAAGTTCATTTTAGTTGAGTGTGCAAAATCAGGTATTCCAAGACTTTACAACTCGCTTAACACCAATATCACTGCACCAACACAAGGATTAGCACTACGTCTCTCACCAAGAGAAGCGATTATTATAACGACTAGTGTGTTAGAAAAAATGGGTTCACCATTACCACTACGCCTCAAAATTCATCCTGGTGGGCATCAAGTCTCAATTGAGGACTTAATAGATGCGACTTTAAAGTTGACTCTACTACATCATGGTTCTCTCAAATCGCCACGTTTACCCATACCCTTATTTGGTTCTGACAGAATAGCTTACCGTCGTTTGCAAGGTATTTATCCTGGCGCCTCAGAAGGAGATAGGCAATTTTGGCTTTAAATAAAAGTAAAGTAAAAAACATAAAGGAGGTTCTTCAGTACTTGCAGGCTGAAGAATACGCCAAAATTCAGAAATTAGGCTTTTGGAGTCAAGAGAATCCTGTGATGCCTTGGGTTTTTCGGCGGGGTAAGCGTAATACTCAAGCTAATTTATATTCTCCGGCGCCTGTTACAAATCTACCTGCTTGTGTAAGTAGAGATTGTAATTGCAGTGACTTTGAAAGTTATGAACAGGCACAAGTTGTACTGAAAGCATTTCCTGGCGACCCGTTTGATTTAGATAGGGACAATGATGGTAAAGCCTGCGAAAGTCTACGCCGTTGATGGATGTATAGATGTAGAGACGCGATTAATCGCGTCTCTACAAAGGATAACAATTTGATAAAAGGTTTCCAAAACATTTTGTGGGATAGGCTTTCTCTTGCCTTGTCCTGAGTTTAAGGCGGGCAGGGATGCCCTCTCCACAAGAGAACTTATATATATTGTGCATGAATAGGAATAAACAACTCAGCTTGATATTTGATAGCGATGATAATCAATATCGGATTGGCACTATACAAACGGCGCCTAAACAAAAAGACAGCACCCATGTACAACGGCGCCAGCAGCAGAGAGCAATTAGCGAAGCGATGATTAAAATTGCTTTGTTGTATGGGCAAAAGCAGTATCGGTACGGCGCCCAGCTTTTCACTCTTAATGACCGCAACTTGGATAATTCACCTTATTCCCAATATAAGGATACTTTGAGAGGTTTAAGGGTTGTGTGTTTATCTGGGCTTCCCAATCCTCAGATATTGACAGTTTATTGGGACAAAGAAATTAAAAACCGAGTAAGGAAATAACGTACATGCAAGGTGAGTATCCCTCACCGAAATCAACCAAGTTAACAACAAAACCACAATGCTTAACAAATTACTTCAGACGGCTTTAATCTTACCTTTCACTGTTGCTGCATTCATTCCTCCTACTTATGCCCAATACACAGGAGGTAATACCACTCTTACAGAACCAACTCGTATTCGGGCGCCAAAATACGCTACACAACGCAGCACTAAGCAAAATCCTAACTGCGAATGTCCGTATGACAGAGCTTACAAAGGCAGTATCTGCGGTGGAAGGTCTGCTTATGTAAGACCTGGTGATCATGAACCACGTTGCTATGTGGGTGAAAGAACTGCAAGAGAACTTTGGTGGAATAATCCGAACAATCAATTTATTGACCAAAATCGCCAAGGACAATAATTCGATTTGATTAAATCCTAAATGTAGAGACGCGAAATTTCGCGTCTCTACACCACCAAACCCAATTACAACCAACCCAATTCCTAAAATATCCACATCACTAAAATTATGGTATTAACAAACGGTACAAAGACATCCAATATCCAAGTCAGCAATAAAAGCATCGTCATTCAAAATTTAGAGATAACTAACAAAGACGCTATCGATTACTTGTCACAAATAGCACCTGACGAAAGGCTACAAGCAGTTACTCGAATCTTTGAAGTTGGTACTTACTGCTTACAACGAACCCAAAATTCTCAAGATTTGGAGTTTGTGAAACGCCAAGTACAAGCTTTACTCGCAGAAGTTGCTGCTATTGTTGGTGTTGTGCCTCAAACTGTGGAAGCTGAGTTGATTAAAAAGATTGGCGCCAATGATAGTCAAGTTTTAGCACCTATTCAAGCGCAAGTCAAACTTACCTCAACCGTGATTAAAAGTCAACTTGATGATGTTAAAAATATGATTGCGCGCGATATTGACCCTTCCAAAGAATCTTCGGTAATAGGTAGTGCAATTAAACAAATCAAAAATTTGCTTGACCCTTGCCGTAAAGATTCCATCCAAGGAATGTTGTCTGCTGCTATTTTAGATGTGACTTCAGAAAACGGCGCCTTAGCTAAAGCTGTAAAAAATGTAGTTTCAGAATCAGTAAAACCACTAGCCAACGAAGTTGATAAGCTTGCTAAAGAAATTCGTGGTAATAATGCTGCAACTGAAGCTTTGTTAAATACTACTTTAAAAGGCGCCACCTACGAAGAAGAAGTTGTACAGGAATTACAAGCTTTGTCAAAATTGATGGGCGCCGAAATTAGTTATGTTGCAACCGATAATAAGCCCGGTGATATTATCGTTAAATTTTCAAGCAAATCCTTAACAACAACAGATACTTCAATAGTAATCGAAGTCAAAGATGTAGAATCTGATGGTTGGGGACGCAAGCGCATTTCTGAGCATCTTTCTAAAGCAATGAGTCTACGTCAAGCCAATGCAGCAATTTTTCTGTGTCGTAATAGTAACGGTTTAGCCCAAGAAATTGGAGAATGGGGAGAAGGCGCCTGTGGTCAGGGTTTGTGGGTGGCTACAACACATTATTTATTAAATGCCGCCATCCGGTTTTTAGTAATGCAGCAAAAGTTCGAGTTGCAGCGCACATCCCAACAGGGCATTGATACAACCTCTGTAGAAGCTCAAATACAGCGCATTCGTACAACCCTAAAACGCATTACCAACATAAATACTCACATCAATAAGCTGCGCGAAAATAGCAACACAATTGCATCTGAAGTAGATTCCCTCAAACTTGAAATTCGAGATGCACTTGACTGCATAGAAGATTCAATCACCATATAAAACAAAACTCTGTTTAAAACTCTTGTGGAATGGGCATCCTTGCCCGTCCCTTATAAACTTTATTTATAGGCAGGCAGGGATGCCTGCTCCACAAGAATTTGATTATAAAAATGGTCAATTACATGGGATGCTAGATGATTGATTACATTATTTTTGTAAATGTCTGTTAATTCTTCGGTTACTGTCACTGTTCCTGCTACTACTGCAAATCTGGGTGCAGGGTTCGATTGCATCGGCGCCGCTTTAACGTTACACAACCATTTTAAGTTCCAGATGGTTGACGGTGAGACGCAAATTTTTGTTACTGGCGCCGAAGCTGCGCGCGTGGACACTATATATAAGGATAATCTGCTTTATTGCGCGTATGTAAAACTGTATGAACACCTTGGTAAGACACCCCCACCTGTAAAGATAGAGATTGCTTTGGGTGTACCACTCGCACGTGGTTTGGGAAGTTCTGCAACTGCTATTGTTGGTGGATTAGTTGGCGCCAATATTCTAGCTGGGGAACCTTTAACTCAGTCGCAGGTGATGGACTTGGCAATATCGATGGAGGGACACCCTGATAATGTGGTTCCAGCTTTAATTGGTGGTTGTCGTCTTGCTGCAACTAGTGTTGATGGTTGGGAAATTTGTGATATCCCTTGGCATGAAAGTATTGTCCCTGTTGTAGCTATTCCTGATTTTGAGCTTTCGACGAAAGAAGCGCGACGAGTGTTACCTACCGAAATTAGTCGTGCGGATGCCATTTTTAATATCTCACATCTTGGTTTGTTGTTACGCGCGCTCGAAACGGGAAAAACAAACTGGTTACAAGCGTCTCTACAAGATAAATTACATCAGCCTTATCGTTCGTCACTTATTCAAGGGTATGATGCTGTTAGTGCTGCAGCTATAAATGCAGGCGCCTACGGGATGGTAATTAGCGGCGCCGGACCAACTCTACTTGCACTAACTGATACCAGCCATACTATTGATGTTGTGGCAGCTATGGCTACTGCTTGGAAAAATGTTGGTGTTGCTGCACAAGTACGTGCGTTACATATTGATAACGATGGCGCCAAAGTAATTAAACACTAATCTTCCATTGCCCCCCGCTTCCTTTGGGGGGAAAAAGAGGAGTTTTTAGCCCAACATCAGATTGTCTTAACAAAATGATATGTATGCTTTAATACAATCTTACTTTACTATTTTCTCTATTGAGCATTTACTTTAAGATATGCTTGAAAAAGGTTGTGTTGTATGGGTGCTGATGATAGAGTCGAATTTGAGGCAGTGTTTCAGGTAGAATTTTTGGAAGATTTGGAATATTGGATTGGAAATAATCGAAAAATATCGCTTCGTATACTAAAAATGGTAAGGGAAGTCCTGCGAACACCATATGAAGGCATCGGTCAGCCTGAAGCGTTAAAATATGAATATTCTGGATGTTGGTCACGCCGTATAAATTAAGAGCATAGACTAATATATACAGTAAGTGATAACCGAGTTCAATTTCTGAAAGCTCGATATCATTATAAGTAGGTATAATTCAATCCCTTAAAACATTACTTAGAGTTAACTTATGTCAATGAAAGTCACACCAGAAGAAGCTACTATAAATAATTATACTTGTCAAATTGCAGAAAATGCTCTGAACAGTTCTACCATTTGTTTTTTAAGTTCTGCTATTACTTGTTCTAAAGAGTCGCAAGGTGCCGTATGTAGTAAGTCAGCATCACCTTCTTCTGTACTTGACCAGTAATAAGAATGTTTACCTATTGTTAAATTACCTCTCCACTTATATTCGTATTTATTAAACGTGACATAAAAACGTCGTGGCATCATGTCTTGATACCCAATAACAAACTCTCCCCAAACACAAAAACCTGAATAATACTCGTTTTGTTCGTTATTATATTCCCAATCGTTAAAATGAGGGAAAGCAAGTTTAACCTTTTCTACAACTTTTTGAACTTCTGGCTCTGATAATAGCATTTTATTGTCAGCCTTTTGCTAATTTACGATTAAACGGCGCCAATTTGATGATATGTAAAATTAGTTAAAATTACAGAAAAAGCTTTGAATAGTTCTAGCATTTTTGTTTTAAAAATAAATTTTTACCATACAGAAAATCCAAAATACTGCTGGCTTTTCTCGTTCTTATATTCCTAATCAGCAAAATGAGGAAAAGTCGTTTTAACTTGTTCTAAAACTTGTTCAATTTCTGGTTCTGTTAATAGCATTTTGACTTTGTGAACCAATATAGAATACAAAATTATTATACAGTACGCGGATAATGTTTATCTGTATGGTGCGTCACTGTACTTTAATTGTTGTGTGAGCGTGAGGAGTTGTTAGTGCAGTGACGCACCCTACGTCCCTTAACATACTTTTTTACCTTTCACTTTCCAACTCCTACCTACTCAGCACTCAGCACTCAGCACTCATAACTTATATATATATGGAAAAACTTCAGGCTGAAATTGTCGCGCTTCAGATACAGATAGATGCTTTGCGTGAAGAACGCGCGACGCTAACTCCCGTTACATTAAGTGAGAGTGATGACTCACTCCCAAATGTTGTAGAGCTATTACGGCAACAGGCAAGAGAAAACCCTCAACTTGCTGCCGAAATAAAGGGTATTGATGACGCTATTGCTGTACTCGAAGCCAAACTTAAACAAAGAAAAGGTCAATTACAGCGACTTCCACCCAAAGTCCAGCGCGCGTTACAAGAGGAGCAACTCGAAATCGCGCGTAACAAAGCTAAGATACATGCCCAGCGTATTAATGATATAGCGGCGGAACTCGCAGCAGAACTTCATGACCTCAAAGCTTGCGCTGATGAACTTAGTCCTCTTTACTGGCAAGTTTATTACAAACCTTTTATTACAGGCTTTAAGACCATTTCTGTCCCATACGTTCGTTCGGACGGTGAAGTGTGGACTATTGTAAATCGAATCGTTTAAATTCAGGTGCCTGGTAGAGACGCGATTAATCGCGTCTCTACAACGTGGGTTTTACAGGTTTTTAAATAATTTATAAGAAAAATCAGGAATCCTTGGGCTGAAGATTGTAAATATATATGAAGAAGTTATAAGTCAGTCTTAACTATTGACGTTACATTTCTTTGTGCATAGAATAGACATGCACCAAAGGCAATAGGTATTTACTACTAATATTCGAGTGTCAAATACCTAAGATTCGATTTTATAAGGATTTATGCCGTTTACAAAAGTAAACATTCCTTAATATAATGTAAACAAGTTGAAACAAAACGATTATCAGTTATGAATAGCTTTGATTTTCCTTGGCTGAGTGCCATGATTGCCTTACCGCTAGTAGCGGCTTCGGCGATTCCCTTTATCCCTGATAAAGATGGCAAAACCGTTCGCTGGTACACTTTAGGAGTTGCGTTTGCTGATTTTGCTTTAATGATTGCTGCCTTCTGGCACAATTACGATTTTCAAAGTTCTGGATATCAGCTTGTTGAGAAGTACGCTTGGGTTCCGCAACTTGGCTTAAATTGGTCACTCGCTGTTGATGGAATTTCGATGCCGCTAGTTTTGTTAACTGGCTTAATAAATACACTCGCTGTTTTCGCGTCTTGGAAGATTACTAACAAGCCGCGATTGTTTTATGCAATGATGCTGTTGATGTACAGCGCTCAAATCGGGGTGTTTACAGCGCAAGATATGTTGCTGTTCTTCTTGATGTGGGAAGTTGAACTCGTTCCTGTATATTTATTGATTTCTATTTGGGGTGGTGCAAAGCGCCGCTACGCTGCTACTAAATTTATTATCTACACAGCTGCTGCTTCTATCTTTATATTGATTGCTGGTTTAGCAATGGCCTTTTATGGTGATACCTTAACCTTCGACATGGTTGAACTTGGTTTGAAGGAATATCCTATCACTTTAGAGTTAGCTCTTTACACTGGTTTCTTAATTGCTTTCGGCGTAAAGCTTTCTATCTTCCCTTTCCACACTTGGCTTCCTGATGCACATGGTGAGGCGCCTGCCCCTGGTTCAATGGTTTTAGCTGGTGTGTTGTTAAAAATGGGTGGTTATGCATTAATCCGCTTCAACATGGAAATGCTCCCCAATGCTCACGTTTACTTTGCTCCTATACTCGCAATTCTTGGTGTAGTTAACATTATCTACGGAGCATGCTGCGCCTTTGCTCAAACAAACCTCAAACGTCGTTTGGCTTATTCCTCGGTTGCTCATATGGGCTTCGTGTTAATCGGTATCGCTTCTTATACTGAAGTTGGTATTAGTGGCGCCGTTCTGCAAATGGTATCCCACGGTTTAATCGCAGCAGCATTATTTTTCTTATCTGGTGTAACTTACGAACGTACCCACACCTTAATGATGGACAAAATGGGTGGTATGGGTAAAGTAATGCCTCGTACATTTGCACTGTTCACTGCTGGTTCAATGGCATCGCTTGCATTACCTGGTATGAGCGGTTTCGTCGGAGAGTTGATGGTATTCCTCGGTATCTCCACCAGCGATGTATATAGCTCAAGTTTCAAAATTGTAGTAGTCTTCTTAAGTGCAGTTGGTGTCATCCTAACTCCTATCTACTTGCTCTCGATGTTACGTGAAGTGTTCTACGGTAAGCAAAACCCAGAATTACACCTCGACGAATTTGTAGAAGACATCAAACCTCGCGAACTATTTATCACCGCTTGCTTAATACTCCCCATCATCGGTATCGGTTTATATCCTAAAATCGTCACCCAAGCTTACGATGTTAAGACAGTAGAAGTTGCTCAACACGCGCGTGAAGCACTGCCTGTATTTGCCGGACAACAACCCGCTAGCATGTACAGCCAAATATTTACGGCACCTGTAATTGCTCAAAACGTTGCAGACTAGTTCAAAAGAGAGCGAAAGTGCAACTAAATAGTTTAACCACAGAGGTATGGCATAGTGGGGGTGATTTCCTAATCACCCCCAAAATTTTTGCACACCCACCCCAGCTCGTCGTAATAAGCACTTCAGTGCTTAAACCCTGGCAATTTCCACTCTTGTAAAACCCTAGAAACACTTTCGCGCGTTGCTTCGGCGCCGAAACCCCATGCAAGTAGTGAAAAATAATCTATAACTCCCTTGGCGCCAAAAGTGCCGTTTGATAAATATAGTTGTGTAAAACCTGCATTACCAAGTAGAAAAATTGCAATAACATAGCTGGAGGTATAAAAAACAGCTAAACGATTACGCGAAAGTTTTTCTAGTTTATTGACATTTGTATAAATTACATCTGGGTACACATCAGGAACAGGTTCAAGCAAATCAGTCGTAACTGGATTCTTAATAGCTTTAGACACATCTCCTAAAAATGTTCTTTGATGTGGCGAATTTTGCTTTAAGCTTTGGACATCTTCGATTATTTTTTCTGTTTTCTCTCGAATTTCATCTTGCCACTTATAATAAGACTCTATATCTGTAGGAGAAAGGTTATATAAAATTCTTTGCAGCGTTAATGCTTCTTTTTTCCAATATTTCTCTTCGTCTCTTGCCTCATATGGAACTTGATTCGTTAACTCGCTAAATTCATCTAACTGAGTTTTTGCTACTAAAAAATTATTGAGTTGTGTTTGTACTTTTTGTAGCTCTTCCCTGACTTGACCAGGACTCTCTTGTGAGGGTCTGCCTTTATTTATACTGTCAAGCTGCCAACTTAATTGTTCTAAATACGCAATTTTGTTGTCAGGGTTTTCTTCTTCTACACGTTTACGTAGCTTAGATTCGTATTCTAATAAACTTAACCAACTTTGCTTACTTAAATACCATTTATCCCAAATATCTTGCGCTTTATCCGCAGCTTCTTTTGCCGCAGTTGAGCGCTTATTTTCTAACGCTGTTTCTACCGACATTAAATAAGCTTCAACTTGTTTATAAAAAGAAGTATCTTTCTTAAATTCTTCGTCTGCACGTATTTTACTACGAAGACGGGCTACTTGCACCACTACTTCATCGCGCGCCATCCATTCGCTACGATACATTGAGATAATGATTCCTAAACCCACACCAAGCAAAAGTACTAATAACGGCATTAACCAGTAATCTCTAACTCTGATGCTGATGGGAATAACTAACTCGCTATCTGGAGTAATCACTAGTAAGTTGCCATTATATTCTCCGCTCGGCACATCTTTTAAATCAAACTCGATTGGAGTTAATAATGGTTGGTTGCTGGGTAAAGTAGCAATACTCGAATTGGCTAGGTTAACTTTAATTGATTTTGCAGGAAATACTTGAGTACCGTCAGTACGAGTTAAATCTAGTCTAACAATCTTAGCATCTTTAACGACTTGATTTGACTGTAAGAATAAATTTCGTTCTACTTTTGGACAAAAAAATCGACCTAACCAACACTTTTGCTCCGCTACAGATAGATTTGCAGGTGTAGAGGTAATTTTTGGTTCTGCCTTTACTATAGACGGCGCCAGTAAGTTAGATACTGAAACCACCATTAATACAGCTAGTTTTTTATAATAGTTCATCTGTATACTTGAAAATATGTGCTGTTAGGCACTTAGAACGCGAATGTACAACGTAATGATACTCAATTTTTGTCAAATTGCTAGTAGGCGCCTAGCTTGTGCAATATAAGTGATTATTTTTACCACGACCGACGCAGAGGGCACAGAGGAAAGAGTTGGATTACGTTATAATTAATGACACAGACAATACGTGTAAGTCATAGCGCAAAAAATATTTTAACGGGAGAAAAATAGAATGACACAGTGTTGGGCATTCTTGTACGTGGGTTCATGCGCTTAAACGTACTCGGCAATTTTCACTATTTGACATACTCATTTTTATAATGCCAAACTTAATTTAAGTATAGAAAAAGATTTGGTATTGAAAGTAGCTAAAGATTTATTATTACTAATTAGTTGGAAGTAGCTAAAGCTACCTGACTGCCAATCAAGCTTAAAAAGCTTGTACCAAAATGCTGAATTTCTAAAAAATTTGCCTGCTGTGGTTCTGTTTTATAAATTCTAAATGTCTTCATAATACCCAAGGTCGCAGCACTTTCTAAAGGGCTAACAAAACTCGTATCTCGGTCGAGAAAATGCGCTTGCTTTGCCCAATGAGTCATTTGATTGGCATTCAAAAAATAACAACCTGAGTGAGGATTTAGAGCGCGATGAAAAGTAATTGGTATCCCCATGATTGTACCTTTGAGTTCCGCACGCTCTTGCACATTTTGAAATCGTGCGGTTACTCTTGGAAGTAAATCGCCATCAATATAGGCTTTATCGGTAAGATTATTGATAGAAACTTCATAACGGTTTGGTTGCAGCAGGTTAGTATCACCGGCTTGTTGAGTGAACCAATTTAATTTTACAAAAAACCAAGGGTCATGAATAATTAAATCATCTTCTATAAAACAGTAATAATCATATTTACCTAAACAGTCTCTCAACAGCGCTTGACATTCAAATCCTAATAGCAAAGGCTCGGCTTGAGTCGGATAATGCTGATAAAAATGTGATGGTAAAGATAGTTGTTCGAGTAAATGACAACCTTGAGTAGTACAAATAATAATATCGATTTGGTTATGTTGAGGTTGGTTAGCTGGAAAAGCTAACCTTTGAGCAATATTAATAATAGTTTGTGATTGACCAAATAGCTGATGCAAGTTTGTAATGCTTTCACGCAACGCCTGTACGCGCGGTTGGGGGTTTTTTCTTTGGGAAGCGTGCTTACCTTTGCTATCGGGTCGAAAAAAGTGGGCAATTGTAAGAAGTATCCGCATTGGCTTACTTTAAAACATTTGGACACTGTGTTAGTTAGATTCCTGACTTTTTTTAGAAGTCAGGAATCTCGCAGCTAATTAAAAAAGTTAAAAGATAAAGTCGGTAGCATCAACATTGCTAGCAGTAAAGTTTGCTAAGGTAATCGTATTTGTACCGAACAGCGAACTGGAAATAACCGCGTTTGCACCATTTTGAGTCACCACCAAAGACCCGAAATTGGTTGCAAATGCTGTCAAGTTAATTTTGTCTGCACCGTCTGCAAAACCATTAATGCGGTCGCTTCCAAACCCCGATGCAAAAATAAAGGTATCATTACCGATGCCACCATTCATAATATCGTTTCCTCCACCACCAATTAAAGTATCATTACCACCTGCTCCAGTTAGATTATCAGCACCAGCTCCACCAGCAAGGGTGTCAGCACCAGCACCTCCATTCAGGTTATCAGCACCAGCACCGCCATCGAGATAATCATTACCAGCATCACCAGTTAGGGTATCATTGCCTGCATTACCAAAGATATTATCCTTTCCTGTTGTGCCGTTGAGAGTGTTATCTAAAGCATCTCCTACAATTAAACCAATTGCATCAACTGCAATTGCACCTGTGAGGTCAGCACCAATAAAAATCGCATCTGTGAAATTACCCTTCGACAGGTCAGCGTTAGTTAAATTGGCATTCGTGAAATTTGCACCAATGGCAAGTCCGTTAATAAAGACTCCTTCTGCGTTGGCTTGGGTGAAATTCGCTCCACTTAAATCAGTGTCATCAAATTTGGCGCCAGTGAGGTTAGTAATTGTGCTACCAGAGGGACTAAAATCAGCACCAGTTAGAACGGCATCATCTACAAGGGAACCACTTAAATTCGCACCACGAAACTTGATATTACCTACTTGACCTGGTTCGAGTGGCGCATCGCTTAAAGAAACACCACTGAAATTAGCCAAGTCAAATATAGAATTTTGTAGAGTGATATCTGTAAGTTTTGCTAATCGGAAATCAGCACCTGTTGCATTAACATTGACAAAAAGAGTTGCTTCAAGCTCAGTTTCTTCAAACTTCGCATTTGTAAAATTTGCACCCGTCAAATCCGCAGCTTTTAACTTCGCCTTAAATAAATCGGCGCCAGTAAAGTTCGCTCCTGCAAGGTTTGGCCGCTCCGACTGTTCCCCGCTGAGATTAGCTTCACGTAGAATAGCATTGGTAAGATTGGCGTTTGACAAGTTGATGAATTTTGTATCGATTAATGATAGATTGGCTTGTCTGAGGTTTGCCCCACTAAGATTCACATTCTCTAATGTCGCCTTGAACAAATTAGCTGGTGATGGGAAGTTGTTATTAGGAGCAAAAATTGCATTAGATGCATTAACATTGAACCATTTAGATTCCTCAAAATTAGTACCTCTTAACCCTGTACCAACAAATTGGACATTTGTAAGAGTGGATTTGAAAAAATTTGAGCCATTCAGGTTTTGACCGTTAAAATTATTTCCAACCAGAACTTGATTGCTAAAGTCTTGAGCTACCATTGTATAAAATCCTCTAAATTATTTCAATCTGTTAAATCTTAAGTTGGGTATAGTTCAAAGCGAAACTCAACATAAGTTACTAAGCCGTTTTTTTGATTTCTAACGGTTGTTTTGTAGTTGCTTCTTTGAGTTGTTCCTGAAGCCAAGTTGTAAATAGTTCATTCAATAATTTTTGTTTCATTGGTTCGTCTAATTTAGCGGGTAAAAGCTTTTCCAAGCGGACAATTATCCACCATTCACCGACGCGCGTTGGGGGTGATAAGTGACCTGGTTGATTGATAGTGAGAATTTGGGCTAATTTTGGATGGGGTGATGAAAGAGGAACTGGACCAATTAAACCACCTGTAGAAGTTTCTGTACCTTCGGAATATTGCCTTGCTAATTCCGCAAAAGGTTGTTCGTCTTCTAAAAGACGAAAGTAAATTTCGCGCGCTAAATCTGCATCTCGAACGCGAATCAGAGAGTAGATAACCTGGTCAAGTTGTTGTTTGAGTTTCAGGAAGTAGGATTCTAAACGACTACCCCAAGTCGCTTGTTGAAATTTTTCAATTCTTAGCTTTCGAGTCGCTAATTCTAGAAATTGTGCTTCGGTTAATCCTTGTTGTTGTAACCAAGTTTGGCGTTCAAATTCTGATGTTAATTGATTTTGTTGGCAAAATTCTTTGTGACACTTTGCTTCTTCTTCAGGAGTACAACTAAAGGGTGCGATTGCCTCTTCAATTACTAGTTCTTGTTTAAGTTTAGGCAGCATTTGATACTGACTTAACAAAGGCACTATTTCTTCGGCTGTCACTTTACGATTATTGATCTGTAGGACTTCTGTTGATAGCTGAGTGATTTTTTCTGAGTCCTGAGACTTATTATTCACTGAATCATTTGTACTTAATAATACTTTTAAAGTATTCTTGATTTCGCTACTTGGGAATATTAATTTCCTATCGTCTTCTTGATGTTGTATCCAGTGCAGGTGTTTGGGTAATAGAAGTGACAAATTATAGTATTTTTCTACTGTTTCCCTGGCTTTGGCGCGAATGGGCGCCATTTTATCGGGATGATTGAGTGCTTCCTCAATGCGCTCGCAAATTTCTTGGGGTGAGAAAAAGTCAGCTAACAAACCATTAACCCCATCTTGAATGACTTCCATCACAGGAGCAGTTCGAGAACCTACTACCAAACAACCTGTACACAGTGATTCCAGTAATGACCAGGATAAAACAAACGGACGGGTTAAGTAAACATGAGCCGAAGATGCTTGAAGAACTTGCAAATATTCTTCGTAAGGCAGCCAACCTGTAAAGTGAATTCGGCTTTGGTCTATGGTAAATTGATTCAGCATCAAATCTTTATACGTTTGATCATCAGGCAGCTTTTTACCATAGGCTACTCGATTTTCCCCTACAACCACTACATGACAATTTGGTCTTCGCTGCTGAAGTAAGGAAACTGCTTCCATAAATTGCGGGAAACCTCGATAAGGTTCCATGCCTCTAGTTGCATAAGTAACAATTTCATCAACATGGGAAAGGTCAAGGTTTTTACTTGCTAGTACTAACTTTGCCCCTGGTTTAGGACGGAAAAAGTCAGTATCAATCCCATCATGCAAAACATTAATTTTACCTTGATATTCGGAAGGAAACTGCTGACGTTGCCAATAGGTAGGAGAAAGACCGCGATTGCAGCTATATAAATCTTGCAAAATCGGCGCATTTTTGATGCGAATTCGGGCTTCATCATCAGCAGTTAGCGATTCATTGGGGTCAAAATCAGCATCGGAACCATGAGCGTGATAAAACCACTCGAAA
>ERZ1066121.519-NODE-519-length-34767-cov-10.033994_pt1 | contig 34767 bp, 34 predicted proteins | sample MGYA00382768_ERZ1066121 | MGnify/ENA primary metagenome ERZ1066121 (study PRJEB33369, sample SAMEA5778351) | biofilm metagenome | biome: Industrial cooling water; feature: Water cooling tower basin; material: Biofilm | place: United Arab Emirates | collected...
ACTTGATGAATTCATCATAGAGCGGGCCGGAAATCGGGGCCGGCGTGCTCATGAAACGGCGAGGGGGCGGTGGTATGGTGGTCTCTCCTGTGCTCTGTGAGGCGCCTCAATAGCCCGGTGATGCCCCCAGCGGCAAGAGGCGGCGGGCAACCGCTGGCGCCACCCGGTTATTTCTTCGCGGCCAGCGCCGCTTCCACCGCCGCGACGCCGGCCTTGGCGATCAGCCCGTCCTCCTCACTGGTGGCGCCCGACACGCCAACCGCGCCGGCGGTGCGGCCGCCCACCTTGATCGGATAGCCGCCGTCCGACGCCACCACCGGCAGGGTGAGCAGCCGCGTCTGGCCTTCCTTCTGCAGGCGCTGCTCATAAAGGCCGGTGTTGTTGTTGAAGCCGGCGGCGGTGCGCGCCTTGGCCAGCGCGATCTCGGCGCCCACCAGGCTGGCATCGTCCATGCGCGCCATGGCGATCGGCACGCCGGCGAAGTCCACCACCGTGATCGTCACCTTCAGGCCGCGCTTCACGGCCTCGGCCTCGGCGGCGGCAATCAGGGTGCGCGCGCCATCCAGGGTGAGAACCGGCCGATCCTTCACCTGCGCCGAGGCAGGGGCGGCAATGGCGGCCAGCGCGGCCAGCAAGAGGATGCGCGTCATCGCCATCAGCCCATCCGGTGCAGCGCGCACAGCTTGTTGCCGGCGGGATCGCGCAGATAGGCCAGATAGAGCGCGCCCATGCCGCCCTGGCGAACACCGGGCGGATCCTCGCAGGTGGTGCCGCCGTTGGCGACCCCGGCGGCATGCCAGGCATCGGCCATCTCCGGGCTGGCCATGGCAAAGCCGATGGTGCTGCCGTTGCCATGGCAGGCCGGATTGCCGTCGATGGGTGCGGTGATGGCAAAGATGCCGGTGGGCGTGATCCAGAAGGTGCGGCCCTTGTCGTCGGTGTGGCCGGGGCCGATGCCCATGGCGGCAAAGGTGGCATCATAGAATCTCTTCGATGCGGCGGTGTCGTTGGCGCCGACCATGATGTGGCTGAACATGGGATCCGTCCCCCCCTGGGCTGGTGTGCTGATGGCGCATGGAAGCATGGCGGGCGGCGCCTGTCGAGACGCTGCCGCGGCGCCCTGTCGGGAAGCGGAGGTGTCTCCATAATGGAGGCAGTTCCTCCGTTTCGGATCGGTCGCGCACTTGTGCGGGCCGGCCATACGGTCGACACCTGCCCAAGGGTCAAGCTGTTTGGGGAATGATCGTGGCTCTGCACGGTATCGCTGCGTCGGTGAGGGCCGACGCGGACGAGGCGCCTTGCCTGTCTGTCGACGGGCTGTCGCCGCACGACACTGAACTGGTGTCTTTGCTGTTCGCGATCCTTGGCTGGCGGGTGCTGGCCGGGGACAGCGAACCGCCGGAAAGGCCGGCGCGGCTGCACATGCGGCCCGTGGGCGAGATTGTGCGCGTGACCACGCGCGATCCAGCGCTGGCGCCGCGGCTGGCGGCCACCGGTCTTGATCGCCTGGTGCGGCCGCTCGAATTGCATGCCCTGGAACATCTGAGCGTGCTGGCCGGCTGAGTTGCGGCCAAATTGGTTGCAGCGCCGCCGCAAGCCGCCGCTGCCGCCGCCGTTGCCCCGGCTGACAGGCCTTTCCTGTCACAGCACGGGAGGGACGGCATGCGGGCAGGCATCGGCAGCCATGGAGGTTCGGGCAGCACGGCGAGCCGCATCGCGGCGGCGCGGTCCAGGCGCGCACCGCTGGTGGCATTGTTCGGCCTGCCGCCCGATCTTGCGGAACCGGTGGCGCTGATGGCCTCGATCCTGGGCTGGCACGTGCTCACGCTGGACACGCAGGCGGCAGGCTGGCCGGCGCCCCCGGCCGGCACGCGCCTTTGCCTGGCCTGGCTGCCCAACGGTGTGACCGGGTCGCCCCCGGAGTCCCGGTTTTTGCCCCGGCTTTGGGCCTGGTCGCCAGACAATATCCTTAATGAACATATCTCCGCAGAAGGTCTGTCCATATTGGAACAGCCGCTGTGCATCCATCGGCTGGAACGGCTGTTAGAGATGGCAGGCCGTGCATTTGTTCCGATGGATTGATCGGTTCGGACGAAGAACGGCGCAGTTTCGGCCCGGAAAACCCGGGCAGTGAATTGGGGGCGTTCGGAGCCATGAAGATCGCGACGCGCACAGACACGCGGAAGGACACGCTGGCGGGCCGGCCGCAGCTGGTCCCGGCGCAGCGGCTGGACCAGCATCTGTCGGACATGCTGCTGGCCGGCGGGCCATTTGCGGGGATCGCCGCAGCCACGGGCGAAGATCATCCCGCCAGCCCGGCGCCCTTCGATCCAGCCGCTCCGGCGGCGCCCTTCGATCCAGCCGCACCGGCGGCACCCTTCGATCCAGCCGCACCGGCTGCAGGCGTCGATCCGGCGGGCAGCATCGCCCGCCAGGTGGCGGACATGGCGCAGGGGCTGGCGGCGCTGGCCGATCGGCTGGTGGGGCAGGCTCTGGCCACCCCCAGCGCCGACATGGCGGAGGCGGACTGTATCGCCTTCCTGGAAGGCCAGTTCCGCATCCGCCGCCTGCGCGCCCGGCACCTGAAGGGCCTGTCGCTGGGGGAGCCGGCCTGGGACATATTGCTCGATCTGGCCGTGGCGCATTATTGGCGGCGCGAGACCAGCGTGACCAGCCTGTGCATCGCCGCCGATGTGCCCAGCACCACGGCGCTGCGCTGGATCAACAGCATGACAAAGGAAGGGCTGATCGTGCGCCGCCCCTGCCTGCGTGATGGCCGCCGCAGCTTCCTCGCCATCTCGCCCGACAGCTATCAGGCGATGCTGTCACTGGCAGCAGATGCGCTGCGTTCGGTGGAAAAGATCCGCAGCCGCTATCAGCGCAGCGCGGCGGCCTGACACCAAAAGCCTGCTGACCAGGCCGCGCCGTCGCCTTATGCTGCGCGGGTGACTGCCGCTTCGACAGCCCCCAATTCTCCTGCGCATGCCGCCGCAACCGCGCAGGCTGGATCGGCCTTTGGCCGCACGCCGCCGCTGTTCAACATCCCGCTGCATGTCGCCTTTGCCGATGCGCTCGCCGCTGGCCTGTTGGCGCGCTGTGCCGATGATCCCCTGGCGCTGGCGCGGGCGGTGGTGCTGCTGCCCAACCGCCGCGCCGTCACCGCGCTGACCGAGGCCTTCGTGCGTCTGCTGCCAGACACGGTGGGCGAGCAGGGCGCGGGCGGGCTGCTGCTGCCCCGCATGGTGCCGGTGGGCGATCTCGATGATGGCGGCTTCGAGCGCCTGGTGGCGGGCCGCGATCCGCTGCCGCCCGCCGTCGCGCCCTTGCTGCGCCGCTTCGAACTGGCGCGGCTGGTCGAGCGCCTGCCCGATAGCGGGCGGGCGGCGGTGGAGCGGCTGCGGCTGGGCGACGCGCTCGGCGACGTGCTCGATCAACTGCTCGCCGAGGAGGTGCCGCCCGAAGCGCTGCGCGCCGTTGCCGAGGGCCATGATCTGGCTGATCACTGGCAGCGCACGCTGGCCTATCTGGAACTGATCATCGCCGCCTGGCCCGATGCCCGGCGCGGCCATGGCGGCGAAGAGGGCGCCACAAGGCTTGCAGCGCTGATCGATGCCACGATTGCGCGCTGGCAGGCGCAGCCGCCGCAGGGCCTGGTGGTGGCGGCTGGCATCGCCAATCCTACGCCGGCGCTGGTGCGGCTGCTGGCAGCGCTGCTGCGCCTGCCGAATGGGCTCGTCGTTCTGCCCGGCCTTGATGATGATTCCAGCCCGGCCGGGCAGGCGCGCTGGGACGCGATCCGGCTGGCCGGCGATGATCCCGACAGTCGCGATGATCCCGGCCATCCGCAATGGGTGTTCAAGCGCCTGCTGGCCGGGCTCGGCCTCGAACGGGCGGACGTGCGCCGTTGGGACGCGACGGGCCGGATCGATGGCCCGCCGGCGCGTGCCGAGGCGTTGCTGGCGGCCCTGGCACCGGCTGCGGCCGGCGCGATGCCGCCGCCGCTGCCCGCAGCCCGCGCGGGCCTGGCGCTGGCCGAATGCGCGACCGCTGCCGAGGAGGCGCAGGTGGTGGCGCTGGCCCTGCGCCAGGCATTGGAGACAGAGGGACGGCGCGCGGCGCTGATCACGCCCGATCCGGTGCTGGCGCGGCGGGTGGCGGCGCATTGCCGGCGCTGGGGCATCGCCATCGACAGTTCCGCCGGCACACCGCTGGCGCTCACCCCGCCGGGCGCGCTGGCGCTGGCGCTGGTGACGGCGATGGCCGAGGATTTCGCGCCGGCCCGGCTGCTGGCAGTGCTGAAACACGGGCTGGTGCGCGCCGAAGATGCCGATCACGCCGCCGCGGTGCGCCTGGCAGACCGGGCCTTGCGCGGGGTGCGGCCAGCGCCCGGCCTGGAAGCCGCCGGCGCCGCCATCAGCCAGTGGCTGGCCGATCATGCGCGGGACCGGCCGCCGGCCATGGCCAGCTGGTGGCAGCCGCTTGCCGATGCGCTGGAACCGCTGGATCGGCTGCGTGACCGCCGGCGCTGCACCCTGCCCGATCTGATGGCGGCGCTGCGCCATGCCCTCACGCAGCTGGGCGGCGATGCCGGCTGGGCTGGCCCGGAGGGGCGGCAGCTGGCGGCGCTGGTGGCCGAGATCGAGGCCCATGGCGATCATTTCGGCATGCTGGAGGCCAGTGACGCCCCGGCCCTGCTGGCGGCACTGATGGCCGGCCAGGCGGTGCGCGTGCCGGGGCTGGGCCATCCGCGCCTCGCCATCCTGGGCCCACTGGAAGCGCAGCTCACCCGCGCTGATCTGGTGGTGCTGGCCGGGCTCAATGAGGCGACCTGGCCGGGCCGCCCGTCGCCTGATCCCTGGCTGGCGCCGATCATCCGCGCCCGGCTTGGCCTGCCTGGCACCGCAAGGGCGCAGGGGCTCGCCGCGCTTGATTTCCTGCGGGCTGCCAGTGCGCCGCGTGTGCTGATCACCCGCGCGCGCCGCGATGCCAGCGGCCCGCAGGTGCCATCCAGGCTGTGGCTGCGCACGCTGGCGCACCTTGAACGCGATGGCGCCACGATCGAGCGACGCGATGATCTGGTGCGGATCGCCCGTGCCATCGATGGCGGCGGCAGCCCGCCCGTGTCGCAGCCGCCGGCCCCCAATCCGGCGCTGTCGCTGCGGCCGCGGGCGCTGTCGATCACCGAGATCGACACGCTGGTCGCTGATCCCTTTGCCTTTCATGCCCGCCGCATCCTGAAGCTGCAGGTGCTGGATCCGCTGGACCAGGATCCCACCCCGGCGATGCGCGGCACGCTCGCCCACACGATCCTCGAACGCTGGGTGAAAGGCGGCAGAGGCAGTCTCGACCGGCTGATGCAAATAGCGGAGGAGGAGCTGGCCCGGGAGGCGAGCCAGTTCCCGCTGCTGAAGGCCGCCTGGCAGCCGCGCATCCTGGCGGCGCTGCGCTGGGCCGGCGAGACCATCCTGGAGCGCGAGCGCGCAGGCTGGCACCAGATGCTGGCCGAAGCTGGCGGCGAGCTGGCCTTGCTGAACGGCGTCATCCTCAAGGGCCGCATCGACCGGGTGGACCGCCACGACGCCGATGGCCGGCTGGTGGTGGTGGATTACAAGACCGGTCCGCCGCCCGGGAAGGGTCGGGTGCGCGCGCTGGAAGCCAACCAGCTGGCGCTTGGGCTGGCCATGGCGGTGGCTGGCGTGCTGCGGCAGGGTGACGCGCCGGTGCCGGGCGGGCCGGCGGGCGGCATCGAATATTGGCAGCTGATGGGCAAGCGCAGCGAACCGGGCAAGCTGCATCGCCCGCTGGAAGGCAAGCAGACAATCGATGCGGAGACGCATGTGACCGACGCGCTGGCCGAGGCGGAGCGGCTGACCAGCCGTTATCTGCTGGCGCGCAATCCCTTCCCGCCCAAGCTGCGGCCCGATTGGGCCTGGGCGGATTATGATCATCTCGCCCGCGTGGCGGAATGGATCAACCGGGGGCCGGCATGAGCGGGCAGGCCAGTGACACGCTGAAACCGCTGCTCAGGGCGCAGGCGCACGCCGCCGATCCCACGGTCCACGCCTGGGTCGCGGCGTCGGCCGGCACCGGCAAGACGCAGGTGCTCACGGCCCGTGTGCTGCGGCTGCTGCTGGGCGGAGCCCGGCCCGAGGCCCTGCTGTGCCTCACCTTCACCAAGCTGGCCGCGGCCGAGATGCAGGCGCGGGTGATGAACCGGCTGGCGCGCTGGGCCGGCTGCAGCGAGGCCGAGCTGGCCGAAGACCTCGTCGCCATCGGCGCGGCAACCGATGCCGACACGCGGGACACCGCGCGCCGGCTGTTCGCCCGCGTGCTGGAAACCCCGGCCGGCCTTGCCATCCAGACCATTCACAGCTTCGCGCAAGGCCTCATTGCCAGCTTCCCGGTGGAGGCCGGCATCACGCCGGGCTTCCAGACGCTGGATGATCGCGCCGCTGCCCTGCTGCGCCGCCGCGTGCTGACCGAGGCGCTGGCCGATCCCGATGATCCGGGCTTTGCCGCCGATGTCGGCGAAGTGGCGCTGGACGGCGGCGAGGGGCGGCTGGCCGAGATCATGGCGGCGCTGGCCCGCCATGGTGAAGCGCTTGCCAGCCTGCGGGTGGAGGCCGTGGAGCCGATGCTGCGCCGGCATCTTGGGCTGGGTGAGGGCGGCAGTGCCGAGGCAGCGTTGGCGGCCGCGCTGCCCTGCCTGCCCTGGGCGCGGATCGCCGAGCTCGCGCGAGCGCTGGGCCAGCACGATGGCAAGAAGGCCATCATGCTGGCAGATCAAATGGCAGCGGCATTGGCTCTGAGTGATTTCGCGGAGCGCTGGCAAGCTATCTGGAGCTGCTTCTTCACCAGCAAGAATGAGCCCCGCGTGCTGACCAGCATGATCCCCAATGCACTGGAAGACTGGCGCCCCTTCTGTGCCGAAGTGCAGGAGGCGCTGCTTACCATCCGCGAAGAGCAGGAGCGCTGGGCCATCCTGGAGGTGGGCGGGCGGCATCTGCGCGTGGCGGTGCGGCTGGCGCAGGACTGGCAGGCCGCCAAGCACCGGATGGGCGTGATCGATTATGAGGACATGATTGCCGCCGCCGCCCGCCTGCTCGCCGAGCCGGGCGCGGCGGAATGGGTGCGCTTCAAGCTCGATGCGCGCATCGATCATATCCTGGTGGACGAAGCGCAGGACACCAACGAGGCGCAATGGGAGGTGATCCGCGCCATTGCCGAGGAGTTCTTTGCCGGCAAGGGCCAGCGCGAGACGTTCCGCAGCCTGTTCGTGGTGGGCGATTTCAAGCAGTCGATCTTCAGCTTCCAGGGCGCTGATCCGAAGGTCTATGCGCTGCAGCGCGAGATCTTCGCGCAGTGGTGCGAGGCCGAGCCCGATCGCTGGAAGGAGATTGATCTCGACACCAACTTCCGCTCGGCACCCGCCGTGCTCGACGTGGTGGACCGCGCCATTGCCCAGATCGGCCCGGCACCCTTCGGCACGCCGGATGTCCCGAGGCACCGCGCGCGGGACGAGAGCTGGGCCGGCGCCGTGACCCTGTGGCCGCCGCTGCTGGACGTGAACGGCGAGGACAGCGAGGGAGACGAAGAGGCGGAAAAAGACGCGCCGCCGGCCCGCGCCGAATATCGGCTGGCGCGCCAGATCGCGGCCAGCATCGCCGGCTGGCTGGGGGATGCCGCGCCGCTGATCCTGCCCACCGCCGGCCGCCGTGCGGCGCCGCAGGATGTGCTGGTGCTGGTGAGAAAGCGCGGCCGGCTGATGAACGCGCTGGTGGCGGCGCTGCACGAAGCCGGCGTGCCGGTGGCCGGGGTGGACCGGCTGAACCTGAAGGACCCGCTGGCGGTGGCCGATCTGGTGGCGCTGGTGCAGTTCGTGGTGCAGCCCGATGATGATCTCACGCTTGCCGCGCTGCTGGTCTCGCCGTTCGGCGGGTTGGATCATGATGAGCTCACCGATCTCGCCGCCAATCGCCCGGGCCGGCTGTGGGCGGCGGTGCAGGCAAGCGATGCACCGAAGGTGATGGCGGCGCGGGCGTGGCTGGAAGCCGCGCTGGCGCTGGCCGGCGACGTGTCACCCTATCGCTTCCTGGAAGCCGTGCTTTCGGGGCCGCTGGCGGGGCGGGCCAGGCTGCTTGCCCGGCTGGGCGAGGAAGCGCGGGACGCCATCGACACCGTGCTCGATCAGGCGCTGGCCTCAGAGGCAGCGGGCGCTGCCAGCCTGCAGGGCTTCCTCGCCTGGATGGCCGGCGAGGCGCCGCAGGTGAAGCGCGATCCCGATGCACCGCTGGGCGCGGTGCGGCTGATGACGGTGCATGGCGCCAAGGGGCTGGAAGCGCCGATCGTCATCCTCGCCGATGCCTGCCTGCCGCCGGAGACGGATCGCGGGATGGTGAGCATTGCCTTCGACAACGGCCCGGAGCTGCCGCTGTGGCTGCCGCCCGGGCTGGTGGCGCCGCCGCCGTCGGTGGCCAATGCCCGTGTCGATCGCGAGGCGCGCGCCGCCGATGAGCATCGCCGCCTGCTCTATGTGGCGCTCACCCGGGCGCGCGAGCTCTTGTTCATCGGCGGTGCTGCGAAGCCGACGAAGACATACACGGTCCATCCCGGCAGCTGGTATGCCCTTGTTGAGGCTGCGCTGGCCGAAGTCCCGCCGGTAGAGGTGGAGGAAGCACCCTGGGGCCTGGTGCGGCGCCTGGAAGGCGGCAGGCCGCGCCCGCTGGCCGAAGCCGCGATGGCGCCGGAGCCTGCCACCCAGGCGCTGGGCGGTGACTGGTGGCAGCACCCGGCGCCGGTGGAAGCGCGGCCGCCGCGACCGCTGGCGCCCTCCCAGCTTGGCCCGGTCGACCGGCTGGCCGATCCGCCGCCCGATGCCGCGCGCCTGGCCGCGGCGCGGCGCGGCGTTGCGCTGCACCGACTGTTCGAACTGCTGCCGGCGCTCGATCCGGCGCTGAGAGCCGATGTGGCGCAGCGCTGGTGCGCCTTGAACGCCGCCGGGCTCGATGCCCCGGAGATGATGGCCACGGTGCAGGCCGTGCTCGATGATCCGGCCTTTGCGCCGGTGTTCGCCGCCGATGCCCTCACCGAAGCGCCGGTTGCGGCGGTGCTGGGCGAGGCAGTGATCGCCGGCAGCATCGACCGACTGCTGGTGACCGAGACGGATGTACTGGCTGTCGATTTCAAGACCGGCAGCCGCGTGCCCGCTGGCCTGGCCGAAGTGCCGGCGGCGCATCTCGCGCAGATGGCAGCCTATACCGCGGCGCTGGCACGGGTGTTTCCGGGCCGCGAGGTGCGCGCCGGACTGCTCTACACCGCCGGACCGCGCCTGATCGAGATCCCGGCCTCTGTACTGGCGGTCCATGCGCCTGGGGCAGGGCAACCAAACGCCGCCTTGCAGGCAGGCGGGCCAGCGCCTATCTCACCGCAGTAATCCCCATTTGGAGCCAGACCGATGACCAAGGCCGTGACCGATGCCAGCTTCCACGCCGATGTGATCAGCGCCGAAAAGCCGGTGCTGGTCGATTTCTGGGCCGAATGGTGCGGCCCGTGCCGCATGATCGCCCCGGCGCTGGAAGAACTGGACGCCGAGATGGACACTGTGGACATCGTGAAGGTGAACATCGACGAGCATCCCGATGCGCCGGGCCGCTACGGCGTGATGTCGATCCCCACCATGATCCTGTTCAAGGGCGGCCAGCCGGTTGCCACCATGGTCGGCGCCCGCCCCAAAGGCGAGCTGAAGGCTTGGCTCGAAGGCGCTCTGGCGTAAAGCCGACGCGCTGGGCTCAAAGGCAATCTCGTGTAAAGCCGGCCTAGGCCGGCATCACCACCTGACCAAGGCGCGGGAAGTGGACGTGAACGGTGAGCCCGTCCTCCACTTGCCGCGCGATGGTGATGCCGGTTGAGTCGCAGCGCAGCAGGCGGCCGATGCTGGGGGCGTCCTTCGTGCCCTCCTGGGTCACCGCTGCCAGCATCCCGGCCACATAGGGCGCATCAACCCCTCCGGTAACGGGCGCGGGCGGAGCGGCGCGGGCGGCGGCCAGCGCGTCTTCGGCTGTCACCTCCCGGCGCTCGCCATGGCCAAAGCCGGCGATGCGCTGGAACCAGCCAGCCACGTGCGGCATCGCCAGCATCGCGGCAGCATTGGCGGCGGCGGTGGGCACCGCCTTCACAAACCAGATATTGGCATAGAGCGCGAGATCGCCGGCCCCCGGTGCCTCGCCGCCGATGAAGGCGCGGCCGTCAGCCAGTGTGTCCGAAAGCCACTGCGCCGCCACCAGCGCCTGTCCGGCGAGATGCGGGGCGGCCTTGCCCAGCGCCGCAATGTCCATGCCGAAGCGGGCCTGCCAGTCCTTGATGAAATCCTCGCCCATCATCTCCGGCGTCATCCCGCCCATCGCCGCGCCGACGTGCGCGAAGAATTGCGGGCCGTTGGCCCAGCTGGCGATCAGCCGATGCAGTGGCCCCAGCGGAGGCGGATAGAGCGTGGGGCCGCCAAGGGCGTCCAGCGCCGGCAGGATGGCCCCCGTATCGCAGTAGATGTCCGCCCCGATCTGCACCACCGGCGTGCGCGCATAGGCACCGGTCAGCCGCGTCTGATCGGGCTTGGGCAGGACGCTGGGGACTTGTCGGCTGCCCCAGGCCAGGCCCTTCACCCCAAAGGCGGCGCGGACCAGTTCGGCAAAGGGCGAGGCGGGATAATGATAGAGGATCGGCAGCATGGCGGCATCATGCCGCGCCGGGCAAGTCCTCCCCATTCTCTGAATGGGGAGGTGGCGCCGCAGGCGACGGAGGGGCCTTCACACAACGTGCCACGCTGACAGAGGGCCCCTCCACCGCTGGCCCCTCCACCGCCTGCGGCGGTCCCCCTCCCCGTCCTTCGGACAGGGAGGACTATCTCAGCTGCGGTAGTCAGCGTTTATGCTGATGTAGCCATGGGTGAGATCGCAGGTCCACACCCGCGCCCGGCCCGGCCCAAGTCCCAGATCGACCGTGATGCGTATCTCCTGGCCGGCGAGATGCGCGGCGACCGGCGCCTCGTCATAGCCGGGCACCACGGCTCCCTGTTGTGCTACCAGCATATCGCCGAAGCGGATGGAGAGCAGGTCGCGCTCGGCCGGTTCGCCGGCCTTGCCCACCGCCATCACCACCCGGCCCCAGTTGGCATCACCGCCAGCAATCGCTGTCTTCAGGAGCGGTGAATTGGCGATGCTCATCGCCACGCGCCGGGCAGAGTCATCGTCCACCGCGCCGGTAACGGTCACCTCGATCAGCTTCTGCGCGCCTTCGCCATCGCGCACCACCAGGATGGCCAGCTGCCGACACAGGTCGGTGAGCGCGGCGGCCAGCGCGTCGGCGCCGGCATCGTCGATGCTGGCAAGCTCGGGGTTGCCAGCAGTGCCGGTAGCAAAGGCCAGCACCGTGTCCGACGTGGAGGTGTCGTTGTCCACGGTGATGCAGTTGAACGTCTCGGCCACGGCGGCGGACAGCAACTGCTGCCAGAGAGACGGTGCGATGGCTGCGTCGGTGAAGATGAAGCCCAGCATCGTTGCCATGTCGGGCGCGATCATGCCGCTGCCCTTGATGATGCCGACGAGCGTCACGCGGCGGCCGCCCACGATGGCGCTGGTGCTGGCCGCTTTGGGGAAGGTGTCGGTGGTGCCGATGGCGTTGGTGGCGTCCAGCCAGCTCGCCGCACCCAACCGGGCGTGCGCCTTGTCGACGCCGGAGAGCGCCAGATCGACGGGCAGCGGCACGCCGATCACGCCGGTTGAGGCGCTGAACACCTGGTCCACCGGGCAACCCAGCACTGCCGCCACCCGTGCGGCCTGCGCCTCGGCGGCGGCACGACCGGCCGCGCCGGTGAAGGCATTGCTGTTGCCGGCGTTGACGACAAGGCCGCGCGCGCGGCCGCCCGGCAGTTTGGCGCGGCACAGCTCCACTTCCGGGGACGGGCACTTCGATTGGGTGGTCACCCCGGCGACGGCGGTGCCGGGCGCCAGTTCAACCAGCGTCACGCAATCGCGCGTCCATTTCTTGTAGGGCACGCTGGCCGTGCCGATGCGCACGCCGGCCAGCGGGGCCAGATCGGGAAAGGGCAGGGCGAGCGGCGATGTTTCCATGGGTTCCGCCATTGCCAGCCCTGCCCGGCTTGTCCAGTGGCAAGTGAGTTGACTCTGCTCAGTTGACTCAGCCGAGTTGACTCTGGGCGGAGGCCGCATTATCGGCAGCGCTCTTTATGGCGACGGGCAACCGTGGCCCGAACCTATATTGAATCACGGGACTGTCACGATGAAGCGCACCTATCAGCCCTCGAAGCTCGTTCGCGCCCGCCGCCACGGCTTCCGCGCCCGCATGGCCACCGCCGGCGGCCGCAAGGTGATCGCCGCCCGCCGCGCCCGCGGCCGCAAGAAGCTGACGGCCTGATCCGGATGCGCGCGCCGGAGACCATCCGGCAGCGGCGGGATTTCCTGAGCGCCAACCAGGGCCGGCGGGTGCCATCCGCCGGCTTTGTGCTGCTTGTGCGCCAGCGCGGCGATGGCGACCCGCTGATGCGCGCCGGGTTCACGGTCACGAAGAAGATCGGCAACAGCGTCACCCGCAACCGGCTGAAGCGCCGCCTGCGCGAAGTGGTGCGGCTCACCCTGCCGGCGCACGGCCATGCCGGCGCCGATCATGTGCTGATCGGGCGCGAGCCGGGCCTGACCCGCGATTTCGCGGCGCTGTGCAGTGATCTGGAAAAGGCACTCGCCAAGGCGCATCTGCCGCCGCCACCGCCCAGGGAACGCAAGCTGTGAAGCGGCTCTTCATCTGGCCGATCCGGCTGTGGCAGGTGACATTTTCGGTCGTGCTGCCGCCTTCCTGCCGCTTCACGCCCAGCTGTTCGGCCTATGCCATAACCGCCATCGAGCGCCACGGCCCGGCACGTGGCGGCTGGCTGGCGCTGAGGCGGATCGCCCGCTGCCACCCCTGGGGCGGCGCCGGGCATGACCCCGTTCCGGATTGAGTTTGAGCCCTGAGCGGCTATAGGCAGCCGGGCCCGCCCTTTCGAATCCCCCATCCGAATCCTCAAGCCCCACTCCTCCAACCAGAGAGACACGCTTGCCTCCTCAGGACCAACAATCGCCCGACACGAAGAACATCGTGCTGGCTGTCGTGCTGTCGTCCCTGGTGCTGCTGGGCTGGACGGTGGTGGCGGATCGCTTCTTCCCGCAGCCGGCCCCGGTTGCCGAAAGCCAGAAGGTGGCCACGCCGGGCAAGGCGCCGGCTGCGCCTGTGGCCAGTGGTGCGGCCGCCGCGCCCGTTGCAGCCAGCGCCGCGCCGGTGGGCCCCAGCCCACGCATCACGGTGGAGACACCGCGCCTGAAGGGCAGCATCAACCTCGATGGCGCGCGCTTCGATGACCTCGTGATGCCCAGCTATCGCGAAACGGCTGCGAAGGATTCGCCGGCCGTGCGCCTGTTTGCCCGCAGCGGCAGCGCCAATGCCCAGTTCGCGCAGTTCGGCTGGGTGGGCGCGGCAGCCCCGCCCTTGAATGCCCGCTGGACGGCAGATCGCACCACGCTCACCCCGGCAACCCCGGTCACCCTCAGCTGGACCAGCCCGCAGGGGCTGGTGTTCCGCCAGACGATCAGCGTGGACAAGGATTATCTGTTCACGGTCCAGCAGCGTATCGAGAACCCCACCGGCCAGCCGGTGAGCCTGCAGCCTTTTGGCCTGGTCAGCCGCAAGGGCGAGGCGCCGGCCGCCGAGGTCAACGTGCATGTCGGCCCGATCGGCGTGCTCGATGGCACGCTGAAGGACGAGGACCTCGACTATGAAACGCTGCGCGAAGAAGGCCCGCAGCGTTTCTCCTCCACCGGCGGCTGGCTTGGCCTGACCGAGAAATACTGGCTGGCCGCCTCCGTGCCGGACCAGAAGAGCCGCATCAATGCGACCTTCCAATATGCTGGCGGCCAGTACCAGGCCGATTGGCTGGGCGCGGCGCTGAATGTTCCGGCCGGCGGCGCCATCAGCACCAGCCATCGCCTGTTCGCCGGCGCCAAGGAAGTCGACCTGCTCGATCGCTATACAGAGGCCGGCATCCCGCGCCTCGACAAGGCAGTGAGCTGGGGCTGGTTCGAAGCCATCGCCAAGCCGATCTTCACCCTGCTCGACTGGCTGTTCAAGCTCACCGGCAATTTCGGCGTGGCGATCATCGGGCTCACCCTGATCGTCCGGGCGCTGATGTTCCCGATTGCCAACAAGCAATATGAATCGATGGCCAAGATGCGCCTGATCGCCCCGCGCATGAAGGCCATCCAGGAGAAGTACAAGGACGACAAGCTGAAGGCCCAGCAGGAGATGATGGCCATCTACAAGACGGAGAAGGTCAACCCGCTGGCCGGCTGCCTGCCCATCCTGTTGCAGATCCCCATCTTCTACGCCCTCTACAAGACCCTGCTCGTTTCGATCGAGATGCGCCACCAGCCGTTCGTGTTGTGGCTCACCGACCTGTCGGCGCCTGATCCGCTGACGCCCTTGAACCTGTTTGGCCTCATCGCCTGGCAGCCGCCGGCCTTCATCGCGCTGGGCGTGCTGCCAATCCTTCTGGGCGTCACCATGTGGCTGCAGCAGAAGCTGAACCCGGCCGCGCTCGATCCGGTGCAGCAGCAGGTCTTCGCCATCATGCCGTGGCTGTTCATGTTCTTCATGGCGCCGTTTGCTGCCGGCCTGCAGCTCTACTGGACGGTGAACAATCTCGTCTCGATCGTCCAGCAGCTCTACATGAACCGCAAATACCCCGTGCCGGCGACGCCGCCATCGGCAGCGGTGATCGACGTGAAGCCGGTGCCGGCCAAGCCGTCGCCAGGCACGCCAAAGCCGCCGCCGCCCCGACCCACCGGACGCCGCCGCAAGTGACGGAGGCCGAAGCCCGTGCCGAGCTGATCGAGGCGGCCCGCAAGCGTTTTGCCGGCCCGGTCGCCTTCCAGCTGTCCGCGCCGGAACTGCACGTCCTGCCCGCGCCCGATGTGCCGGAAATCGCCTTTGCCGGCCGCTCCAACGTCGGCAAATCCTCGCTGCTGAACGCGATCACCGGCCGCAGCGGCCTCGCACGCACATCGGTGACGCCGGGGCGCACGCAGGAACTGAACGTGTTCAACGTCGGCGAGCCACCGGAGTTCCGCCTGATCGACATGCCGGGCTATGGTTTTGCCGAAGCACCCAGGGACGTGGTGAAGCGCTGGAAGCATCTGGTGTTCGATTATCTGCGCGGCCGCCCGGTCTTGAAGCGCGTGCTGGTGCTGATCGACAGCCGCCACGGCATCAAGCCGGTGGACCGCGAGGTGATGGCCATGCTCGACAAGGCCGCCGTGAGCTTCCAGATCGTGCTGACCAAGGGCGACAAGATCAAGCCGACGCAGCTGGCCGCCATCACGGAGGCGGTGCTGGAGAGCAGCCGCGCCCACCCTGCCGCCTACCCGGAGGTGATCGCCACCAGCTCGGAAAAAGGCCTGGGCATCCCCGAACTGCGCGCCGCGGTGCTGGCCGCCGCACTGGGCAAATGACCTTTGGGCCAATGACCTTTGGGCCAGTGATGACGACGATTGCAATGACCGAACTGACCATCATCCTGAACGGCGAACCCCGCCGCATCGCCGCCGGCACCAGCGTGGCTGGCCTGCTGTCCGCTCTCGATCTGCCGGCCGCCAAGGTGGCGGTGGAGCGCAATCTGGAGATCGTGCCGCGCTCGACCTTTGGCGCTGTCATGCTGGCGGAAGGGGACCGGCTGGAGATCGTGCATTTTGTGGGCGGCGGGCAGGATGATGATGACAGCTGGGAGGTCGCCGGTCGCCGCTTCTCCTCCCGCCTGATCGTCGGCACCGGCAAGTACAAGGATTATGCCCAGAACGCTGCCGCCGCCGAAGCCAGCGGCGCCGAGATCGTGACGGTGGCGGTGCGGCGCGTGAACGTCACCGATCGCAGCCAGCCGATGCTGACCGATTTCCTGGATCCGAAGCGCTTCACCTATCTGCCCAACACCGCTGGCTGCTTCACCGCCGAGGATGCGATCCGCACGCTGCGGCTGGCGCGCGAGGCGGGCGGCTGGAACCTCGTGAAGCTGGAAGTGCTGGGCGAAGCGCGCACGCTCTATCCCGACATGGCCGAGACCCTGCGCGCCACCGAAGTGCTGGTGAAGGATGGCTTCGACGTGATGGTCTATTGCGCCGATGATCCCATCGCCGCGAAGAAGCTGGAGGATCTGGGCGCCGCCGCGATCATGCCGCTGGGCAGCCTGATCGGTTCGGGGCTGGGCATCCAGAACCCGCTGACCCTGCGGCTGATCATCGAGAATGCGAAGGTTCCCGTGCTGGTCGATGCCGGCGTGGGCACGGCATCCGATGCCGCCGTCGCCATGGAACTGGGCTGCGACGGCGTGCTGATGAACACCGCCATCGCCGAAGCCAAGGACCCGATCCTGATGGCCCGCGCCATGAAACTGGCGGTGGAAGCCGGCCGCCTGGCCTATCGCTCGGGGCGCATGAACAAGCGCCGCTACGCCGACCCGTCGAGCCCGCTGGCGGGGCTGATTTGACCCTTGCTTGACAGGCCGCAGCCCCACGCCCACGCTGCGGAGCATGGGGCGGGGCATGGCAAACGCGCGGGCCGTGACGGCGATGATCTGGCTGCTCGGGCTGGCCGTGTTCGTCAATTATGTCGATCGCGGTACGCTGGGCATCGCAGCGCCGCGCATGAAGGCCGATCTCGGTCTCACGGCTACCCAGTTCGGGATCGCCGCTTCTGCCTTCTTCTGGGTCTATGCGCCCGGCCAGCTGTTGATGGGCTGGCTGGTCGGGCGGGTGAATGCCGCCTGGTTGCTGGCCGCCGGGCTGGCATTGTGGGGGCTGGCCACCGCGCTCACCGGGCTGGTCGGCGGGCTGGTGCTGCTGGTGGCCTTGCGACTGCTGCTGGGGCTGGGCGAAGCCGTGGTGTTTCCTGCCGCGTTCAAGCTGATTGTCGATCATGTCGAGGATGGCCGGCGCGGGCTGGCCAATGCGCTGCTGTCGGCGGGCCTCGCGCTGGGGCCGGCGCTCGGCACGATGGCGGGCGGGCTGCTGCTGGCCAGCCTCGGCTGGCGCTGGCTGTTCGGCGTGATGGGCCTTCTCACGCTGGTCTGGCTGCTGCCGTGGCTGAAGGTGGCGCGGGCATTGCCGGCACCGGCGGGCGGCACCGGTGCCGACCAGGCGCCCGGCTACTGCCAGGTGTTCGCCAACCGGCCGGCACTCAGCCTGTCGCTCACCCAGGTCTGCTGGGGCTTTGCGCTCTATTTCCTCGTCACCTGGCTGCCGCTGTGGCTGGTCGATGAACGCGGCTATGCCATCGCCGACATGGCGTGGCTGGGCGCCATTGTGTTTGCCGCGCAGGCGGTGGCGGCGCTGCTGGGCGGGCAGGTGAATGATCGGCTGGTGGCCCGCGGGCTGCCGGCGGCGACCGTGCGGCGGCTGGGGGCCATCGCCGGCACGCTGCTCACGGCGGCAGGGGTCGCGCTGATTCCCCTGTCAGACAGCCAGGGCAGCCTGATCGCCGCGCTGCTGATCGCCGGTGTCGGGCTGGGCGTGGCGCATATCTGCGTGAACATGATCGCCCAGGTGTTCGCCGGGCCGCTGGCGGCGGGCAAATGGGTGGGGGTGCAGAACGGCATCGGCAATCTTGCCGGCATCACCAATCCGATCATCACCGGGGCCATCGTCGATGCCACTGGCAGCTATGGCTGGGCCTTTGCCATCGCTGCCGCCGGGCCGCTGATCGGTGCGTTCAGCCTCGTCTTCCTGGTGCCTCGGGTCGAGCCGATTGACTGGGCGGCTCAAAGAAAGGGCGAGAGCACCCCGATCACGTCCGCATAAAGCTCCCGCTTGAACGGTGCCGCCAGCTCCACCAGCGTGTCCACCGGGCTCCAGCGCCAGTGGCGAAATTCCGGGTGGGCGGTGGCGATGTTCACGTCGGCATCGGTGCCGTGGAAGCGCAGGGCATACCATTTCTGGCGCTGGCCGGCGTATCTGCCCTTCCAGATCTTGCCGATCAGCGCGTCTGGCAGGTCGTAATAATGCCAGTCGGGCGTTTCGCCGAGCAGCGAGGTGAGGGCGGGATCGACCCCGGTTTCCTCCCACAATTCCCTGAGCGCCGTCTCATAAGGGTCCTCGCCCGGGTCGATCCCGCCTTGCGGCATCTGCCAGGCCTCCACCATCTGGTCGAGCCGCTGTCCGGTGAAGACGAGGCCCGACCTGTTCACCAGCATTACCCCCACACAGGGGCGATAGGGCAGGCCGGACGGATGCTCGCGCGGGATCGTGCTGGGCGGCGTCATGCCGCCGCCAGAAGCAGCTTCAGATCAGCGATGCAACCCAGCAGGTCCTCGTGGGCGCTCGGGATGCCCTGCCTGAGCGTGAAGCAGCCATGGATCTGCCCGGCGGCCTCGCGATAGATCACCCTGACGCCGCTTTCGATCAGGCGGGCGGCATAGGCGCGGCCCTGATCGCGCAGCGGATCGAGCCCGCAGGTGAACACCAGGCTGGGCGGCAGGCCGGCCAGCGTCTCGGCGTGCAGCGGGCTGGCCCAGGGGTGGAGCTTCTTGTCTTCGGCGCCGGTCATGAAATGGGCGTGGAACCAGTCCATCGATTCCCTGGTCAGCAGATAGCCGTCGGCGAATTCCACCATCGAGCCTTCGGCGGCGGTCATGTCGGTGGCCGGATAGATCAGCCATTGCGCGACGATCGGCACCGGCAGCGTGCCGTGCAGCTCGCGGGTCACCGCCGCGGCAAGGTTGCCGCCGGCGCTGTCCCCGGCCGGGATGATGCCGGTGACGGCGCCGCCGAGTTCGGCCGGGCTGCCGGCGATCCAGCGAGTGGCGGCGATGCAATCCTCGGTCGCAGCCGGGAAGGTGGCTTCCGGCGCCAGGCGATAATCGACCGAGACAACGCGCATGCCCAGTTGGCGGGCGATTTCGGCGCAGAGCGGATCGTGGGTGTCGAGATCGCCGATCACCCAGCCGCCGCCGTGATAATAGGCCACCACGTGCCCGGACGTCACATCGGCGGGCGTGTACAGCCGGCCCTTCACATTGCCCGGCAGGGTGAGATCAGCCGCCACGGCGATCTCGCCACGCGGGCGCTCCAGCATCTGGGTCATGCCCAGCATCATGGCGCGGCCTTCGGCAGGGCTGATCTCCGACAGCTTGGGGCCGGGCTGGGCCGCCAGCATGGCGAGCAGATTGGCAACGTCGGGGCGAACGAAGGGCGTGGTGGCGGACATGGCTGATCTCCCAAGGCGTTTGGCTTGTTGTATGCCGCTGTCGCGAGCCGGCAACCGGTGAATTTGGCTGGGGCCGTGCGAGGGCGTCAGCCCTTCACCCAGGCCGCCACCTCGCCGGCCAGCCGGTTGGCGGCGCGGTTGAGCGCAGCGGCGACGGCGGCGGGCTGGTCGCTGGCGGCGGGTTCCTCGGCCACAAAGCTTTTTAGCGCCACGGTGCCGCTGCCGCGCGGGCCGGCGAGCTGCGCATCATAGCGCACGCGCACCATTGGCGCCTTGGCCACAGACGCACGCACATCCAGACCGAATTCGCGCAGATGGCCGGTCAATTGCCGGGCCGGCGCGATGCTGCCGCCGCGCGTGTCGAGCACGGCGACGCCGCTGCCGGCCAGCGTGTCGGCCAGCAGGCGCTGGAACTGGCGGTTGGGCTGCTCGGACCAGCTGGCGCCGGCGAGATATTGCACGGTGGCATCGCTCACCTGCACTGGCAGGCGCAGCGTCTGCAGTTCGGCCGGCACATCGGGGATGGCGACGCCCAGCGTGTCGGCCAGGGTGGTGGGGCCGGCATAGACCGGCGACGGCGCCGTGCTGCGCAGGGTGAGCAGCGCATCGGGCGCCGGGGCATTGCCGCCCAGCTGCACGATGGGGCCGCAGGCGCCGACGAGCAGGCCAAGCGTCAGCGCGGGCAAGAGGCGCATGGTCATTTCCGATCCCTCGATTGCGGCTGATATTCGGGCATGCGGCGGCCGCCGAGCAGCGCGCCAGCCGGGTCTTCATCCAGCTTGGCGGCGATGGCGCCGAGCCTGGCGGTGGTTTCCCTGAGTTCGCGGATCAGCTGCGTGGTTTCAGGGATCGTCTGGCTGGAAAGCTGCTCCACCCCCGGTTGGGCGCTGGTGCTGATCGCTTCCACCTTCGCCAGCGTCGCTTCGGCCTTCAGGGTGGCGCGCCTGAGGTCAGCCGCCAGCGGGCGCAGTTCGCCATCCACCAGGCTCTGGCCTGAACTGGCCAGCGTCTCGAAGCGCTGCAGCGTCGCCGTCGCCGCCGCCACGGTGGTGCGGGTTTCGGCAATCGCGGCAGCAAGATCAGGCGCGCTTTTCGCCAGCGCCGCGGTCGTCACCTCGGTGTTCTTCAATATGCCGCTCAGCGCGGCGCGATTCTCGTCCTTCAGCAAGTCGTTCAGCCGCTCGGTAAGGCGGGCGACATTGTTGAGCACTTCGGGCGCAGTGGCCAGCAGCTCGCCCAGCCCGCCGGTGCGGGCCGGGATCAGCGGCGCGCCATAGGGGGACGGGCCGGTGATCGGTTTCTGGCCGTGCATGGCGCCCGAAAGCTGGATCTGCGAGACACCGGTGAAGCCCACGCCTTCCACGGCGGCCGTGGTGCCTTCCAGGATCGGCACATCCTCCTCGATGGTGATGCGCACGCGGACAAATTCGGGCTTGTCGGGCAGGATCTGGATCTGGCGGATCTTGCCAACCGCCACGCCCTTGAAGGCGACCGGCGATCCGATGGCGAGGCCGGTGATCGATTGCCTGAACAGGATATCGTAATCGCGCTTCTCGCCGCCGGAAAAGCGCGCCAGCCACATCACCATCAGCAGGATGCCGATCACCATGGCCAGCGCGATGCTGCCCACGATCACATAGTTGCTGCGGTTCTCCATCAGGCCGCCTCTCCAATCGCCGCACGCCCGCGTGGGCCGCTGAAATATTGTTGCACCCAGGGGTGATCGAAGCGCCGCACCTCTTCAATCGTGCCGCAGGTGAGCACCCGGCCGTCCCCCAGCACGGCCACGCGGTCGCAGATGGCGTGCAGCGTGTCCAGATCATGGGTGATCAGGAACAGGGTCAGCCCCAGCGTGTCTTTCAGCAGCCGGATCAGATTGTCGAACGCCGCGGCCGAGATGGGGTCAAGCCCGGCGGTGGGTTCATCGAGGAACAGCAGCGGCGGATCGAGCGCCAGCGCCCGCGCCAGGCCGGCGCGCTTCTTCATGCCGCCTGAAAGTTCAGACGGATATTTGGCCCCGGCATCGGCCGGCAGCCCCACCTGGCGCAGGCGGGTGGCGGCAAGACAGGCCATGATCTCTTCCGGCAGATCGAGGAACTCGCGCATCGGCACCTCGATATTCTCGGCCACGGTGAGGCCGGAGAACAGCGCGCCTTCCTGGAACAGCACGCCCCACTGCCGCCGCAAATGCCGCCGGGCGGACGGCGAGGGATCGAGCGCATCGCGCCCGAAGATCTCGATCTGGCCGGCCCGCGCCGGGTTGAGCCCGATGATGGTGCGCATCAGCACGGATTTGCCGCTGCCCGATCCGCCGACGAGGCCAAGGATCTCGCCGCGCGCCACATCGAGATCGAGATGATCGTGCAGGATGGCATCGCCAAAGCCCGTCACCAGCCCGCGCACGCGGATGGCCACATCGGCGCCATCAGACAGGGTGCCGCCGCCATCCATCAATTATACCCCAGCGCGCTGAAGAAGAAGGCGAAGAAGGCATCGAAGACGATGACCAGGAAGATCGCCTCCACCACCGCCTGGGTGGTGCGCGTGCCCACGGATTCGGCGTTGCCGGTCACCTGGAAGCCGTGGAAACAGCCCATGATGGCAATGATGAAGCCGAACACCGGCGCCTTCACCATGCCGATCACGAAGTCTGACATCAGGATGACTTCCTGCAGCCTTGTGACATAGCTGGCGGGCGGCATCGAAAGATCGGTCCACACATAGACACCGCCTGCCACCAGCGCGCACAGCCCGCCATAGAAGGCCAGGCCCACCAGCATCAGCGAACAGGCGATCACCCGCGGGATCACCAGCACCTCGATCGGATCGAGCCCGATGGTGCGCAGCGCGTCCACCTCCTGGTTGAGCTTCATCGAGCCGATCTGCGCCGCGAACGCCGAGCCGGAGCGGCCCGCGACCATGATGGCGGTCAGCAATATGCCCAGTTCGCGCGTGGTGGCGCGGCCGATCAGGTTGACCGTGAACACCTCGGCCCCGAACTGCCGCAGCTGCACCGCACCCTGCTGCGCGATGACGAGGCCAACCAGGAACAGCAGCAGCCCGATGATGCCCAGTGCGTTGACGCCGATCGCTTCGCCCTGATGCACCACCGCGTGCCAGCGCAGCCGGCGACGGCCAATCAGCGTGCCGGCCAGCACCACCAGCGTCTGCCCCAGGAAGCCCAGGAAATTGCGGATATTGGCCCCCTGGAAGGCCAGCGCGCGGCCTATGCGTTCCAGGCGGGCGATGATCGGGTTGCCGGTATCGGGTCGCAGCTTGATGGCATCGCTGCCACTGCCCACGGCGGCGATCAGGCGGGCGATGTCGGGCGGGGCGCCAGCGAGCCGGGCCGGAAAGCCGGCCTCGTTCCAGCGCGACAGGGTGCGGTTGATGGCCCAGGCGCCGGCAGTGTCGATGGCGGTGACGGCCGCAAGATCGATGGCCAGCCCCGGTGCGCGCGGCGGCACGTGCGCCAGCGCCGCCGCAATGTCGGCGACATGCTCGATGGTCAGCGCCCCGGACAGCGTTGCGGCCATGGCCCCACCGTCCGTTTCGTTCCAGCTGATGCTGCTGCCCATGGCGTGCAAACTGGGCTATGGCGGGCGAAATGCCAAGTGCTGCCATCCCCGATCTGCCCGAAGTGGCCGTTTATGATCTGGACCGCACGCTGACCGACACCGGCAGCTGGGCGCATTTCCTGGTGTTCTGGCTGCGCACGCAGGCGCCGTGGCGGGTGCTGCTGCTGCCGCTGGTGGCGCTGGGCGGGCTGGCCTATGCGCTGCGCCTGCATTCACGTGGTGGCATCAAGAGCTGGTCGCACCGCTGGCTGATCGGCCCGCGCGTGGCCGAGGCGCGGCTGGCAGCGGCGGTGGCGGACTTTGCAGATGGTTTCGTGGCGACCCACGCGCTTGCCCCGGCGCGCGACGCGATTGCGGCAGATGTGGCCACCGGCCGGCGCGTGGTGATCGCCTCGGCCAGCCACGGTTTCTATGTGCGGGCGATCGCGGCACGCCTGGGCGTGGCCGATGTGGTGGCCACCGAAGCCGTGCGCGATGGCGGGATGATCACCTACCGGCTGCATGGTGAGAATTGCTATGGCGCGGCCAAGCGCGCGGCGCTGGAGAGCTGGCTGGCGCGCGAGGGGCTGGAAAGGGCAGTGCTGCACTTCACCAGCGACCACCATAGTGATCTGCCCTGTTTCGAGCTGGCGCTGGAAACCGGCGGCAACGTGCGCTGCGCCAACCCGTCAACCAAACTCGCCGCGATTGCGGTTGAGCGCAGCTGGCCCGTGGTTCAATGGGGCAGGATCAGGGGCAGCCTGTTCGAACGCGCCTAGGCCCGTCTGCGCCAGAGGGTCACCACCGCGATCCCGCACCAGATGATGTTGAGCACCATCGACGGGATGGCGCCGTGCCACCAGGTGTTGAGCACGAAACCGGCCGCGCCCACCAGGTTCAGCCACTGGAACAGCGGCGAGCGGCCATCGAGGCGGCCGCTGCTGGCCAGCGCATAGGCGGCCAGCACCAGCACCGCCCCGATCCAGCCCGCCGCCTCGATGGCGAGGATCTGCAAGTCCATCAGGCGGCGAGGTTCCTGAGCACGTAGGGCAGGATGCCGCCGGCGTAATAATATTCCAGCTCCTGCTCGGTATCGATCCGGCACAGGGCTGCAAAGCTGCCGGTGGAGCCATCGGCGCGGGTGAAGCGCGCCGTGATGGTCTGGCGCGGCTTCAGATCGGCGAGGCCAGTGATCTCGAAAATCTCGTCCCCGGTGAGGCCAACCGTCTTGCGGTCAGTGCCGGCGGCGAATTCCAGCGGCAGCACGCCCATGCCGACGAGGTTCGAACGGTGGATGCGCTCGAAGCTTTCGGCCACCACCGCGCGCACGCCGAGCAGCGTGGTGCCCTTGGCCGCCCAGTCGCGGCTGGAGCCGGTGCCATATTCCTTGCCGGCGATCACCACCAGCGGCGTGCCATCGGCCTTGTAGGCCATCGCCGCATCATAGATGGCCATTTGCGCACCCGTCGGCACATGGCGGGTCACGCCGCCTTCCACGCCCGGCACCATCTCGTTCCGGATGCGGATGTTGGCGAAGGTGCCGCGCATCATCACTTCATGATTGCCGCGGCGCGCGCCGTAGCTGTTGAACTCGGCCTTGGTGACCTGCCGCTCGGTCAGATATTTGCCGGCCGGGCTGGCTTCCTTGATGCTGCCGGCCGGGCTGATGTGATCGGTGGTGATCGAATCCGCGAACATCGCCAGCGCGCGGGCGCCCACGATGTCGGCCACCGGCGCCGGCGTCATCGTCATGCCCTCGAAATAGGGCGGGTTCTGCACATAGGTGCTGCTGGGGTTCCAGCGATAGGTGGCGCCGCCTTCCACCTGCACCGCCTGCCAGCGTTCATCGCCTTCGAACACGTTGGCATAGCGGGCAGCGAACATCTCGGGCGTCACGTTGGCCATCACCATGCCGGCCACTTCTGCGTTGGTTGGCCAGATGTCCTTCAGGTAGACTGGGCCATCCGTGCCTTGGCCGATCGGTTCCTTCGTCAGGTCCTTTCGCATCGTGCCGGCCAGCGCATAGGCGACGACCAGCGGCGGCGACGCGAGGTAATTGGCCTTCACGTCGGGGCTGACACGGCCTTCGAAGTTGCGGTTGCCCGACAGGACGGAGGCGGCAACGATGTCACTGCCGTTGATCGCCTTGCTGATCGGATCGGGCAGCGGGCCGGAATTGCCGATGCAGGTGGTGCAGCCATAGCCGACCAGGTTGAAGCCCAGCGCGTCCATGTCCTCGGCGAGGCCCGACTTGTCGAAATAATCAGTCACCACCTTGGAACCGGGGGCGAAGCTGGTCTTCACCCAGGGCTGGTTCTTGAGGCCCAGCGCCCGGGCCTTCCTTGCCACCAGGCCGGCGGCGACCAGCACGCTTGGGTTGGAGGTGTTGGTGCAGCTGGTGATGGCGGCGATCACCACGTCACCATGGCCGATGTCATAATTGGCGCCGGCCACGGGCACCCGCTGCGCCTGTCTGTCGGCCTTGCCGTAGCCGCCGGCCAGTTCCTTTTCGAACGCGGATTTTGCGTCGCCCAGCAGCACCTTGTCCTGCGGGCGGCGCGGGCCGGCGAGGCTCGGCTGCACGCTGCCCAGATCCAGCTCCAGCACATCGGTGAACACCGGATCGGGCGTGTCGGCCTCGCGCCACAGGCCCTGCGCCTTGGCATAGGCCTCGACCAGCGCCACCGTCTCGGCATCGCGACCGGAGAGCTTCAGATAATCGATGGTCTTGGCATCCACCGGGAAGAAGCCGCAGGTGGCGCCATATTCCGGCGCCATGTTGGCCAGCGTGGCGCGATCGGCCAGCGTGAGCGCATCAAGACCGGGGCCGAAATATTCGACAAACCGGCCGACCACGCCCTTCTTGCGCAGCATCTGGGTGGCGGTGAGCACCAGATCGGTGGCGGTGACGCCTTCGGCCAGCGTCCCGGTGAGCTTGAAGCCCACCACTTCCGGGATCAGCATGGAGACCGGCTGGCCGAGCATCGCGGCTTCCGCCTCGATGCCGCCGACGCCCCAGCCCAGCACGCCCAGGCCATTGATCATGGTGGTGTGGCTGTCGGTGCCCACGCAGGTGTCCGGATAGGCCACGGTGGCGCCGGAGGCGTCTTCGCTGCTCCACACCGTCTTGGCGAGATACTCCAGGTTCACCTGGTGGCAGATGCCGGTGCCGGGCGGCACCACGCGGAAATTGCGCAAGGATTTGGAACCCCAGCGCAGGAATTCATAGCGTTCGAGGTTGCGGGCATATTCCAGCGCCATATTGTCTTCGAACGCCTGTGGGTTGCCGAACTCGTCGACCATCACGCTGTGATCGATGACCAGATCGACCGGCACCAGCGGGTTGATCTTCATCGGATCGCCGCCCAGCTTGGTGATGGCATCACGCATTGCCGCCAGATCGACCACACAGGGCACGCCGGTGAAATCCTGCATCAGCACACGCGCCGGGCGATAGTTGATCTCGTGGGTGGAGGTGCGGGTTTCCTGCCAGTCCACCAGCGCCTGCACGTCGGCCACGGTAACGGTGCTGCCATCTTCAAAGCGCAGCAGATTTTCCAGCAGCACCTTCATCGAATAGGGCAGGCGGGAGACATCACCGAGCTGCGCGGCTGCGGCGTCCAGGCTGTAGTAGGCGTAGGGCTTGCCGTTCACGGTCAGCGTGCGGCGGCTGTTCAGACTGTCATGGCCGATGGCGGTCACGGCGCCTCTCCCTTTTGTGCGTGCTTTGACAAGATGTCGCAGCATGAATTTTCTTGGGTCTAGCCCAGATGGTGCAGCGCGAAAAGAGCGTGCAAACCCGAATTCGTGTCAAAAGCCAGACCGGTTGCGCCGGTAAAAATCTGTCATCATAAGGGGTCATGGCCTCTCCCGAGATCGATGCTCTCACCCGTGCGCTGTCGCGGCTGCCGGGCCTTGGCCCACGCTCGGCGCGGCGGGCGGTGCTGCACCTGATCAGGAAGCGCGAGACGGCGCTGGAGCCACTGCTGGCGGCCTTGCAGGCGGTGGCGGCCAATCTCGTCGTCTGTTCCACCTGCGGCAATGTCGAGACCAGCGACCCGTGCGCCATCTGCCGCGATCCGCGCCGCGACCCGACGCTGCTGTGCGTGGTGGCCGATGTGGCGGACCTGTGGGCGCTGGATGGCCGCCACCTCTTCTCGGGCCGCTATCACGTGCTGGGCGGCCGGCTGTCGGCGCTGGATGGCATCGGGCCGGAGGATCTCGCCATTGCTTCGCTCGTTGCGCGGGCGGGCGACGGGGTGGTGAAGGAAGTCGTGCTGGCGCTCTCTGCCACCATGGAGGGGCAGGCGACCATGCATTATGTGGCGGACGCGCTGGCGCCCACCGGCGTCAAGGTCAGCCAGCTGGCGCAGGGCCTGCCGATGGGCGGCGAGCTCGATTATCTCGATGAAGGCACGCTGGCGCTGGCGCTGAACGCGCGGCGGCCGGTGGGCTAGAGCTTCACCAGCATCTTGCCGGTGTTCTGGCCGGTGAACAGGCCGATGAAGGCTTCCGGCGCCTTTTCGATGCCTTCCAGCACGGTTTCCTGCCACTTCAGCTTGCCGGCGCGAATCCACGGCCCCATCTCGGCGAGGAAGTCACCGCGCAGCCCGGCGAACTCGATGACGATGAAGCCGCGCATGGTCAGCGACTTGCCGACCACCTGGATGATGTTGCGCGGCCCCGGCGCGGCTTGCGTGTCGTTGTAGGCCGAGATCATGCCGCACTCGATCAGCCGGGCGAACGGCCGGGCGGTTTCGATGGCGACTTCCAGATGCTCGCCGCCGACATTGTCGAAATAGATGTCGATGCCCTTCGGCGCGGCGGCCTGCACGGCCGCGAGGAGATTGCCGCAGCTGCGATAGTTGATGACATGATCGATGCCGAGCGACGTCAGCCAGTCGCACTTGTCGTCGCTGCCGGCGCTGGCGATGACGGTGCAGCCCTTCAGCTTGGCCACCTGCGCCACCACGCTGCCCACCGCACCGGCGGCGCCGCTTACGAACACCGTGTCCCCGGCCTTGGGCTTGCCGATCTGGGTGAGGCCGGCCCAGGCGGTGAGGCCGGGCATGCCGAGCACGCCGAGGAAGGCCTCCATCGGCAGGCCGCCGGGCACGTCGAGTTTCTCCAGCGCGGCGGCGGGCGCCACGAACGCCTCGCGCCAGCCGAACATGGAAGAGACGATGTCCCCCTTCTTCAGGCCTTCCGCGTTGCTCACTTCCACCACACCGATGGCGCCACCCTGCAGCGCCTCCCCGATGGCAAACGGCGGCACATAGGAGGGCCGGTCAACCATGCGGCCGCGCATGTAGGGATCAACGCTCATCCATTTGTTGCGGACCAGCACTTCGCCGGGGCCGGGGGCGGGAAGGTCAACCGAGGCCAGAGCGAAATGTTCAGGCGCGGGCAGTCCGACGGGACGGGCGGCAAGGCGGATTTCGCGGGACGTGGTCATGGGGTGTGGCTCCTTTAGTGGGGAGCATAGCGGCGGGGCGGGTAATGCCCATTGATTTTATGGTGAGGGCGAGCCAGCCGCTTGCCTGGTTGCGCCGCTTCAAATCTCTACTTGAGACCCCAGCTCGACCACCCGGTTGGTCGGCAGCTTGAAGAAGTCCATCGCGCTTTCGGCGTTGCGCATCATCCAGGCGAACAGATGCTCGCGCCACAGCGCCATGCCGGGCTTGTCGCTGGCCAGCAGCGTCTGGCGCGACAGGAAGAAGCTGGTTTCCATCATCTTCAGCCTGGGCCCGCAGTTTTCCACGGTGCGCAGCACGGCGGGAATGTCGATCTCCTGCATGAAGCCATAGCGGATCAGGATGCGATAGAAGCCGTTGCCCAGATCACGAACGCCGATGCGATCCTCATCCGAGACATAGGGCACCTCGTCGATCGCCACCGTCAGCAGCATGATGCGTTCGTGCAGGATCTTGTTGTGCTTGAGGTTATGGATCAGCGCGGCCGGCACGCCGACAGCAGACGTGGTCATGAACACCGCCGTGCCTGGCACCCGGGTGGCAGCCTTGGCAGCCGACTTGATGAACAGCTCGATCGGCATCGAGCTTTCGCGCAGCCGCTCCTGCATCAGGGCGCGCCCGCGTGACCAGGTGGTGAGCCCGGTGAAGGTGAACAGGCCAACCAGCAGCGGGAACCAGCCGCCATCGGGGATCTTGATGATGTTCGACGCAAAATAGGCGATATCCACGATCGCCAGCAGCATGATCAGCGGCCAAGCCAACCACTTGTTCCACCTCCAGATCTTCAGGATCGGCACCGCGATCATGAAGGTGGTAATGAGCATGGTGCCGGTGACAGCAATGCCATAGGCCGCCGCCAGATTGCTGGAGGTGCGGAAGCCCAGCACAAGCAGCGCCACCAGCACCAGCAGCGCCCAGTTCACGGCCGGGATATAGATCTGCCCGAACGCAGATGCCGAGGTGTGGACGATCTTCATGCGCGGCAGGAAGCCCAGCTGGATGGCCTGCTGCGCCACCGAAAAGGCGCCCGAAATCACCGACTGGCTGGCGATCACCGTGGCGAGCGTGGCAAGGATCACCAGCGGCAGGCGCAGGCTTTCAGGGGCCATCAGGTAGAAGGGGTTGGCCGCGGCAGCTGGTTCGGCAAGCAAAAGCGCCCCCTGGCCCAGATAGTTGAGCATAAGGGCCGGAAAGACGAAGAACAGCCAGGCGGCGCGGATCGGTTTGCTGCCGAAATGTCCCATATCGGCATAGAGCGCCTCCGCACCCGTGACGGCCAGCACGATGCTGCCCAGTGCCAGGAAGGCCAGGCCCGGATTGTCGAGCACGAAGCGGGCGGCGTGGAGCGGGTTCAGAGCTTCCAGAACAGCCGGGTTATCGGCGATCTTGAGGCAGCCCAGCACGGCGAGCGTGGTGAAATAGACCAGCATCACCGGGCCGAACAGCGCGCCCACCCTGGCAGTGCCCCGCGCTTGCAGCAGGAACAGCGCGATGATCAGCGCCATCGCCAGCGGCAGCACCAATTGCTCCAGCCGGCTGTCCACGGTCGTGAGGCCCTCGACCGCCGACAGCACCGAGATTGCCGGCGTGATGATGCAGTCTCCGAAGAACAGGGCGGTGGCCAGCACGCCGAGCAGCGCCAGATAGCGGGTGCTGCTATCCTGTCCCAACTGTCGCGAGATCAGCGCATAGAGCGCCATGGAACCGCCTTCGCCGCGATTGTCTGCCCGCATCACCACACTGACATACTTCAGCGTGACGACGATCATCATCGTCCAGAACACCAGGCTGAGGACGCCGAACACGCGCAGCGGATCAACCGTGAGCGGGTGATGCCCGACAAACACTTCCTTCATGGCGTAAAGCGGGCTGGTGCCGATATCACCGAACACCACGCCCATGGCCCCGATGGCCAGGGGTAGCAGCGCCTGTTTGCCGTGACCCTGATGGTCTGAAGACGCCGCAGTGCCGCTGGTCGACATGCAATTAAGGCCCGTCTGTGGAACAGGAGCCGCGCGGTAGCACAGGGCCTGCCATGCTGCAATGCGGCAGCCGCCTGTTGAAGCTGGCAGTGATGTGCCAGCCGGGCTATGGGAAGGCTGCCTTGGGGGACCGTGCATGCGCATTGGCTTTCTGCTCTATGATCAGCTCACCCAGCTCGACATGACCGGACCGGCGCAGGTGCTCAGCCGCATGCCGGGCGCCACCGTAGACTATGTCGCCGCCACGCTGGACCCGGTGATGAGCGATTGCCGGCTGGCGCTGATGCCCACGATCACGATGGCGGATTCCGGCCAGTTTGACCTTATCTGCGTGCCCGGCGGCTATGGCTGTTCGGCGGTGATGAACGATGGGGCCACGCTCGCCTGGCTGCGCGCCCAGGCACCGGGGCTCAAGTGGCTGACCAGCGTCTGCACCGGATCGCTGATCCTGGCCGCTGCCGGCCTGCTGAAGGGGCGCAAGTCGGCCTGCCACTGGGCCTGGGGGCAATATCTGCCGCTGTTCGGGGCGGAATGGGTGCAGGAACGCACGGTGTTCGATGGCAACATCATCACCGCCGGCGGCGTCACCAGCGGCATCGATTTCGCCTTCCGGGTGCTGGAGCATCTGCACGGGGCCGATGTGGCCGCCACGATCCGGCTGGCGCTGGAATATGATCCGGAACAGCATGAGGGCGGCACGCCGGCCACCGCCCGGCCGGAGATGGTCGCCAATGTGCGGGCGATCACCGCCCAGCGGCTGGGCCACCGCGATGCCGAAATGCGGGCCGCTGCCGCCCGCCTGATGGGAGAATGACCATGAAGCGCCTGTTCGCACTTGCTGCCCTGCTCGCTGCCGCCCCGGTGCCTGCGGTGCCGACGCCGGTCACCGTGCGGCTGCTCAGCCAGGGCGCCAAGTTCATCGGTACCGGAATGGGCGGGGCGCTGGTGGAGCTGGCCGATGCCACCACCGGCAAGCCGCTGGCGCAGGGGCGCATCGAGGGCGGCACCGGCGACACCGCGAAGATCATGCCTGGCAGCTCGCGCGGCACACCGATGGCCGATGCCGCCTCCGCGCGGTTCGAGGCGATGATCGACATTGCCGAGCCGACGCTGGTCAGGGTGACGGTGCGCGGGCCATTGAAGCCGGCAAGCGCCGCGGTGAGCGCCAGCGACACCCGCTGGCTGATCCCCGGCCAGCCGGTTGTGGGCGATGGCTGGGTGAGGGGACTGCCCGGGCTGGCGCTGAACGCGAGGCGGGAAGGCGGGCAGGTGGTGGCCGATGTGTCGATGCTGTGCGGCTGCCCGATCGCGCCCGGCACGCTGTGGGATGAGAAGCGCTTCGAGCTGAAGGCCTGGACAGGCAACGCCGCCATTCCCCTCAAGTGGGCCGGGCAGACCGGGCGCTTCGCCGCCGAGGTGCAGGCCGGCGCCACCTGGGTGACAGCGGTGGACACGCTGTCTGGCGCCACCAGCGCGGCGAAGATCACACCCTGAGGGCGCGGATCGCCGCCGCGATGCCGGCCAGCGCGATGGCGGCATCGAGCCCGTGCAGCACCCGCATCGTGCCGGCATCGACAGCGCTGGCCCAGCCGGCGAGGGTGGCAGCGCTGGCAAGGCCATAGCCCAGCCCCAGCCCGGCAAGGCGGCGGTCCCGGCTGCGGTGCCAGCGTTGCCACGCCACCACTGCGGCCGGCACCAGCACGCACAGCGCCATGAAGCCGGCAACCTGCGCTGGTCGCCAGGGCTGCGGGCCGGGCAGATCGGCCGGCCAGTCGCGCATCCGCCAGGCCGCCATTGAGCCCGGCGATACCGATCTGGGCGAGCATAGACAGGCGCAGCAGCGCATCGGCAACAGAAGGGCGGGGCATGGCGTGTCCATAGCGCGGCGGCCGGAGCGGCGCGAGGCTTGTGCGCTGCAACAGCAGCCCCCACCTGTGCTATTGTCAGCCACAGGAGGAACCGACTCATGGCCAATCCGCTCGCCCGCCTTGCCGTCCGCGCCGTAGCGGCCGCCGCCAGCCGGCAGATCGCCACGCGGGTAAAGGGCGCCGATCTCGGCCCGCTGGGCAACGCCGCCACCGTCGCGCTGCCCTTCGTGCTGCGCCGCGTCTCGCCGCTGGGCATGGTGGCGATGGCGGTGGGCGCCTGGGGGATCGGCCAGCTGGCGAAATCGGCACCCGCTGCTGCCGCTGAAAAGCCCATTCACACGCCCACCCCCACAGTCACCCCGCCGCCGATCGCCTGGAGCCCGGCGGCAGACGCTTTCTAGGCCCGCCTTCTGATTGCGCCTCCCGTCGCAGCCGGCTATCCCGGCCGCATCAGGGAGGATTTCATGGCTCGTTTCGTTTCGTTGGCTGCGCTCGCCGCCATGCTGAGCGCCCCCGCGCTTGCCCAGACTGCCGACAAGCCGGCCGAAAAGGCCGCCGAAGTGGCCATCCCCGCCCCCAACCGCGTGGTCGCCAAGCGCAGCGGCACCTTCGGCGGGGTGAAGATGAACTACACCGCGATCGCTGGCGAAACCTTCCTGAAGGACAAGGAGGGCAAGCCGAACGCCGCCATCTTCTCCACCAGCTACATCAAGGACAATCCCGAGCCGAACCGGCCGGTGTTCTTCCTGTTCAACGGCGGCCCGGGCTCGGGCAGCCTGTGGCTGCACATGGGCGCCTTCGGGCCGAAGCGGGTCAACATCCCTGACGCCAAGGACGATGGCGCCCCGCCCTATGACATAAGCGACAACCCTGAATCGCTGCTCGACGTGGCAGACCTGGTGTTCATCGATCCGGTTGGCACCGGCTGGAGCTATGCGCTGGGCAAGACCGACCCCAAGAGCTTCTGGGGCGTCAAGTCCGATGCGGAATCCATCGCCCAGTTCATCCGCCTCTGGCTCAACGAGCACAACCGCTGGAACGCGCCCAAATTCCTCGGCGGGGAGAGCTATGGCACGACCCGTTCCGCCGCGGTCGCCTACGAACTGAACCGCCAGTATAACGACGTCGCGCTGAACGGCGTCATCCTCATCTCCGCCATCCTCGATTTCGGCCTGGAGGCCGACGATGAAGGCAATGAGATGCAGTATATGGGCCTTGTCGCCAGCTATGCGGCCGCCGCCTGGTATCACGACAAGATCCCCAACAAGCCCGCCAGCCTGGAAGCCTGGGTCGCCGAAGCCCGCGCCTTCGCCAGCGGGCCCTACATCGCCGCGCTGATCAAGGGGAACAGCTTGGCCCAAGCCGAGCGCGCTGCCATCAGGAAGGAACTCGCCCGCTTCACCGGCCTTTCGGAAACCTGGCTCGAACAGGCCAATCTGCGCGTGTCGCCGGGCCGTTTCTACAAGGAGCTGCTGCGCGACCGTGGCCTCACCATCGGGCGGCTGGACGCGCGCTACACCGGCAAGGATTATGACAACGCCGGCGAGGCGCCCGACAATGATCCAAGCTTCTACGGCATCGATGCCTCCTACCCGGCAGCCGTGAACGCCTATCTGCGCGGCGATCTCGGCTACAAGACCGATCGCAGCTATGTCTCCATCGGCGGCGTCGGCCCGTGGGACTGGCGGCTCGGCAACGGGCGGGACTCCTATATCAACGTGGCCCCCGGCCTCGCCCGCACGCTGCGTGAAAACAGCAAGACGAAAGTCTGGGTCGGCCAGGGCTGGTATGATTTCGCCACGCCCTTCCACTTCGCCGAATATTCCATGAACCGCCCCGGCTGGCCGCAGGACCGGGTGGAGTTCCACTATTACGACGCCGGCCACATGATGTATGTGCGCGATGCGGACCGGAAGAAGCTCTCGACCGATTTGCGGGACTTCATTCGTCGCCAGAAATAGGCAGATCAGACGCTGGCGGGATCGAGTCGCCCGTCGGCGACAAGCCAGCCAGCGCCCTGATCTCCGCCCGCAGTTTTGACACACTTGACGAATCCGGTGGGATTCGAGCCTGCGCCGCGCGCGTCGCCGCGTCCGCCTCCCGCCGCTCCTTGCGCCGCAGATAGAACAGCAAAAGCCGCAAATCCGCCGGCCGCCGCCGCACCGCCACCACCGCACCCTCCCGCTCGATCACCTCCTCCTACCCCTCCAGCAAGCGATCCAGCGCCATATCCTCGAACACCTGCCCGGTATCCGCCAACGCCGCATCCCAGGCCGCCGCAAACGCCGACCCGTGGGGCTGACGCCTGAACAGATAGGCCGATTGTCGCGTCATCCCCACCCACCGCGCCGCCGCCGACACGCTGCCATGCAAAGCCAGATGCTCCAGAAACCGCCGCTGGCGTTCCTGCGTCCAGCCGTTGTGCTGATGGCGCAGTTGGCGTTGGGGCGCGGGGGTGTGGCTGCTCATGCGCGCGAGTGTAACCCATTGGCAGCGCTGTAGGACAGAAGGAGAACAGGGAAAGCAGGGCCTCCGGCGGGCAGGGACTCGTCCCTGCACCCGGTTGTTGGGGGGCTCATTCAATGGCGGGATG
>ERZ1066121.521-NODE-521-length-34659-cov-7.771211_pt1 | contig 34659 bp, 33 predicted proteins | sample MGYA00382768_ERZ1066121 | MGnify/ENA primary metagenome ERZ1066121 (study PRJEB33369, sample SAMEA5778351) | biofilm metagenome | biome: Industrial cooling water; feature: Water cooling tower basin; material: Biofilm | place: United Arab Emirates | collected...
ATTCTGCTGGTCCTGTGCTTGGTCACCCTGTTGGGGGTAGAAGGTGCCCTCGCCTGGCGCCGGGCGGCATATCGCGCCGAAACGGCCCGTCTGCGCGAAGGCATGACGGAGCTCGAGCGGCGTCGGGCGGATGCCATCGTGGCCGCCGATGCCGAGGGTGCGCAGCTGCGCCTCAGCATCGCCCAACGGCAGGCCCGGGGTGATGATGCCCTGCATCTGGCCGTGCACCTCGACTCGGGCTACGTGGCCTTGGACCGTGGCAGCGCCCGACTCCGCGTCATGCCAGCGCGCATCGGGCCGGCGCGACGGGTGGGGCTGCCGCCCGACACCATGCACATGGCGCCGCCGCTGGGTCTGCGGGCTCTCACCACCGTGCTGGGTGGGCGGGACAGCCTGGAGCTGCCCGTGTGGCTGTGGGCGGACCGCGGGCTGCCCGCACCCGCGCAGCGGGCGCAGCCGGGCTGGACCGGCCCACTGGCCCTGGTGACGAGTGGCGGCACCCTGCTGTACAGCCTTCCAACGTCAGGGCCGCTCGCCGACAGCAGTTATGTGATGCCAGGAGCCATCCGCCTCGAGGCCGCCGATCTGCGCGCCATCCGCGAGAACCTCGCGCCCGGTATGCGGGTGTACTTCTACTGAAATAAAGAACGCTATGCGGAAGTCTACACTGCTGCTCCTGGCTGCCAATACGATGCTCGCCGCACACAGCGCCTGGGCCGTCTGGCACACCCTCCGCGTCCGCTTTGAGCGTGACGTGGCACGCATCGTATTCAACGACAACACCGAGGCCCTCGAGCAGGTGGTGCTCGCCGCCGGCCTGTCGCTCGACTCCCTGCGCTCAGACCTGGCCAAGGCGCCGTCGCTGCCGGCCAGCGCGCCCTACCTCGTCATCTCCATTGCCGACCGCCGGCTCTGGTACAAGCAGGGCGACAGTGTGCTTTTCACCGCGCCGGTGGCCACCGGATCCGGCAAGCACCTCGTCCTCAAGGGGGCCAACAAGGTGCTGCGATTCGAAACCCCCCGCGGCCGTCTCGAAGTGCAGCGCCTCGACTCCGCCCCGGCCTGGATTCCGCCCGACTGGCATTATCAGGAGCAGGCCAACAAGCGCCGTCTGGGACTGGTACAACTGGTGCGTGGCAAGCCGCTGGTCCTCAAGGACGGATCGCAGATCACCGTGCGGGGCAATGATGTCGTGCGCGTGACGGCCGCCGGTGAAGTCAGGCCGCTCACTGCCAGCGACGGCCGCGAAATCGTGGCCGACGGACGCATTGTCATCCCGCCCTTCGGAACAAATCAGCGCCGCTATGGCGACGTGTTGGGGAGTTTTCGCCTTTATCTCGGCGACGGGTACGGCATTCACGGCACCAACAATCCGGCTTCCGTGGGACAGGCCGTGAGCCACGGCTGCGTGCGCATGCGGAACGAAGACATCGCCTACCTGTATCACACGGTCGGCCTCGGCACGCCCGTCTACATCTACTGACTATATTTCCCGGTTGCGCCGTTGATCGTCTGTTCAGCAGGTCCGTCACTCGATCCGGCCGCTCAACCCGTACTCGATATCGTGTCCAAGACTGGCGCCTCAGCGCCTCTGCATAGCAGCACCACGCCAGCGCCTGCACAGGCGCGCATGCGGCGCGTCCGTCCTCTCCGCCACTCGCTGGTGGTGGCGGCGGTGGCTGTCGCCTGCGCGACGTTTGTGTCGCTGCTTCGCCCAAAGCCGGCGCGCGCCACCGAACATCGGGCGCCCGCGCTGCCGCTCTCCAAGGCATCGCCTGATTCCGCGCTGGCCTCGCTGCTCGACACGCTGCGTGGCAACAGCGGCAAGCTGCGCGCCCGCTTTCTCAGCCCGCGTCACGTGGCCGGACTGCCGGTGCTGCGCGAACTCTTCGGTGAACCGGTGGCGCAGCGTGCGGGCGTGTACACTGCGGCCCTCCAGAACGGCCCGTTTCACTTCATCACCATGCGCCCCTTCACCGACAAGGTGCAGGGACGCATCGGCAGCTATCGCATTGGCACCTTCCCGGCGGAGCGGCGCAGCGCGCCGGCCACGCTGACGCTCGCCTCGGGCGGCGCCGCCGCAAGCGTGCGCGGACAGCCCGAGGGTTTCCTCGAGGTCACGCTCGCCAATCAGGACACCCGCATTTCCGAACATTTCCGCCTGCGGGACTTCCTGACCAAGGACCAGCATGCGGTGTGGCCCAAGTATCTGGTGCTGCGCGAGCCCCTGCTCGACAAGCTCGAACTGGTGCTCAGCGAACTGCGCGCCATGGGAGTGACGGCCAACCAGCTCAAGGTCATGAGCGGCTTCCGCACGCCCCAGTACAACGCGCAGGGCGTGGGGGCCGGTGGCCGTGCCAGTGACAGCCGGCACCAGTATGGCGATGCGGCCGACGTGTACGTGGTGAACGGCAGCAAGGACTGGATGTCCGATCTCAATGGCGATGGACGCGTGGACACGCGGGATGCGCGCGTGCTCGCGCAGGCCGCTGAACGCGTGGAACAGCGTCATCCCGAATTGGTGGGAGGCGTGGGCATCTACAAGGCCACCAGCGCCCACGGTCCCTTCGTGCACATCGACGTACGTGGTGTGCGCGCGCGCTGGGGGGAGTGGTGATCCGCCGTCGCACGGCTCTCGTGCTCAGTGGCTGCGCGGCCATCGCAGCGGCCATTGCCTATCAGCCGCCCGCCGCCCTCATGGCCGATTCCTCGGCCGAGAGCGCGCGCAACGCCGTCGCCCGTGTGGCGGTGGCCACGGAAGCGCGGGGATTGAGTGGCGAGGTGCACATGCGCTTCGTGCGCGCCGGCGAGCGCATTGCCTTTCCGCTCGAGTCGCGTGCCGACCTCACGGGCTATCGCTATCAGTGGGTGGAAGTCGGTACGCAGGAGGCAGCCGACGTCATGCGACCCATTGATGGAGACACGCTGCTCGCGCCGCTCCAGCCCGGGTTCTATGAGCTCGCGGTCTCGCGCAGTGGTGTCACGCAGCGCCTCACCGACACGCGGCTCGCGGTGCTCGTGCCCTTCGAACTCAAGCTGGGCAGCACCCTCAACGGCTATCAGATCGGCCGCTATCCGGCCGAGTGGAACCGCAATGGTGACCTCGAGAAGCCCGACGGCTTTGCCGAGGTGCATGAGCGTCATCTCGATCTCCCGCTGACGCGGCATCTCAAGGTGCGCGATTTCATCACGCACGACCGCCAGACCATCTGGCCGCGCTATGTGGCCATCGACCCGCGGGTGCTCGACAAGATCGAACTCGTGCTGGCCGAACTGGCGCGCCGCCGCGGCGAGGATCGCATGGACTTCCGGGTCGAGGTGCACAGCGGCTTCCGTACGCCGCTGCACAATGCCAACGTCGAGGGCTCGGCGCGCGATTCGCGCCACCTCTACGGCGACGCGGCCGATGTGGCCATCGATGCCGATGGCGACGGCAAGCTCACCATCTTCGATGCGTACCGGGTGGAAACGGCCGTGGACTGGGTGGAGCGACTGCATCCGGAGCTCGCCGGCGGGCTTGGGGTATACAGCAGCCGGGGCTACGCCACGCCATATTGCCACATCGACGCGCGCGGCGAACGGAAACGTTGGCGCGGGTGACCGCGTAGGGCCGGCCAGGAGGCTCCCATGAATCCGTACGTTCGCGATCGCATCAACCGCAAGCTGGACACGCTCACCGACGAGCGGCTCTATCAGGTGCTCGACTATGTCGAGTTCCTCGAAAGCAAGTACGCCGAGAAGCCGGCACCGGCCACCAACGTCTTCCAGAAGTTCACCGATGGCGTGGAGGATACACTGCGCGCCGGTGGGCTGGCCGTGGGAACGGTGTCTGAAGCCATGGGCTTTCTCAACAAGGCCATGGGTGTGCTCAACAACGTGGCGCAGACCGGCAAGACCGTCGCCACCGATGTCATGACCACGGCCAAGACCGTGGCCGACCAGATTGGTGCTCCGCCGCCTGCCGGCGCGCCCGCGCAGGGTGCAGCACCTGCGGGAGGACCGGCTCAGGGCAGTCCAGCTCAGGGCGGTCCGGCTCCCACGTCGCCTCCGAACGCTTCTTCCGCACCTGCCAATGCCACGCCGCCTCCACCGACTGCCTGACGACGCTGACCAGACGCCGCGCCGCCGCCGGGGCCCGCAAGCGGGGCTCAAGCGCTCGGTGCTGCGCACCATCCGACAGCTGCCGTCCTATCTGCGCCTGCTCGTCGGCCTCGTGGGTGACCCCCGTGTCTCGCGGCTCGACCGCTTTTTTGTCGTGGCGGCGCTCACGTATATCGTCTCGCCGTTCGACTTTCTGCCCGACCTCATCCCCTTCCTGGGCGAAGTGGATGACATCTTCCTGCTCATGCTCTCGCTGCAGCGCCTGGTGGAGCATGCCGGACGCCGGGTGCTGCTCGATCACTGGCGTGGCCATCCGGATGATCTCGACGATCTGAACATCGCCGGGGTGGTGTCCGCCGCCGGGTTCTTCCTGCCCACCCGTCTGCGCCGCCGGATCCAGCGCATGGTGGCCCGTCCGCGCCGCGATCGCGACGACGACGAGTGACACCGGTCGATTGACGACCGACCACCGCCCGCTGGTTGCGGCGGCCCGGGGCGAGTATTTTTCGAGATGGCACCCTCTTCTCGCCCCAATCGCATTCGCGAAGACGTCGCGCTGACCTTCGACGACGTCCTGCTCGCTCCGCGTCACTCGCTCACGCATCCGCGCGAAGTGACCATCAGTTCGCGCTTCACGCGCGGCATTGCCCTCAACGTCCCGCTCATCTCGGCGGCCATGGACACGGTCACCGAAAGCGAAATGGCCATCGCCATGGCGCGCTACGGGGGCATCGGGGTGCTGCACAAGAACATGTCCATCGATCGGCAGGCGGCCGAGGTGGATCGCGTCAAGCGCAGCGAGAGCGGCATGATTCTCAATCCCATCACGCTCTCGCCCTCCGCGTCGTTGCGCGAGGCGGTCGCGCTGATGATGCGCTTCAAGATCTCCGGTGTGCCGATTGTCGACACCGCCGGCAAGCTGGTGGGCATCCTCACCAATCGCGACCTGCAGTTCGAGCGTGTACTCGACCGCCCGCTGCACGAGGTCATGACCAGCGCCAATCTGGTCACCGCGCCGGTGGGCACCAATCTCGATGAAGCCCAGCGCCTTCTCGCAAAGCATCGCATCGAGAAACTGCCCGTGGTTGCTGGCGAGGGGGTGCTCAAGGGACTCATCACCGTCAAGGACATTCACAAGCGCCGCCAGTACCCCGATGCCAACAAGGATCAGTACGGGCGGCTTCGTGTTGCAGCGGCCATTGGTGCCGGCGGGGACTATCTCGATCGCGCGCGCGCACTCATCCAGTCCGGCGTGGATGTGCTCATCATCGACACCGCCCACGGCCACAGCGAGGGCGTGCTGCAGGCCACGGCGCGGGTGCGCGAGGCCTTCCCGGACGTGCAGCTGGTGGCCGGGAACGTGGCCACGAAGGCCGGCGCCGCGGCGCTGGTGGCCCGTGGGGTGGACGCCGTGAAAGTGGGTGTCGGGCCGGGCTCGATCTGCACCACCCGGGTCGTCACCGGTGTGGGCGTGCCGCAGATCGCCGCCATCATGGATGCCGTGGACGGGGCAGGGGACGTGCCCGTCATTGCCGATGGTGGCATCAAGTACTCGGGTGACATCGTGAAGGCCCTGGCGGCGGGTGCCTCCAGTGTGATGATGGGCTCCATGCTGGCCGGCACCGAGGAAAGCCCTGGCGAGTCCTTCCTGCTCGAGGGCCGGCGCTTCAAGATGATTCGTGGCATGGGCTCGCTGTCCGCCATGCAGGACGGTTCCGCCGATCGCTATTTCCAGGACGGCGAGATGTCGCCCAAGAAGCTCGTACCCGAGGGCATCGAGGGACGCGTGCCCTACAAGGGCCCCGTGGGCGACGTGCTGTTCCAGATGATCGGCGGCCTGCGAAGCGGTATGGGGTACACGGGCTGTGCCTCCATCGAGCAGCTGCGGACCGACGCCGAGTTTGTGCGGATCACCACCGCCGGCCTGCGGGAGTCGCACCCGCACGATGTGACGATCACCCGCGAGGCCCCGAACTACTCGCTGTAGCAAAACGAACCCAAAACCCGGAACCCGAACCCAAAACTCAGAACTGATCAGTTTTGAGTTCTGGGTTGAGGTTCCGAGTTTTGGGTTCGTCCTTCGGACCGCGTCGGGGCTTGGCCGTCACCCGTCCCACCCCCGTTGCGCTGGACCCTGCCGCCCCCGAGTTTGCGGGCGCCACTGTCCGAACGCAGTGCACCCCCCCACATTTTGCCGCGGGTGACCATGGTCACCGCAGCAGACCCCGCCGAACCCCGCGGGTCACACGCCATCCCGTGGCCCGCTCCACCCAGACCGTACCGCACTGATGGGAATCTGGTCCAAGAAATCGATCGCGGCGCTGCGCGCCGAAGCCGACAGCTCGGAAGCTGGGCTCAAGCGCACACTCGGCGCGCTCAACCTCACGATGCTCGGCATCGGCGCCATCATCGGCGCCGGCATCTTCGTGCTCACCGGCACGGCGGCTGCCAACTTCGCCGGGCCCGGCGTGTCACTCTCCTTCGTGCTGGCCGGCCTTGCCTGTCTGTTCGCGGGCCTGTGCTACGCCGAGTTCGCGTCCATGATCCCCATCGCGGGTTCAGCCTACACCTACAGCTACGCCACCATGGGTGAAGGCGTGGCCTGGTTCATCGGCTGGAACCTCGTGCTCGAGTATCTGTTTGCCGCCGCCACGGTCAGCGTGGGCTGGTCGGGCTACTTCAGTGCCATGCTGGGTTCGGCCGGATTCCACATTCCGGCCGCATTGGCCTCGGCGCCGCTCACGGTGGTCAACGGACACGAAATCGTGCGCGCCTTTGCCTGCGTCGATCCGGCGACGGGTGTGACCCTCGTGGATCCGGCCACCTCGGCGGCCTATGCGGTGCGTGAAGCCTGCACGGCAGCGGGCGGCAGCGTGGTCAACGGCCTCATCAACTTGCCGGCGGTGGTGCTCATTCTCGCGCTCACGCTGCTGCTGGTGCGTGGTGTGCAGGAGTCGGCCATGTTCAACAACATCGTCGTCGCCATCAAGATGACCATCGTGCTGCTGGTCATCGGCTTCGGCTTCATGTACGTGAACACCGACAACTGGTCGCCGTTCATTCCGGACATGGTCACGAACCCGGACGGCAGCACCAAGTACGGCATCTCCGGTGTGCTGCGTGCGGCGCCCGTGGTGTTCTTCTCGTACATCGGCTTTGACGCCGTCTCCACGGCCGCGCAGGAAGCCAAGAACCCGCAGCGTGATCTGCCCATCGGCATGATCGCCTCGCTGCTCATCTGCACGGTGCTCTACATCCTGATGTCGCTGGTCATGACCGGTCTCGCGCCGTACACGGCGCTCGGTGTGGCGCATCCGGTGTCGGCTGCCCTCGAGGCGGTGCCGCAGCTCAAGTGGCTCGAGTACCTCACCAACATCGGTGCCGTGGCGGGTCTGTCGTCCGTTGTGCTGGTGATGCTCATGGGTCAGCCGCGCATCTTCTTCACCATGTCGCGTGACGGTCTGCTGCCCAAAATCTTCAGCCGCGTGCATCCCAAGTACCAGACGCCGGCGGCGTCCACGTGGATCGTGGGAATCATCGCCATCGTCATCGCCGGCTTCTTCCCGCTCGGCCTGCTGGGCGAGCTCGTGTCGGGTGGTACGCTCGCGGCCTTCGCCACGGTGTGCATCGGTGTGTGGATCCTGCGCGTGCGCTCGCCCGAACTCGAGCGTCCGTTCCGCACGCCCTTCGTGCCGATTGTGCCCATCCTGGGTGCGGGCGCCACGATGTACATGATGTACCAGTTGCCGGCGCTTACCTGGACCCTGCTGGGTGCCTGGACGCTCATCGGCATGTCCACGTACTTCCTGTACGGCATGCGCAACTCCACCATCGGCAAGAAGGAAGCCGGTAAGGCATGACCGGCGCTGTGGCCGACGGGCTGCTGACGGCCTCCGAGGCGCGGCAGGCGGCGATCCGGGAATGGTTCGCCGCCCTGCGCCCCGGCATGACGGTGGCGCTGTCCACCCACATCAATGCCGATGGCGATGGCTGTGGCTCGGAGGCGGCATTGGCCCGCCTTTTGGCGCAGCGTGGGATTCACTGCCGCATCGTGAATCCCACGCCCTGGCCGGGCATGTTCGATTTCCTGCTGGGTGAGGATATCGACGAGCAGAGTGCGCGTGGCGCGGCGGCGCTGGATGACGTGGATGCCCTGGTGGTGCTCGACATCAATGACGTGCGGCGTCTGGGGCATCTGGCCGACCGGGTGCGCGCGCTGACGGTGCCCATCTCCGTCATCGACCATCATGTGGCTGGTGATGAACCGGTGGGCTCGCTGGCGGTGGCCGACACCCGTGCCTGCGCGACGGGGGAGCTGGTGTACGACATTGCGTTGACGCTTGGCCTCGACATCACACCGGCCATTGCGCAGGCGCTGTATGCGGCCATCCTCACCGACACCGGCAGCTTCCGTTTCAGCAACACCTCACCGCGCGCCCACGGCATGGCCGCCATGCTGCTGGCGGCGGGCGTGAATCCCGAGGAGATGTACCGGCGCATTTACGCGCAGGTGAGTGTGGGTCGCATGCAGCTCCTGCGTGAGGCCCTGGCCAGTCTGGGCTCCGATCCGGAGCTCGGCCTCTCGCACATTTCCGTGGCCTCGGACGTCATGGAGCGCTTCGATGTGACCGGCGAGGAACTGGACGGCATCGTCGAGCATCCCCGCAGTATCGTGGGCACGCGCATGGCGCTGTTCTTCCGTGACCTCGGGCACGGCAAGGTGAAGGTGAGCCTGCGCAGCACCGGCGATGTGGACGTGCAGCAGTTCGCCCGTCGCTACGGTGGCGGCGGCCACGCCAAGGCCTCGGGCGCCATGCTCAGCGGTTCGCTGGAAGAGGTGCGCGAGCGGGTGCTGGCGGACGCGCGGGCGTACCTGCGGGGGGAGTTGGGATAGTGGTCCGCGTCTGACCGGATTTCTTTGCGGAATCCGGTCGGGTAGTGGGGCGCTTTCGGATGCCCATCGCACGAAGCACGGCGAGGGTGTCCGATGAGTCTGCCCACACTCTTATGCTCTGTGTAATGCCGGAGCTGGAAAGGCCCACCAGCAGGCGACCCGATACGGCGAATCGATCGTCCGGGGGAAGCAACCAGCTACTGAGGTAGCGACCGGTGCTCTTCTCGTAGAGGTCGAGGCCAACGAGTTTGCCTTGAGCACTCATCGCGATAACCCCTAGCGTGTCTCGCCAGTGAGAGCCTCCGAGGCTAGCATTGGTCCCTTTTTCAAGGTAGAGCCCCGGTAGTCCGTTGCTGCCACGTCGGGTTATGAACGTTGGTGTCGGGTACTGCTCGACCAACTTCGTGGTCCGAAGCCTGTTGGATGTATCAACGTGAATGAGACCGAAGCCAAAAGTGGTCGCGAAATGACAGGAGTGATCCGGCAGGCCGCGCAGGGTAACCGCATTGGTCAGCATCGGATTGTCAGGATCAGAAACGTTCCAAGGAAACGGCCACTTCCGGAGAATCCGACCGGCTCGGCTCATTCTGACCAAAAAGGCATCGCGCTGAGTGGTATGGAGTACCAGGGATCCATCGGACATCACGCATAGTGCCTTTGCACGTGAGTAGAGCGGATGAGCGTAGTCACGGATGTGATTCCCATGAAGTCCGTATTCAGAGACCCGTCCGTTTGCTGGGTCGAGAACGACGGCGCCACTACTTGTCGATGCGATATCGACCGGTGCGAGAAACTCGCCAGGGCCACTGCCCTTGCGCCCGGCACTCCACAGCAGGCGACGCTCGACAGGGTGATATGCATGAACCTGAAGTGTGCCAGCGTCCAGGACGTAAATCGCCTGCGACGTGGCCGTGTGCTCACGAATCCAACCAAAGGTGCTGTCGCTGACTCGACCGCCATCTTTCCAGACGAGCACCCACGACCGTGGTGCGTAGCTCCTGAGCGGTTGAGCCAGTGCTTGTTGCGTCGTTCCAGTCAGCTGTACCAATAGGAGAAGCACGAAGCGAAGGAGCAACGAGAACTCACCTTTCTCGGTCATCGGCTCGGGTCTCGGTGAATGAGGTGAAAGACGGCTCGGCCATTGGCAACGCGTTCGCTCGCGTCGCTCAACGTTGGTGTGACCAACCGCACACGATTGAGGTTGTCGCGCAGGGCCACGAGCGGGGTTTCCCGAAATCCAAGCAGTTGCAGCATCCTTTGCTCTTCATCACGAATCCTTCTGATCGGAATGCGCTTCATCTCTGGCGGCAGGAGCGACCGAAGCATCGTGGAATCTCCGTTTACTGAAACGTCTACGATCTCAACGGTCGAAAGCCGACCCAGTGTCCTTCCCGCGAGAAGCGGTCGAACGATCGAGAGATTCCCGCTGCAGTCGCTTGCTTGCATGTAGATCACGCCAGTCCACGCCCCGTTCAGGCTATCCCCATGAGGCGATGGCGTTCTGCTGCCTGCTGCGTTCGAATCGATCAGTGGCCTTGAATTGCCGCCGCGATCTGCTGCGGCTCCCGCAACAAGAGTTGCCGAAAACGCGAACAGCCAGACGTACCAACGCACTCGCGGTACCGGGCGGGGAGACCGTTGGTCTCCCCGCGAGGCATGAGTCAGCATTCCGAAAGCGCCTCTTCATCTCCACGGCGATCATCAGATGGCGCCAGGGGAGGATGTACAACACAGGCACCTGCAGCCTGCCCGCGAATGTAGTCCTTGAACACGTCGCGGCTGCCGTGGTACGTGCACTTGCTGAAGCTCAGGCTGAACCCGAAAAGCGAGCCAGCGTCCTTGTTGAAGGAGATGGAGAACTCGCAAGTCGGCACCGTCGGCTCCGTACCACACTTCGTGAGGAACCCACCGCCGCAGGCTGTTGAAATCAGGTCGCCTTGCGCCGTCTGTGCGCCTACCGGCGCAATCGCGAACGACGCCGCGGCAACCAACACCAGAGCCACTGCTGTGGCCAAGCGCGAAATGGACATGGAAGTACTCCTTTGCGATGTATGAGTGCATCAGCGCGCGGCCACGCGCCGCGCCGCTGGTCGGCGGTGCCGGACCGAGCGTCCGGGGCCGCGCGACGGGGCCAGCATAACACCCACCCGTCAGTGCGCTGTCACCATTTCGTCGACACCCGGGCCATTCCAACGCCACCCGGTCGCCCCTAGCTTTCAGGGGAATCCCGAACCGGTTACTCCCTATGTCAGCTCTCATGGAGCGGATCACCGGCGCCCTCGCCGCCGTCCGCAACCCCCGCACCGGCGCCGATGTCATGGCCGCCGAGCAGGTCCGCGATATCGCCACCTCCGTGGACGGCAAGGTCCGTCTCACGCTGCTGCTGGCGCCCGAAGACGACGCCACCCTCGTCCGCGATGTCCGTCAGGCCATCGAACGCCTCGAGGGCGTGGCTGACGTGCGTGTCGACGTGCGCGATCCCGCCCAATCCGAACCCACACCGGCGCGCCGAGCGCCCAATCCAGCCATGAGCCAACCGATGGCCCCCGCGTCCGGCGGCATGGGCCGCGCCCTCCCCGTCATGGAGGCCGCGCCGCAAAAGGCCCCGCCCAAGGTCCCCGAGCCCGTCGCCTACCCGCACCTCGGCCGCGTCATTGCCGTGTCGTCAGGAAAGGGCGGCGTGGGCAAGAGCACCGTGGCCGTGAACCTGGCCATTGCGCTGGCCAAGGCCGGCAAGCGTGTGGGCATCATGGACGCCGACATCTACGGCCCCAACCTGCCGCTCATGCTGGGCGTGGACGCGCCGCCCGCCGTACGCAACGAAAAGATCATCCCGCTCGAGGCCCACGGCGTGAAGGTCATTTCGCTGGGCTTTCTCATCGAGAAGGAGCAGCCGGCCATCTGGCGCGGTCCCATCGTGATGAAGATCATCACGCAGTTCCTGCGTGACGTGCAGTGGGGCGAGCTCGATTACTTCCTCGTGGACATGCCGCCCGGCACCGGTGACGCGCAGCTTTCGCTGGTGCAGGCCACGCCCGTGCACGGCGCGGTCATCGTCACCACGCCGCAGCAGGTGGCCGTGGGCGACGCCCTGCGTGGCGTGAAGATGTTCGAGCGCACCGGCGTGCCGGTGCTCGGCATCGTCGAGAACATGTCCTGGTTCGAGAACCCCGAGACCGGCAAGCCCATCGCACTCTTTGGCAGCGGCGGTGGTGAGCGTCTGGCCGCGGAATGCGGTCTGCCGCTGCTCGGGCAGATCCCCATCGATCCGCGCATCCAGGAAGGTGGAGACACGGGGCGGCCCATCGTGGCCGCGGAGCCCGAGTCCCGCGCCGCCAAGGCCATCGAGCAGGTGGCGCAGCGTGTCATGGAACGCATGGCGGCGCGTCAGGGCTGATCGCTTCGCCAGAAAATGATGCAGGGCAGGATGCGGTGCGCGACGCCAGTGCGGTGCTCGCGCACCGACTGCTTTGGTGCGGTAAGTTGAGCGCAGGATGACACCACCGCCCATCACCCTGCTCACGGACTTCGGCACCGCGGACGGCTACGTGGCCGAAATGAAGGGCGTGCTGAGTACGCTCGCCCCGACGGTGCCGCTGCTTGACCTCTCCCACGACATCCCGCCGCAGGACATCACGGCGGCGCGCCTCGCGCTTGCGCGATGCTGGCGCCGGTTTCCCGTGGGCACGGTGCATCTCGTGGTGGTGGATCCGGGCGTCGGCACCTCGCGCGCCGCCCTCGCCGTGGCCAGCGAAGGCCGCTTCCTCGTGGGCCCCGACAACGGCGTGCTCTCGCCCGCACTGTTTGCGCTCGACGCACAGGTGGTGCAACTCGTCGTACCAGAGAGCGCATCGCCCACGTTTCACGGACGCGATGTGTTTGCACCCACGGCGGCGCGTCTGGCCACCGGCACGCCACTCGACGAGCTCGGCGAGCGACTGCTGCATCCCGTGCGTTTGCGCACGCCCGCGCCGCGCCGCGATGCCAATGGCGCCTTGCATGGCGAAGTGCTGACCATCGATCGCTTCGGCAACGCCATTACCAACCTGATGCCGGCTCCCGGTGCCCATCCGCATCACGTGACGGTCGGCATGCACGCGCTGCGGGTGGTGCGCACCTATGCCGACGCGGAGTCCGGCGAGGCCGTGGCGCTCGTGGGCTCGAGCGGCTGGTTGGAGCTTGCCGTGCGCGATGGACACGCCGCAGCAAGTCTGGGGCTCAGACGTGGGGATCGTGTCGAGGCGCGCTGACGCCGGGCAACCACACGGCGCGCGATGGGGCAGGTCGGCCGAAGCGGCCGCTGACCAGATGCTGGCGGGAGCCTACAGCTCCGCGCCCGTCCCCGTGCCTTCCTTGTCCTCGACCGGGCGCCGCGCGGCCACCACGCCCTGAACGGGCGTCGGGGTCTGCCAGCTGACCTGGGACACCGGTACCTCATTCACACCGGTACTCGAGCCCGGGGCCCAGGTGGCCGCCGTGCCACCACTCCAGCGGCTGCTCCAGCGTCCCCCCACGCGGCCGAACTGCACGCTCAGCCGGGACATGCCAATGCGCGACTTGACCACGGCGCCCATGCCAACCGTGGCGGCTGCCCAGGTGAAGGCCACCGCCACCAGGCGGCTCAGCGTCCCCACCACCGGCATTTGCGCCGCCAGGGCCGCGCCGAACCACACGAGGCTGAGGGCCGCCAGCCCCACCACCAGGCCACGCACCGCCGCGGAACGCTCGGAACCCGAAGATCCTCGGCCAACCAGGGCCCAGCCAATGACCAGTGCCACGGCCAGCACGCCGAGGGTGAAGGCGCCCGCCAGGGCAAGGCCCCAGGCCAGCGCCGCAAGAGGGATGGCCAGAATGCCAATGATGGTGATGGCACAGGCCACCACCAGCACGATGAGCGCCGGCACCGCAAGCACCTGCGTCAGCACACCGGCCCAGAAGCTGCCCGATACGTCGCGGGCCGCGGTGCGGGCCACCGCCACAAGGGTCTCTTCGGCACTGGTCAGCACCACCAGCCCGATGATGAGCCCGATGCCGAACACGCCGGCAATGGCCGTGAGGGTGGTGGCCAGCATGGCCGGTTACCGGCCCTGACGCGAGGAGGCCGAGGCGAGGGCGCGAATGCCCACCACCCCCATGCCGGCCGCAGCGACGAAGCCGCCGGCCGCGAGCGCCAGCACCTCAGGCGAACTGCCCTGCAGGGCCGCCAGACCGGACTGGCCGAGCACGGTGCTCATGAGGTCCGTCCCTGCGGCCAACACCTTCTCGCGGAAGCTCTCGAGGCCAAGCTGGGTGACGATGACCGCCATGTCGGCACGGGCCAGCGCCCAGGTCGTTCCGGCGGTGAGCAGGCCGGCGCCGAAGGCGGCGCCCACACCGGCCGCCAGACGCGCGGGGCGGGAGGCGGGCACAAGATCGGCCACCGTGCGGGTGGCGGCAGCGTGCCAAGGCTCGAACACCTGCACCTGATTCATGACCTTGTCGGCAAAGCCGGCCGAAGGCGCGAAGTCTGGCAGGGCGTCGAGCGACTGCATGAAAAGGCGCGCGCTCTGCAGCTCGCCCTGGCAGGACGCGCACGATCGGACGTGCGCCCGAAGGGGAGCAACGCCAAAACCCTCCTCGCCATCGAGGAGGAGTTCGATTTCGTCGGGTCTCAGGTGTCGGTCAGGCATAGCGATGAGCCTCCATGTGCGGACTACGCCGCAGGAGTGCCGCAGGTTTCAGGCCAATCCGGGATTCGTGAAGATCCGGGAAGCCGGTTGAAGAACGGGTGAGGGTCGTCACTGGCGCAGGGGCTCGAGGGCCTTGCGCAGCTCGTGCCGCGCCCGGTGGATGTAGGTCTTGACCGTCCCCAGGGGCAGGTCCAGGGTGGCCGCGATTTCCTCGTAGGATCGCCCCTCCACGTGACGCAGCATGATGCAGGCGCGATACTCGGGCCGGAGCGAGCCGATGGCCCGCTCGATGGCCGACCCCAGTTCCTTGGCCTCCAGTTCCTCGAGCGCGGTCTCCTGGTCAGCCTGCAGCTCGAGCGACGACGCCTCCACCTCCGACGCCGTGGTGGCGTGCGGACTGCCGTCCATGCTGATGGTGTCGAGGCGCCGACGCCGCAGGTGATCGATGGCGACGTTGTTCGCGATCTTGAACAGCCAGCTCGAGAACTTGAACTCGGGACTGTACTTGTCGATGTGGTTCAGGACCTTGATGAACGCGTCCTGGGCCAGATCCTCTGCCGTCTCGCGGTCGCGCACCATGCGGTAGACGAGCGAAAACACCGGCCGCTCATATCGGCGGACGAGTTCCCGAAACGCCGGTTCCCGTCCCTGTTGGGCGAGGCGAACGACGTCGGCGTCAGGAAGGGTTCCCAGCTCGTCGAGGGTCGGCATGCAGCAGCGCAAACTAGTCCTCGGGCGGGCAGGGGACCAGCGCTTGCTCCGCTTGGCACGCTCACTGAAGTTTGGACATGCCCAGTACCACGGACGTCCCCGGCCCCTCGAGTCCCGAGGCGGTCGGCCAGGAGCTCGCGCGGGCCGCACAGGCGGCCCAGGGCGAGGGGAAGCGCGACTACGTGCAGCAGATGTTTTCCGACATCGCGCCGCGCTACGATCTGCTCAATCACGTCCTGTCGCTCAATATCGACAAACGCTGGCGGGCCCGGGCCCTCGAGGCGCTGGCCTGGCGCAGCACCCCGAACGGCCGCTACCTCGATCTCTGCGCCGGCACCCTCGACGTGGGCGCCCTGCTCGTGCGTCAGTCGGGCTTCACTGGCTTCGTGGCAGGGGCCGACTTTGCCGTGCCCATGCTGCAGCACGGCACGGGCAAGGCGCCGCGCCAGCGGCTCGCGCCCGTGGGCGCCGACGCGCTGCAACTGCCCTTCGCGCCCGCCTCGCTCGACGGCGCCATCGTGGCCTTCGGCATCCGCAACGTGGCCGATCTCGATGCCGGCCTGCGCGAGGTGCATCGCGTGCTCAGGCCCGGCGCACGGTTTGTCATTCTCGAGTTCTCCACGCCGCCGTCCACGCTCGTGCGCGCGGGATACCACTTCTACTTCCATCGCGTGCTGCCCTTCGTGGGCCGGCTCGTGAGCGGACATCGCTCGGCGTACACCTACCTGCCCATGTCGGTGGCACAATTCCCCACCGAAGAGGCGTTGGCTCAACGCATGCGCGCGGCCGGGTTCGAAACGGTCACCTGGCAGCGTCTCACGTTCGGCATTGCCGCCATTCACACCGGCGTTGCCTGAACGCCCCTCAACTCCGCAGTCCTCGCATGGCTCTCGACACGCTGTCTGAATTCATCGACGCCATTGATGGCATCGGCGAACTGCATCGCATTTCGCAGCCGGTGAAGGTGCATCTCGAACTCACCGAAATCGCCGATCGTGTCTCCAAGATGCCCGGCGGTGGCAAGGCGCTGCTCTTCGAGAAGCCCGTGCTGCGTGATGGCAGCGTCTCCGAATACCCGGTGGCCATCAATCTCTTCGGCTCCATGCGGCGCATGGCGCTCGCGCTCGGTGTGGAACGCCTCGATGAAATTGGCGACCGCATCACGCAGCTCATGGACCTCAAGGTGCCCGACGGTTTCCTCGGCAAGCTCTCGCTGCTGCCGCGCTTGCTCGAGGTGAGCAAGTTTCCGCCGCGCGTGAAGGGCGGGACGCCTTCCTGCCAGGACATCGTATGGCGCGGCGACGATATCGATCTCGACAGGTTGCCGGTGTTGCATTGCTGGCCCGAGGACGGTGGCCCCTACATCACCATGACGGCGGTCATCAGCAAGGACCCGGTGCGTGGCATCCGCAATGTGGGCATGTACCGCGTGCAGCAGCTGGGCAAGCGACATGTGGCCATGCACTGGCAGCGCCACAAGACGGGCGCCGAGCACATGCGGCAGATGGCCGAGCGCGGTGAGAAGATGCCGGTGTGCATCGTGGTGGGCAGTGATCCCGCCAGCATGTTCAGCGCCTCCGCGCCGCTGCCGCCCAACATCGACGAGTTCCTCTTCGCCGGCTTTCTGCGCCGCGACCCGGTGCGTCTCGCCAAGGCGGTCAGCAACGATCTCGAGGTGCCGGCTGACGCCGAGATCGTCATCGAGGGGTACATCGATCCCGCCGAGGAGCTGGTGGTGGAAGGCCCGTTCGGTGACCACACGGGCTTCTACAGCGAAGCGGACATGTATCCGCGCGTGCATGTCACCGCCGTGACCATGCGGCGCAACGCGGTGTACGCCACCACCATCGTGGGCCGTCCACCCATGGAGGATTTTTATCTCGGTCACGCCACCGAGCGCATCTTCCTGCCCTTGCTCAAGCTCACCACGCCGGAAATCGTGGACTATCACATGCCGGCCGAGGGTGGTTTTCACAACCTCGTGTTCGTGAGCATCGACAAGAAGTATCCCGGTCACGCCGACAAGGTCATGCACGCCCTCTGGGGGCAGGGCCTCATGTCGCTGGCCAAGGTGCTGGTGGTGGTGGACAAGGACATCAACGTGCGCAACCCGGTGGAAGCCTGGTGGGTGGCGCTCAACAACATGGACCCGCAGCGCGACGTGCGTTTCACCATGGGGCCCGTGGACGTGCTCGATCACGCGAGTCGCGCGTTCACCTATGGCAGCAAGATGGGCATCGACGCCACGCGCAAATGGCCCGAGGAAGGCTTCACCCGCGCCTGGCCGCGTGTGATCAGCATGGACGAGACCACCCGGTCGCGTGTTGACGCCATGTGGAGAAGCCTCGGGCTGCCGCCGGTGCCGCAGCCGTGAGCACGGTGCTGCCACCCAGGGGCGCGCGCGACGGGCAGCTGATCAGCGGCCAGTCCCTGCCGGTGCGATTGGCCAACTTCGTCAAGCTGCCGCACACGGTGTTTGCCATGCCGTTCGCGCTGGTGGGTGTGCTGTTTGCGAGCGTGGTGGCGCCGGTCAGTGCCGGGGTGGTGGGCTGGGTCATCCTGGCGTTCACCAGCGCGCGCTTTGCCGCCATGGCGTTCAACCGTCTCGTCGATCGCGATGTGGACGCGCTCAATCCGCGCACCGCCATGCGTGAGTTGCCCGCGGGCACGCTGACGGTGGCGCAGGCGCGCTTCAGCATCGTGTTGTCGAGCGGCCTGTTTGTGCTGGCCAGCTACATGCTCAACACCCTGTGCTTTATGCTTTCGCCCATCGCCCTGCTGTGGGTGCTGGGCTACAGCTACACCAAGCGCTTCACGCGCTGGTCGCATCTCTGGCTGGGTCTGGGCCTGTCCATCGCTCCGGTTGGTGGCTACCTCGCCGTGACCGGCGCGTGGAGTGAGCCGTGGTGGCTGCTCTGCGTGCTGGCGCTCGGCGTGGTGTGCTGGAGCGGCGGGTTCGACATGATCTACGCGCTGCAGGATGCCGAGTTCGACCGGGTGCACGGGCTGCACAGTGTGCCCAGCACGTTCGGGGTGTCGGGGGCCATCGCCATTGCGCGTGTGCTGCATGTGCTGGCCGTGGCCTGCTTTGCTGCGGTGGTGGCGGCGCAGCCCCTGGGTACGGTGTCACCGCTTGCCCAGAACGTGCTGTGGGCGGCCGTGGGTGGTGTGGCGCTCATGCTGCTCTGGGAGCATCGCCTCGTGAAGGCGCACGACCTCTCCCGCGTGGATGCGGCCTTCTTCACCATGAATGGCCTCATCAGCCTGGGCTTTCTGGGCTGTGTACTGGTGGCGCGCCTGCTCGTGGCGCGCGGCCTCGGGGGTGCGCCATGACCGCGTCACACACGGCCAATGCCTCGCGCCATCCGGTGGTGCTGGCCATCACCGGAGCATCGGGCGCTCCATACGCCGTGCGTCTGCTGGAGGCGCTGGTGGACCTCGAGGTGCCCACCTGGCTCATTGTGTCGAGTCACGGGTGGCGACTGCTGCAGACCGAAAGCGGCATTGCCAATCTCGAGGCGCTGCGGGAACACGTTGGCGCGATGGCCTTCGACCGGCACGTCACCGTGTTCGACGATGGTGACCGCGGTGCCAGGCCGGCCAGCGGATCGGCGCGTTCGAGTGGCATGGTGGTCTGCCCCTGCAGCATGGGGACGGTGAGCGCCATTGCGCACGGATCGTCGCGTTCGCTGGTGGAACGCGCTGCTGACGTTGCGCTCAAGGAGCGTCGCCGCCTGCTGCTCGTTCCACGGGAAACACCACTGTCGCTGGTGCATCTCGAAAACCTCACGGCGGTCACGCGCGCCGGTGCCACCGTCATTCCCGCCGCGCCGGGCTTCTACCACGGGCCCAGCGGGATTGCCGATCTGGTGGACTTCATCGTGGCCCGCATTCTCGATCATCTCGAGCTGGAGCATCAGGTGGGCAAGCGCTGGGGTGAGCGCGCGGAGCCTGGCGAGTGATCGACGAGCAGCAGTTTGCGGCGTCGGTGGAGCGGGAACGCCGCGCTCAGCGCCGTGATGCGCTGCTGCTGTGGGCGTTGGCCTCGCTGCTGTTCGTCAAACCCGCGCACGCGCTGCTTGGTCTGATTGGACTCCCCGTGGATGTTCGCTGGCCGCTGGCGTGGGTGGCCGCGCCGCTGGCCACGGCTCTGGTGTACGCCGCCGTAGTGGGCGTGAGTGGAATGGCCTCGGGGCTGGTGCTGAACATTTTGCATCCGGGTCGCGGTGGCAAGGCGGCTCCGCCGGGATACTCACATGCGGAGGCGCTCGCGGCGGCAGGGCGTATGCGTGAGGCAGAAATCGCCTTCGAGGCCTTGCACGCTGAGCGCGGCGACCGGGTTGATGTGCTGCATGCCGAGATTGCGTGGCAACTCAAGCCGGGTGGCAGTGTCGAGCGGGCCAAGACATTGCTGCAAAGACTTCGCAAGGCGGCCGGAGCCACGCGCGCCGACGAGCTCTATGCGACGCAGCGCCTGATCGACCTCTATCTGGGCCCCCTGCGAGACCCGGACCGCGCCATGTCGGAGCTGCGGCGCATCATTCAGCAGTTCCCGGGAACACGCGACGCCGAAGGGGCACAGACGGCGCTGGCTACATTGCGGGAACAGGCGGGCCGCGAAGTACCCGTGGCGCCGGATGTGTCCCGCGGCACCGACCCCACACCTCCGTCCTCCTCCCAGTCATGAACGAACGCGCCACCATCATCGGTCTCATTTCCGACACACACGGCCTGGTGCGCCCCGAAGTGTTCCAGGCGCTCGAGGGGGTGTCGCAAATCCTGCATGCCGGTGATGTCGGGCCGGCTGAGGTGCTGACGGAGCTGGCCACCATCGCGCCCATTCGCGCGGTCTGGGGCAATACCGATGCGCCTGGCCGTCCGGATCTGGTGGAGCGCATTGAAGACGTGATCGACGGCGTGCGCATCGTGGTGACGCACGGGCACGAACTGGGCAGCCCCACTCCGCCCAAACTGGTGGGCGCCCATCCTACGGCTGATGTGATTGTGTATGGGCACACGCATCAGCAGCTGGTGACCAAGGCCGCACGGCGCGTGGTCGTGAACCCCGGGGCGGCTGGACCGCAGCGATTCAAACTGCAGCCCTGCGTGGCCAAGCTGTACATCTGGAAGGGGCAGGCGGATGTGGAGTTGATTCCGTTGCTACCCGCTGAACCGCTGAACCGCTGAACCGCTGAACTGATGGTGTGAGGATTGGAGGATCCAAGGATTGGAGGGGCGGGCGTCGAGGGTTCCGCCAACGGGGAGCCCTCGACGCCCGCCTCTCTTATCCTCCGATCCTCTGATCCTCACACCATCAGTTCAGCGGTGCCGCCGCAAGCACCAGACCCTCCAGCGCCCCCACCACCGTCTCCGCCACAATGGCCTGCGCGCCGTTGCGCCCGCGGAACCACGACTCCACCAGCAACAACTCATCGAGTCGATCGACCAGCGCGCCGGTGGGCACCGCCTGGGTGGCTTGTCGTTCGAGGTCCTGCATGGCGTTCACCGTCCCGGGCTCCTGACAGCGTGCCTCGGCCACTACCACGCCGTGGCGCACGAGATACAGACGATCGTCGCCATCGTGCCCGGGCACCGCATACACGAAGCTCGGACGCGCCAGCGCCTCGCGCACACGCGACAACTGCGCCTCGAGTTCCTGCAGCGCGGTGAGCCGGTCGCGCAACCAGCCGGCACGCTCGTAGCTGAGGGACGCGCTGGCCGCGGCCATTTCCCGAACGAGTTGCTGCTGCGGCGAGTCGTCGCGTCCCTCGAGTACCGCCTTGGCCCGCGTGAGTTGTGTACGGTACTGATACTCGGTGGTGGCGCCCACGCAGGGGCCCAGGCAGCGCCGGGTTTCGTAGCGGTGACAGCGCGGGGTGCGCTGCATGGCCGGATGCATGGCATCGAAGAGCTCCTGCACATCGGCGAGATGCAGCGGCACGCGATCACTGCAGTCGCGCAGTCCCAACGCGTCGTTGAGCACCCGCAATGCGTCCTGCAGCGGACGACGTGACGCAAAGGGGCCGATGATCTGCGCCACGTCGCGGGAGCGGGCGGCGGCACTGGCGCGCTGAATGCGAAGACGCGGCGCCGGCCCCCTGGCGATGCTGATGACCCACCATTTGTCGAGCGGCCGTGCCGAACGCACGTTGTAGCGAGGCAGGTGCGCGCGAATGAGCCGCACTTCGCGCAGCAGCGCGGCAAACTCGCTGGGCTGCGGCTCCCATTCGATGCTGGACGTTTCCCGCAGCATGCGGGCGTGGCGATGCTCAGGCCAAGGTAGGCGGAAGTAACTGAGCAGCCGCGTGCGCACCTGGGTGCTCTTGCCCACGTACAGCACCTCGCCGTGCGCTCCGCGCATGAGGTACACACCAGGCGCGTTACGTGTGGTGGCGCGCACCTGTTCACGCAGTCGGGCCACGTTGGCCTCACTGGCCGGCATGGCCAGATCGAGTTGGGTGGCCAGCGCGCGCGGACGGCGGGTGGGGCGGGGTGGCAGCGACGCGGCCAGCCCTGCAGCCAGCTCAGTGCTGACACCTCGCGCAGAAGACCGTGCTGCGTCCGTCCACGGCATGGGTGCCGATGAGGCGATGCCCGCAGCGGCGGCAGGGCTCGCCGGCACGACCGTATGCGGCCAGCTGTTCGACAAAACGTCCCCGCTCACCGCGCGCGTCCCGGTAGTCGCGAAAGCTGGTGCCGCGGGCCGCAATGCTGGCCTGCAGGACCTGCCGGAGCTCGGTGTGCAGCGAGGCCCACTCCGGATCGGAAAGCGACGCTGCTTCGCGGGATGGGTCGATGCCGGCCAGCCATAGCGCCTCGTTGGCGTAGATGTTGCCCACACCGGCCAGCCGCCGTTGATCCATGAGCGCGGCCTTGATGGGTTGGCGTGAGTCCCGAATACAACCCGAAAATGCAGCCACGGTGAGCGTCGGGTCAAGAGGCTCGGGGCCAAGTCCGGCGGAATATTCGGCGAAACGCTCGCCAGCCATGAGGGCCACGGTGCCCAGTCGGCGCACGTCGCGGTAATGCAGCGCGCGGCCATCGCCGAGCGTGAAGCTCACGCACACGTACCGACGCTCGCTCTCGGATAGCTGGCCGTCGTCCACGATGAGGCCACCGGTGAAGCGCGGCTGCACGACCAGGTGCCACGCACCTGAAGCGCCACGAATTTCCAGCACGATGAGCTTGGCGCGCCGCCACACCCGCTCCACCGCTGCATCACGCAGCGCGGCATCCAGCCCCGCCACATCCGTCTCGCGCAGCACGTCGGGGCGCGGCACGCTCACACGCGTCACCCGGGCGCCCCGCACCATGTCGTGCAGATCGCGCGCGATCGTTTCGGTTTCCGGGAGTTCAGGCATGGAGCAGGCTTCTACCGATTACCACGGAGCAACACGGAAAAGATGGAAACAACAGGAGACGGCGTTGGATTCGCGCACTCTCGGCAAATCCAAGCGGTCATCCTGTCTTTTCCGTTGTTGTCCGTGTCAATCCGTGGTAGTCAGTTGAAGATCACCCAAGTCGCGCGGCCTCGCGCCATCCGATGTCGCGGCGGTACATCGCGCCCTCGAACTCGATGCGCGAGGCGGCCTCGCGCGAGGCCTGCTGAGCGGCGGCAAAACTGTCGGCCATGGCGGTGACGGCAAACACCCGACCGCCGCTCGTGAGCAGCTCGCGCCCGTCGCGCTTCGTGCCCGCGTGATACACCCGCACCGCGTCGCCGAACTCCGGCAGCGATATCGGCAGTCCGGTGCGCGGCGCGTCCGGATAGCCGGCCGAGGCCACCACCGTGGTCACGCTGGCGCCGGCGCGCCAGGTAAAGGCCGGCATGTTGCCAATGCGCGCGCCACGCGCCACCGCGAGCATGGGATCGAGCAGACTGCTGGTGAGCATCGGCAGGATGGCCTGCGTCTCCGGATCACCGAATCGGCAGTTGAACTCCACCACCTTGGGGCCGTCGGGCGTGAGCATGAGGCCCGCGTAGAGCAGACCGGTGAACGGTGTGCCACGCTTGCGCAGCGCATGCAGCGTGGGCAGGAAAACACGCTCCGTCACCTCGTCCACAAGCGCCGGCGTGGAGAACGACACCGGTGTGTAGGCACCCATGCCACCGGTGTTCGGGCCCTCGTCACCATCGAGCAGACGCTTGTGATCCTGGGCGCCGATCATGGGTAGCACGTCGTAGCCATCCGTGACGGCAAAGAGTGAAAGCTCTTCGCCCGTCATGAACGATTCCACAAGACATTCGGCGCCCGCTTCGCCAAACACGCGATCATCGAGAATGCGATCGATGGCGTCGAAGGCCTCGGCCTCGGAGTGACACACAATCACGCCCTTGCCGGCCGCGAGACCGCTGGCCTTGATGACCACCGGAGCGCCGAAGCGCGTGCGGACGGCGTCCTTTGCGTCGCGCGCCACACGATGGGTTTCGGCATGCGCCGTGGGCACACCGGCCTGCAGCATCAGCGTCTTGGTGTCGGCCTTGCTGGTCTCCACCGTCGCGGCGCCCATGGTGGGGCCGAAGGCGGGAATACGCGCCAGTTGCAGCGCGTCCACCACGCCGGCGGCCAGCGGGGCTTCGGGGCCCACAACCACGAGATCCACCTGCTCCTGCTCCGCCAGCGCCACAACGGCCCGCGGGTCGTCGGCCTTGATGCTCACCAGGCGGCCAAGCTGGGCGATACCCGGATTGCCGGGACCGGCCAGCAATTCAACGGCGGTGTTTTCGCGCGACAGTGTGTCGGCCAGCGCATGCTCGCGGCCACCCGAACCAAGAAGCAGGATCTTCATGGGGCGGAAATCTAGTCGGGCAGCGGGCCATCAGGCTGCGTCCGACTCGCGCTGCGGCACAAACACCACGCCCGCCGAAACGCGTGGTCTCGGCGGGCGGGTTTGATGCCTCAGAACGTGCTGCCCGGTGGTGCTGGGGCCGGTGGCGGTTCCGGTGCTGGCGGTGGTTCCGGGGCCGGTGGCGGCTCCGATGGGGGCGGCGGCGGCGCGTCGCCCATGCTGGCCGCCGCCTTGAAGGCATCGCGGAAGGCATCGGCTGCGCGATTGATGACACCACCCACCGCATCGGCTGCTTCGCGCGCCTTCTCCTTGTAGTAGTCGGTGGCGTCGCGCAGGTCGTCGCGGAACGGACGCTCGGCCTCACTGCCGCGGCGGATGTAATCGCCGCTCAGGATGGTGGCGTAGGCCCCGCTCTGCTCCCATCGACGCAGTTCGCCGGCGCGCACGGTGTGGAAGGGATGCTCACGCAGCGCCGTGTTGAGCGCCTTGAGCACGCTGTCCCAGGCTGTGCCACCCACTTCGTAGTCGGCGGCCTGCACGAGATAGGCGTCGAGGTCGATGGTGTCTCCCTCGGCCTTGCCACCCGCGAGCTTGAGGAAGGCCATGAGGCTCGCACGCGGATCCTGGGTGCCGAGCATGCCGGCGCGGTCGGCACTCAGTTCCGACTTGCGATACCACTCCAGCAGCGCGAGCTGGAAGGGCAGGAGTGCGATGGACGCGAGCAGCGGCAGCGCGCTCATGCCGAAGAACAGCACGATGAGCGCAATGGTGCGATACGTCGTGCGCCCCGTCATGATGTGGCCGAGCTGCTGGGCCAGCACAAAGCGCCGCTCGTCGGGTTCCAGCAGTTCGAGGGTGCCCGAACTGATCACGATGAAGGGCTGATCGAATCCGACTGCACCGGCATTGGCAATGGGGTTCTGGGCCACATAGAGTTGCGGCACCGGTTGTCCTGCATTGGGCCAGTCGAGGCTGCGCAGCACGTCCTCGTACATGGCGTACAGCCGCGGACGTTGTGTGGGCCCAACCAGCACTGCATCGCCAAGGAAGAGATTGCGCACACCGCGCTCACCAAAGGCGCCGGCGATCTTGCGGACCACCTCATCAAACCCGGGGATGGCGCGCAGGGCGCGGAGGGCGGCCCGGTCGGCCGGGTGCTCCCAGGTGACCGAGCTGATCTGAGTCAGGGGGGTAGGCATACCGGCCGTACGCGGGCTGGGCCGGATTGGTTGCAGGGGGCGGTCCCCGGGGGGGGCCGGGGGGCGGTCCGGAGGGCGGGGAAACTCAAAACTCAAAAACTTGAACTCAAAGCTCAGAGCTGACCGGACTGTCGGTGAGCTCTGAGCTTTGAGTTCAAGTTTTGAGTTCGGAGTCAACGGATACCTACGACTCGAAACTCAAACTCAAAACCCGAAACTGATCAGTTCCGGGTTCTGGGTTCGGGTTCCGGGTCTTGAGTTCCTCTAAATCCCCACCAGCGCCTGCTCGAGATCCTCGATCAGGTCCTCGGCGTCCTCGATGCCGCAGGACAGGCGTACCATGCCGTCCGTCAGTCCCATGGCCTGCTTCACCTCGGCCGGCACCGAGCCATGGGTCATGGTGAAGGGGTGATTGGTGAGGCTTTCCACCCCGCCCAGCGACTCGGCCAGCGAAAAGACCCGCACGCGCTCCAGGAAGCGGCGCGCATTGTCCTGGGAGCCCAGGTCCAGGGTCATCATGCCGCCAAAGGCCGACATCTGGCGCTTGGCCAGCTCGTGGTGCGGGTGATGGGGGAGTCCCGGGTAAATGACCCGTTCCGGCCCCAGACGGCCCGCCAGGTACTCGGCGATGGCCCGTCCGTTCAGGTCGTGCTGCTTCATGCGCAGCGGCAGGGTCTTGGTGCCACGCAGCGCCAACCAGGCATCGAAGGGGCCCGGCACGGCACCGGCCGCGTTCAGGATGAACTGGAGCCGATCGGCCAGCTCATCCTCAAGAACCACCGCGAGGCCGCCGATCATATCGGAATGACCGTTGATGTACTTGGTCGTGGAGTGCCACACGATGTGCGCGCCGAGCTCCAGCGGACGCTGGTAGATGGGGGTCGCAAAGGTGTTGTCCACCACGAGCAGCGCATCGTGGCGCCCGGCAATCTCGGCCATGGCGCGCAGGTCGGTGAGCCGCATGAGCGGATTGGTGGGCGTCTCCACGAGCAGCGCGCGCGTGGCGGACGTCATGGCCTCTTCGACCCGCTGCGGATCACTCGTATCCACGTAGGTGAAGGACAACCCCATATGCCGCAGAATTCGATCGAACAGCCGGAAGGTGCCGCCGTACACGTTCTCGGCGCACACGATGTGATCCCCGGCCTTGAACAGCTTCATGATCGAGTCGAGGCAGCCCATGCCGCTGCCGAAGGCAAAGCCGTGTCGACCGCCCTCGAGTGTGGCCACATTGCGTTCCAGCGCCTGCCGGGTCGGGTTCTTGCCCCGGGCGTACTCGTATCCCTTGTTGACCCCAATGCTCTCCTGCACGTAGGTGCTGGTGAGATAGAGCGGCGTCATGATGGCGCCGGACACGGGGTCGGGCCGTTGGCCCGCATGAATGGCGCGAGTGGCCAGGCCACCCGCGAGGTCTTCGTCGAAAATGCGCGTCATGGGCTCCGGGTGATTCGGGGGGAAGGTCCGGTTCAAGCTAGCGTCGGGAGCCGAGGTGGTCGAGTCGGCGCCGGGCGCACGCTGCGGCTCGGGGCACGGCGCCCCGCGGTGACGCCGGTGCCACCCGTCGTGGTGTGGCCGGTCTTTCCGCGCGATCCCGAACCGGCGGCCTGATCATGCCGGATACCTGCCGGCATTCCGTCGCGACCGCGCAAGGCGCTTCCGAGCGCGCCTGCCTCATCGTGGACGACGAACCCGGCATGCGGGCGCTGCTCCGCCGGGTCATGCAGGCCGACGGGTTCGAGTGCCACGAGGCCGGCTCCGGCGAGGAAGCGCTGCGTGTGCTGGCCACGCATCCCGTGCCGCTCGTGCTCTCCGACTACCACATGCCGGCCATGGATGGAGCCGCGTTGCTGCAGGCCATTCAGCTGCGGGCACCGGATACGGCGGTGGTCATCATCACCGCCACGGCCGACGTGCAACTCGCCGTGAAGTGCCTCGAAGGCGGAGCGCTGGACTACCTCACCAAGCCCTTCGCCGCCGATGAAGTGCGCGCCCGTGTGGCGCAGGCCATGGCCAAGCGGAGTCTGCTGCGTGAGAACGCCGCGTATCGTGCGCAGCTCGAGGCGCGCGTGGCGGAGCAGGCAAGTCAGTACGAAGAGCTGTTCCTCGCCTCGCTGCAGTCGCTGGCGGATGCGCTGGAAGTGAAGGATGCCTACACCTGGGGTCACTCCACCCGCGTGTCGCGCTACGCCATGGCGATAGCCGACGTGCTGCAGCTGCCCGACGCGCTGCAGACGCAACTCGAACTGGGCAGCCGCCTGCACGACATCGGCAAGATCGGTGTGCGCGAGGCCGTGCTCAACAAGCCGGGACCACTCACGGGCGAGGAGTACGCGCACGTGATGGAGCATCCGGTCATCGGTTGGCGCATTCTCAGTCCGCTGCTGCGGGACATGCCGCATGCGCTGGCCGTGGTGCGCTCACACCACGAGCGCTTCGATGGCGAGGGCACGCCGGATCAGTTGCTGGGGCCGTCCATTCCGCTCGAAGCGCGCATCACGGCCGTGGCGGACAGCTTTGACGCCATGACCAGCGGCCGTCCGTATCGCGACGGCATGTCGGTTGAGGAGGTCATGGAGGAACTGGAGCGCCACGCCGGCACACAGTTCGATCCCTGCTGCGTGACGGCCTTCAAGCTGGCGCTCGAGCGTGATCACGCGCTGCGGCCGGACTGGAACGTGCGGCGGCGCCGGGAGCTGACGCTGGTGGCGTGAATCAGCCCACACTCGCGGTGCGGCCGGATCGTCAACAGCTCACGCAGAGGAATGGAGGGCGCTGAGTTCGCAGGGAACTGCAGTTGATGCTCAACTGCCTTGTCGCGGATTGCGCGGATGAGGCGGAAACAGCACGGATCTACAACAGAAAAACAGTAGACTCCTGCGAGACGCCTCTGCGCGCTCTGCGTGCTCCATTCCTCTGCGTGAGCTGTTGACGATTCCAGCCTCGCGCCAACTAACCCAGCGGTACGCGGATCACGCGCGCTGCAATGTCCGGCGGCAATTCCAAGTCCGGCCCACACACCACCACATTGGCCTCGCCGTCCGCCAGCACCGCATGCACCTCCTGCACGCCAAGCGATGCGCCGGTCAGTACCGCGCCGCCATCCAGCAGGGGCGCCAGCACACCCTGCACCAGGCCCTCGTAACTCGTAAACGGCGTACACACCACAGTGCGATGGACGGGCGTGAACGCATGCCTTGCCATGGCGGCGCGCGCATCATGCAGCAGTTGGCGATGCGAGATCCAGGACGCCTGCCCAGGCAGCATGAGACAGGGTTCCTCGCGGCCCGGGGTCTCCGTGTCGCCGATCAGGTCGAGCCCGAAGTGTGAGCCGAGGTCCACCACCTGCGTGAGCTGCGCCGCAGATACCGTGGCCTGAAGCGGTGCCGCGCGGAGATCCACACTCACGGAAGCAGCCGGTCTGTGGTCGTTGGAACCCGCGGGGTAGAGGAACCCGGCCGGTTCCTGATTCTGAGACAGCACACGAAGCCCGCGCCCGTCGCTGGCAGCCAGCGCCACCAGCACCTCGGCCCAACGGGCAGGCCGCACAGCCACGGGCCCTGTGCCGAGTGCCCGGACCAGTGGCAGCGAGCGTTGCAGCAGCGTGAAGCCGGCGGCCACCAGAGCCGAGGCCTCGTGGCCATCCACGCGACCACCGCCAGCGGCCAGAGCATAGGGGAGCAGTCCGAGCGGATCCATGCCGCAGAATAGCAGCGACGGCTGGTGGGCGGACCTGGGCCGCCACCGTAACGCCGCGTCCGCCTGGTCGTCGTATTCCTGACAGCCTAGGACCCGCATTCCTGTCGTGACTGTTGGTTCCCGCCGCGTGACACCCCTAGTTTCCACGTGGCCGTACAGACAGGACAGGACAGGACAGGACGGGCCGGCCGCTGGTTGCCGACCACCCCGGTCGGTCCGGCAAGATCTCGACGAGGAGACCGATGGCGTTCGACGGGTTGATGGTGAGTGTGTCCGGAGTGCGCGGGCGCGTGGCGGAAGCGCTCACGCCCGAGGTGGTCGCGACGTTTGCTGCAGCATTTGGTGCCTGGGCGTCGCGCAGCGGCAACCACAAGGTGGTGGTGGGCCGCGACAGTCGCGTGTCCGGTCCCATGTTCACCCGCATTGTGCACGGCGCCCTCGAATCGGTGGGTTGCACCGTCATCGACATCGGCATGGCCCCGACGCCCACCATTCAGCTGGCGGTGGAGCATCATCATGCCGCTGGTGGACTGGGCATCACGGCCAGTCACAACCCGATCGAATGGAACGCGCTCAAGTTCATTGGCCCCTCCGGACTGTTCCTCTCTGCCGCCGAAGGCGCGGAGATGCGTGCCCTGCTCGATTCCGGCATTCCGCGCGCCACCTGGGACAAGCTCGGTCACATCACGCGTGATGACGAGGCGGTGGCGCGGCATCTCGAGCAGCTGCTTGCGCTGCCGTGGCTGGACGTGGCAGGCATCCGCTCCCGCCGATTCCGTGTGGCCCTCGATTGCTGCCATGGAGCCGGCGCCGTCATCATGCCGGCGTTGCTCAGTGAGTTGGGCTGCGAGGTGTACGGCATCAACATGGAGAGCGACGGGCGGTTTCATCGGCCGCCCGAGCCGGTGGCGGAGAACCTTGGCGAACTCGAGGCGCTGGTTCGCGCCACGCAGGCCCATGTGGGTTTTGCAACCGATCCGGATGTCGATCGCCTCGCGCTGGTGCTGGATGACGGCAAGGCGCCAGGCGAGGACTACACGCTCGCCTTCGCCGTGCGCACCGTGCTGCGGCATCGCCGCGGTCCGGTGGTGACCAATCTCTCCACGAGCAAGGTGGTCTCCGACGTCGCCGACGAGATGGGCGTGCCGTTTCGCTTCGCCAAGGTGGGCGAGGTGAACGTGGCGCTCGCCATGCGGGACCTTGGCGCCACCATTGGTGGTGAGGGCAACGGCGGCGTGATCCTGCCCGAGTTGCACCTGGGCCGCGACGCGCCGCTGGGCGCGGCGCTCATGCTGCAGCTCATGCACGAAGAGGGGCGCCCGCTGTCGCAGCTCAAGGCGGAACGCCCGCAGTATGTGATTGTGAAGGACAAGCTGGATCGCCCCGATGCACCGCTCGATGCGGTGTACGAGGCGCTGCGCGCAGCCTTTGCCGACGCGCGCGCCGATACGCAGGACGGTCTGCGCCTCGACTGGAGTGACCGCTGGGTGCACCTGCGCCCGTCGGGTACGGAGCCCATCGTGCGCGTGATCGCCGAAGCGCCCACCGACGCCGAGGCCCGCGCGCTCATCGCGCAGGCCCGCGGCCCGCTGGACGCACTCGTTTCCCTTTGACCTGACCGCCCATGTGTGGAATCGTTGGCTACATCGGTGACAAGATCGCCACGCCGATGCTCATCGAAGGCCTCAAGCGCCTCGAGTATCGTGGCTATGACTCGGCCGGCGTGGCCATCATGAACGGCAACGGCGTGGAAACGCGCCGCGCGGCCGGCAAGATTGCGCGCCTTGAATCGGCGATTGCTTCCGATCCGCCGCACGGTACACTGGGCATCGCGCACACGCGCTGGGCCACCCATGGTCCGCCGAACGAACAGAACGCGCACCCGCACGTGAGTCAGAACGGCAAGATCGCGGTGGTCCACAACGGGATCATCGAGAACGCCACGTCACTCAAGGCCGGTCTCGAAGCGCGTGGTTATGTGTTCAAGTCGGACACGGACACCGAGGTGCTGTCGCACCTCATTGAAACGGCCTACGCTGGCAATCTCGAAGCGGCTGTCATCGAAGCCCTGCGGCAGGTGGACGGTACCTACGGCATAGCCGTCATCTCGAGCGACGAGAAGGACAAGATCGTGGCGGCACGCAAGGGCAGTCCGCTGCTCGTCGGCATTGGTGACGGCGAGTTTTTTGTCGCGTCCGACGCCTCGGCAATCCTCGCGCACACGCGGCAGGTGGTCTACCTCGATGACGGCGACATTGCCGTGGTCACGCGTGACGGCTACCACGTGCTGGATCTTGATTCAGTCATTCGCGAGAAGCCGGTTACGCGCATTGACTGGGACCTCGCACAGATCGAGCGCGGTGGTTATCCGCACTTCATGCTCAAGGAGATCTTCGAGCAGCCGACCACGGTGGAGAACACCATGCGTGGCCGTCTCATTCTCGAAGAAGGTTTCTCCAAGCTCGGCGGTCTGAACATCTCCAAGGAAGACCTGCTGGCCGTTGACAACATCATCATCACCGCCTGCGGGACGAGCTGGCACTCGGCCCTCATCGGCGAGATGATGATCGAAGAACTCTGCCGCATCCCGGTGGAAGTGGAGTACGCGTCGGAGTTCCGCTACCGCAACCCCATTGTCACGCCGCGCACGCTGTGCATCGTGATTTCGCAGTCCGGCGAAACGGCGGACACGCTGGCGGCCATGCGGGAAGCCAAGCGACGCGGCGCCCGCACGCTGGGTCTCGTGAACCAGGTGGGCAGCACCATTGCCCGCGAAGATGACGGTGGCATCTACCTGCACGCTGGCCCGGAAATTGGTGTGGCCAGCACCAAGGCCTTCACCAGCCAGGTGGTGGCGCTGGCGCTCTTCACACTCAAGCTGGCGCGTCTGCGTGACCTGAGTGTGGCGCGCGGCCGCGCCATCGCCCAGGCCATGGCCAAGCTGCCCGAGCAGATCCAGAGCATTCTTGACCGGGCGGAGGAAATCGAGCAGCTGGCGGAGGAGTTCAAGCGGGCCACGAACTTCCTCTACCTGGGTCGCGGCTACAACTTCCCGGCCGCGCTCGAGGGCGCGCTCAAGCTCAAGGAAATTTCGTACATCCACGCCGAAGGCTATCCGGCGGCCGAGATGAAGCACGGCCCCATCGCGCTCATCGACGAGATGATGCCGGTGGTGTGTATCGCGCCGCATGACGCGGTGTTCGACAAGATCACGTCGAACATCCAGGAGGTGAAGGCGCGCAAGGGCAAGGTCATCGCCATCACCACGCGCGACGAGCCCAGCCTGGCCGGCAAGATCGACTACGAGTTCCGCATCCCGGAGACCGAGGATCTGCTCACGCCGATTCTGGCCTCGGTGCCGTTGCAGCTGCTGGCGTACTACATCGCTGTCAAGCGGGGCTGCAACGTGGATCAGCCGCGCAATCTCGCCAAGAGCGTCACGGTCGAGTAAGCGATTCCGCCTGCTGCAGGTGGTCGATGATGGCCCGGTACGTTGCCTCGGGGCCCCTGCCGTCCACCTGCCAGGCGTGCTGGGCCCATGTGCGAGCGGTCGTGTCGTAGCGCGCGTCGCGACGATGTACGTCCGCGCCGCGGGCGCAAAGCGCGACCACCAGGTCCAGGTAGCCCGAGTACGCGGCAATGTGCAGTGCCGTGGCGCCGTCAGAGTTGACGGCGTCCACCGCCACGCCGCCGTCGAGCAGCGTGTGCACCGCGCCCTGCTGATTGTACCAGGCCGCCATGCCGAGGGCTTCGCCGAGCTCGTTCGGCGCATGCTCCCCCTGCGCCAGCAGCGCGCGCAGTGTAACCACTTGGCCCGTGCCGGCCAGGTCTACGAGACTGAGCGCCAGGCCGCGCTCCAAACACCGCGGGACCAGATGCGCCGCGGCTTCCGGGCACCCGTTGTACAGACTGTCCCGCACGTGGTTTGTGCGAAGCGTGGCGCCGCGCGCGAGCAGCAGATCCGCCAAAGCCAACTGGACGCCGGCCGCCCGAGGGTGCGCACTGGTGACCACGAGTCCCAGCGTGTCCGCGCCACCGCCGTACAGATCACAAGTGGCGTTGACATCGGCGCCGGCGTCGAGCAGGTACTCGGCAATGGGGACAATGTTGGGCGGAGTGCGCTGCCGGAAGTCTTCCACTCCGTTCGCCGCGACGTAGTGCAGCAGGGTGGCGCCGTGTTCCCGATCTGATCGCGCCTCCACCAGTGATGGGTCGCGTTCGAGGAGGGCGATCAGCGTCTCGAGATGGCCGTGCACGACGGCATCGGCCGCCTGTTCAAACTTGGTCGCGTCCACGCCCCAGTCTAGCGCCAATCGGAACCGGCTGCCACACTGGGGACATGATCGACCAACCAGACATCATCCACCACGACGAGGACGGCCACCGCGGCCGCTTCCGCATTGACCGCGACGGCAAGCATGCCGCCGTCATGACCTACAGCCGCGGGCGGCCCGACCTCATCATCATCGACCACACCGAGGTCAATCCGGCCTACGGTGGGCAGGGCCTCGGGCAGGCGCTCCTGGCCGAGCTGGTGCGCTGGGCCCGGGAAACCGGCACCAAGGTCATGGCCACCTGTCCATTTGCCTCCGTCCAGTTCGCGAAGCGCCCCGAGCTGGCCGACGTGCTGCTCTAGGGGCGCCGAAGCCGGCCCGGCGGGTCGCACGCAGCCCCAGCCCCGGTTCCGGCCCTGATTATCTTTCAGGGCTATGACCGATGCTGTGACCCCGACCGAATCCGGCGCCAATGAGCTGCCGGTGGACAGCTCGCGCCTGGAGCGCGAGATCGCCCGCCGCCGCACCTTCGCGATCATCTCGCACCCGGACGCCGGCAAGACCACGCTCACTGAAAAGCTGCTGCTCTACGGCGGCGCCATCCATCTGGCCGGTTCGGTGAAGGCGCGGCGTGCCACCCGGCATGCCACGTCGGACTGGATGAAGCTCGAGCAGGAGCGCGGCATCTCCGTCACCAGCTCGGTGTTGCAGTTCGAGTTTCTGGGCTACCAGCTCAACCTGCTCGACACGCCGGGTCACGAAGACTTCAGCGAAGACACCTATCGCACGCTGGTGGCCGCCGACAGCGCCATCATGCTGCTCGACAATCGCAAGGGTGTCGAAGAGCGCACACGTCAGCTCTTCGACGTGTGCAAGATGCGTCGCACGCCCATCTTCACGCTGGTCAACAAGTGCGACCGGCACGGTGAAGACCCGCTCAAGCTCATTCAGGACGTTGAAGCCGATCTCGGGATCGACTGCTTCGCGGCCACCTGGCCGGTGTTCGAGAATGACACCTTCGTGGGCGTCTACGATCGCCTCAAGCGCGAAGTGCATCTCTTTGAGCGCAGTGGCGATCGCGGCGCGACACGCGCCGATGACACCATCGTCAGCATCGACGATCCCAAGCTGGTCGATGTCATGGGTGAGGGCGCGTTCGATCGCCTCATGACCGATATCGAGCTGCTCGATGCGGCCGGTCATGAGTACGACCATCAGCGGGTCATCGATGGCGCCCTCACACCCGTGTTCTTTGGTTCGGCGCTCACCAACTTCGGCGTCGAGCCCTTCCTGCGCGAGTTCCTCGGGTTTGCGAGTGCGCCGGG
>ERZ1066121.527-NODE-527-length-34570-cov-6.664783_pt1 | contig 34570 bp, 29 predicted proteins | sample MGYA00382768_ERZ1066121 | MGnify/ENA primary metagenome ERZ1066121 (study PRJEB33369, sample SAMEA5778351) | biofilm metagenome | biome: Industrial cooling water; feature: Water cooling tower basin; material: Biofilm | place: United Arab Emirates | collected...
AGCAGCAGCACATCCTTGACATCGCCTTGCAGCACCCCGGCCTGAATGGCCGCGCCGATGGCGACCACTTCGTCGGGGTTGACCCCGGTGTGGGGTTCCTTGCCAAAGAAACCCTGCACCACGTCGCGCACGCGCGGCATGCGGGTCATCCCGCCAACCAGCACGACTTCATCAATGTCCTTGGCCGACAGCCCGGCATCCTTGATCGCCTTGCGGCAAGGCTCAAGCGTGCGCTGCACCAGTTCTTCGACCAGCTTTTCAAGGTCGGCGCGGCTGATCGTCTTGACCAGATGCTTCGGCCCGGTCGCATCGGCGGTGATGAAGGGCAGGTTGATTTCGGTCGTCGCAGCGGACGACAGCTCGATCTTCGCTTTCTCCGCCGCTTCCTTCAGCCGCTGCAGCGCCAGCTTGTCGCCGCGCAGATCGATGCCTTCGTCCTTTTTGAAGGTGTCAGCCAGAAACTCGACGACCTTGCTGTCGAAATCCTCACCGCCCAGGAAGGTGTCGCCGTTGGTCGACTTGACCTCGAACACGCCGTCACCGACTTCCAGGATCGAGATATCGAACGTGCCGCCGCCAAGGTCATAGACGGCGATCGTCTTGTTGTCGTTCTTGTCGAGCCCATAGGCCAGCGCGGCCGCCGTCGGCTCGTTGATGATGCGCAGCACTTCCAGACCAGCGATCTTGCCGGCGTCCTTCGTAGCCTGACGCTGGGCGTCGTTGAAATAGGCGGGAACGGTGATTACTGCCTGCGTGACGGTTTCACCCAAATAGCTTTCGGCGGTTTCCTTCATCTTTTGCAGGATGAAGGCGCTGATCTGCGAGGGCGAATATTCTTCACCACCAGCCTTGACCCACGCGTCGCCATTGCTGCCCTTGGCAATCGCATAGGGGACCAGTTCCATGTCCTTCTTAGTCAGCGGATCGTCGAAGCGGCGACCGATCAGACGCTTGACCGCGTAAACCGTGTTTTCGGGGTTGGTCACCGCCTGGCGCTTGGCCGGCTGGCCGATCAGTCGCTCGCCATCCTTGGCAAAGGCAACGATCGAAGGGGTCGTGCGTGTCCCTTCGGCATTTTCGATAACCTTGGGCTTACCACCTTCCATGACCGCGACACAGCTGTTGGTGGTGCCGAGGTCGATACCAATCACTTTGGCCATCTTGTCATTCCATCCTTGCAATTTAATGCGGCGCCCATCGGGGCCTTGCCGCTGTCCCCACATGATGGGGGCGATATAGGTGGGCTTTGGCTTGGCACAAGGGCTGCCGCTTCCTATGTGATGTCTCACCATGCAACGCCTGTCACAAGGATGGCCAACGATGAAAACTTTCTCCTCTGCCGCAGCTACGTGGGCCACCGCCACGATCGCCGCACTGACGCTCGCCGCTTGCGGAGAGGCGCAAGGGGAACGCCAGATCCTGCGCGTCGTCAGCGGCCATGTGATGGTGCCCGCCACTCCGGACCGGCCAGCGGCAGGCTATTTCACGGTCGAAGGCGGTTCCGCGCCGGTCGATCTGGTGGCGGTGACCGCCGACCTTGCCCAGCGTGTCGAGATGCACCAAACGGTGAAAGAGGACGGCATGACCAGCATGCGCGAGCTGCGCGCTGCGCCCGTGCCGGTTCAGGGCAAGCTGGAGTTCAAGCCGGGCGGCAATCACCTGATGATCTGGAACATCAATGGCGCGGCGGTGCGCGCCGGGCGGTTGCCGATGGTGTTCATCTTTTCGAACAACGAGCGCATCGTCTTTGACCTCAAGATCAAGACGGCGGAGGATGCGGCCAAGGGCGGCGGGGACGCGCACGCCGGGCATTGACGCCGCGCATGGCCGCCGACCGCCCCCTGACTTCCGGCGAGATTGCGCTCGCGCGCAGTGTCTTTGGTAATGCCATCGACTATGCGCCGGTGCGGGTCCGCAGCCGCAAATGGGCCTTTTTTCAGCCGCGCGGCGTGGTGATGGCGCCGATGGGCCATCTCCACTTTCATCCGGAGGGGGGACTTTACTGCGACGATTTTTCCTGCCCACCGGGTGAGGATCGCGCCGAAATCCGCCGGACCAAAGGGTTGTTTATCCACGAAATGACCCATGTGTGGCAGACGCAGCAGCGGGGCCGCTGGTATCTGGTACTGATGCGCCATCCTTTTGCCCGCTATGACTATGTGCTGGTGCCGGGCCGCCCGCTCGCCCGCTACGGCCTTGAACAGCAGGCGGAAATCGTGCGCCATTACTGGCTGCTTGGCGAAGGGGTGCGGGTCGCGGGTGCGCCCGATATCGCGGCGTACCGCGCGATCATGCCGCGCGAATTTTTCTGATCATCGTCAAAGGCATCGACCGGGTGTCCGGTTAACCATAGTTTTACAATGCGGGCGGTACAGCGGCCTAATCGTAATGCGCCCGAGATTGGACCATGACCATGCGCCGTGTCGCCGCTTTGATCGCCTTAACGCTTGCTGGTTGTGCGGGCGCTCAGGAAACTTTTGACCTCTCCGTGGCCGATGCCCGGCAGCGCATCCTTGACGGCACCTATCCCAAGGGGTCGATTGCCAATTTCTCCAGCCATAACATCCGTCCCACTGCTGCAGGGGAGGACAGGATTACATGGAAAATCGTCACCGACGACGGTTTGGGGTTTCCTTGCGAATCCACCCTGACGCCTGCGAATGCGGAAGGGACGCAGGCGTTGGTCAAAACGGAATGTGCGACCGACAACAATCCGCTGGTTGAAGAGGCCAAGCGCTCGCTCAAGCGGCTCATTGATTCGGTGTTGACTGGAAAACCCTATTCCAAAACCGAAATCTGATGGATTGAAAATGCCCTAGTCAGCATGGCCATGTTCGGTCTATGTTCCAAACATGTTGCTGGACTATTTGTTTGTCGCCATCGGTGCGTTGCTGATCGGAACCTTGGTCGGTTGGCTGTGGGGCGGCCGGCAGACCGGGGCGCTGAACGCCGAATGCGCCGCGCTTGCCGCCGACCGTGATGAACAGCTGGCGCGCTTCAAGGCCGCGATTGTCGATCTGGCCAGCGAATCACAGCGGCGCGAGAATGCCGAGCTGCGCCTTGCGACGATAGAAGCTGAACGCAGCGCGCGCGAGGCGGCCCTTGGCGAACAAATCGCGCAACTGCAATCGGCGCAGGCAGCGCTGACCGCGCAATTCCGCGAGGTGGGGCAAAAGATGCTCGACAGCGCACAAAAAGCCTTCCTCGACCGCGCCGAAGCGCGCTTTAAGGAAAGTGAGGCAAGCGCGGGTCAGAATCTGAAAGCCTTGCTGACCCCCGTCCACGACCGCCTCGCCCGTTATGAAGAGGGTGTGGCAAAGATCGAGGCCGAACGGCGGGAGGCTTATGGCAATTTGTCCGGCCTTATCGACGTGATGCGCCTTGGGCAGGAGGAGGTAAAGGCCGTCACCGCAAGCCTTAACAACGCACTGCGCAACGCGCCCAAGGCGCGCGGGCGCTGGGGCGAGCAACAGCTGCGCAACGTGCTCGAAGCCTGCGGGCTGACCGAGCATGTCGATTTTCACACGGAAGTCAGCCTGGAGCTGGAGGATGGTCGCCTTCGCCCCGATGCCATCATCAATGTGCCGGGCGGTCGCCAGCTGGTGATCGATGCCAAAATGTCGTTCAACGCCTTTCAGGACGCGATCAGCACGGGCGAGGATGCCGATCGCGCTCGCCATCTGACTGCGCACGCCGCCGCGATGAAGGCGCATGTGACGACGCTGGGGGCCAAATCCTATCAGGACCAGTTCGACGAAGCGCCCGATTATGTCATCATGTTCGTGCCCGGCGAGCATTTCCTGGCCGCCGCGCTCGAAAGTGATCCGGACCTGTGGGACTATGCCTTTGGCCGCCGCGTGCTGTTGGCGACACCGACCAATCTTGTTGCCATCGCCCGGACGGTCGCCGGAGTCTGGAGACAGGAAAAGGTCGCGGGCCAGGCGCGGGAAATCGCTGCGCTGGGCAAGGATTTATACGCGCGCATGGCAACGATGGCCGCGCATATCGTCCGGCTGGGCCGCAACCTGGATCAGGCGACGGGGGCGTACAACGCTTTCATCGGCAGCTTTGAATCACAGGTGCTGACACAGGCGCGCCGGTTCGAGGCGTTGGATGTCGACACGGGCGGCAAGGCCGTGCCCGACCTTCCCGTTGCCGAAGTCGCGCTGCGTCCGCTCACAAAGCTTGCGGTGGCGGACAATGCCGGCGGCTTGGCAGGCGCGGAATAGCCTCATTTGGTGACGGACGCATTCTTGACCTCGACCATGCTGGTCGCGCTTGCCGAAATTGGCGACAAGACCCAGTTGCTGGCGATCGTGCTGGCGGCACGGTTTGGCCGCCCGCTGCCCATTATAGCCGGGATGGCACTGGCCACACTGGCCAATCATGCCGCCGCCGCATGGCTTGGCACGCTGGCGGCAAGCTCGCTCGATGGACCCGCTTTTCGTCTGGCGCTCGCGATGGGATTTATCGCCATGGCGGCATGGACGCTTGTGCCAGACCGACTTGACGATGAGGCAACGCCGCAGCCGGGTCGGCATGGGGCCTTTGCGACGACGCTTGTCGCTTTTTTCTTCGTCGAGATGGGTGACAAGACCCAAGTGGCCACCGTCGCGCTTGGCGCGCAATATGAACAGCTGCTTTGGGTGACGGCGGGAACCACGCTTGGCATGATGATCGCCAATGTGCCCGCTGTCCTGTTGGGGCAAGCGCTTGTCCGTAAAATCCCGCTGGGTGTGGTGCGCTCGGTGGCGGCTGCCATGTTTCTGCTCACCGGCCTGTGGCTTGGCGCCAATGCGATTGCGCTGATGCGTTAGAATTTTCGGGTATGAAAAACTTTCATTCGGCTCGGGACTTTGTGCGCGAGATAGGGTTGGGTTTTTCCAGCTCCTATCGCTTCAACCGCCAGCCCCTGTGGCGAGCACAGGGTGATGGTAGTTTTAGCTCCGGTTTTGGCACCGCTTTCCTTATCTTCGACGTCGCCTTTCGCGTCGCCCCCATGATGCCCCACATGTACAGCCGCTAAAGCGGCAACATCGGGCCTGCCCTTTCCAAAGGCAGGCCCGGTGCGCTGGTTAGACGGTCTTCCAAAAGATGATCTTGTCTTCGCCGATAGTATAGAATTCGCGGACGACTGCCTCTCGATCAAAAGCCAGTTGCTCGTAAAAGCGTCTGGTGCGGTCATATTCCGGCAGAGACGAGGTTTCGACCAGCAAGATGCGCCCTCGCGCGTCGCGCACGGCGCGCTCGATCGCGCCGACCAGCACTTGACCTACTCCGCGGCCCTGACGGTCGGGGTCGACCGCGATCGCCAGCAAGTTATAGGTGCCATCGGTCATCCGTTCAGGCTCGCAATAGGCAAAGCCCAGCACGGCGGTGTCAGCGCAGGCCACCACCCAGATGTGTGGCGCCTGTCCGCTTAAAAAGGGTTCTGCCATGTCTGGCAACATGGTTGCAGGAAAAAGGCCGGTGCCGTCGAGGATGGTGGAGACGGCGGCAAGATCGGCGCGCACCATGGCGCGCGTTGCAATAATATCGGTCAATGTATGATACTCTCTAAAAAAGCTCGTTGAGCTTTGGACACAACAAAGGGTCTGGCAGTCAGCCATCCCTTTTATATAACGTTCCGCTTCCTTGCGAAGCGGGCCATCAGAGTGTCATCTAATCTCCATCGCCGGTGCATGTGCCCGGTGAATGGAAGTTAGCAGCCAGCGCGCCCGGTGCAACCGCAAAACTTTACGGGGCCAATGATGCGGCCACCGTAGTTTGCAATTCCGGGATGACAATATCGGTGAACCAGGGGTTCTTCTTCATCCACCCGGTGCTGCGCCATGACGGGTGAGGCAGCGGGAAATAGTCCGCGTCGTGCGATTGAGTACCGCGAACGCGATCCGTTAGCGAAAGCGCTTTAGTTTGCGGCAGATAGCGAGACTGAGCATAGCTTCCGACCAGCAGGATCAGGCGGCGGTGTGGCAGCTGCGCCAGCACCCGTTCATGCCATAATGGCGCGCACTCCGGTCGAGGCGGAAGATCGCCACTGGTGCCGGTTCCTGGGTAACAAAAGCCCATTGGCACGAGTGCAACCAAGGCCGGATCGTAGAAAACCTGCGGGGAAAGACCGGTCCATTCGCGCAGCCGGGCCCCGCTCTGGTCGTCCCACGGAATACCGCTGGCATGCACGCGCGTGCCCGGTGCCTGGCCGATAATCACCAGCCGCGAAGTCGCGCTGAATTGCACGATGGGCCGAGGGCCCGCCGCCAGCACCGGGGCGCATAGCTGGCATGCCCGAATTTCCTCGATCAGAAGGGTGCCCGGATCATCTATCATGATGCAACCACCAATGATGCTCCAGCGTGTTTGGCAATGACGCCGTTATCCCGTGCGGCCCATTGCCGGGGTGATTGCTCAACGATTTTTGCAAAGGTCCGGGAAAAGGCAGCCGCGCTGTCATAACCCACCGCTGCCGATACCGATTTGATGGTCCTGCCCTTGCGCAGCAAATTTTGGGCAACCGACATCCGCCATCGCGTAACATAATCCATCGGGGTCATCCCGACGAGCTTGCGAAAATGCGCGGCAAACCGGGTACGCGACATGCCCGCGATTTCGGCCAGACTATCGAGCGTCCAGGGCGAGCCCGGTGCCTCATGCACTGCCTTGAGCGCCCGCGCGAGCCGGGCGTCGGCAAGTCCGGCCAACACGCCGCCTTTCAACTGCCCCTGCGCCACCACATGTCTGAGCAGCTGAACAATCAGATATTCGAACAGTCGGTCGAGCGCGAGTTGCCGCCCGTCATGGTCGCCAAACGCCTCGGTCAAGAGCAGATCCAGTGTAGGCGCGATTGTCGGAATGCTTGACAGCGGGATAATGAGCATCGGCGGCAGGCTGTGCGTAATAGGATTGGCCTGACTGCCGCCGATCTGAACCCTAGCACATACCAGATCGGCACCTGTCAGCACATCGGGCACAAAACTGTGCAGTGCATGGCTCGGCACGAATAACAGGCTCGGATCGGTCAGCTCGAATGAACTATCCCCGTCCCCATCGACCTGCAGACGGCCTGAACGCAGAATATGGAGATAGCCTGTCGTCTCACGATCATCGAAGACAACGTTGTTGCAAAGATTGCCTGTAAAGAAGGCTCGCGCCGACGGGGCAAATTGATCGAACAAACCGGAAAAATGATCCATGGCACGATCTGCAATGAAAATGGCACCAAATGCAACTCAAAACACGTAATTGGGATAAGGCGCTTTGCTGCACACTACAAAAAAAGGAATTTTACATGCCCCGTATTGCCCCCCTGACCGCTGAAAACGCTGATGCGGATACTGCCGCCATGCTTCATGCCATCAAAGCCAAAATCGGCATGCTTCCCAATCTGCACGCCACCTTTGCGCAAGCACCAAGCGTGCTCAACGCGTACCTTGCCTTTGCCGATGCTTTGGGCAGTGGCCAGTTGACCGATCAGCAGCGTGAGATCGTGGCGCTTGCGACCGCGCAAGCCAATCAGTGCCATTATTGCGTTTCAGCTCACAGTTTGCTGGGCAAGGGCGCTGGACTGGACGACAATGCCATTCTTGCCGCGCGTCATGGCAGGGCGGCCGATCCGGTTAACGCCGCGATCGCATCGCTTGCAGTGGCTTTGGTCGAAACGCGCGGCCGCGTCAGCGATGCGGCGCTGGATGATGCTCGTGCTGCCGGCCTTGGCGATGGACAGATTATCGAGGTGATTGCGAACGTCTCGCTCAATATTCTGACCAACTACACCAACAATGTTGCGGCCACCGACATTGATTTTCCCGTGGTCGATCTCGCCATCGCGGCCTGAACCACAATATGGCGCAGACCGGGCAGTTCGCACTGCCCGGTCGAGCCCCGGCATATCGGCCGATGGCTCGCGGCTTAAGCTGCGGTGCTTGCCGACTCCGTGCGAATAAACGCAAATAGTCACGAAAAACGCACGCCAGTGTCACCGGTTCTCCGTCATTCCCACTCGATTGTTCTGTGTCGTATAACCCATTGAACATAAACGCAGAAAAAATTTTCTTCAGGAGTCGACCGGCGCAGTGACCGTCACCACGCCAGCCTATTGATATTGTTGATGAATTTCTGGAAACTTTGAAAAGTTGCCTTTCAGGGACAATCGACAGAGTCGCACGGGTGCTGTCGACTAACAGGGCGGGCGTGCAGTTTTTCCTCCGCCCGTTCGATGACCGTCACCAATCACAATCGTCTGGAAGAAATTGCAATCACGTTATCTTCCGACCTCAAAATTGGCCTACCCGGCGTCAGGACGCGGTTAGCATCTGCTGATAGAGCAAACTTGTCGGTCGGCGGATTTCGTTATACGTTCGGTTAATGGGAACATTGCTTCATTGGGTAAAGAACCCAGTTCGCACTGCAAGGCTCGTCGTTATGGCGTTGTTGTCACTTGCCGTGGCGGCTTGCGTTGCTGGGACGCGCGACGCCGGCCCGATGGGTGATCCGCCGCGCCGAACGAACATCGTCCTGATCGTTTTCGAGGATATGGGTCCGCGGATAGGCGCTTTTGGTGACCCCGTCGCAACAACGCCGGTGCTTGATGCCTTCGCGCGGCAATCGGTGCGCTATCCCAACACCTTTACCACATCGGGCGTATGCGCGCCGAGTCGCTCCGCATTGATTACCGGGGTGCATCAGCAGACGCTTGGCACCCTGCATATGCGCACCAATTCTCCGGTACCCGGCATGCGGGGAGGCGGGCCGATCGAATATCAGGCGGTTCCGCCGCCCAGCGTCAAGGCCTTTCCGGAATTGCTGCGACGCGCTGGCTATTACACAAGCAACAACGGCAAAACCGATTACCAGTTCGGTGAGCCGTTTACCGTCTGGGACGCGAATGCGCCAGATGCCGATTGGCGCGGACGAGCGCCGGGCCAGCCGTTTTTTGCCATGTTCAACATCATGGAAACGCATGAAAGTTACATCTGGCCAGAAGAGCGAGAAAGCGCCAATCCCCTGCTCAACGCCATAACCCGGCGCAATCGCCGCGATCTGGCGAGCAAGCGACGGGTGACCGATCCAGCCGCAGTCGAGGTTCCACCCTACCTTCCCGATACGCCGGTGGTGCGCGGCGATATCGCGCGCCATTATGATAATATCGCCTTTGCCGAAGGCAAAGTGCAGCCCATCCTCGACCGGCTTGCTGCGGACGGTCTACTCGACAACACGCTCGTCATTGTCACCACTGACCATGGCGATGGCCTGCCGCGCATGAAGCGGACGGTGTACGACAGCGGCATCAGGGTGCCGATGATGGTGCGTTTTCCGGACGGTCGGCAGGCGGGCACCATCGAAGACCGGCTGGTCAGTTTTGCCGATCTGGCGCCGACGATCCTGAGTGCGGCAGGGATCGACATTCCGGCGTGGATTCAGGGACGCAACTTCCTGATCGCAGAAGAGCGTTCCTACGTCTTTGCCGCCGCTGACCGCCATGACGAGGTTCCGGGGCGCAGCAGGGCGGTTCGCGACCAGCGTTTCAAATATATCCGAAACTATCAGCCCGAACTCGCAGTCCTGCGTCCGCTCGCCTTTCGCGATGCGCTACCCGCCATGCAGGAGTATTGGAGGCTTGCCCGCGAAGGCACCCTGCCGCCCGCCGCGCGGCAACTGGCCGGGCCAAGTGCGCCGGAAGAGTTGTACGACACGCTGATTGATCCGCATGAGATCCGCAATCTTGCTGAAGAGCCTGCCCATCGTGCGACGATGGTCCGGCTGCGCGGCGCGATGGACACATGGATCGCGCGCACCGGAGACCTTGGCGCCATGCCGGAGCGCGAGATGGTTGAGCGGATGTGGCCCGGTCTGGTGCAGCCAGTCACCGCCGCACCGACTATCATAGTTGCAAATGGCAGGGTGACACTGAACAGCGAGACCCCCGGCGCGAGCATCGCCTACACGCTGGACGGAAGCCCTGCCGAACAAGGGCGTTTGTATGGGCAGCCGTTCGCCGCCGCGCCCGGTGCGGTTGTTCGCGCGCGGGCGATCCGGTACGGCTATGTCCCCAGCGACACGCAGACGCGCGAGATTCCGCGACAATGATCGGGTATCGCGCGCTGCTTGTGGTGGGGATGCTTTGTGCCAGCTTGCTGATCGCGGCCTGTAGCGGGACGGCTGATGACGCGCAGCGCGGAACGCCAACGCGCGCCTGTTCTGCGATTGATTCGACCCCTGTCAGAATCGACGGGAGAGAATTCATGATGGGCTCCGCCCTGGTCTATGCCGAGGAAGGCCCGCCGCGAATGACGCGGGTGGATGATTTCTGGATTGACCCGCACGAGGTCAGCAACGCTCAATTTGCCGAATTCGTCGCTGCAACGGCCTATGTCACCACCGCTGAAATGCCGGTTGACCCAGCGGAATATGGCGTCCCGCGCGACCAGATTCCCGCCGCCATGCTGGAGCCGGGGTCAGCTGTGTTTGTCGCGCCTGATCGTGCTTCGACACGTTTCACCGACTGGTGGCGCTATATCCCCGGCGCGAACTGGCGGCGACCAGAGGGGCCGGGCGGGCCAGAGGCCGATCCGCGCAAGCCGGTTGTTCACATGTCTTTTGCCGACATGCAGGCGTACGCCGCCTGGCGCGGTGGGCGGCTGCCAACCGAAGCCGAGTGGGAATTTGCCGCCAGTGCGGGGGAACCAGCCAGCGCCGGTCAGCCTAGCGGGGACAGCGCCAATAGCTGGCAGGGGGCGTTCCCGGTGGTGAACGAAACATCAGACGGCTTTTATGGCACCGCTCCGGTTGGCTGCTTTGCGCCAAACCTCTTTGGGCTTTATGACATGGTCGGAAATGTGTGGGAAGTGACGAGCGACTTTTATCGCAGCGGCCACGACCCGCTCGCGCGGAGCAATCCGACCGGCCCGAGCGAAAGCGACGCCTATGACCCGCTCAACCCCGGGATTGTTACACGGGTCATGAAGGGCGGTTCCTACCTGTGCGCGCCAAACTATTGCCAGCGGTATCGCGCTGCCGCGCGGCAAGGCCGTGATCCCGGATTGGGAGCGAGCAACGTCGGATTCCGATTGGTCTATGACCAAGCGCCATCAAAGCGCGATTGAGACGCGGGTGCCACCGATACTGAATTCATAGTCGCCCCGGGGCAGATGCCATTCGCGTCGCCGTGTATCGTAGCGACGCAGCGATGTCAGTGGTACGGCCATTCGCACCTGCTGCGTTTCACCGGGTTCGAGATCGACCCGCGCAAAAGCCTTCAGCAGCCGGCCTGGGGTGTGCGCTGGACCGCCGGGAAGGTGCGCGAAGGCCAACACGGCTTCTGTTCCGGCCCGCTCACCGGTGTTGCGTACACTCACCTCAAGCAGAATGGCATCGCCGCATTCGCTGGCCCGCGGCGCGCGATATTCGAATGAAGTGTAGGACAGACCGTGACCAAAAGGATAGCGCGGCTCAAGGTTTTCTGCCTCGAACTTTGTGTAGCCGTGCCAGCGGTCATACGTGATTGCGGTCGCCTCTCGGTCGAAATACGGATAATCTTCGGCGTCTCGGGCAACGGTGAAGGGCAGGCGGCCCGACGGGCTGACCCCGCCCATCAGCAGCCGGGCCAGCGCGGTGCCGCCTTCCATCCCCGCATAAAAGGTCTGGAGGATCGCTGCGGTGCCCTTGCGCCAGTCTTCCACCATCACTGCGGAACCGGCGACAATGACCACGATGACCGGCTTGCCGCTCGCTTTTGCCAGTTCGATCAGGCGGCATTGGTCGGTCGGCAGGTTCAGTGACGCCCGGTCGCCTCCGCGCGGCGGACGGCTGTCGATCGGCGCCGGCATCGCCTTTTGCACCGCTTCAGGGAGCTGCGGCACAAGATCGCCGGGAATATATTCGCCCTCTTCCTCGGCAGTGTAGCCGACCACGACAAGCACCGCATCGCTCGCATCGAGTGCCTCCGCTAGCCGGGCATCGTCTGCCCCGTCGGCATGGAGAATGCGGTCCTCGCCCAGCGCCTTGCGCAACCCTTGCAGCGGTGTGATGACATAAGGCGCGTTGACCCGGCTCGATCCGAAATCGCCGGTATTGGGAATATCTGCGAGCTGGCCGATCACGGCGAGTCTGCTGATGCTGGAGGCGAGCGGCAGAGTGCCGTCGTTTTCCAGCAACACAGCCCCCTTTTCGGCCGCTTCGAGCGCGAGCGCGCGGTGGGCATCACAAGCGACAAGGTCGATGGAGTATTCGGGCAGCGGATCCTGCGCGGCTGCGAAGCGATAGAGGGTCGACAGAATACGCCGGCAGGCCGTGTCAATTACCGACGGTTCGATCAGACCGTCCTCAACAGCCGTGACCAGCTTCTCGCCGAATACCAGCGGCTCCGGGTTCTCGATATCGAGTCCCGCACTGGCCCCATAGGGCTGGTAGACGCCAAGCAGCCAATCGGAATGCACGAAACCGTCAAACTTCCAGTCACTGCGCAGGATGTTGGTCAATAGTTCGCGGTTCTGGCCGCAATATTCGCCATTGAGCTTGTTGTACGCGCTCATCACGCTGGCACACCCGGCGTCGAGCACACGCCGAAAATGCGGCAGATACACTTCGTGCAGCACGCACTCATCGACCGTCACATCTATGGTGAAGCGCGTGTTCTCGACCGAATTGAGCGCGAAGTGCTTTACCGTGGCGATCACGTTGTGGGTCTGGATACCCTGCGCTAAGGCCGCCCCCATTTCGCCGAGGTGATGCGGGTCCTCACCATAGGTTTCCTGCGCGCGTCCCCATGCGGGATGCCGCAGCAAGTTGATGCAGACCGCACCGGAGAGGTTGCAATCCTGGGCCCGGATCTCAATGCCCATGACCTCGCCGATCCGCTGCTCAAGATCGACGTCGAAACTTGCGCCAAGCGCCATCGAGCAAGGGAAGCAGGTCGATTGACCGCGGGCGACCCCGCGCGGACCATCGGTAAACCACAGGCTCGGCACGGCCAGCCGATCAATCCCGCCGCCTGCCTTGTACGGGCGCTTGCCCCATTGCCCTTCGTCCTCGCGGATCTGGCTGAGGAAGCCCTTTCCGCTCATCATCGCGACCTTCTCTTCAAGCGTCGCGGTTTCGAGGATCGTCTCAATCGTCGCCGCGATGTCTTTGCGGTGCATGCCTTTGCTGGGCGACAAATCTGACACAGAAAAATCTCCCGTTTGCGCGCCCGCTTGGCACCTGGCGACTGGCCATCGTTAACTTTCCAACTGGATAGCTAGAGTGCAGAGCGCGTGTGTCAACCATTTCATCAACCAAGTGGATAACGACTTGACGGACGATCGATTCGGTCTGATAACCGGTCGGATAACGAAAAAGCTTTCAATTAGGGGAGAGCCAATGAAGCTGACCGCACTGTTTGCAGGAACCTGCACGCTCGCCATTTGCGCCGTGTCTCCGGCATATGGCCAGGATGCTGCACCCACCGAAACGAACGCCGAAGACAGCAATGACATCATTGTCACGGCGACCCGCCGCGCAGAGAGCTTGCAGGACGTGCCGGTTGCGGTAACCGCGATCAGCGGGGCGGCGCTGGACAATGTCGGGGTGTTCTCGGTTGAAACGCTCGCTCAGGTCGCGCCCAGCATCACCTTCACCCAGTCAACCAACGACCAGAATAATTCGGTCAACATCCGCGGTGTCGGCACCTCGGTGTTCTCGCAAGGCGTTGAATCTAGCGTTTCGATCGTGATCGACGATGTCGTGATGGCGCGCCAGGCGGTGGGTTTTCAGGATCTGGCCGACATTGCCCGTGTCGAGGTTTTGCGCGGTCCGCAATCGACGCTGTTTGGCAAAAATGCCTCGGCTGGCGTGCTCTCTGTGACAACGTTGGACCCGACCGAGCGGCTATCCGGATCGGTTGACGGGGCCATTGCCGAGGGGGGTGAATATACCTTGCGTGGCACGCTTTCCGGCAGGATCGGCGGGGATTTCAGCGGCCGCATCACTGGATATTATCGCAGCTTCGACGGCCATATCGACAATGTCGGCGATGGACGCGACCTCAATGGGTATGAAAATTGGGGCGTCCGCGGCAAAATCCAGTTCGAGCCTGATGCGGATTTCCGTTTCACGCTGATTGCCGACTATCGTGAATCCGCACAGGACTGTTGCATCTATGTGGCGCGCGACACCCGCGGCGTGACCGGAGCAGGTGCCAACGGGCAACTCGACAGGCTGCTCTCGCCGATCGTGGCGGGGCCGGAAAATGCACAAAGCAACGTCAACGCGCCGGTATTCAACAACAGCGACCAGTTCGGCATCTCGGGCAAAGCCGAGATAGACTTTGGCGATGGCTATTCGCTGACCTCGATCTCTGCCTATCGCACCTATAATTTTGCCAACAATATCGATGTCGACCAATTGCCGTTTGACGAACCGACACCGGGCTTTATCACATTCGACATCAACGGCGGAACGACCGTTATTTCGCAGATGTCGCAGGAAGTACGGCTGGTCTCACCACAGGGGCCGCCGATTGATTTCGTGCTGGGCGGTTTTGCCTTCATTCTCGATCTTGACCGCACCTTTCAGCGTCGTTTCGAGATTGCCCTGCCAGCCGGGGCCGTCCGTCGCATCAATCAGAGCATCAGCTTCGATTCCGCAGTCAGCACCACCAATCTTGCGCTGTTTGGCAGCACCAACATTTACCTGTCGGACCAGACAGTGCTGTTCGGCGGCGCGCGGGTTATCAATGAAAAGCTGGAATACCGGATCAATCGCGATCCCGCCAATGTACTGGTTGCCGGTGATCGACCCTTTGGCGGGCCACTGGGCATCCGTGCCAATCTCACCGGCGACACACAAGACACCGCCTTTACTGGCGATGTCGGCATCCGTCATGAATTTAACTCCGACTTGAATGTCTATGCGCGCTATGCCCGCGGCTACAAGGGCCGCGCGATTGACACTGAGGTCGGCGCGCCGCCGAATGTCCAGCCGATCGAGGCTGAAACGTCCGACGCATTTGAATTTGGCATCAAATCTGAGCTTTTCGATGATGATCTGACGCTCAATCTGGCGGTTTTTCAGACCGAGTTCGACAATTTTCAGGAGCAGGCCTCTGTTCTCGTCCAGAATCAGGCACAGTTGCTGGTGGCGGAAACGCGCCTGACCAATGTTGGTTCGGTGCGGACGCGCGGCGTCGAACTGGAAGCGCTGTTCACCCCGTCCGAATATACATTTGTGCAAGCAGGGCTATCGTGGACCGACGCCACGATCACGGATTTTACCGACGCGCCGTGTTATTTTGGGCAAAACGCCGCCGCTGGCTGCGTCCCGGTAACGCTTGATACGCGCGGAACACCCGCCACGACGGACGATATCATTGTCAATCTGCAGGACCTGTCCGGCGGGCGGCTGCCCAATGCGCCCGAATGGCGGCTGACCGGCATGGTGCGCCAGAAGATTCCGGTGGGCGCGTCCTTTGTGCCGTTCGTGCAAGTCTCTGGTTCGTGGCAGAGTGAAGTCAATTTCAGCCTGACAGGCGACCCGCGCACGGTGCAAGGTGCCTATGCTGTCGTCAACCTTGCCGCCGGGATTGAAGCCGAGAATAGCTCGTGGTCAGCAACTGTAGTTGTCAACAACGCGTTCGACCAGTTTTACGCCAGCAACGTCTTTGCCGACCCGCTTTACCCCGGCGTGCTCAGCCAATATGTACCGCGTGATTTCGCCCGATATTTCGGCGCGCGGGTTCGTTTCTCGTTCTGATCGGTCATCTCTCCCCTTCGGAACGACTTGCGGCGGGAATGGTTCAGAACCCTTCCCGCCGCGTTTTCATGCTGCAACCTAATAGGGGTCAACGGGAATGATCGGTCGCCTGTCTGTCATGCGCTGGATTGTCTGTGCAGCATTGTTTGCTGCGGCCATTCCTGTCGGCACCGTTACCGCCGCAGATAGCGAACGGCGCCCTAACATCGTCGTCGTGCTGGTCGATGACCTGCGTTTTGACGAGCTGGGTGTGTTCGGCGCGGACGTGCCGACTCCGGCGATAGATCGGTTGGCGCGTGAAGGCGTGGTCATGACCAACGCCTTTGTGACGACATCGCTATGCTCTCCCAGCCGCGCCTCGCTTTTGACCGGCCTCGCCATGCGAAATCATGGCGTAGTCGATAATAATGTTCCGCTTTCCAATGATTTGACAATTTTTCCGGAGCGCCTGCAACAGGCCGGATACCGGACCGCGTTGATCGGAAAGTGGCACATGGGCAATGCTGCCGATCCGCGGCGGGGATTTGATCGCTGGGTAAGTTTTGAAGGACAGGGCAATTACACGCCGCGCGACCTTTTGGGTCGCCCCTCAATGCTGAACATCGATGGCAATACGGTTGCGCAACAAGGGTATATCACGGACGAGCTGACCGGCTATGCCGTCGACTGGCTGGCGGGTGGCGACAGGACCAGCCCGTTCCTGTTGTATATCGCGCACAAGGGGGTGCATGCGCCGTTCACGCCTGCGCCGCGCCACCGTGGAACGCTCACCGCCAACGCAACCAACCTCCCCGTCGCACGCGCTGGCACGGAACCGGGCACGCCGATGTGGGTCCAGAATCAGCGCAATAGCTGGCACGGCGTAGACTTCGCCTACCATGACGATGTCGATCTTTCAGAATTCCGGCGCGATTACCGGGAGACTTTGCGCGCGATTGACGACAGCGTCGCCAGTTTGCGCGAAACGCTTGAACGGACTGGCGAGCTGGACAACACCATCATCTTCGTCACCAGTGACAACGGCTTTTTGCTGGGCGAACATGGACTTATTGACAAGCGCAACGCCTATGAAGCGTCGATGCGGGTGCCGATGATCGTGTGGGGTCCGGCGTATCTGCGCGCTGCGGGGGCAATCGACGCGCTGGTCGCAAACATCGATATGGCGCCGACTATTCTCGATCTGGCTTCTGCCCCGTCGTTAGGCGCGGTCGACGGGCATAGTTTTGCTCCGTTGTTGCGCGGCGAAAGCCAATCCCGGCGAAATGAGCTGGTCTATGAATATTATTGGGAGTTCAACTATCCCCACACGCCAACCACCTTTGCGCTGCGCGATGAGCGGTTCAAATATATCCAGTATCATGGGGTATGGGATACCGAGGAATTGTTCGACCTATCCGCCGATCCGCAGGAAACGCGCAATCTCGTGGCTGACCCAGCCTTTGCACCGGTGCTCATTGCGATGCGCGGCAGACTGTTTGACGGGCTTGCGGCACGCGACGGCGGCCACGCCATTACCTATAGCCGCAAATTTAACCAAGGGGCGGTGTTTCGCCGAGACACTGGCAGCCCGGCGGCAGAATTCCCCCGCCAATGGTCGCGCCCGGTTGATGCCCAGGATCGGCTTGAGCACGTCATTCCCGATGGACCGTCGAAGCCCGCAATCATCGAGATCCTGAACCGGAACCTTGCCGACGATGAATAGCCAAGTTCCATCTGCAACCGCAGGCGATCTGCCCCGATGGCGTCAGGCGGCCTACGGCTTTGGGGATTTCGGTTTCAACCTCCACTGGTCGATCACCAGCCTGTTCCTGCTCTATTATTACACTGACGTGCTGGCGCTGCCGGCAACCACGGCGGGCCTGATCTTCATGATCGCGATGGTCTGGGACGGCATCACCGATCCGATCATGGGCTATATTGCAGAACGCACCCGCACCCGCTGGGGCAGTTACCGCCCCTATCTCTTGTTCGGCGGGCCGGTGCTGGCCGTGACTTTGGTGCTGATGTTCTACCGTCCAGAGGCAGGGGAAACCGCGTTGATTGTCTATGCGGCGGCGACCCATGTGTTGTTCCGCACTGCCTACACCGTGATGTCGATCCCATATTCCTCGCTTTCGGCGCGCATTACCCGCAGCGCGCGGGTCCGTAACTCCCTCTCCGCCTGGCGAATGGTCTCGGCCTCTTTCGGCGGTTTCTTTGTGGCGCTGACGACTCTTAAGCTGGTGGAATTTTTCGGACAGGGCGATGCTGTCACCGGTTTCTTCTGGACGGCGATATGCTTTGCTGCGCTGTCGCTTCCGGTGTTTCTGATGCTGTTTCTGACAACGCACGAAGACACGATCGACACGATGTCGTCATCGTCCCATGCCGCGCCTGGCATAGCATCATCGCTTGGCGCGCTGATCCGTAACCGCGCATTTGTTGTGGTGTTCATCGCGACATCGCTGCTGTTCATGGGCGGCGTCATGTCCAGCAAGACGCTAATCTATTATTATAAATATACGCTCGGCGACGGGGCGGCTTCGGGCATGGCGTTGGCCCTGATGACGGGTGGGGCGGCGGCGCTGATACCTGTGTGGGCATGGGTCGCCACGCGCATCGAGAAGCGGACTGTGTGGTTGTCTGGCCTGTCCATTTCGATGGTGGTCGCGATTATGAATTTCCTGAATCCCTTCGAAACCGTGCTGGTGGTTACCACCATCTTTGCGGTGGGCGCGATTGGCACCGCGGCCAGTTACCTGTCCTTCTGGTCGATGTTGCCCGATACTGTCGAATATGGCGAATGGCAGAACGGGGTGCGCGTGGAATCACTTGCTTTTGGCCTCATGTCTTTCGCTCAAAAGGTCAGCTTTGGGCTTGCTGCCGCGCTGTTGGGATGGCTGCTGGAATGGGTAGGCTATACAGCCAATGCACAGCAGGCCCCGGCAACGCTCGATGCTATCAAGGTGATCATGACCCTGGTGCCAGCTGGATTCCTGGCGGGGGCGATCATAACCTTACGCTTGTACCCGCTTACAGGTGAAAAGCATCGCGCCATGGTGGCGGATATTTCCGCTCGCGCCGGACCGAACCAGTTGCCCGGCCGAGAGGAAAGCGGCAAAGCCACATTATGAACGCGGTTCCGGTCATTACCAAACGCAAGACGCAGAGCTTGAAAACCCGAGGACAGATCCTTGAGGCGGCACTGCGTATCTTTGGCGAAAAGGGGTTTGATGCCACCAGTGTGCGTGAGATCGCCGGGAGCGTAGGTGTCAATCACGCGCTGATCCGGCATCACTTCCAGAACAAGGAAGAGCTTTGGAAAGAAGCGGTCACGTTCCTCTTCGACCGGATGCAAATCGAACTTTCCGTCGAACCCGGAAGTGAAGACCAGCTGTCAGAGTTTGAGAAATTGAAGAACCGCATTCGCCGTTATGTCCGTTATTGCGCACGGCACCCGGAGCACGCCCGCATCATGGTGCAGCAATCGATTCACGGTTCCGAGCTGTTCCGGTGGATGGTCAAGAGCTTTGTTGCGCCGCAGCACCGAGCAGGCAACAAGACGATGTCCGCGCATATTGCAGACGGGATATGGCCCGATGCCGACACGATATCCCTGACCTATATTCTGGTAGCGGCGGCGCAAATGCCCTTTGTCCTGTCACAGGAAATTGAAGAAATCTACGGAACCGATACGCACGATTGCCAGTGGGTCGAGCGCCATGCAGAAGCGATCATCAATCTTTTTTTTGAGCATCGCGTGGACGTGAAATAGGCGGCACGCGCAATTTGCGCGACAGCACGCTCGACTAGACTGGCAACGTTTGTCGTGCCCCCCTCATGGGGATTAACCTCGCGAATAAGGAGGCGGGCCAGAAGATCACGCTTCGTAGAATGTTTCTGCCGACATTGATGCTGTTTCGCTGGCTGGCGGCTAGCCCAGTGCGCGCGTTCCGGCGGATCCGGATGCTGGCAAGTCGACAGTGGGGAAGCGCCTTACAGGATATCGTGCAGCAGAACTGTCATCAATACCGCAAGGCACCCTCGCTTTCGCGAATGACCGACGGCGGAGAGATGAAGGATAAGGCCCGCTATGCTGCGAAGGCCTACACCGCTGTATCCTGCGCTACTCCCACTCGATGGTGCCTGGTGGTTTGCTCGTATAGTCATAGACGACGCGGTTAATGCCCTTGACCTCGTTAATGATGCGCGTGGCGACGCGGCTCAGGAAGGCGGCGTCGAAGGGGTAGATGTCGGCGGTCATCCCGTCGGTCGAGGTAACGGCACGCAAGGCGCAGACGCTGTCATAGGTGCGGCCGTCGCCCATCACGCCGACGGTGCGGACGGGGAGCAGGACGGCGAACGCCTGCCAGATCGCGTCATACAGGCCCGCGCTGCGAATTTCATCGAGATAGACGGCGTCGGCCTTGCGCAAAATGTCGCACCGTTCCTTGGTCACCTCGCCCGGTATGCGGATGGCAAGACCGGGACCGGGGAAGGGGTGGCGGCCGACGAACTGATCGTTCAGGCCCAGCTCGCGGCCGAGCGCGCGCACTTCGTCCTTGAACAGTTCGCGAAGGGGCTCGACCAGTTTCATGTTCATGCGTTCGGGCAGACCGCCGACATTGTGATGGCTCTTGATCGTCACCGATGGCCCGCCGGTGAAGGACACGCTTTCGATCACGTCGGGATAGAGTGTGCCTTGGGCAAGGAAGTCCGCGCCACCGAGCTTTTTCGCCTCCTCCTCGAACACGGTGATGAATTCCGCGCCGATGAACTTGCGCTTTTTTTCCGGGTCGGTGATGTCCGCCAGCCCCGCCATGAAGCGCGCCTCTGCCTCCACCACCACCAGCGGGATGTTGTAATGGTCGCGGAACAGCGTTTCGACTTGCTCGCGTTCGTTCATCCGCAGCAGCCCATGGTCGACGAACACACAGGTCAGCTGGCTGCCCACCGCTTCGTGGATCAGGATCGCCGCGACCGAGCTGTCGACCCCGCCCGACAGGCCGCAAATGACACGGCCACCGCCGACCTGCGCCCGGATTTCGGCGATCTTGGTGGCGCGAAACTCGGCCATCGTCCAATCGCCGACACAGCCGCACACCTTGTGCACGAAATTGGCGATCAGCTTGCCGCCGTCCGGCGTGTGCACGACCTCCGGATGGAATTGCGTGCCGTAATAACGGCGCGCGTCGTCCGCGATGACAGCAAAGGGCGCGCCCTCGCTGACCGCGACAATCCGGAAACCGGGCGCGAACTCGGTAACCTTGTCGCCGTGGCTCATCCATACCTGATGCCGCGAACCTTTGTCCCACAATCCCTCGAACAACAGACAGTCGTCGGTGACGTCGATGAAGGTACGGCCGAATTCGCCCCCTCGCTCGCCATCGACCCCGCCCGGCTCGACCCGCCCACCCAGCTGCTGCGACATGGTTTGCTGACCATAGCAAATGCCCAGGATCGGCAGCCCGCTGTCGAACAGGCGTTGGGGCGCGCGCGGGCTGCCCTCTGCGGGCACGCTGGCGGGGGAGCCCGACAGGATGATCCCTTTGGGCTTCAGCCGGTGAAAGGCGGCCTCTGCGGCATTGAAGGGGGCGATCTCGCTGTACACGCCGGCCTCGCGCACGCGGCGCGCGATGAGCTGCGTGACCTGACTGCCAAAATCGACGATCAGGATGGTTTCCGAAGGCTGGATGGTCATCCCGGCGCGATAGGCAAAGGGGCCTAACGAGTCCAGTGGGCGAGGCAATTGCCATCACTTTGCGACAATTGCTGCCTAGTGCCTTGGAACCAGCATGAACAATAAGGGTTTCGCCCTTATAGATCGGCGCGCCATACGACCGGTTACATCACCAAGGGGCCTCATTCTCCCATGAGTACAGCATTTATTCGATACGGCGCGGCCGCAGCGGCGCTGGCACTGGGCAGCGCGGCATGGGCGGAAGAGGCACCCCCTGCGACGCAGGAGGAGCGCGCCGCAACCGATGCCGCCAATGAGGATAACGGCGAGGATGACATCGTCGTCACCGCAGAGCGATTGTCAGGGCAGCTCAACACCGATGTGCCGTCCGAGATCGAACTCGATGAGGCGGCCATCGCCAGCTATGGCGCGACCTCGATTGCGGATCTGCTCACCGCCATCAGTCCGCAGACCCGGTCCGGGCGGGGTCGTGGGGGCGGCCAGCCCATCGTGCTGGTTAATGGCCGCCGCGTGTCGGGCTTTGCCGAAATCCGCAACATTCCCCCTGATGCCATCGCCAAGGTCGAGGTGTTTCCGGAAGAGGTTGCGCTGCAATTTGGTTACGCCGCCGAAGAGCGCGTCGTTAATTTCGTACTCAAGCCCGGCTTTCGTCAAATTGCGATCGACCCCGAATATGGCCTTTATACCCAGGGTGGCCGCAGCCGGTTCGAACTCGACAATAATTTCCTGCGCATCAGCGAAAGGGCGCGGGTGAACATCAACGCAACCTATGAAACCGAAAGCCTGCTGACCGAGGCGGAGCGCGATCTGGTGCCCGTTAGCGGCAATGCGGGCGATACGGTCGCACGCAGTCTGCTCCCCGCCTATGACCGTTATATTGGCGACGTCAGCCTCGCCTATTCGCTCGACCGGCTGACGCAGCTCACGCTGACCAGCCGGTTTGAACAAACCGACAATCACAGCCTGCTTGGCCCCGGTGTGGGCGGCATCGCCGATCCGCTGGAACGCGACAGCCGCAACCGTGCCCTGTCTGGCGGAGCGAGTGCCAACGGCCTCATCGGCAAATGGCGCTGGGCGCTGTCGGGCAATTATCGCGATACCGACCAGCGCATCTTGACCGAGCGGCTGACCGGAAGCGCCGACCGCTTCGACAGTAGCCAACAGGTGTTCAGCGGCAATGCCACGCTGTCAGGCACAGTGACAGAAGGCTGGGCCGGGCCGATCCGCGCGACGTTCGCCGGCGATTATGATGGCCAGCGGTTCGACAGCCGGTCGCTGCGCGGCGCGGGCGTGACCACGACCGATCTGGCGCGCGACGTGTTCGGCGCCAGTACCTCGTTCACGGTCCCGCTGCTTGACCCCGAATATGGCGTGGCGAAGGTTGGCCGTGTCTCGCTCAACGCCAATCTGGGCGCGCGCGACGTTTCCGGTTTCGGATCGCTGTTGTCATGGGGCGCTGGACTGAACTGGTCGCCTTCGCGCCGCCTGTCGCTGTCGTTCGGCTATGCCAGCGACGAGGCCGCGCCGGGCATTCAGCAACTGGGCGCGGCGCCGCTGGTCACGCCGCAGGTCGCCTATTTCGATCTGGCGCGCGGCGAAACGGTGTTCATCGAAACCATATCGGGCGGGAACCCGTTGCTGCTGGCCGAACAGCGCCGCGACCTGCGCCTTGGCCTCAACTGGGAAGTCGTCGATGATCTTGGCCTGTCGGTTCAGCTGAACCGCAACCGCAGCGACGATACGACCAATGCCTTCCCGCTGCTGACCCCGGCGATCGAGGCGGCCTTTCCCGGCCGCGCCGTTCGCGATGCGGGCGGGCGGCTGGTGCGGCTCGATCTGCGTCCGGTCAATTTCGACCAGATTGAAACGACGCAGCTGCGCTGGGGATTGAATTTCAGTAAGTCGATCGGCCAGCCTCCGCGCGGGCCGGGCGGCGGCGGCGCGCCAACGGGCGCGGGGTCGCGTCCGGCGGGTGGTCCACCCCCCGGTGCCGGGCGCGGCGGTGGCGGCGGCTTCGGCCGGATGATGGGCGGCCCTGGCGGTGGCGGGCGGTGGCAGGTGTCACTGTACCATAGTCTCAAGTTCGACGACATAATCCGCATCGCACCGGGCGTTCCCGTGCTCGACCTGCTGGGCGGCGATGCCATCGGCGACAATGGCGGATCGGCGCGCCACGCCCTCGAACTCGATGGCGGCATTTTCAACAACGGCATCGGCATGCGTTTTTCCGGACGCTATGACAGCGGCAGCCGGGTCGACGCCGGTCCGGGCGGCAGCGACCTGCGCTTCGGCGACCTGGCGACCTTCAACATGCGCACCTTCATCAACTTTGAAAGCCGTCCGGGCATCATGAAGGTCGCGCCATGGCTGAAGGGTTTCCGCCTCGCGCTGGTGGTCGACAATATCTTTGACGCCCAGCGACGGATCACCGACGCATCGGGCGCGGTGCCGCTGCGCTACCAGCCGGGCTATACCGATCCCCAGGGGCGCTATGTGGAGTTGAGTTTGCGCAAGGCGTTTTAGGGGCGTTCCGCGTCCTCTTCGAGTCCGGCAAGCTCAGGGCAGGCGGGGTAGAAGAAGCGTCGGCCCAGCCTTAATCCGATCGCAAAGCATCCTAATCTCGCCGGATCAGCAGGTTCCGGATTTCGCTCATATCCTCCATCGCGAAGCGCACACCTTCGCGGCCCAGCCCTGAATCCTTGACCCCGCCATAGGGCATGTTGTCGACGCGAAAGCTGGACACGTCGTTGACGCACACGCCGCCGACGTCCAGCTGATCCCACGCGCTGAGCACCTTGTGGATGTCGCGGGTGAACAGCCCGGCCTGCAGCCCGAACTTGCTGTCATTCACCTCTGCCAATGCGGCATCCCAGTCGATAAAGCTGGACAATATCGCGAGCGGCCCGAACGCTTCCTCACGGTACGCATCGGCGCTGCGGTCCACATTTTCGAGCAGCGTCGCCTCCAACATATTGCCGTCGCACCCGCCACCCACCAGCAGCCGCGCCCCGCCCGCAACCGCATCGTCGATCCAGCCCTTCAGCCGCGCGGCTTCCTTTGCCGAAATCATCGGGCCGATGAATGTGCGGCGATCCTTGGGGTCGCCCGCGATCAGCGTTTTCGTGCGCGCCACCAGCATGTCGCGGAACCGGTCATAGATGCTGGCGTGAATGATGATCCGCTGCACCCCGATGCATGACTGGCCCGATTGGTAAAAGGCGCCAAAGATGATGCGTTCCAGCGCGTGATCGAGGTCGGCGTCGGCGTCGACGACCACCGCCGCATTGCCGCCCAGCTCCAGCACCACTTTTTTCTTGCCCGCGCGGGCCTTCAAATCCCATCCCACGCCCGGTGAGCCCGTGAACGACAGCAGTTTCAGCCGGTCGTCGGTGGTGAACAAATCCGCGCCATCGCGGCTCGCGGGCAAAATGCTGAACGCGCCCTCGGGCAAGTCCGTTTCGGCCAACACCTCGCCCATGATGATTGCGCCCAACGGGGTGAGCGACGCGGGCTTCATCACGAATGGACATCCAATCGCGATCGCAGGCGCGATCTTGTGCGCCGCCAGGTTCAGCGGAAAGTTGAAAGGCGAGATAAAGCTGCACGGGCCGATGGGCACCCGCTTCCACACGCCCAGATAGCCTTTGGCGCGCGAGGATATGTCCAGCGGCTGGACCTCGCCATAGTTGCGGGTCGATTCCTCGGCGGCAATGCGGAATGTGTCGATCAGCCGCGTGACCTCCCCCTCCGCATCGGCCAGCGGTTTGCCCGCTTCGACACACAGGGCAAAGGCCAGCTCGTCCGCCCGCTCGCGAAACCGCCGCACACAATGGTCGAGCACCGCCTGCCGCTCAAAACTCGCCATCCGCGCCATCGGCTCAGCCGCGCGGACAGCGCCCGCAATGGCCGCGTCAATGACGTCGGGCGTCGCCAACGCCGTACGAAACGCCACCTCGCCGGTATATTTGTCTGTAACCGCCAGATCGGTGTTCGGCTGCACCGCGCAATTGTTGAGATAGAGAGGGTAGGTGTCGTTGAGTTTCATAATCAACTCCCCCCTCCGCTTGCGGGAGGGGTCGGGGGTGGGCCAGTGTTTTAGGCGGTGCCCTGTACTGGCCCACCCCAACCCTTCCCGCAAGCGGGAGGGGCTTTGCTTACATCTCCCTCGATATCCGTTTGATGTCGATATTCAAAATCTGGTCATTCTCGCTGTAATCGACCGGACAGTCGATCAGGTGCACCCCCGGCGTATCGCGGCAATGCGCCAGCAGTTCCGCCAGATGCGCGGACGATTCCACCCGGTGTCCCTGCGCGCCATAGGCCCCCGCATATTGCACGAAATCGGGGTTGCCATAGGTCAGGCCGAAGTCGGCAAAGCCCATGTTCGCCTGTTTCCACCGGATCATGCCATAGGCGCTGTCGTTCAAAATCAGCACGGTCAGGTTCAGCCCCAGGCGCACCGCCGTTTCCATTTCCTGGCTGTTCATCATGAAACCGCCGTCGCCGCAAATCGCCATTACCTTGCGGTCCGGATACAGCATCGCCGACATCATCGCGCTCGGCAGGCCCGCGCCCATCGTCGCCAGCGCATTGTCGAGCAGCACGGTGTTGGGGCGATAGGCGGTATATCCCCGCGCGAACCAGATCTTGTACACGCCATTGTCAAGGCAAATGATGCCATCATCGGGCATGCAATCGCGCACCTGTTGAACCAGATGCGGCGGAAAAATCGGGAAGCGCGCGTCTGCGGCCAGCGGCGCGGTATGTTCCGCCTCGCCCCGGCGAAAGCGCAGCAGTGTATCGCACGTCCATGAGCCCGAGGGGACGATGTCCTCCTTCATCTGCCAGATGGCATTGGCGATGTCGCCGATCACCTCGACATGCGGGAAATAGACAGGGTCGACCTCCGCCGTCTTGGTCGACACATGGATCACCATCGGCCCTCCTTCCCGCATGAAGAAGGGCGGCTTTTCGATGACGTCGTGGCCGATATTGACGATACAGTCCGACGCCTCGACCGCGCGGTGAACGAAATCGCCAGCGGACAGCGCGGCACAGCCCAGGAATTTGGGGTGCCGCTCGTCGATCACGCCCTTGCCCAGCTGTGTCGTCAAAAAAGGAATGCCGGTTTTTTCGATAAATTGCAGCAGCATCCGGCTGGTCATCGTCCGGTTTGCGCCCGCGCCGATGACCAGCACCGGCGACCGCGCATTTTCCAGCGCCTTCACCGCCTCGCGGATCGATTTGGCGTCGGCATTGGGGCGCCGGCTGTGGCTGCGATGCAGCGCTGTGCTGTCGGTCCGTTCCTCGGCAATATCCTCGGGCAATTCGATGTGCACCGCGCCGGGCTTTTCCTCCTCGGCGATGCGGAACGCCTCGCGCACCCGGCTCGGGATATTGTCGGCCGAATGCATCTGATGGGTATATTTGGTGATCGGCGCCATCATCGCGCAGACGTCCAAAATCTGGAACCGCCCTTGTTTAGATTTCTTGATCGGTTTCTGACCCGTAATCATCATCATGGGCATGCCGCCCAGCTGGGCATAAGCGGCGGCGGTCACGAAATTGGTTGCCCCCGGCCCCAGCGTCGCGATGCATACCCCGGTCTTGCCGGTGTGGCGGCCATAGGTGGCGGCCATGAACCCCGCCCCCTGCTCATGCCGCGTAAGGATCAGTCTGATCTTGGTTGACCGCGACAGGCTATCGAGGAAATCCAGATTTTCCTCGCCGGGAACGCCAAAGATATATTCGACGCCCTCCTGCTCCAGACACTGGATAAACAAATCGGATGCCTTGGTCTTGCCGGTTGAATCTGACATTTGCGCTAGCCCCCCATCGCCCCGCGCGCCCGGATGGGACCGCGCAAATTTAGCTCGCTGGCGACCGGCAGCAGGTTAATCAGGCTGGGCACGTCATTTCAACAAGCGCGAGTCCCTGTTCCCGACAGCGCCGAGTGTATCGGGCGGGCTGGGGGTTGTCATCAGCCCTGTCGCCTGATCCGAGCGATGCAAACACACACCGCGGCAGATCAGGATTGAGTGGTCGCTGCGCTGCTCGTCATGACGCTTGGGAGCAGGCACCGCCCAAGCCTTACAATTTTGTCGGGTTAATGCTGCGCACAGCCGCGCGAACAAGCGTTTCGGCATCAGGCCAAGGATAGGCGCTGATAGTGATCAAATTTTGTGCAATGCCGTTGAGCACGCACAAGAGAAGCTCCGACTTCACCTTCAGCTCGTCTTCCGACAGCGTTTCGGCGGACGCCTCGACGAAGCACCGCCGAAAAATCTGGAAGCGCGTCAGCAAGGCATCGTTCGCCACAAATATGCTGACATCCGTTTGGTCCACATGGCTCGACATGAACACCATGAAATAATGCTGCCGATGCTCAAGCCAAAAGCTGACATAGCCCAGTGCAACGGCCTCCAGTCGCTGGACCGGGTCGGCGTGGCGTTCGGCAATATCATCAAGCCCGTCGAACAGCGTTTCGAAAACCCGCGCCCACAGATCGCGCAGAATGTCGATCTTGCGTTCGTAATATTTGTAAACCGTCATCACGGTGCAGCCGACCTCTCGGGCCAGGCGGCGCATGGAAATCGCTTCATATCCCTCCTGCTGAAACAGGCTGAGCGCGTGGTCGGCGATCTTCGCCTGCATATCCGCAACCTGCTGCACCGAGTGGACGGGACGCCCCCGGGTACGGGGCTTGGCGCGGGTCGTATCTCCTTTTTCCATGGTGCTGCACTCTCATGCTAACGCGGATATTGACAAGGCGCTTAATTAAAATATAACGCGTTATATCTAAAGGGAGGCTGATGGATGTACAAGGCGGCACTTGGTGTGTTTCTGCTAATGTCTCTAACGGGGGCCAGCACGCCGAACGTGTCTGGTCTTGCGGGGCGATGGCGCACCCAAATGCATGGGGCGCTGGTGGACATCAAAAGCTGTCCCGACCGTTCGCCTTGCGCTGTGTTGGTGTGGGTTGATCAGGCGATCCTGCAAGGGATTACCCAGGATGTGCGCAACCCCGATCCAGCCAAGCGGTCCAGGCCGTTGGTCGGCTTACCCATCATATGGGGCTTGCGCCCCTCGGCAAAGGGGTGGGACGGCGGGCGTGTATATAATCCGGAAACGGGGCAGACGTTTCGCAGTTCGATGCGATCCCTTGCGGATGGCACACTTCGCGTGACCGGTTGTTGGGGGCCTCTATGCCGCTCGGAAATCTGGTCGCGCGCCGATAGCGCCCGTTAGGCCCAATGCCATCAGAGCGGGCCTCCGGCGTCATGCGAGCGCACACCGGCATCGGGGCGTTGGGGACGTCCGCCCAAGGCCCCTGCTTTCGCAGGGGCGACGGTACTGACTCAACTCAAGGTCATCATGTTCCAATGAAAGAGTGAGAATGCCTCAAGATAAATCCACGCCGCTGCCAGCGCGCGACATTAAGCTGTTCCGTGTGTTATTCATCATTTCTGCGCTTTGGAATTTTGCAGGCGCAATCCCTGGTCTCATGAACAGTGAAACCATGTTTTTTCAGGAGTTCGGCCGAGAGCTTAGCGATCCCGTGCTGCTGGCTGTCTATCGCGGCGCATGGGGGACGGCTTTTCTCTATGGCTTCGGCTTTCTCGCCGCGGCGTGGAATCCGCAGCGGCACACCGGCATCGTCCTGATGGGCGGGCTGGGGAAAGCGCTTTTCGCCCTCAACCTGCTCAACATGTATCTCAAGGGGTGGACGTCGGATTTTGCCATCGTCGTCATCTTGGGCGACGTGCTTTTTGTGGCGGCATTCATTTATTATATCGTCAGGGTGAAACGCTTCGGCCCGATACTGGCCTGATTGCGGAGGGCTGCATCCGCCCGTACAACGCTGATCCCTCTCAATCCACGTCGAACAGCCCCGCCAGCTGTTCGACCATCGTCCCGCCGAGTTGCTCTGCGTCCATGATCGTCACCGCCCGCGCATAGTATCGTGTGACGTCGTGGCCGATGCCGATGGCGCACAGTTCTACAGGGGATTTCTTTTCAATCCACTCGATCACCTGGCGCAGATGCTGGTCCAGATAGGCGCCGTGGTTCACACTGAGCGTTGAATCATCGACCGGCGCGCCGTCGGAAATGACCATCAGGATGCGGCGGTCCTCCGGCCGGGCGAGCAGGCGGGCGTGCGCCCATATCAGCGCCTCTCCGTCGATATTTTCCTTCAGCAGCCCCTCACGCATCATCAGGCCAAGCGATTTGCGCGCGCGGCGATAGGGTTCGTCGGCGGGTTTATAGATGATATGGCGCAGGTCGTTCAGGCGCCCGGGATGCGCCGGGCGACCTGCGGCGAGCCAGTCTTCGCGGCTTTGCCCGCCCTTCCACGTCCGGGTAGTGAACCCCAATATTTCGGTCTTCACACCGCAGCGTTCGAGCGTGCGGGCCATGATGTCGGCGCTGATCGCCGCAATGCTGATCGGCCGCCCGCGCATCGAGCCTGAATTGTCGATCAGCAGCGTAACGACGGTATCGCGGAAATCGGTATCGCGTTCGACCTTGTACGATAGCGATTGTCCCGGTGCGACGACGATGCGGGCCAGCCGTGCGGCGTCGAGCAGCCCTTCTTCCTGGTCAAAATCCCACGCCCGGTTCTGCTGTGCCATCAGGCGGCGTTGCAGCCGGTTGGCAAGTTTGGTGACCGCGCCTTGTAAATGGGCCATCTGCTGATCGAGGAATCCGCGCAGCCGGGTAAGTTCGTCGGCATCGCACAGCTCACCCGCCAGCACCACCTCGTCATGCTTTTCGGTGAAGCGGCGATAATCAAAATCGGGCACGTCGGCGGGCAGGCGGTTGGGGCGCACGGGCATCATCCCGTCGTCGCCGTCCTCCGCCATGTCGCCGTCGGCGTCGCTGTCGATTTCGTCCAGATTGGGATCGCTGTCGCCATCGTCGGCCTGATCCCCCGCCATTTCGGCGCGGGCCTCCACATCGCCGTCGCCGCCTTCGCCCTCTTCGGATTCCTGCTCGCTCTGGTCCTCCTGCGGCTGATCTTCCTCATCGCCCTCGTCAGGCTCGTCGCCTGCCTCGACCGGTTCATCCGGCTTGATGAGGTCGAGATGCTCCAGCGCCAGCCGCGACGCTTGAGCAAAGGCTTTCTGGTCGTCGATCAACAGCGACAGCGCGCCGAAATCCGCGCCGGCCCCGGCCTCGATCCACTCCGAGACGAAGCCCAGCCCCTCGTCGGCGCTGGTCGGCGGTGCATCGCCGGTCAGCGCGCGGCGGAGCAGCAGCTCGATCGCAGTCGAAACCGGCACGTCGTCGCGGCTACGCGCGCGAGCAATCGGGTCGCTGCGCATCCGCATGGCCAGACTGGCGGACAGATTGGCGCGCATCCCTGCCATGGTTCGGGCACCCAGTGCCTCAACCCGCGCCCGCTCCATCGCGTCAAATGCAGCGGCGGCAACGGGCTCTGCGGGGCGGGCGGCAGCATGGACCGCGGCACTGTGATGCTTCAGCCGGAGCGCCGCGCCATCGGCAAAGCCCCGCGCTTCGGCCACCTGATCGGCCGGCAATATTCGCGACGGCGTCGGCACCTTGATCGCCTTGCCGACAATGGCGGGCGCATCGGCGGTGAACCCCACCTCCACCTCGGCATCACGCGTCACGGCGCGGGCGACGCCCGACAAGGCCGCCTTGAAATCGTCGAGGGGGGAGGGTGCGGTCATCGCAGCGACCTTTATCGCCATAAGCGGGTGGTGCAAGCGGTGTCGCTGTGCGTGCTTGTCAGTACAGACGATCCTGTTGCTGTTCCAGATCGGGACGTCGCAACAATTATGGTAAATGTACTGGTAACCCGGCTCGATTTGACGTAATACTTAGAGCCAGAGGGGCAGCTAAATATCAAAAAAACCCTCAAAATCCGGCGTCGCAGGTGAATTGGGAACCGTGGCTTTTGTCGCGGCGCGTTTTTGTATCAAGGGGTTATGACAATGAAAAAAATTCTGTGTGCATTGGCGGCATCGGTTGCAACTGTTGCGGCTGCGATTCCGGCACAGGCGGCGGTGACGGTGTTTTCCGATCAGGGTGCTTTCGACCCCGAGAATGACGATATTGTCGAAGATTTCAACGACACCACGCTGGTTCCCGGTCTTACTATCAGTTCCACTGTTGGCAGCATCGGTTCGGGGCGGTTCAACGACCGAACGGTGCTGGGTTCGGCAACGACGACCTTCACCTTTGCCCAGCCAGTCATATCCTTTGGCGGCATTTTCGACCTCAGCCCCGGCGGTCTGGGGCAGGGGCTTCGTTTTTTCATTGACGGCGTTGCAGTAGCGTCGGCGGTACCGCTGACGAGTGCTATCCAGTTTTACGGCGTGAAATCATCGACGGCCTTTTCCTCGCTGCGCATCGAGTCTGACAGTGGTTGCTGTGCCGAGACCTACAACCTCGATAATGCTCGCTTCGCGCTGGCAACTGCGCCGGTGCCGGAGCCTGCGACGTGGGCGATGATGATCTTTGGTTTTGGCATGATCGGCGGCGCACTGCGCAGCCGTCAGCGCCGCACCGTGCGCTTCGCACACTGACCTGACACAATACGGATAAAAAGAGGGGGCGGCTTCGACTGGAAGCTGCCCCTTTTTTCATGCGCCTAACGATCAGCCCTTTTTGACCACACTCTCCGGTAAATCCTCGCCGAACACGCGCTGGTAATATTCGGCGACCAGCATCCGTTCGGCCTCGTCGCACTTGTTCAGGAAGGATAGGCGGAAGGCGAAACCGGCACTGCCGAAGATGGTCATGTTCTGCGCCCAGCTGATGACCGTGCGCGGGCTCATCACGGTGGAGATGTCGCCGTTGATGAAACCCTGCCGGGTCAGCTCGGCGACCTTGACCATATTGCCCACCATTTCCGCGCTGGCGCCGGCGGCTTTTTACAGGATGACGTCGGCCTCGACGGCGGCGGGGAGGTAGTTCAGCGTGACGACGATGTTCCACCGGTCCATCTGGCCCTGGTTGATCTGCTGCGTCCCGTGATACAGTCCGCTGGTGTCGCCAAGCCCCACCGTGTTGGCGGTGGCGAACAGGCGGAACCAGGGGTTCGGCCGGATCACCCGGTTCTGGTCAAGCAAGGTCAGCTTGCCCTCTGCCTCCAGCACGCGCTGGATCACGAACATCACGTCGGGCCGGCCCGCGTCATATTCGTCGAAGACCAGCGCCGTCGGAGTCTGCAGCGCCCATGGGAGCAGACCTTCGCGAAACTCGGTGATTTGCTTGCCGTCCTTCAGCACGATGGCGTCGCGGCCGACCAGATCGATGCGGCTGATGTGCGCGTCGAGGTTCACGCGGATGCACGGCCAGTTCAACCGGGCCGCAACCTGTTCGATGTGCGTCGATTTGCCGGTGCCGTGATAGCCCTGCACCATCACGCGGCGGTTATGCTTGAACCCCGCCAGGATGGCGAGCGTGGTGTCGCCGTCAAAGACATAGCTGTCGTCGCGGTCGGGCACACGGGCGTCGGCCTCGCTGAACGCCGGGACCATCATGTCGGTGTCGACACCGAACATCTCGCGCGCGCTCACCTCAATATCGGGCGCGGAAAGCAAGGTGGTGCCGCCGGGAATGGCCTGGGCGTTGGGAATGTCGGTCATGGTCAATCTCTGGGAGGGTGCTCAGGCGAAAGCCTTTGCCTTGGACAGCGCGGTATAGGCCTCGATCACCGCTTGCAATGCCTTTTCATGGCTCCGGTCGCCACCATTGCGGTCGGGGTGATAGCGGCGCAGCAGATCGGCGTAGCGCCGCCGTAACGTCCGCCGGTCGCTGTCTGCGGCAAGGCCCATCACCTTCAGCGCGCGATGCTCTTCACGCGTGAAGCGCGGGTCGGCGGCCTGTCGCTGTTCCTCGCGCGCCTCGTCCATGCGCTGGCGGAACCGCGCGCCGATGGCGTCGATCGGATCGCGGAAATCCGCCCAGCGCGGGGGCAGATCGGCGCTGCCGGCGGGGCGAAAGGCCCGTGCCTCGCTCTCCCACCCATGCATCGGCGATTGTGCGGCATAGATTTGATCGGCGTTCATTCCGGCAAAATAATCGTATGATGCGTTGAATTCGCGGATATGCTCCAGGCACAGCCAGCGATATTGCGGCGGCCCGTCATGGCTCGGTGCGCGCGACACCGGGGCGCGAAACTCACCAGGATGCGGGCAACCGGGCACGGCGCAGGCGTCCTCGCGTGGAAAGCGGCCATGGAGGCCCGAAGGATCAGAAGAACGCGCCATCTAACCCTTAAACCGTCTGTCCCGAGCTTGTCGAAGGACCGTCCTTCTTGTTATGTCAGTTAAGAAAAGAACGACCCTTCGACAAGCTCAAGGGTGTGCGAAAAAGGAAATTTGTTGATGGTATCCGGCCCAGCCCAGCGCGAAATGGAATTGCTTCTTGCCGCTGCATTTCCAGGCGCGCGCATCATTCTGACGAACGATAGCGCCAATCACCGTGGCCACAGCGGCGATGACGGATCGGGCGAATCCCATTTCAGCCTGCACATCCTGTGGGACGGTTTCGCCGGGCAAAGCCGCGTCGCGCGCCAGCGGGCCGTCAACGCCGCGCTGGGCGACATTCCGGGGACCCGGGTCCATGCGCTCGCCATCAAGGCGCAAACTCCGAGTGAGGCCATGACATGAGCGGGCTCATCTCGGTCACCCCCGTTACCCACGATCTTGGTGCCTTTGAAGTGCGCCGCACCCTGCCGTCGCGGCCGCGCACGATGGTCGGCCCGTTCATCTTCGTCGATCAGTTCGGCCCGGCGCATTTCGATGTGGGCGCGGGCATGGACGTACGCCCGCACCCGCATATCAACCTCGCCACCGTCACCTATTTGTTCGAAGGCGCGATCGAGCATCGCGACAGCCTGGGCACCCTTGCCACCATCCGGCCGGGCGCGCTCAACCTGATGACCGCCGGGCGCGGCATTGTGCACAGCGAACGCACGCCCGCCCCCGAACGCGCGGCGGGCAGCCCGATTTCGGGGATGCAGACCTGGCTCGCCCTGCCCGACGGGCGCGAGGAGATCGACCCGGCGTTCGAGCATGTCGCAGCCGAAGACCTGCCCGTGGTGGAGGGCGACGGAGTACACGCCACCGTCATCATGGGCAGCCTGTGGGGCCGGACATCGCCTACGACCCAGCACGCCGCGACCATCTATGC
>ERZ1066121.534-NODE-534-length-34406-cov-20.441355_pt1 | contig 34406 bp, 29 predicted proteins | sample MGYA00382768_ERZ1066121 | MGnify/ENA primary metagenome ERZ1066121 (study PRJEB33369, sample SAMEA5778351) | biofilm metagenome | biome: Industrial cooling water; feature: Water cooling tower basin; material: Biofilm | place: United Arab Emirates | collected...
TCCAGAAGATCACCGATCTGATGGGCAAGGGCCAGCAGATGATGCTGGAGTTCTGGACCAGGGAACATGGCGCCACCCCCATTGTGCCCGATCCGCTGGGCATGATGACGACCTGGACGAAGGCCTGGACGGCCATGCTTTCCGACCCGGCGCGCCTGATGGAGCAGCAGCAGCGCTATATGCAGGATGCGCTGTCGCTGTGGCAGCGCTTCCTGACGCCAGATGCCGAGAAGCCCATGGTGAAGGACAAGCGCTTCGCCGGCGCGGCCTGGGCCGAAACCCCGGCCTTCGATTTCCTGCGCCAGTCCTATCTGCTCACCGCCAGCCACATCATGGAGGCAGCGCAAGGCATCGAGGGCATGAGCGCCGAGGAAAAGGACAAGGCGCGCTTCCTCATCAAGCAGTTCGTGGATGCCATGAGCCCGTCGAACTTCATGGCAACCAACCCTGAAGTGCTGCAGAAAACTGCCGAGACCGGCGGCGCCAACCTCTTGAAGGGCCTGGAACATCTGCTGGAAGACCTGCGCGCCGGCCGCATGCGCATGACGGACGAGAAGGCCTTCGAAGTGGGTCGCAACGTCGCCATCACGCCTGGCAAGGTGGTCTATCAGAACCGCCTGTTCCAGCTCATCCAGTATGCGCCGATCACCGACAAGGTGTACGAAGTGCCGCTGCTGGTCTTTCCGCCCTGGATCAACAAGTTCTACATCCTCGATCTCACTGCCGAGAAGAGCTTCATCCGGTGGTGCGTGGAACAGGGCCTCACGGTGTTCGTGGTGAGCTGGAAGAACGCCGACGAAAGCCTCGCCGACGCCACCATCGACACCTATGTCGAGGAAGGCATGTTCACCGCCATCGAGGTGGTGCGCGAAATCTGCAAGACGACAAGCGTCCACACCATCGGTTATTGTGTCGCCGGCACCACGCTGGCCGCAGCCCTGGCCGTGCTGGCGGCGCGGGAGCAGGCCGAAGAGGTCGCCACGGCCACATTCTTCACCGCACAGGTCGACTTTTCCGACGCCGGCGAGCTCAAGCTGTTCGTTGATGATCCCAGCCTCGAGACCATCGAGCGGCTGACGGGCGACAAGCCGGTGCTCGACGGCCGCTACATGGCCAGCACCTTCAACCTGCTGCGCTCGAACGACCTGATCTGGAACTATGTCGTCAACAACTACATGCTGGGTAAGGATTATTTCCCCTTCGACCTGCTCTATTGGAACAGCGATGCGACCAACGTGCCGGCGCGCTGGCACCGACAGTATATCGAGCAGATGTATCGCGATAACCTGCTGGTGAAGCCGGGCGGGATGACCGTGGCCGGGGTGCCTGTGGACCTCTCGAAGGTGAAGACAGCCAGCTACATCCAGGGCGGCAAGGAGGATCATATCGCGCCGGCGCGTTCCGCCTTCAAGCTGACGCAGGCCTTCACCGGGGAAACCCGCTTCGTGCTGGCGGGCAGCGGGCACATCGCGGGTGTCGTCAACCCTCCGACCAGCGGCAAGTATCAGTATTGGACCAACGATGCGCCAGCGGCATCGCTGGATGAGTTCATCGCGGGCGCCACCGAAACGAAGGGCAGCTGGTGGCCGGACTGGCTGGCCTGGCTGGCGCCGCGTTCGGGCAAGCAGGTGAAGCCGCGCGTGCCGGGCAAGGGGCCCTGCAAGGCGATCGAGGAGGCACCTGGCGCCTATGTGAAGGAGCGGATCTGACCATGGCGGACGCCGGGTCGGGCGCCTATGTCGGGATCAACTTTCATGGCGTGGGCGTGCCGCACGCCGCGGTGCCTGCCGACGAGGTGCCCTATTGGCTGAGCGTTGCGCGCTTTGCCGAAGTGGTGGCACGCATCGCGAAATTGAAAGCGAGCGGTCGTGACCTGCGCATCACCTTCGATGATGGCAACTCGTCTGATCTGCTGGAAGCGGCACCGATCCTGGCGCGTCATGGCCTTCTGGCGGAGTTCTTCGTGCTCACGGGTCGATTTGACGATCCGCGCTATCTGTCGCCCGCGCAGCTATGCGAGCTTTCCGCGCTTGGCCACGGCATCGGTTTGCACGGCCGCGACCATGTCGACTGGCGGCGGCTTGATGGTGCCGGGCTGGCGGCCGAGACAACGGGCGCGCGTGCGGCACTTGCCGAGGTGACGGGCCGCATGGCCACCAGCGTCGCCATCCCCTTCGGCGCCTATGACCGGCGCGTCATGGCGGCATTGAAGGTGGCCGGCTTCACGGCCATCCATACCAGCGATGGTGGTCCGGCGCGTGATGGGGCCCTGGTGCGGCCACGCACATCCCTGCGCAGTGACATGGATGATGGCGAGGTGGACGCAATCCTTGCCGGGGCCGTGTCGCCGCTCGGCCGATTCCGGCGCTACGCTTCGATGTGGCGGCGGGGCGGCGTGTAGAACGCTGCTATTCAGCGGCTTCCAGCACGGGCTGGCGGGCAGGTGCGGCCGCGGCGAAGACCATCTCGTCGGTCACGGGACCTTCCAGCAACGCCTTGCGATCATAGCTGTAGTTGGCCGTCACCAGCCATGGCGCGCGATTGCCTGACCGGGGCAGCGCATCCGCCCCGCGCTGTACATATCCGGACGACAGGTCCATCGCCAGCCGTGCCGGCTGCACATCGGGTGCCGGCGTCGGGGTGGCGCTGTCCACGCCTGCGCGGCGCATGTGCCTGATCAGCCGGCAAACATAATCGGCGATGAGGTCCGATCGCAGCGTCCAACTGGCGTTGATATAGCCAAAGCTCTGGAACAGGTTCGGAATCCCGGAGAACATCAGGCCCTTGTAGGCCAGCGTGTCGGCGATTTTCACCGGCCGGCCATCGACGCTGATCGCCATGCCGCCGGCCGCTTCCAGCTTGAGGCCGGTTGCCGTGACGATGATGTCTGCCGCCAGAAACTGGCCGGATTTGAGGCGGATGCCGCCGGGTTCGAAGCGCTCGATCTGATCGGTGACGATGCTGGCGGTGCCAGCACTGATCGCCTTGAACAGGTCTGCATCCGGAACCAGGCAGAGGCGCTGGTCCCAGGGGTTGTAGCCAGGGGTGAAGTGGGTTTGGAGGTCGTAATCGGCCGGCAGCAGCCTCGCCAGGCGTTTCAGCAACTGTTCGCGCACCTTGCCGGGCCGTTCGCGGGTCTGCCTGTAGAACCACTGGCCGAGCGTCACGTTCTTCCAGCGCACGATATCGTAGGCGGTCCGGGCTGGCAGCATGGCCTTCAGCAGGTTTGCAATGGCGTCGGTGGATGGGCGCGAGACCATCCAGGTCGGTGTCCGCTGCAGCATGGTCACGTGCGCGGCGGCCCTGGCCATCTCTGGCACCAGCGTGACGGCGGTCGCGCCCGAGCCGATGACGACAACATGCTTTCCAGCATAATCAAGCTGTTCCGGCCAGAACTGTGGATGAACGATCTGGCCTTCGAACGCCGCTTCGCCAGCCCAGGTCGGGCGGTGCCCCTCCGCATAGCTGTAGTAGCCGCTGCACAGGTAGAGGAACCGGGTGGTGATGGTGACATTGCCCGATGCCGTGCTGGCGGTCACGGTCCAGCAGGCCGTCTCGCTGTCCCAATCAGCGCCCGTTACCTTGTGACCGAAACGGATTTTCGTTGTGATTCCATGCTCTTCGGCGGTTTCCTTGATATAGGCGCGGATCGAGGGGCCGTCGGCAATGGCCTTCGCCGCCCGCCACGGCTTGAAGCGATAGCCCAGCGTGTGCATGTCGCTGTCCGACCGGATTCCGGGATAGCGGAACAGGTCCCAGGTGCCGCCGATCGCGTCGCGGCCTTCCCAGATCAGCCAGCGCTCGTTCGGACAGTTCTGCTTGAGGTGAACGGCAGCGCCAATACCGGACAGGCCGGCGCCCACGATCAGCACATCGGTATCGGTGTCCGTCACGCTCGGTCTCTCCAGCTCGACCTCAAGCATCTGGCGCGGCTGTGGCAATGGGCCAGGTCAGCGGCGCGGCAGCCCCGGGACAGTGGGCAACTGGCGCGGCCGGTCACGGCGCGGCATCTGCGCCTGATAGGCGACCAGGCAATGTTCGCCGCAATAGGGGAAGCCCGGGTTGGCCGGCTTGCCGCAGAAGTGGAAATCGGGATCGTCCGGATGGCCGATCGGCCACTTGCAGACCTTGTCGTTGAGATCGAGCAGGGTGGTCCGCGCCTGCTTGCCGGCCTTGCCGGTGCGCGGAGCCGGGCGGGCGGCGGGGGCCGGCATGGTGGGCTGCGGTGCCGGGGGAGCCGCGGCTGGTGCCGGCGCCGCGGCGGCCGGTGGCGGCGCGGCAGCGGCGGGCGACGGTGCTGTGGCCGCCGAGGGCGCCGGGCGCGGGGCCGGCGGCGCGGCGCTGGCCGCGGTGGGCGGGGTCTCGCCGGCCTTCACCGGCGACGGCCGGCTTTCCAGCCCCAGCCGGTGCGCCTTGCCGATCACGGCATTGCGGGTCACGCCTTCGCCCAGCATTTCGGCGATCTGGGTTGCGGTCATGCCGCTTTCCCAGCCTTGCTTGAGCTTTGCGATGCGGTCTTCGGTCCACGCCATGGCTGATCATCATCCCGGGTTGGCAAGCGGCCCCCTTGGCAGGGACGCTGCAACAAAATATGCCCCTAGCCATGATGGACGCCAACAGCAAGCCGGCCACGCGGCCCCCGTACTCGTTCCGGGAGCCGGGGGTGCCGCTGATCGCGCGTCTCAATGGCGAGGGGCTGAAGACCCTCTATCTGAAAGAGGTGCGCCGCTTTTTCAAGGTGCAGCTGCAGACGATCTGGGCGCCGGCCATCACGACCCTGCTGTTCCTGGTCATCTTCGCCGTCGCCTTGGGGCGCGGTGACCGGCTGATCCTGGGCGTGCCCTACAGCGATTTTCTTGGTCCCGGCCTGATCGTCATGGGCATGATCCAGAACAGTTTTGCCAATTCCTCATCCTCGATTCTCGTCGCCAAGGTGCAGGGCTCGATCATCGATGTGCTGATGCCGCCGCTGTCAGCCGGGGAGCTGATGCTGGCCTGGGTGGGCGGGGCACTCACCCGGGCCTGGCTGGTGGGCGGCGCGGTGTGGCTGGCCATGGCGCTGGCGCCCGGCGTTGACGTGCCGATCCGCAACCCGCTGCTGATCCTCTATTATGGCACGATGGGCGCGGTGCTGCTGGCGCTGCTCGGGGTGTTGACCGGCATCTGGGCTGAAAAGTTCGACCATGCCGCCGCCGTCACCAACTTCATCATCCAGCCGCTCACGCTGTTGTCCGGAACCTTCTACGTGGTCGATCGGCTGGGTCCGGTCGTGGCCGCAGTTGCCCATGCCAATCCCTTCTTCCACATCATCGACGGCTTTCGCGCCGGCTTCATCGGCGTGTCCGATGGACCGCTGCTGACGGGCGGGGTGGTGCTGCTGCTGGTCAACGCCGCGCTGTGGTGGCTGTGCTATCGCGTGGTGAAGTCGGGCTGGAAACTGCGCGCCTGACAGGCCATTCCCGCCATCGGCGCTGCACCGCAAAGAAAAATTGCCGCAGTTGCGAGGGGAAGTGTGGCGCAATGGCGTATTGGCCGGGTTATGCTGTGCGCGTATGGAGCCGCGCGGCTGCACACTGTGTCACGCAAACGGCATGACACGCTGGGATGATGGGGCCGCATGTGCGGCCACACGCCGGGCGGCAACAGGGGATTGAACTGTTCGTATGATGATCCGCGTCTTGGCCAAGCGTTCGATTGCGGCGGCGGCGTTGCTGGTGCTGGCTGCCTGTTCGGGCGGTGACAAGCAGGGCGAAGGCGGCGGTCCCGGCGGAGGGAAGCGGCGGCCGATGCTCACCGTGTCCGCGCAGGCCGCCACGCTCGAGGATTTCGCGCCGACGCTGGTGGCGCTGGGCACGGTCACCCCGCGGCAGAGCGTGGCGGTGCGGCCGCGTGCCGATGGCCAGATTGTCGGCATCGCCTTTCGCGAAGGGGATTTCGTGCGCGCCGGGCAGCTGCTGTTCCGGCTCGACGCCCGCCAGGCCCGCGCCGCCGTGCAGCAGGCCGAGGCCGAGCTGAAGGGCGCCATCGCGGCCGAACGCCGGGCAACGCTGGATTACCAGCGGGCCGAGGCGCTGGTGGAAAAGGGCTTCGTTTCGGCGGCGGCGCGCGACCTCGCGCGCGCCAACAGCTATTCTGCCAAGAGCAGCATCGATACCGCCCGCGCCCAGCTTGATGCCGCGCGGGTGCAGCTGTCGTTCCTGACCATCACCGCGCCGATCTCCGGCCGCACCGGCGAACTCGGGTTCCGGCAGGGCGCCAACGTGCGCAACGGCGAGGCGACGGCGCTGGTGACGATCAACCAGCTGTCGCCCATCCATGTCCGATTCCTGGTGCCGCCGGAACATATCCAGCAGGCGCGCGCCCTGCTGGCGGCCGGTGGTGGCCGCGTGGTGGTGCGCAGCCGTGATGATGCGGGTGCGGTGCTGGCCACGGGCAGGCTGGTGTTCCTCGACAACAATGTCGACCCTGGCAGCGGCGGCGTGACGGCGCGCGCCGAGTTCGACAACAAGACTGACGAGCTCTGGCCCGGCGGCATCGTGTCGGTCGAACTGCCGCTCGCCGCGCCGCAGCCGCGCATTGCCCTGCCGGAAGGCGCCGTGCAGACCGGCCGCGATGCGCCGTTCGTGTGGACCGTGGCGGCCGGCGGTGGCGGCCCCGGCGGGGCGGGCGGCGCTGCTGGCGGCGGCAATGGTGGCGGCAACAGTGGGGGCGGCAACAAGGATGGCAGCGGGGGTAACCCGGGCGCCCCGGGCGCCAAGGTCGCCATGCGCGATGTCGTGGTGGCCGGCCGGCTGGCCGGCAAGGTCTACCTCGCCAGTGGCCTGCAGCCTGGCGAGAAGGTGATCGTCGATGCCCTTGGCCGTCTGAAGGAAGGCGACGCCGTGCGCCTGAAGATGGCCGGTGCCGACAGGCCCCGGCAACAGGTCCAGCAGCAGGCTCGGCAGCAGGTCCAGCAGCAGGCCCGGCGCCAGCCACCGCAGGGCGACAGCGTCAGCGGGACGGCTGGCTGATGGGCTTCGTGCGCATCTTCGTCGAGCGGCCGGTTGCCACCGTGCTGCTCACCTTGGCGGTGATCTTTGCCGGCATCTTCGGCTATCGGCAGCTGGCCGTGTCGGCGCTGCCCGAAGTTGACCTGCCCACCATCCAGATCCAGGCCTCGCTGCCCGGTGCCAACCCCGGCACCATGGCGGCATCGGTGGCCACCCCCATTGAACGCCAATTGTCGACGATTGCCGGCATCGAGCAGGTGATTTCCACCAGCACCACCGGCAACACCTCGATCACCGTGCAGTTCGCGCTTGATCGGAACATCGATTCCGCCGCGCTCGACGTGCAGTCGGTGTTGTCGGCCGTCACCCGCCGGCTGCCGCCGGAAATGCCCAGCCCGCCCAGCTTCCGCAAGATCAACCCGGCGGATTCTCCAGTCTACATCATGTCGGTGCGCGACAAGACGCGGGCGATGAACGAGCTGCAGACACTGGTCGACACGCTGCTGGTGCCGCGCCTGTCAACGCTGCCGGGTGCCGGGCAGGTGTTCGTGTTCGGGGACCGGCGCTTTGCCATCCGCGTGCAGTTCGATCCGGCCGCCCTGACGGCACGCGGGCTGACGGTGGACGATCTGCGCGCCGGCATCTCGGCCGCCAACAGCAACATCGCGGTGGGCAGCATCACCGGCGGTGATCGCAACTACACGCTCGATGCCTCCGGCAACATGGACAAGCCGGAAGAGTTCGCCAGCATCATCATCGCCACCAGGAACGGCCTGCCGGTCAGGGTCGGCGACGTTGCCAGCGTCATCAGCAGCTATGAGCGGCTGCGCGGCGGTGCGAAGTTCAATGGCGAGCCGGCGTTGACCGTCGCCATCACCCGCCAGCCCGGCGCCAATGTCGTCAAGCTGGTCGACGAGGTGAAGGCGGCCATGCCGGCGGTGCGCGAGGCCCTGCCGGCCAGTGTCGAGTTCAGCGAGATCGTCGACCGGTCGGAATCGGTGCGCGAAAGCGTGTTCGATGCCCAGGCGACACTGGTTGGCACTGCCGTTCTGGTCGTGCTGGTGATCTATCTGGTGCTGGGCGATGCGCGGGCGACCTTCATCCCGGCCATCGTGCTGCCGGTGGCCGCCATCGGCACCTTTGCCGGCATGTGGGCCTTCGGCTTCAATCTCGACAATCTGTCGCTGCTGGCCCTGACGCTGGCCACCGGCTTCGTGGTCGACGATGCCATTGTCGTGCTGGAAAACATCGTGCGCCACACCGAGGACGGCGAGGATCCGCGCAGCGCCGCGGTAACGGGCGCCAACGAGATCAGCTTCACCGTCCTGTCCATCTCGGTCAGCCTGGTCGCCGTGTTCATCCCGCTCCTGTTCATGGGCGGCATCATCGGCCGGCTGTTCAACGAATTTGCCGTGACGATGACGGTGGCGATCGCGGTTTCCGCCGTGCTGTCGCTGACGCTCATTCCGATGATCGCGGCGCGCCTCCTGAAATCCGGCCACCAGGAACCGGGGCGGGTGGCGCGCATCACCACCGCCGCCTTCAACCGGTTGACGGCCCGCTACATGACGGCGTTCGACTGGACGCTGCAGCATAGGAAGGTGGTTGGCGGGCTGACCATCGCCTCCATCGCGGTTGCCATCTGGGGCTTTGCCGCGGTGCCAAAGGGCTTCTTCCCGACCGAAGACACCGGCACCATCTTCATCGGCACCGAAGGTGCGGCCGACATCGGCTATGAGGAAATGCTGGCCAAGCAGGATCAGGTGGCAAAGATCGTGCGCGAGGATCCGGCAGTGGCGCGCGTCAACAGCATCGTGGGCGGCGAAGACAGCAGCAAGGGCCGCATGTTCGCGCCGCTGAAGCCGCGCAGCGAGCGCGAGCCGGCCGAGGTGGTGCAGGCGCGGCTGCGCAAGGCCGCTGGCGGCGTGCCCGGCTTTGCCATCTACCCCAACATGCCGCAGAACCTGAACCTGGGCGGTCGCCCCAGCTCGACCAACTACCAGTACACGATCTCGGCGGTGGACAAGGACGAGCTCTACGCCTTCGCGCCGAAGCTGGAACAGGCGATGCGCACCATCCCCGGGCTGGTCGACGTCAACAGCGATTATCAGCGCGGCGCCCGCCAGGCCTATGTCGACGTCGATCGCGAGGCTGCCGCCCGGCTGGGCGTGCCGGTCGATGCCATCCGCCGCGTGCTGCTGGCGGCCTTCGGCAATCAGCAGATCAGCCGCATCTATGGCGATGCCGATGATTACCAGGTGATCATGGAAATCGCCGAGCGTGACCAGAAGAACCCGGACATCATCGGCCAGCTGACGGTGCGCGGCGCGTCAGGCGCACTGATCCCGCTGTCCGCCATCAGCCGCATCCGGGTGGAGGGGGCGCCGCTCACCGTGGCGCACCAGAGCCAGCTGCCGGCCGTCACCATCAGCTTCAACCTGGCCGAGGGGGTCGCGCTCAGCCAGATCAAGCCGCTGATCGAGGCCGCGGCGCGCGATGTCGGCAAGCCGGCCAGCGTTTCGGGCGCGCTCGGCGGCAATGCCCAGCAGTTCGAAAGCTCGACGAAATCGATGCCGCTGCTGTTCCTGGCGGCGATCATCGTCATCTATATCGTGCTGGGCGTGCTGTATGAAAGCTTCGTCCATCCGATCACCATCCTCTCCGGCCTGCCGGCCGCCGGCATCGGTGCGGTCGCCTTCCTGACCTTGTTCGGCATGCCGCTGGACGTCATCGGCATCATCGGCGTCGTGCTGCTGATCGGCATCGTCAAGAAGAACGCCATCATGATGATCGACTTCGCGCTGGCCGGGCAGCGCGAGCATGGCTGGACGCCGGCGCACGCCATCCGCGAGGCGGCGGCCAAGCGCTTCCGCCCGATCATGATGACGACCTTTGCCGCCATGGCCGGCGCGGCGCCGCTGGCGCTGGGCATCGGCGCCGGGGCGGAGCTGCGGCAGCCGCTGGGCATCGCGGTGCTGGGCGGGCTTGTCATCAGCCAGGTGCTCACCCTGTTCATCACGCCGGTGGTCTATCTTGGCATCGAGAGCGTGATGCAGTGGGTCCGCGTGCGCCGCGGCGCCGCCGAGGTGAAGCAACTGCCTGGCGGTCAGGCCTTCCGACCGGAAGCGGCGGAGTAAGGCCAGGCCGGCGGGCGGCGTGCCGCCGCCAGACCTGAGCAGCAGCGCCCGGCCAGCGGGGCCGGGCGGCCGCCGCAGCGGCCAACCGGAACCCGTCTGACGTCAGCCGCGGCTTTGCCGCTGCTGATACCTCCCGCAGGTGAGAGGCGCCGGGGGTGGGCGTTCGGGTTAGGCTTTGTCTTGAGGAGCCCCACATATGCCCACCACCGCCGAGAATCTCGCCCGCTGGCACCAGCATCTGGCCACCCACAACCAGCAGACGCTGTGGGACATGCTGCACCCCGATTGCGTGTTCGAAAGCCCTGTGGTGCACACGCCGCAGGTGGGCCGGCCGATCGTGTTCAAATATCTCGCCAGCGCCGGCGAGGTGCTGGGCGGCGAGGGTTTCACCTATGTCGGCGAATGGCTGAACGAGCGCAGCGCCATCCTGGAATTCACCAATGTCGTGCGCGGCATCAAGGTGAACGGCATCGACATGATCACCTGGGACGAGGCCGGCCTGATCACCCATTTCAAGGTGATGGTGCGCCCCCTCAAGGCGATCAACCTGATGCACCAGATGATGGGCGAGATGCTGCAGACAATGGCCAGCCAGCCGGCCTGAGAACAACCCGCGACGCCGTGTCAGGCGGGCGGCTGCCGCCCGCCCTGCTATGGCCCGGCCATGCGCCGCATCGTCCTCCTGCCGCTCATCATCGCCGCCTGCGCGCCTGACCTGCCGCCCGAACAGCTGGCGGCACGGCGGGCCGAGACGCTGTTGAACGCTGCCGGCAAGGGCAATGCCACCATCCTCGCGCCGCTGGCCGGGCTGGATGGCGAAGGCCAGCCGGGCGTGTGCGGGCTGGTCGAGACACGGGCCGGGCCGGTGCGCGTCGTCGTGGCGTTGGCCAGCGGCGAGGTGCGCACCGGTGTGCCGGCCGCGCTGGGTGGGCACCGCGCTGACCTGGGCGAAGGCCGTTTTTGCAGCGAGACGGCGCTCAAGCGCTGGGAGCAGGTAAAGAGGGCTGATCCGGTTGGCCTGACGGCGCGCATCGGCGGTTAGGCGAAGCCAGCGACCCGTTCGAACAGCCAGAAGGCCGCCATCATGCCGGCGCCGTGGAGTGCGCCGGCGCGCAGCCAGCGCGCCTGACCGATCCGCGCGGCCAGCGCCATCAGCGCCAGCACGGCCGCCACGAACAGCAGTTGCCCGGTTTCCACGCCCAGGTTGAAAAACAGCAGCGCCAGCAGCCGATCATCGGCCGGCACCGCCATCTCGCCCAGTGCCGAGGCAAAGCCCAGCCCGTGCAGCAGGCCAAAGCCGCTGGTGATCAGCGCCTGCCGGGTAAAGCCATTCTCGCCCTGCCGCAGCAACGCCTCGCGCGCCATGAACAGGATGGACAGCGCGATCACCGCCTCCACGGGCGGCATCGGCAGGCGGACCCAGTCGAGGAAGCCGGCCGACAGGCTGACCGAATGGCCGAGCGTGAACAGGGTGACGAGCAGGAGCAGGCGCCTTCCGCCGCTGGCCAGCAGGCACAGGCACAGCACGAAGGCGAGATGATCCCAGCCGGTGAGAATATGGATGATGCCCTGCCACAGGAAATCCCGCGCCACCACCGTCCATGGGCCCGTCCACGACTGCGGCCCGGCCAGGCTGGCGCCCAGCGGCAGATCAAGCCCGCGTGGCTGCGGCACCACGCTGATCGCGTCGCCATCGGGGCGCCTGAGGCTGGCGCCATCCAGCCGCCAGGGCAGGTGGACAACGGCATCGGGGGCGAGGGGGCCGGCGCAGGCAAAGCCCAGCGACAGGCGGGTGCGGCCCGCGAACGTCTGCCGCTGCATGGCGGTCGCGCGGCAGCCCTCCGGCCACTCGATCGCGCTGGTGGGCGCAGCCATGTCGGCCGGCAGATCGGCGAGCAGCTCATGCTGGCCCGCACCGGCGGGAAGCAGGCTGAAATGGCCGATGTGGATGGCGTCCGCCTGCGCCGCGCCGGCACCCAGCAGGGCCAGCAGCACCAGCAGCGCGCGCAGTTGGGCGGCCACCTCAGCGCGCATCGATGATCCGGGCGTGCTGGCGCAGGCGCGCCACTTCGCGCTGCACCGGCGCTGCGGCAGCGGCGGCCTGCCAGTCCATGCGCACCTGTTCGCGCGCCGCCAGATAGGGCAGGGGCCGGGCCGGCGTGCGCGCCGTCACCCGGATGAAATGCACGCCGCGCGGGGACATGAAGGGGCCCTGCCACTGGCCCAGCGGGGCGGCCTGGGCGCCGGCGAGCAGGCCTGCGCCGAACATGCCGCGCAGCATCGAGACGCCATAATTGTCGAACTGCCGGCCCATCCAGAAATCATCGCCAGCCACCGGCGCGCCGGCGCGCAGTCTGGCGAGCACCGCCGCCGGATCGCCCGGCGGCGTCGCGAAATAGATTTGCTCAAGGCTGATCTGCGGTTCTTGCACATAGGTTTCGCGGTGGCTGGCATAGTGCTCCAGCAAATCGGCCTCGGTCGGTTCCGGCGGCGCGCCGCCCAGCATCAGCTTCATGCGCTCCACCAGTCGCTCGCGGATCTGCGGATCGGTCATGTGCAGGCCGCGCGCCAGCGCCTCGCGGAACAGCAGCTCCTCGGCCAGCCAGTCGTCGATCAGTGCCTGGCGCTCGGCGGGCGAGGGGGCGTGGCCGGTCAACTGCTGATGGTCCTCGGCCAGCGCGGCCATGATCTCGGGCGTGATGCTGATCTGGTTGTCGCGCGGCTGCAGCTGCCACCAGGCAAGGAAGATGGCGCCGCCCAGCGCGACGAAGGCAACAATCGGATCGCGCCACCAGCGGCGCTGCTCGTCAACCATGGCGTCAGCGGCGGTCCTTCGGCTCCGGTGGGGCGCGGGTGATGTCCGCCACCGGCTTCTCAGGCTTCAGTGCCTTCTTCACCTTCGGGTCATCGGCGCCATGTTCGCTCGTCAGGTCAGAGAGATAGCCGACCTGCTTGATGCCCTTCTTCTGCATGGCAACGCCGGTAAGGCAGGCGTGCATGATGAAATTCGCATTCAGCGGCGTGCGATAGCTGTTGTCCAGCCGGGGGGCGACCTCGACGATCTCGAAGCCGATGATCTCGTTTTCGGCACACAGGCGGCGCACGATGGGGATGGCCTCGCGCATGGTCAGGCCGCCGGGCACGGGCGTGCCGGTGCCGCCGATATAGGCCGGATCGAGCACGTCGACATCGAAGCTGATGTAGAGCTTCTTGCCGCCTTCGCGCGCCTCCTTCAGCGCGCGCTCCATCACGGCCGGCCAGCCGGATTTCTCCACCTCCGGCATGGCGTGATAGCGCACACCGTTCTGCCGCATCCATTCAAAGCCTTCCGGCCCCGGCCAGGCCCCGCGCAGGCCGACCTGGATATAGTTCCGGCCCAGCACATGGCCTTCCTTCACGGCGCGGTAGACCGGCGCGCCATGGGTGATGAAATGCTCGCCGCCCTTGCCGGCGTCATAATGGCTGTCGAAGTGGACAACGCCGAAACTGCCCTTGCCGTGCACATCGGCGAGTCCCGCGATATCGCTGTATTCCAGGCTGTGATCGCCGCCCACGATGAAGGGGATGGCACCGGTGCGGGCGATTTCGGCGACCATCTCGCGGACATGGCCCATGGTGCGTTCGGTCGACATGTTGTCCACCGCGATGTCGCCATAATCGACGATATTGAGTTCGGTCGACGGATTGACCATCGTGTACATGTCCGGCCCGCCGATGCCGGGCGTCATCCGCATGTAGGCCGGGCCGTCCTTGGCGCCGCGAAAGCCCGATCCCATGTCGAGCGGGGCGCCAACGATGGCCACATCCACCTTGCCAGCCTTGAGATCCTCGGGCGTGAGCGCGATCGGCGCGCCGGCGAAGGTCTTGATGCCGTTGGCGCGGCTGTTGAGGTAGCGGCCGATGTTGATCGGGCCGGGCTGGCGATCAGGATTCCACGCCTGCGGGCGCTTCGTCTTCCATTCGTTGAAATCCTCGTCGTGGATGTCGAGCGGAATGGCCGCCATGTCGACGCCGGGCTTGTATTTCTTGGCCTCCAGCACCGCCATCATGCCATCGATATAGGCCTCGATCTGGGCCGGGGTCTTGCCTTCAAGGCGCCGCCAGAGCAGCTCGGGCCGGCTGGCGAAGCCCTGGCCGTCTTCCGACAGCAGGAAATCGCGCTTGGCCTGCGGCAGGCCGGCGGTCTTCTCGGCCAGCCAGGCCGGCATCTCCACCTTCTTGTCTTCGGCCGCGATCACCGCGGCCGTGCCGGTGCCCAGCAGCAGTGCTGCCACGGCCGCGATCACCTGCGTGCGCTTGTCTGTCATGCGATCATCCCCCGGGGGCAGTTGACCCCATCGTCCCCCTTGGGGGAGAGTTGACCCCATCGTCCCCCTTGGGGGACAGTTGAGCATTGTGCGGCCGCCGGCGCAACGGCCTATCTGCTGCCGCCATAGCGGGGCGGTCGCTTTTCAAGGAAGGCGGCAAGGCCTTCCTTGAAGTCGTCGGAGGCCGCGCACATCAGCTGGTTGCGGTTTTCCAGCGCGATGGCGGCCTCCAGGCTGGGCGCGTCGATGGCAAAGCCCAGGCCCTCCTTGGTCATCCTGAGGCCGATGGGGGAGGTGGCCAGCATCTCGGCGACCAGCGCCTCGCCAGCCGCTTCCAGATCCGCATCGGGTACGACCTGGCTGACCAGGCCAGTGGCCAGCGCCCGGTCCGCGTGGATGAAACGGCCCGTCATCATCAGTTCGGCGGCAAGGCTGGCGCCGACAAGGCGCGGCAGGAAATAGCTGGTGCCCATGTCGCAGCTGGACAGGCCGAGCTTGATGAAGGCGGCGTTCATGCGGGCCGACCCGGCCGCGATGCGGATGTCGCTGGCCAGCGCGAAGGCAAAGCCGCCGCCGCAAGCCGCGCCGTGGATGAGGCTGATGATCGGCTGCGGGCAGCGCCGCATCTTCACATACACGTCTGCCAGCCAGCCCTGGAAGCCGAAACCGCCGGAAAAGGGCGCCGGTTCAGAACCCTGCGACTTGATGTCGAGGCCGGCGCAGAAGGCGCGGCCGGCGCCGCGCATGACGACGATCCTTGTGTTTGCCGCGTGGAACAGGCGGCCGAAATAATCCGACAGATCGGCCACCATCTGGTTGTTGATGCTGTTCAGGGCGTCCGGCCGGTTGAGGGTGAGCCAGTCGACGGCCCCGCGCTGTTCGATGTGGAGGGTTTCATAGGTCATGCCGCTCACCTGTTCGATTGGCCGTCGTCGATCTTGATGATGGTCCCCGTCACTGCCTCGCTGGCCGGTGCGACGAGGTAGAGGAGCGTGGAATCCATCATCGCCGGATCGCCCAGCCGCTTGCGCCGGAAGCCCTGGGTGATGTCGCCCATGCGGGACAGCATCCCGTCCATCATCTCGCTGGCGAAGGCACCGGGCGCGATGGCATTGACGTTGATGGGCCAGCGCGCCCATTCCACCGCCAGCACTTCGGTCATGCGCACCACGGCGGCTTTCGTCATGCTGTAAAGCGCAGCGCCATGCCCTTGATATTCAAAGGCCGCCATCGATGCGATGTTGACGATCCGCAAGGGCTTGCCATCGGCGATGCGGCGGGCGGCAAGGCTGGTGGACAGCAGCCAGGGCGCATGCACGTTGACCGCCATCACCTGGTTGAACAGTTCGGGGCTCAGCTTGTGGGCGCGGGCTGCATCGGGAATGCCGGCATTGTTGACGAGGATGGAGACCGGACCCAACGCGGATTCGACCCGATCGGCCAGCCCGAGGCACTGGCCCTGATCGGCCACGTCGATGGCAAAGGCCTGCGCGGCGCCGCCCGCGGCCGTGATGTCGGCAACCACTGCATCGAGCCGGTCAGCGCGGCGGGCACAAAGGGCAACGCGCGCACCCGCAGCGGCCAGCACGCGGGCGAACCGGGCCCCAAGCCCGGACGAGGCGCCCGTGACGAGGGCCAGTTGGCCTGTCAGGTCAAGGTTGGCGTTGGGCAGGGGATAGTCTGTCGTCATCGGGCGCTCCGGCATGGTCTGTACCGCGAGCGTGGCCCGGGGGCTTGCTGTCCGTCACTTGCCACATTCCACAGGTCGTGGCCGCTCATGGTCACAGGAAAAAGGCCGGCCGGGATGGTCCCGGCCGGCCTGTTCACAGGGTGGATGCGCCCTGTGTGTGGCTGCTGCCGTTCCAGCGCCCCAAAGTCGGTTCAGCCGAAGATGATGTCGGCCATGGTGATGGTCTTGCTTCCCTGGACAACAGCAACAAGCTCATCGATGTTCGTGATGGCGCCATTGCCATCATTGTCACGCCAGATGCCGGTACCCGTATGGGCATGGGTGCCGCCCGGGCGCAGCAGATATGTGCCGGCGGCCAGTTGCACACGATCGCCATCGGAGAAATCGGTGATCACGGCATAATCGTTCATGCCCTTGCTGGTGCTCAGGTTGCGATTGTAGAACACGCCGCGGCTGTCACCCAGGATGAACAGGTCGTTGCCGCCGCCGCCCGTGAGGATATCGATCGTGCCGCGGCCCAGTGTATCGCTGACGACCGGCACACCGGAGATGATCTCGTCGGCGGCCGTGCCGATGAGCGTGTCGGAGGCTTCGGTCCCGAAGACGCTCCCTGCCGGCGGCGGGGGAGGGGGTGGCGGCGGTGGCGGCGCGGTGTTGTTGCCGCCGATCACCAGGTCCGCCATGGTGAGGGTCTTTGGCCCCTGAACCACGGCAATGAACTCGTCGGCGCTGGTGATCGCGCCGTCGCTGTCCTTGTCGCGCCAGATGCCCATGCCGGGATGGGCGCTTGTACCGCCGGCGCGCAACAGATAGTTCCCTGCGGCAAGCTGAACCCGGTCACCATCCGAAAAATCAGTGATGACGGCATAATCGTTCAGCCCCCTGCTGCCGACCTGGTTGCGATCATAGAACATGCCGCGATCATCGCCCAGGATGAACAGGTCGTTGCCGCCGCCACCGGTGAGGATATCGATCGTGCCGCGGCCCAGTGACGTGCTGGTCGTCGGGACGCCCGAGATGATGTCGTCACCGCTGGTGCCGATCAGCGTGTCAGAGGCATCGGTGCCGGTGATGACATTGCCGGCTGGCGGTGGCGTGGGTGTTGGCGACGGGGTCGGCGAAGGTGCGGGGGCCGGCGCTGGAGCCGGCGCTGGCGCAGGCGCAGGCGCCGCCCCGCCCGCACCGGCTGCAAGCAGGTCCGACACGTTGAGCCGGCCACCGGTGACCGTGGTGCCGGCCAGCGAGGTGGTCGCCGTGGTGGTCGACAGCAGCAGGTTGCGAATCTGCGCGCCGGTCAGGGCTTCGTTTGCCGCGGCCAGCAGGCCCACCGCACCGGTGACATGCGGCGTGGCCATCGAGGTGCCGCTGTAGTTGCCATAGCGCCCGCCCGGCAGGGTCGACATGATGCCGCTGCCCGGTGCGCCCAGATCGACTGTCTGGTCGCCGAAATTGGCCCAGCTGGCACGGGCACCATTGCTGCCAATCGCAGTGACGGACACCACGGCATCCCAGCCGAGCGCTGCCTTGGTGGAATAGTTGGTCGGGAAATAGGCGGTCACGTCATTGTCGTCCGCCACCCGGTCGCTGCCACCGTTGCCGGCCGCCGCGATGAAGAGGATATCGTTCCTGGCGCCATCGACAATGGCATTGAGCAACGAGGTGCTGTTGCTGGTGCCGCCCCAGCTGTTGTTGGTGGCGACATAGTTGGCCGGGCCGCCATCATACAGCCTGGCTGCGGCCGTGTAATAGCTGATCGCGCCCACGGCGCCCGACAGGCTGCCTGAACCTGAATCGGGCAGGAACTTCAGCGCCATCAGCTGGACATTCCAGTTGACGCCGGCCACGCCGACCCCGTTGTTGCCCATCGCGCCGATGGTGCCGGCAACATGGGTCCCATGACCGCCGCCATCCATCGGATCATTGTCGTTGTTGAAGAAGTCCCAGCCAATGAGGTCGTCGATGCGACCGTTCCTGTCGTTGTCGACGCCATTTTCCCAGCGGGCGTCGTTGAGAAGGTCGCCGGCGTCGATGTAGCCATTGCCGTTGATGTCGCTGACGGCGCTGGCGTTACGACTGTGATTGAGATCGCGGAACGTGATGAGCCCATCGGCATCGGTATCGACAAGGCCGAGGTTGGACGGGATCTCGCCGGGATTGAGCCAGATGTTCAGATAGAGGTCCGGGTGCGTGTAATCGATGCCGGTGTCGATGACGCCAATCACCGTCTTCATCGAACCGGTGTGGCCCGCCGCCCACGCTTCACCGGCCTGGCTGCCGAACTGGTTGGCCGGCGAGGTCTGGTCGCCGTACATGCCCCACATCCGGTTCCCGGTATAGTTCGGGTCGTTGCTGCCCTGCGCGGTGATGGCGCTGTTGGCCTCGGTGAAGCTGACGTTCGGGTTGCGGGCCAGCGCCTGCATCACGGCGCTGGCGGCAACCCCCTGCGGCACTTCGACAACCAGAAGATCGCCATTACCAGTGCTGGCCACAAGGTTGGCCGCACCGGCGCCGACGGCCTTCAGGGCGGCCAGCTGGTCCGCGCCGGCCACGCCCGCGTTGAACTGGACCAGGATCTCGACCCGCTGGGGGCCCTGGGGCGCCGCCTGTGGCGCCCGCGGCGCTGCCCCATCGGGCAGGCCAAGCGGAACATAGCCGCTGCTTCCGGCGACTTCCCAGCTCTCACGCTGAAATGAAGAACGGTCTGCGCTCCGGAAGATTGACATTGCCTTTGATCCTGACTGTGTTGCCGGAACGCAACTTGCCTGTGACAAGTAATAAACCGGCAACAATTAATTACTTAGTGTTTACGCAACGCAACTGGAAACGAACGCTTTACCTCACGAACTAAATCCTTTACGACAGCTGATCATTAACATATGATGACTGCCTCAAAGGATGCGAGGTGCGAATCGGGATTAGTCCGATTCGGTGTTGATTCTGTAAACGGCCGCGACTTTCTTTTTTTTAAAGCGGCAGAACGTTCAGAATCAGTGGTTTGGCGTTTTCGTTGGTGCTTGCCGTGGCGGTTGCCTTTTGCATCCGGCCACAGTCTTCCCGTGCCGATTCCCGGCGAATCAGCAGCCGCCTTCGCGCGCAGGTCGTCCCGCGCGGGTCGTCCCGCGCGGGTCGTCCCGCGCGGGTGGGCCCGCGCGGGTGGGCCCGCGCGGGTGGGGAGGTCGTTTCAGGATCTGTCGATCAGGCCGCGCTGCGGGTCAGCGCGTCTCTCTCGGCCTTCAGTGCCTCGGCGATCAGGAAGGCCATTTCCAGGCTCTGGCTGGCATTCAGCCGCGGGTCGCACTGCGTCTGGTAGCGGCTGGCCAGACCCTCGTCGGAAATGGCAACGGCGCCCCCTGTGCACTCCGTCACATCCTGCCCGGTCATCTCGAGATGGATGCCGCCAGCGTGCGTGCCCTCGGCCCGGTGCACGGCAAAGAAGCTCTTCACTTCCGACAGGATGCGGTCGAACGGCCGGGTTTTCAGGCCGCCGGCGGCCTTCACCGTGTTGCCGTGCATCGGGTCACAGCTCCACACCACGTGCCGGCCTTCGCGGGTCACGGCGCGGATCAGGCGCGGCAGATGCTGGTCCACCTTGTCGTGGCCGAACCGCGTGATCAGCGTCATGCGGCCGGGCACGTTGCCGGGGTTGAGCGTGTCGAGCAGGCGAATGAGATCATCGGCCTCCAGGCTCGGCCCGCATTTCAGGCCCAATGGGTTGCCGACACCGCGCAGGAATTCGACATGCGCTGAACCCGCAAAGCGGGTGCGGTCGCCGATCCACAGCATGTGGGCCGAGGTGTCGTACCAGTCGCCGGTCAGGCTGTCCTGCCGGGTCATGGCTTCCTCATAGCCCAGCAGCAGCGCCTCGTGGCTGGTGAAGAAGCTGGTGCCCTTCAACTGCGGCACCGTATCGGGCGACAGGCCGATGGCCTCCATGAAGTCCAGCGCCTCGCCGATCCGGTCCGCCAGCTGGGCATATTGATCGGCCCAGGGGCTGCGCGCGGCAAAATCAAGGTTCCACTTGTGGACCTGGTGCAGGTTGGCATAGCCGCCGCTGGCAAAGGCCCGCAGCAGGTTCAATGTGGCCGCCGATTGCAGATAGCCGCGCACCATGCGCTGCGGATCGGGCGTGCGCGCTTCGGGCGTGAACGCGATGTCGTTGACATTGTCGCCGCGATAGCTGGGCAGCGAAACACCATCCTGTTCCTCGACATCGCCGGAGCGCGGCTTGGCGAACTGGCCGGCCATGCGGCCCACCTTCACCACCGGCATCTTGCTGGCAAAGGTCATCACCACCGCCATCTGCAGCAGCACGCGGAAGGTGTCGCGGATGGTGTTGGGGTGAAATTCGGCAAAGCTTTCGGCGCAGTCGCCGCCCTGCAGCAGGAAGGCATCGCCGGCCGCAACCGTGGCTAGCCGGTCGGTCAGGTCACGCGCCTCGCCGGCAAACACCAGCGGCGGATAGGACCGCAGTTCGGTCTCCACGGCCTTCAAGGCTGCCGCGTCGGGATAGACGGGCAATTGCCGGGCTTCGTGCCGGCGCCAGCTGTCGGGGGTCCACATGTTCGTCATGACGGGGCGTGCTTTGCTGGATTTTGCAGGCAGGTGCAAGAAGGGGAGCTTCCAGAGTGACGGCCGGCGGCGGAGCCGCCGGGTCCGTCAGGGGCAGATGGGGGAAGAAAGAAACTGGGGCGTGGCAAAGCCACGCCGTCGAATCTGTTCGCCTGGCTTTCGGCCAGGCGCCAGCCCGGCCGGCTTTGCCGGAGTCGCAGGATAATGCCGTGCATTATCCTGTCGCCCGGCTTCACCGCATCAGCACCAGCTCCTCGCTCATCGTCGGATGCAGCGCCATCGTGTCGTCGAACTGCGCCTTGGTCAGCCCCGCCTTCACCGCGATGGCGACGGCCTGCAGGATTTCCGGGGCATCGGGGCCGATCATGTGGGCGCCGACCACGCGGTCGGTGGAGGCATCGACGATGAGCTTGTAGAGCGCGCGTTCATTGCGGCCGGCGAGCACGTTCTTCATCGGGCGGAAATCGGCGGTATAGACGCGCACCTGGCCATAGGCGTTGCGGGCCTCGGCCTCGGTCATGCCAACGCTGCCGAGCGGCGGGTTGGAGAAGACGGCCGAGGGGATGGCGGCATAGTCCACCGTCCACGGTTTGCCGCCGAACTGGCGATCGGCAAAGGCATGGCCTTCGCGGATGGCCACCGGGGTCAGCTGCACGCGGTCGGTCACGTCGCCCACGGCGAAGATGCTGGGCACGCTGGTGCGGTTTTCGGCATCCACCGCGATGGCGCCCCCCCCAGAGCCCTTCATGTGGTTCACCGCCACGCCGACCTCCTCCAGCCCCAGGCCGTCCAGGTTCGGCACCCGGCCCAGCGCCCAGAGCAGCACATCGGTTTCGATGCTCTTGCCGTCGGTGAAGTGCAGCCTCAGGCCGTTCTCCAGCCTTTCAACCCGTTCCAGCCGGCAATTGAGCTTGAAGTTGATGCCCTTGGCGACGCTGATCTGCAGCAGCCGGTCGGCCAGCGCCGGTTCCCAGCCCCGCAATATGGTGTCGCTGCGGTTGATCACCGTCACGTCCGTGCCCAGTTCGTGGAACACGCCGGCAAATTCGGTGGCGATATAGCCGGCGCCCGCAATCACCATGCGCCTGGGCAGTTCGGGCAGGTGGAACACCTCGTTCGACGTGATGCCATGTTCAGCACCCGGCACATCGGGCACGAAGGGGCGGGCGCCGGTGGCCACAAGGATGGTGCCGGCCGTGTGCCGCGTCCCGGCCACGTCCACGGTGTGGGGATCGATGATGCGGGCATGGCCCGGAAGGGTCGTCACCCGGTTGTTGTCGAGCGTGTTCTGATAGAGGCCATTCAATCGATCGACCTCGGCCGCCACATTGTCACGCAGGGTCGCCCAGTCGAAACGCTTGCCCTCGATCTGCCAGCCGAAGCGGCGTGCATCGTCGAGATCCTCGGCAAAGTGGGCACCATAGACGAGCAGCTTCTTGGGCACGCAGCCGCGGATCACGCAGGTGCCGCCCACGCGATATTCCTCCGCCACCGCCACCCTGGCGCCGTGCCCGGCGGCGATGCGGCTGGCCCGCACCCCACCCGATCCGGCGCCGATCACGAAAAGATCGAAGTCATGGGTCATCATCAGTCTCCGGCCCGGCTGATAGGGCAGGGGACGCGCCGGCGCCAATCAATTTGGCCGGTCAGGCTGATGCAGTGGCTTCATCAGCCGGCCAGCCACCACCAGAGAAGGCCGATGATGACGCCGACATGCAGGCCGATCACGCCGATCATCGGCTGTTCCAGCGGCTCCTGCTGATCACCGGCATCGCGCAGCCAGAAACTGGCGAGCGCCACCGGGCTGCCGCCCAGCACGGCGAGGCCCATGAAGATGCGGGTATCGAGCGGCTGCCAGCGTTCCCAGGTATCCTCGCGCGCCGGCCAATGGCGCGCGACATAGAGGAACAGCGCGCCATTGAGCACCGCCAGCCAGACGAGGCCGAGCACCAGGCGCTTGATGAGGGTGAACCAGTCAGTCTCCGGCTTTGGCGCGGCGCGCGCCGGCAGGTCGGGCGGGGCCTTGATGGCGGCTGCCGCCATGGGCGCGTGGTTCGGGGCGATGGCCGCAGGCGCTGCAGGGGACGGGCATTCAATCGCGGCATATCGCGGGACCGCATGGCCCGATGCGATCATCGCGCAGGACAGGTCAACACCGTCCGCCTCGCAGCGGGCGATGATCCGGCCATAGTCATCGCGGGTCTCGGGCGCACAGCGCACGTCGCGGCCACGGGTCAATTCGCGCAGATGGTCGCGGGCTGCAAACGGGTCGCCTGGCGTGCAGTCGCGCCCCGGCCGGCAGGCGCCGGGCATTTCCGGCGCGTCGATGCCCTGCAGGCGGATCGGCCGATCGAGATTGGTGCAGCGCACATTGTCCCCGTCATGATGGGACGGGTTGGCACACAGGAACGACAAGGCCCCCGCCATGGCAAGCAACGTGGCTGACATCGGCCGCAGAATGCCCAGATTTGCGGCACAGGCAAGTGGTGGCCCCGCGCAGCGCGTCCAACCGCCAATTGTATATTGTCAATCCCGGAACGGATCCTTGACCAAGATCGTGTCTTCACGTTCGGGACTTGTCGACACCAGGGCGACCGGACATTCGGTCAATTCCTCGATGCGGCGGATATATTTGATCGCCTGTGCCGGCAATTGTGCCCAGCTGCGCGCGCCAGCGGTGGATTCGCTCCAGCCTTCGAATTCCTCGTACACCGGTTCCACACGCGCCTGTTCCGATGGATGCGCCGGCAGATGGTCCAGCACCCGACCATCAAGCCGATAGCCGGTGCAGATCATGATGGTCTCAAGGCCGTCGAGCACGTCGAGCTTGGTGAGCGCCATGCCGGTGATGCCGCCCACGGCAATGGCCTGGCGCACCAACACCGCATCGAACCAGCCGCAGCGCCGCTTGCGGCCCGTCACCGTGCCGAATTCATGGCCGCGCGTCCCCAGCCGCTGGCCGACGTCATTGTCCTGCTCGGTGGGGAAGGGGCCGGAACCGACGCGGGTGGTATAGGCCTTCACGATGCCCAGCACATAACCGGTGGCATCCGGACCCATGCCCGAACCGGCCGCCGCCTGCCCGGCGACGACGTTCGACGAGGTGACGAACGGCCAGGTGCCGTGATCGACATCGAGCAGCACGCCCTGCGCGCCTTCGAACAGGATGCGATCGCGCCGCCAGCGCGCGTCGCGCAGCCGCTTCCACACCGGCTGGATATAGGGCAGCACCGCCGGCGCCACGTCGGCCAGCTGGGCCTTCAGCTCATCGGCATCCACCGGCGCCACGCCGAAGCCGGCGCGCAGCGCATTGTGGTGGGCGAGCAGGCGTTCCAGCTGCGGGTCGATCTGATCGAGATGCGCCAGATCGATCACCCGCAAGGCGCGCCGCCCCACCTTGTCCTCATAGGCCGGGCCGATGCCGCGCCTTGTGGTGCCGATCTTGCCGGCGCCCATCGCGTCTTCACGCAGGGCGTCGAGATCGCGGTGCAGCGGCAGGATCAGCGGCGCGGTTTCCGACACGGCGAGATTGTCGGGCGTGATCGACACGCCCATGCCGGCAATGCGCGCCACCTCGTCGCGGAAATGCCAGGGATCGAACACCACGCCATTGCCGATCACGCTCAAGGTGCCGCGCACGATGCCCGACGGCAGCAGCGACAATTTGTAGACATTGTTGCCCACCACCAGCGTGTGCCCGGCGTTGTGGCCACCCTGGAAGCGCACCACCACATCGGCTCTGGCCGACAGCCAGTCGACAATCTTGCCCTTGCCTTCATCGCCCCACTGGGCGCCCACAACCGTGACGTTCGGCATGTCAGTCCTTCTGGTCAGCGCACATAGGAAGCGCCGTTGATGTCGATGGTGGCCCCGGTCAGCGAGGCCGGCGCCTCGCTGGCCAGCCAGCGGATGACCTCGCCCACCTCGGCTGCATCGGCGACGCGGCCGAGCGGAATGTCGGCCAGCAACGTGTCGCCGCCGCGGCTGGCCAGATAATCCTCGGCCATGCCGGTCATGGTGAAGCCGGGCGTGACGGCGAAGGCCAGAATCCCGTGCGCGGCATAACCGCGGGCGATGGTCTTGGTCAGCGCCAGCATGCCGCCCTTGGCCGCGGCATAATGCCAATGTTTCGGCGAATCGCCGCGGTGCCCGGCACGGCTGGCGACGTTGATGATGCGGCCCCCTCCATTTGCCAGGAAATGCAGAACCGCGAGGCGGCACAGGTCGGCCGCCGATTGCAGGTTGATGGCGAGACTGCGCGCCCAGGCATCGGAAAAGGCGTCGGCATCCGCGATGTCGGCCGCTTCGAACACGCCGGCATTGTTGATCAGCACGTCGATCCGCCGCTCACCCGCGATGCCCGCCACGTCCAGCGCCCGTTCCCACAGCGCATCGGCGGCGCCGGGCTGGGAGAAATCGGCGGCGATCAGCCCATCGCCACCAGCCGTGGACTGGCCGATGACGAGGTGATTCTCGAGGGCCAGTTTCTCCCGGGCGGCAAGGCCGATGCCGCGGGACGCGCCAGTGAGGAGGATGTTCGCCATGTCCGCCTCATGAACCCGTGGTGGCGGCCGTGTCCAGCCGTGCCGTGATGGCAGCGATCATCGCCTGCTTGCGCTCGTCCCAATTGCCGTCGATGGCCAATGTGCCCAGCCCGCGCGCCCGCACCTCGGCCTCGATCACGCGCTGGAAGGCCAGCCGGTCGCGGCCGACGAACTGGCGGGTGCCATCGGCCACCCAGGGCGTGTCGGGCGCGAACAGCAGATAGAGATGGGCGGCCGCCGGCATGGCAGACAGCGCCGGGTCGCGGCCCCCATCGGCCCGGGCGTGCAGCATGGTGAACCAGGCGGCCGTCATCACCACATCGGTGTCCTCGATCAGCAGGCGCGGGCTGGTGGCCAGCAGCCGCTCGCGGCGCAGCGCATGTTCACGCGCGATGGCGCGCAGCGCGTCGGGCGTGAAATCGGTGCCGATGGTCTCGGCATATTCGCGGCCATATTCCGGCATGAACGCGCCGCCCTGCGTGCGCGCCACCCGTTCGCCCAGCGTGGTCTTGCCGGTCGATTCAACCCCCAGCAGGCAGACATGCAGCATCATGCCGGCAGCGCCCGGTGCCACAGGCGCCAGCTCCACAGGGCCACGACCAGGAAGGCGCCATAGAGCGCCATCGTCACCCACAGGCCCTGGCTGGCATAGAGGCCGATGGAAATGATGTTGATGCCGACCCACAGCGGCCAGGATTCGACGTGGCGGCCGTTGGTGAGCAGCTGCGCCACCAGCGACCAGGCCGCCACCGCGCCATCGCTGATCGGCGCGGCGGCATCGGTTTGCGCCAGCAGCAGGGCCAGCAGCAGCGAGGCGCCGGTGCCGGCGACCAGCACCACCGGCCAGCCCCGGCGGGGCAGGCGGCGCACCAGCACCTGGCCATCGCTGGCCGGCGCCTTCAGCCAGCTGAGAAGACCGTGCAGCTGGGCCGCGAAGAAGAAGAGCTGTAGCCCGGCGACGGCGTAAAGGCGCGCGTCCCAGAACACGAAGGCGAGGATGGCCACCATCGCCATGCCGCACGGATAATTCCACACCGACCGGCGCGCCAGCAGCACGACATTGGCCAGGCCGAAACCGGCGGCGAGGATCTCCCACGGATTCACGCGCGGCGTTAAGACAGCGCCGTACCGATTTGGCAAGAAAAAGGGGCGCGCCCACACTGGACGCGCCCCGATTTGCCGTGCTGGCCGCCGCTTCAGAAGCGGTAGCGCAGCGTGCCGCCATAAGTGCGCGGCGCGTTGGGGTAGCCGGAGAAGCTGCCCGCCTGCGCCACCGACGGGAAGGCCGACAGCAGGAACTGGTCGTTGAACAGGTTGCGGCCCCACACCGAGACCTCGACGCCCTGGCGCAGCTGCAGCGTCGCGGCGGCGTTGACCAGGTTCTGCTCGCGCTGGAACTGCGGGAAGCCATCGACCACCTGCGTGCGGCTCTGGTGGTTGTAATCGGCGCGCAGCAGCAGCCGGTGGCCGCCACCCACATCGATCTTCCACGTCGGTGCCAGGGTAAGCGAGACCGCCGGAATGCCGGCCGGGCGGGTGCCCGACAGGTCGCCGAAGGCCGACTGGGTGAAGCGGTCATAACGCGGATCGAGCAGGGTGAGGTTCACCGCCAGGCTGAAGTCCTTCACCGGGCGCAGCAGCGTGTCGACCTCCAGGCCCCAGGTCGACTGCTTCTCGGCATTGCCGAGCTGGAAGCCGGTGCCGGTGAAGATGTTCTGCTGGAAGCCATTGAGGAACTGGTAGAAGCCGGCAACATTGATGCTGAAGCCTTCCAGATCCGCCTTCAGGCCGACTTCATACACGGTGGCATGTTCCGGTGCCGCAAAGCGCCCGCCCGTCGTCAGGTTGGGCAGGGCAAGGCCGGCATCGCGGATCGGCGAGCGCGGCGGGCTGGTGACCGACGAGCCCGGGATGAAATCGGCGGTGCTGGGCCGGCTGTCGCGCGAGAGGTTGAAGCTCGACGCCTTGAAGCCGGTCGCGTGGGTGGCATAGAGGTTCAGCCGGTCGCTGGCCTGCCACGACAGGCGCAGCGTGTAGGCGAGATCGCGATCATCGGTCGCGCCATTTTCCACCGCGTTGGGGAAGTTCAGGAACGGCGGCAGGAACTGCAGCGGGCGCAGCGCCAGCAGCGGGTTGACCGCCGGATTGGTGGCCAGCGCCGGCGGAATGCCGAGGCCGGCGACGCCGATGGCGACGAAATCCAGGCCGGAGAACACGTCGGTGGAGGTGACATTGGTGTTCACCCGCTTCAGATCGTCGGTGTAGTTGAAGCCGGCGGTGAAGGTCAGCCGGTCAGACAGCTTGAAATCGAGCGTGCCGAAGATCGAGAAGGCCTCGTTCCTGAGCGTGTAGCGCTCGAACAGGCCCTGGCCGCGGGCGCCAAAGGTGCCGGCGGGGATGTTCAGCAGGGCCTCGGTGTTGAGGTAGCCGCCGCTGGTCAGGAGATTGGCATAGGTGCGGAAATCGCGGCCATAGGTGAGCGTGTTGGCGAAATCGATGTCTTCGTTGAAATAGAAGCCGCCCACCAGGAAGTTGAAGAAGCCGTCATAGTCCGACGCCAGCCGCAGTTCGGCGGTATAGGTGTCGATGCGGGTGCGGGCACTGTTCTCGCCGATGATGTCGGCCGAGGTGAAGTCGCTGTCCTGGTTGGTGGCGCTGTCCACCCGGCGCCAGGCGTTGATCGCGGTCAGCTTCAGATTGTCGCCGATCTGCCAGTCGCTCTGCAGCGAGACACCGTAATTCTCGATCTCGTTGGTGGAGGCGAAGTTGTTGAAGGTGACGAAGCTGAACGGGTTTGCCGAATCGATGCGGCCGCCCAGGGCGCGCACGGCATTGCCGGTGGGGCCATCGACCAGGTTGGCGGCGATGCAGCAATTTTCATCGATGCGGTCGAAATCGCCGATCAGGCGGAACGACAGGCTGTCGGTGGCGTTCCACAGCAGCTGGCCGCGCACACCCCAGCGGTTGCGATCGTTGAAATCGAGATCGAGGCCGGGATCATAGGCGTAGCCGTCGCGCTTGTTCAGATTGCCGGCCAGGCTGAAGGCGAGGGTATCGGTGATCGGGCCGCTGATGTCACCGCGCACGATCAGCGCATTGTAGTTGCCGTAGGTGACTTCGGCGCCGCCGGTCCATTCGAACTTCGGCGCGGCGGTGACGATCGAGATGATGCCCGCCGACGCGTTCTTGCCGAACAGGGTGGACTGCGGCCCGCGCAGCACTTCAACGCGTTCCAGGTTGGGCAGATCGCCGATCTGCGCGGCGGAGCGGCTGCGATAGACGCCATCGATGAACACGCCCACCGACGGTTCGATGCCGGGGTTGTTGGCGCCGTTGCCGAAGCCGCGGATGATGAAGTTGGTGTTGGCGCTGGACTGCAGCTGGGTGACGCGCAGCGAGGGCACCAGCGTCTGGATGTCGATCAGGTCGCGCACCTGGGCCTGGGCGATGGTGGTGCCATCGGTCACGGCCACGGAAATCGGGGTTTCCTGCAAGGTGGCGGCGCGCTTGGAGGCGGTGACAATGATGATGTCATCCTCGGCCTGTTCAGTGGCGGCGGCGTCGGTTGCTTGCGCGAGGACGGGCGCGGCAGGGGCAAGCAGGACCAGGCTCGCCGAAAGCAACAGCGCGGCCTTGCTGGCCGCATCACGAATCAACATATCGTTCCTTCCCAAGGGGTTTTGTGGGCCGGGGCGACCCTTTCCTCCGGTCATTCGGACGGATAGGGCGCGGGGGTTACAGGCTTTTCACGAGAATGCAAGCGCGGTTGCGGTGGGCCGAGTGGGAAGGCGGGGGCGGGTTTCGGCGGCCTCGCCATGCTGGCAGCTTGCCCGGCGCTGCGGCAACAGGCAGGCAGGAGTCGATGTCGGACTGGGAGATTTCGAGCGAGCGGCTGCTGATCCGGCCGATGCGGGTGGAGGATGCCGCCAACTGGCACCGGGTGCGCGGCGCCGCGCCCTTCGACCCGCTGAACCGGCCGGTCGAGGAGAGCATCGCGCTGATCACCGCCATGCAGAACCGCGCCGCGCCAGACAGCGACGGCTGGCAGCAATTCGCCGTGCTCGGCCCCGAAGAGCGCTATGTCGGCGATCTGGGCATCCGCTTCTCACCGCCGTGGAATGCCACCTGCGAGATCGGCTTTGCCATCGATCCGGCGCTGCGTGGGCGCGGGCTGGCCAGCGAGGCGACGGGTGCCATGGTGGCGCGCCTGTTCACGGCCGGCCGCCGCCGCCTGGTGGCCATCACCGACAGCCGCAACCGCCCGGCGCAGCGCGTGCTGGAACGCAACTGGTTCCGCCTTGAAGGCCGCTTCGTCGAAAGCTGGCGCGAGGGCGACAACTGGTATGACGAACTATCCTATGCGCGGCTGGCGAAGGACTGATGGCAAACGCACCCACGATCGAACAGGTTTCGGCGCTGGTCGGCGCCCCGGTTGCCCGCATCGAGGCGCTGTCCGGCGGGGCCTCGTCGGCAACCTATGCCGTTGATGCGGTGCGGTCTGACGGCCCGCCCTGGCCGCTCATACTGCAGTGCGCCGCGACGGGCAGCGTGCCGGAAGGCGGCCTGCCGCGCCGCGACCAGGCGCTGTTGCAGCAGCGGATGTTCGATGCGGGGCTGCCGGTGGCCCGCGTCGTGCGCATCCTGAAGGCCGAGGATGGCCTGGGTGAAGGCTATGTGATGGAACGGCTGCCCGGCGAGGCGCTGGCGCCGAAATGGCTGAAGTTGCCGCAATATCAAGCAGCGCGGGCGGGATTGACGGCGCAGGTGGCGGGGGTGCTGGCCCGCCTGCATGCCCAGCCGATCGCCAGCGTCGCGGATCTCAGGCTGCCGGTGGCCAGCACCGCGGAGGCGCTGGCGCGCATGTTCGCCAATTATCGCCGCTTTGGCGTCGACAGCCCGGTGTTCGATCTCGCCTTTGCCTGGCTCAGGGAGCGGGTGACCGACCGCCCCGCCAGCGCCATCGTCCACGGTGATTTCCGATCAGGCAACTTCCTGATCTCGGAACACGGGCTGGAGGCGGTGCTGGACTGGGAACTGGCGCATCTGGGTGACCCGCACGAGGATCTGGGCTGGCTGTGCTGCAACGCCTGGCGCTTCGGCGTCTGGGACAAGCCGGTGGGCGGCTTCGGGGACCGCGAGGCGCTCTACAGCGCCTATGAAGCGGCTGGCGGCGCACCGGTGGACCGGGCGGCCACGCGCCTGTGGGAAGTGTGGGGAACGCTGAAATGGGGCATCGCCTGCCTGCAGCTGGGCGATGACCATGTGTCGGGCCGGCTGCGCAGCGTGGAACGCGCCGCCATCGGCCGCCGCGTGTCGGAAGTGGAGCTCGACCTGATGCACATCTTCGCGAAGGGGGACGTGTGATGGCCGAGCAGATCGAGGCCACGGCGCTGATCGAGGCGGTGCAACTGTTCCTGTCGGAACTCGAAGGCGAACTGAAGGGCAGGCGGGCCTTTCATGCCAAGGTGGCCCAGAACGCGCTCGCCATCGTGGCGCGCGAGCTTGCACAGGCACCGCAGGCCCGCGAACAGGCGCTGCTGGCCGGCGTGCTGGGCCATCAAGGCTCACTGGACGGCCTGCGCGCCGAACTGTGCGGCCGCCTGCGCAGCGGCACCATCGGGGAGACGACGCCCGGGCTGGTGGACGCATTGCTTCAGGTCGCGCTGGCCAGGTGCGCGGTGGACAACCCGCGCTATGCCACCTTCAGGCGTCTCGCATCCTGAACCAGTCACGCAGCAGGGCCAGATAGGCCGACGGATTGTCGTTCATGATGCTGTGGGCGGCGTCGGCGATCTCGGCAAAGTTCGATCCGGCCATGCCGGCAAAGCCGCCCACGGTTGCGGGACGGGCTTCATCATCGGTTCCCGCCACGAACAGGGTGCGGCCGGCGTCCAGGCGCGTCAGCAGGGGCCGCCCGTCATAATCCTTCAGCGTGCCGGTGCAGGTGAATTCGGCGCGCCCCCACATGTGATTGTAGAGGGTGCTGGCGAACGGCACCGGCAGTGCGTCGCGATAGGCGGCGATGGCCGGCGGCGGCGTCTTCTGGCGCACATGGCGGGCATAGAAGGCATCGGTGGCCGCCCTGAGAGCTGATTCCGGGCAGGCTGCCTCCGACGCCGCGCCCGGCGTGTCGCATCGATCAAGCAGGTCGCGCACGTCGGCCGGCATGGCAGCCTTGAGCGCCGCAGCGTCGCGCAACCAGACCTCCGTTGATACCAGCGGCGATTGCAGCACCAGGCTGGCCAGCGCGGCGGGGCGTGTGGCGCCATATTCCAGCCCCAGCGTGCCGCCCCAGCTGCCGCCCACCACGTGCCAGCGGGCGATGCCGAAATGCGCGCGGATCGCCTCGATCTCCGACAGGAAGCGCGGCACCGTCCAGTTGGCGGGATCGCCCGGCGTTTCGGAACGGCCGCAGTCGAGCTGGTCATAGAGGAGGACGGCACGCTCGTCGGCCAGCGCGGTGGCATTCAGCCAGCCCCAGTGGCCGCTGCCCGGCCCGCCGTGGATGAACAGCACCGGCAGGCGCGAACCATCGGGGGCGCCGTTCACCCTGACATAGATGCGACCGCCCACCACCGGCACCATCGCCTCCCGGTCTGGGGCGAGGCGGATGCCAGGCGCAGTGGCGCCTTCAGCCATCGGCTGGGCATCCAGCCGCGCTGGCAGCAGGCTGGCGAGGCCGCCGGCCACCACAGTGCGCCTGGCCATCATGCCCTGCCGCGTCTCACGAGCGCCGTTCGAGCAGCACCGGCAGCTTGCGGAAACCATGGACGAAGGCCTGCGCCACATATTCCGGCGCGCCGACCTGCCGCGGGAACAGCCTGCGCGCCAGCAGTTCCTCGATCAGGATCGACAATTGCAGTTCCGCCAGCCGCGCGCCGACGCAGCGGTGCACGCCGAACCCGAAGGACAGGTGCCGCCGGGCGTTGGCGCGGCCGACATCGAAGCGCTCGGCATCCGGGAACACCGCCTCGTCGCGGTTGCCGCTGATGTACCAGACAACGATCTTGTCGCCCTTCTTCACCATGTGGCCGGCGATTTCGGCATCCTCAAGCGCGGTGCGCCGCATGTGGGACAAGGGCGTCTGCCAGCGGATCACTTCGGAAACAGCGTTGCCAATGAGCGACGGATCGGCCTCCAGCCGTGCCCATTCGCCGTCGTAGCGGTTGAACGCTTCGACCAGGCCCGACATGGAGTTGCGGGTGGTGTCGTTGCCGCCCACGATCAGCAGGATGTAATTGCCGGTGCGTTCCTTGAACGGCATGTCGCCCATCGCCTCGCTGTGGGCCATGGCGCTGATCAGATCACCCGTGGGCGGCTTCGCCTTGCGCTGGGCCATCAGTTCGTCAAGCGCGTGGGTCATGTCCAGCATGTGCTGATGGCGGATGAGGCTGGTCTCCGGGTTGATCGCCGCCTCGATGTCGCCGCCCCAGTCCGACCAGAGGGTGAGGTCGCGCCGGCGCTCCCAGGGATAGTCGAACAGGATGGCCAGCATCTGGGTGGTCAGCTCGATGGAGACCCTGTCGACCCAGTCGAATTCTTCGCCCACGGGAAGGCTGTCGAGCAGTTCCTGCGTTCGGGCGCGCACGTCAACGGCCATGCGGGCGATTTCCGAGGGCCCGAAGGCCGGTGCCACCACGCGCCGCTGCTCGCTGTGTCTGGGCCGGTCCATCGCGATGAACTGGGGCAGGTTGAACTCGTCGAACAGGTCGAGGATCGTGATGCCGCCGAATTCGTGGCTGCTGGAAAAGATGTCGGGCCGGGCCTCCACCGCCATGATGTCGGCATGGCGGGACACCGACCAATAGGGGCCAAAGGGGCTGTTCGGCTGGAAATGCACCGGCGCTTCGGCGCGCAGGCGGGCGAACACCGGCCGCCAGCTGTCGGTGGCGTAGAGCGCTGCGTCCGAAACATCGATGGCGTCAATCGGCACATCCAGCCCGAACGGTGCAAGCGTGGCCATGATCATCCTCCCCATTTTCTTGGCCCATCCTTGGCGCCGCTTGTTGCGGTCGTTTCGGCGATGCTAACCCGAACCGGCAGCAACAGCGAGTCCCGATCATGGCCATCCCGTCCCACGGCAATGTCGATGCCAGCATCGATCCCACCCGCGACCAGGTGCGCGCCCTGCGTGACCATGGCCGCGACGGCCCGGTGGTGATGATGAACCTGCTGAAGTTCCGGAAGAGCGCCAGCTATCCGCCCGAAGCGGGGATGGCGCCCTGTTCGGGCAGGGAGGCCTATGATCGCTATCAGCACGCCTTTACCGTGGCGGTGGGCGCCATCAGCCAGGCCGAGGTGATCTATGACGGTCCGTGCGAGCAGGTCTTCATCGGGCAGGCCGGCACGGACGCCACCGATTGGGACAAGCTGCTGCTGGTACGCTATCCCAGTCGGCAGCATTTCCTCGCCATGATGGCCAACGAAGAGTATCGCGCCGCGCTCGTCCACCGCTATGCCGGGCTGGAGCGCACCGTGCTGATCCAGTGCGGCTGAACGGGCTGATCACCTTGACAGGCTTTCATGTCGCGCCTGTTGCACCGCAGCGCCGGCACGGTATGTAGGGCGCCATCAAACCTGAAGGGGGATCAATGGCCTCGCGTCCAACGGTTCAGCCACCACGCCCATTGTCGCCGCACCTTACCATCTGGAAATGGCGGGTGCACATGGCGGTATCGATCCTGCACCGTGTCACTGGCCATGCGCTGGCCTTCGGTGCCGTGCTGATCTTTGCCTGGTGGCTGGCGGCGCTGGCCAGTGGGCCGGCCTATTATCGCTTCTTCCTCGATCTGGTCATCTCGCCGGTGGGGGCGTTCGTGGGCATCGGCCTCACCTGGGCAATGTTCCAGCACATGGGCAGCGGCATCCGCCACTTCATCATGGATGCCGGCGAAGGTTATGATCTGGTCACCTCGCGCCGCATGGCGCAGGCCACCATCGCCTTCTCCATCCTCGCCACCACCGGCCTGTGGGCGTGGATCATCCTGGGAGGCTATTGATGGGCAACGGTACACAACTCGGCCGTGTCCGCGGAGGTACACCACTCGGCCGCGTCCGCGGCCTGGGGGCCGGCGGCGGCGCGGTGGTGCATCACTGGTGGCTGCAGCGCGTCACGGCGGTGGGCAGCCTGATCCTGGTGCTGTGGTTCGTGTTCAGCCTGGTGCGGCTGC